>CEAB01010818.1_pt1 | contig 40801 bp, 33 predicted proteins | sample 557651 | NCBI WGS metagenome assembly CEAB01 (sample SAMEA3182046, study PRJEB8094) | gut metagenome | biome: human; feature: gut; material: Stool; isolation source: human stools | place: Canada | collected 2011-11-15
TTTACCCGCAAGGAGTACGCGACATCCGTAAGGGGTAAAACCGCTAACGGCTGTCCTGTCCGGTCGGCAAAGCCGCCGGATAACATGGATTTTGATTTTTTTCGCCATCTGTGGATGGCGAAACTCTACGAGGTTTTCCGTCCGTCTGGCAGCGGGCATTCCCGGATGGCATAGCGCAGCTTGCCGGAGGCTGTGGGCGCAATCTCGTCCACATACTCGATCGCTACCACCGTATCCGGCAGCACTTTTTTGAGCTGTGCCAGAATGGACGCCTCGTCAATTACCGCATCCGGCGTCTGCCGGACCAGCAGCAGCCGGGCTTCGTGCTGCGATTTCTGCCGGAACTGGAACGCGCCCACGCCCGGCACCGGGCGCAGCAGCTGCCCGATAATATTACCGTGGACCAGCACGCCGTCGTGCCCCAGAAGCAGATCGTCCTCGCGCCCCTCGACATGCGTGAGTAATGGCAGTGTCCGCCCGCATCTGCATGCTTCACCCGAAATTCCGGCAACGTCCCCAAGCAGATACCGCAGCCGCGGCTGGACAAAATTGTGAAGGTCCGTCACCGCCAGCACGCCGCTTTCGCCCTTTTCCAGCGGCTCGTGCGTTTTGGGGCTTAGCACCTCGATCACGCAATTTTCCGCCGTGATATGCATGCATCCCTCCGGGCACCGGTAGGCAAGAATTCCCGCGTCGCGCGCGCCGTATTCGTTGGCGACCGGGCAGCGGAAGACCCGCCCCAGCAGCTGCTCCTGCCACGGCTCGAGCGTCTCCGAGGTCGACACGACCGCCTTGAGCGTAATCTTCAAAGAAAGCCCCCGCCGCTCCATCATTTGTGCAAACGCCGTAAGAATCGAGGCGTAGCCGTAGAGATACTCCGGCTTGTACCGGTTCAAAAACGTGACCTGCTTTGCAAGCTCCTGCTCGCTCAGGTGATATGCCGAGAGAATCTGCCGGTTTTTTAAAAGGCTCTCCTTGATCCGGTTTTTGAGCTGCGCCTGCTGCGAAAGCTCAATCGGGCTTCCCCAGAGCATGACGCTTCGGCTGCCCTGCGTGATGCCGTACCAGCCGAGCCCCCGCCATCTTGCCGCCTCGTAGCTCTCGACCTGTGCTCTCGTCATGAAAAAGCGTACCGGTTCTCCGGTCGAGCCGCCGGTGCAGTTTGCAATGCGCGCCGATTGCGGCACATTGTCCGCCAGATGCGCCTCTGCCTCCGTCTGAAAGGTCCGCTTTGCCAGCGGCTGAACGCACCGCAGCGCCGCATACGGGTCCTGCCGGATGGTATCCTCGTCCGGCAGAACACTTTCATACGCCGGAACATGCGCCTTGCAGTGCAGCAGCAGCTCCGTCAGCCGCTCGCGCTGCAGCGCTGCCACATCCTCATACTGACTTTTTTCCAGCGCCCGCTGGATTTCGCGGATTTTGTTTCCCTTGCGCTTTTCCATTGCCGGCCAGATGGCATGTTCAATCAGAAATTTATGCAGCGCCATGATTTTTCCACTCCTTACCTGCTGTTTCTGTCATTATAAAGCGCATTGCCCCGCGCGTCAAGGCACAGCGCGTCTTTACAAATCGTACCCGCCGCGCTACAATAAGGCGGCAATTTCAGCACCGACAAAAGGAGCTTTTTTATGACCATCTACATCATTCGCCACGCAGAGCCGGACTACGCGCGCGATTCTCTGACCGAAAAGGGCTGGCGCGAGGCAGCGCTTCTCAGCCATCGCCTGGCAAAAATTTCCGACGCCTCCTACTATGTCTCCCCGCTCGGCAGAGCGCGCGACACCGCTTCGCTCACGCTCAAAGCCGTCGGGAAAACCGCCGAAATTCTTCCCTGGCTGCGCGAGTTTGACGCAGGCTACCGGACCGATTCTCTGATTCACCCCCGCGGGCACGGCTGGGATTTTCTTCCGTCCTCCTGGACGCGCGAGCCCATGTATTATGACCCGGAGGGCTGGATGCACGCTCCCGCCTATAAAGCTTCCGGCATCGACGTGGTCTACCGGAGCGTCACGGAACACTTTGACCGCCTGCTTGCCGCCCATGGCTACGAGCGCGGCGACCACCTCTACGCCGCCGTCCGTCCGAACACGGAAAACCTGCTCCTGTTCTGCCACTTCGGCGTCGAATGCGTGCTTCTCTCGCGCCTGTTCGACTGCTCCCCGGTCGTCCTCTGGCACCACACCGTTGCGCTGCCCAGCAGCGTCACCGTCGTTACCAGCGAAGAGCGCGAGCCGGGCACTGCCATCTTCCGCATGTCCCGCTTCGGCGATCTCTCGCACCTCGACGCCGCCGGAGAGGCTCCGTCGTTTTCCGCCCGCTTCTGCGAGCGCCATGGCGACGGCACCCGCGAAGAGTTTTAAGGCAGCAGCGTGTCAAAAAAGTCTTTTTGACACGCTGGGGCAGTTTTTCAAACTTTAAAAAAGTTTGAAAAACTGGTTGATTGAACGCGAAAGACACCCCTGATGGGTTTCTTTCACACTATCTTCCTTTCCGTAATCCTTACTCTGAAAGGTTTTTCGACAGTCTGAAGGCAGCAGCGCGCAATTGCGCGCTGCTGCCCGAACCACCGCCGGCGCAGTCTGCGATTGCCGCAGACTGCGCCGGTATTTGTCTTTTTCAGAAGCTCGCGTTCTGATATTCCGTCGGACTCATGCCGGTGAGCTTTTTGAACGTCCCGGAAAAATACGTGATGTCCTTATAGCCGACCGCCTCCGCCACCTCATAGACGCGCAGCTTTCCTTCCTTCAGAAGCGCCATTGCTTTCTGCATCCGGCAGCGCGTGAGATAGCTCCCCACCGTGAGTCCTGTTTCCTTTTTGAACAGATGGCTCAGATGTCCCTCGCTCAAGCCCAGCCCCGCTGCCACCTGTCCGACAGACAGCCCCGGGTCCTTGCAGCTTTTTCCGATGTAGTCCATCGCCTCCTGCACATACCGGCTCTTTGCGCCCGCACGCACCTCCGGCAGCTGCGGCTCCACGCGCTTTTTCTGCCCCGCAATTCTCTTCTGCAAAGCAAGCACCGCGTTTTCCAGATCTCCGTCATGAAACGGCTTTAATAAAAAATCCACTGCGCCCAGCCGGATTGCCGTCTGCGCATAGGTAAAGCTGTCATACGCCGTCAGAATGATCACATACGCCTCGCAGCCCGCCTCGCGCAGCCGCGAGATCATCTCCAGCCCGTCCATCTTCGGCATTTTGAGGTCCGTGATAATCAAAGACGGCTTGCATGCTTCCGCCTGCAAGATGCCCTCTTCTCCGTTTGCTGCCTCGCCGACCACCACGCAGCCCAGACTCTGCCAGTCGGTTGCCAGTACGATGCCCTTTCGGATCATCTCCTCGTCCTCTACCACCAGCACTCTCAGCATTCCGCTTTCCTCCTTCTGACCGGCAGCTGCGCCGCAATGCACGCGCCCGGTTCGTCCGTCCGATTTTCCAGCCGCAAGCCAAACTGTTCTCCGTAGTGCTTGCGCAAAATCGTATCCACATTCAAAAGCCCCAGATGCCCCGTCGGCTGCGCGGGCGGCTTGTACTGCCCCAGCATGTCCGCCGGGAAGCCGCAGCCGTTGTCGCACACACGAATTTCCAAAACCTCGCCCTCCAATTGCTGTGCCGTGACCGAAAGTCTTCCGTCCGGCACGCCTGAGAGCCCGTGCAGAATCGCGTTCTCCGCCAGCGGCTGCAGCATCATTTTGGGAACCATGCACGAAAGCAGCGCCTCCGGCACATCCTGCTCAAACGTAAAGCTGTCCGACAGCCGGATGCGCTGAATCTCCACATACCGTCCCAGAATTTCCAGCTCCCGCCGCAGCTCCACGAATTCGTCCGGCGAGATGCAGAAGCGCAGAATATCCGCCAGATTCGTCGACATCAGCGCCACCTGCGGCACTTGATTGATCTTGCTGATCCACTTCATCGTATCCAACGTATTGCACAGAAAGTGCGGATTCAGCTGCGCCTGCATCATCCGGATCTGCGCGTCGTTGAGCGCCTGCTGGTTCTGAAGCAGCGCCTGCTGGTTGCGCCGCAGCGACAGAACCATCCGGTTAAACTGCTGCGCCAGTTCTCCCAGCTCGTCGTGCTGCCCCTCCTGCACCGGCACCTGCACCTGCAGATCGTTTTTACCGACCTTTGTAATCGCGTGGTGCAGCGCACCGATCGGCTGGAACACCTGCCGGCTCAGCTGCAAGCTCAGAAGAATACTCACCGCCACGCCGCCGAGCGCGCACAGGGCGCTGACCGTATACAAAAGCCGCAGCGTCCCGCGCGTAAACACCTGCGGCTGCTGCAGCACAAGATACAGCCCCGTCGTCCCGCTCTGCCGCGCGGTGTATAAAAAATTGTCAGAAAGCCCCGTCAGCGCCCGTCCCGCCAGCAGCTGCCCGCGCAGCGCGTTGGAAAGCGTCAGCACCTGCGCCTGCTGCGAGCAGTAAATGCCGTGCCAGAACCGGTCCATGACCAGAAGCGCGTTCTGCGCGCCAGCCATTGCATCCAGAAGCGTTCGGAAATGCGACTCATACATTGCTGCCACCAGATAGCCTGCGGTCTGTCCGTCCATTGTCAGCCGCGCTGCCGCGCGCAGAACCGGCTCGCTAAGCTCGAGCGGATTGCCGCTTGCGCAGTAGACAATCACGCCCGGCTCCTCCTGCACCGCCTCCTGCAAAACGCCCCAGGAGGTAGAGAGCATCTGCTCCTCCGGCGCGGTCTGCGTGGAATACCGGAGCGTCCCATCCGCGTCGTATAAATCGAACCGTGCAAACCGCCGCACCGGCTCCGTCGCGTCAAACAGCACGCTGTAGACCGCCGCGCTGTCCGCCTGACCGCCGGAAAGCGCCCGCAGCACCGTCCGGCTTTTCTGCAGGGCTGCCGCGGCAGATGCCAGTCCCTCATGCATCGTATCTACCGCGTAGCAGGCGCCGTCCAACTGCCGCTGCGCGTTCTGCTGCTGATCCGCCGTCATGCGCAGTCTGAAAATCTGCAGAAGAAGCGCCGAACACAGCAGCAGCGGCACCAGCGACACTGCCAGAAACGCCGCGTTCAATCTCTGGCGGAACGAAGAAAAACGAAGCTGCTTCATTCCTCTTCCTCCGTTCCCAGATAAAACGCCCAGCTCATCAGAAGCGACTCGCGCCGCTCGCTCGCAAAGCTCACGTCATAGTCCACCTGCGCAATTGCCCCAAACGGCGGCAGCGTTCCCGCCGGGTCCAGGTCACTTCGCACCGAGCGCCTGCAAAACTGCGCCTCAATGAGCTGCTGCACGTCCCGGCTGACCGTAAAGTCCACAAACGCGCGCGCATTGTCTTCGTGCGGCGCGCCCTTCAAAATCGCGCTGCCATCCGGCACGCAGCTCGTCCCGTCCGCCGGATACACCATTGCCAGCTCATCGCCCGCGGCAATGCGCCGGCTTGCCGTCTCCTCGAGCGTCACACCGACCACCGCCTGTCCGCCGGCGACGTTGGAGAGCACCGCGCCCGAGCTTGTCAGCTGCCTGCCGTCGAGATTCGCGGCAAACGCCTGCAGAACCGCGTCCTCATCCGCGTCCACCGCGCAGAGCATCGTCACCAGCGCCGTATAGCTCGAGCCGGAAACCGCCGGGTCTGCAAACGCGATCTTTCCCTTCCACGCCGGGTCCAGCAGATCCTTCCACGACGTAATCTCGCCCGCGCGCACAAGCTTCGGATTGTACACAAACACCACCGGCAGCGACGAAAACGGCGTCCAGATGTCGTCTTTCGCGCGGTATTGCGGCAGAATCTGCGCCGCGTCCGTGCAGGCGTATGGCTCAAACAACTCCCGGTACGATTCCAGACTCTCCACACCGCCGCCGAACATCACATCCGCCTGCGGCGCGTCCTTCTGCTGTGAGAGCTGTTCGAGCAGCTCATTGCTGCCGCCTTCAACGACCTCAACCCAGATGCCCGTGCGCGCCTCAAATTCCCGAACCAGCGGCGACCAGACCTCTTTTTTGTGCGACGTATACAGCACCAGCCGCTTTTCTTCCGCCGGCGCAAAATCCGGCTGCACCGCTGTCTGCGCGCAGCCCGTAAGCGTCAGAAGCAGAACCAGCGCAGCAATCATCCTTCGTTTCTTCATAAATAACCTGCCACGATAAATTTGCCCTAATTATACCACACCGCCGCCGTCACTTTCATCCATTTATCACAAAAATATCAGAGAATCACAAAAGAACGCAGATTTGTCCCCTGTTCTTTTGTGCAAGTAACCGGTAAAATTGGAATATCCAAACAGTGCAGACGCGCTGTTTCCGATAAATTTTTCTAGGAGGAAACATATCGTGAAAAAGATTCTTGCATTTCTTCTTGCAGTCTCCATGATCTTTGCGATGGCGGCATGCGCAGCAAGCCCCGCGCAGACCACCACTGAGCCTGCAAAGACCGAAGAAGCTGCCGCCACCGAACCCGCCGCAGCGGAAGAAACCACTGCCGAGCCCGCAGCTCCCGTTGAGGAAGAAAACCTCACCGAGACCCAGAAAATCATCAAGGAAGCCGAAGGCATGACCCTTGAAGAGCTTGCCAAGAAGGCAATCGAAGAGTCCAACGGCAAAATGTTCTACGGCGTCGGCAACTCCAGCCGCGGCAAGAGCGCCCTGCCGCTGTTCATCGAGTACCTGCAGTCCATCGACTCCAGCTACAGCATGGAGTTCGAGTGGCAGCAGCCCAAGAACAACAAGATCTTCGATCAGCTGACCGCCGACTCCCTGAAGGACACCGGCACGTTCGCCATGACCCTGATTCAGGACGGCAACCAGATCGAAAGCAAGATGGTTCAGACCGGCATCCTCGACACCTTCATCCCGAAGGATTGGGCAGACGCCAACGGCACGACCGCTGATGCCTACACCGGCTTCCTGCCGCTGCAGACCCTGAACAAGGTCTTCATGTACAACTGCACCGGCGACAAGACCTACGACAACTGCTGGGACTTCGTTGCTGAGGGCGAGCATGGTCTTTACATGGACATCGACTCCGAAATCGTCGGCAAGAACTTCCTGTACATGCTGACCCGCGACGACTACGCAGCATGGATGAAGGAGTCCTTTGAGGCTCTGTCCGCTGACGAACAGGCATACTTCCAGCCCACCATCACCGAGATGGAAGCAGACGCTGCGGACCTCGGTCTCGGCGCAGACGGCGCATATGCACTGGCATGGATCAAGCTGTGGGTCGAAAGCTACAACGCACAGACCGACGACGGTCCGATCTGCAACACCCTGGTCGACGCTTCTGCAAAGGATCAGTTCGGTCTTCTGGTTTACTCGAAGCTCCGCTCTGTCGAAGAGTCCAGCTCCGTCTCCGTCAACAACATCAAGGTTGCCGCTTATGAAGACGGCTATCAGGGTATCGGCGGCTACGGCTACTGCCATTACCTCTTCGTCACCGACAACTCCCCGCTGCCCTGGACCGCCTGCGCATTCATCGCTTACATGACCTGCACCGCCGACGGCTTCTCCGCATGGGGCAAGGACATGGGCGGCTACTCCTCCAACCCGACCGTTGCTGAGGAAACCGAAGCCAACTTCCATCACTCCATCGGCGGCATGGCGGAAGACGGCACGACCGTTGAGTTCGCGGCAAAGAACGACCGCGGCTACGACTGGTGGACCACCAACGGCAAGCTGGTTCTGGAAGATCCGGAATACTGCGCAGACGTTGCCTTCACCGTCGGCAGCTGGATTGAAATGCTGACCAAATACTCCGCAGGCTAAATTTCTGCCCCGAAACACAACAAGCACCCGAGCGCCCTTGGATCGCGCATCCAAGGGCGCTTTCCAAAACAACCCCGCTTCCCTGAAATTCCGTGAAAGAAGGAGGAGTACGCCATGAACCAATCCTCAACCCTCCGCGCCAGCAAAACCACCATTGCCCTCAACAAGGTCAAAACCTTCTTTTCCAAGCCCCACAACGTGATTCTGCTCCTGCTCGGCATCGTTCTGACCTTCACCACCGTCGCGCCCATCGTCGCCATCGTGGAAGACACCTTCAAAATCCACGCCGGCACCATCGACGCGCACCTGACCGGGCAGGCATCGGGCTTCACCACGGTCAACTACATTGACCTTTTCACCAGCCGCATGGCAAAGACAAACCTCTGGACGCCGCTTCTCAACACCGTCCTTCTTGCCGTCGGCACCTGCATCGTCTCCATTTTATACGGCGGTCTGTTCGCCTTCCTGATCACAAGAACCGACCTTGCCTGGAGAAAATACTTAAGCTCCATTTTCATCTTCCCGTATATCATGCCGCAGTGGACGCTCGCCGTCGTGTGGCAGAACCTGTTCAATTCCAACGCCGTTACCGGCACGTCCAACGGCTTGCTGGCAGCTCTGTTTGGCGTCAACATGCCGATGTGGTGGTGCAAGGGTCTGTTCCCGAGCCTGATGGTCCTTGGACTTCACTACGCGCCGTTTGCCTACATCTTAATTGGCGGCATCTTCCGCAACATGGACGCAAACCTCGAAGAAGCCGCAACCATTCTCGACACGCCCAAGTGGAAAACCATGTTCCGCATCACCCTTCCGATGGTCAAGCCCGCGATTTTGTCGACAATTCTTCTCGTCTTCGGCAGCGCCATGGGCTCTTACCCGGTGCCGCATTATCTGGGCTTAAGCACCCTTTCTACCAAGTACGTCTCGATGAACTCGAAGTACACGGGCGAAGCGAGCATCCTTGCCATCATCATGATGGTCTTCGGCGTGGCGATCATGCTCCTGAACCAGCTTTCTCTCAGAAGCCGCAAGAACTACACCACCGTCACCGGCAAGTCTGGTCAGATTTCCAAGATAACTCTCGGAAAGTATGGCAAATACATCATTGCCATCCTCCTCGTCATCCTCACCTTCTTCACCAGCATTTTCCCCATCATCTCGTTTGCGTTTGAAACTTTCCTGCCGAATCCCGGCGATTACTCGTTCCTGTATACGGGTGACACCTCGAACCTCACGACCAAATGGTGGCTCACCAGCGAAAACGTCACCGAAAACGGCATGTACGGCCAGAAGGGCATCTTGTATAACGAGACGATCTGGAGGGCCTTCAAGGGCACGATTCTCGTCTCCGTTGCCTGCGCCCTGCTTGCCGGCACCATCGGCACCATGATCGGCTACGCCGTCTCCAAAAACCGCCGCAGCCGCTGGGCAAACTACGTAAACTCCGTTGCCTTCCTCCCCTACCTCATGCCGTCTATCGCCGTCGGCGTCGCGTTCTTCATCCTGTTCTCAACGGAAAAGCTGAACCTCTTCAACACCTATACGCTGCTGATCATCGTCGGCACCGTCAAATACATCCCGTTTGCCAGCCGGAGCAGTCTAAACTCCATGCTCCAGCTCTCGGGCGAGATTGAAGAGGCGGCAATCATCCAGGATATCCCGTGGGTCAAGCGCATGACGCGCATCATCATCCCGATTCAGAAGTCCTCGATCATCTCGGGCTTTTTGCTGCCGTTCATGACGTGCCTGCGCGAGCTGTCTTTGTTCATGCTTCTTTGCGTGCAGGGCTTCATCCTCTCGACCACGCTCGACTACTTCGACGAAATGGGTCTTTATGCGTTCTCCAGCGGCATCAACCTGATTCTGATCATTACCATTCTGATCTGCAACACGCTGGTGAACAAAATCACGGGCGCAAGCCTGGACAAGGGAATAGGAGGTTAATCACATGCCTGAAATCAAACTCGAACACGTCACCAAGCGCTGGGCAAAGTTCTACGCTGTGGAGGACCTGAATCTGACCATTGAAAACAATGCCTTTGTCACGCTGCTCGGTCCGTCCGGCTGCGGCAAGACGACGACACTCCGTATGATCGCGGGTCTGGAAACCCCGACCTCCGGACGCATCACCATCGGCGACAAAGTTGTCTTCGACAGTGATCTCGGCATCAACGTCCCTGCCAACAAGCGCAAGGTCGGCTTCCTGTTCCAGAACTATGCGCTCTGGCCCAACATGACGGTCTATCAGAACATCTCCTTCGGTCTTTCCAACGTCAAAGAAGCCCTTCCGAAAATTGACTTTGACGCAAAGAACGCCGCGCGTCTTGCAGACCTCCTCAAGACCCCCGCGGACGTTGTCTCGGTGCTCGACGAGTGCCGCGACAAGGACGGAAAGCTGGAAGAAAAGAAGGCGATCCTCAAGCTCATCGACGCCTTCACCCTCTCGCAGTACACCGCAAAGAAGCTCTTCGATTACCATCTGGAAACCAAGTCCGACTGTGCATCCGAAATTGCCGCTCTGACCGCCAAGGTCGAGACCGCAAAAAAAGCCGCGCAGGACGCCGGCTTCACATTAGATGACGAATTCCGCTATACAAAAGACGGTGAAATCGTCACGCAGGTGCGCAAGCTTACCAAAGAGGAAATCGATCTCTCCGTCCGCCGTGTCAGCCGCATCGTCAAAATCGGCATGTTCATGGACCGGTATCCGGCAGAGCTGTCCGGCGGTCAGCAGCAGCGTGTCGCCATTGCCAGAACCCTCGCTCCGGAGCCTACGGTCCTGTTCATGGACGAGCCGCTTTCGAACCTCGACGCAAAGCTGAGACTCGAAATGCGCTACGAGCTGCAGCGCCTGCACGTGGAGACCGGCTCCACCTTCGTCTATGTCACCCACGATCAGATGGAGGCAATGACTCTTGCCACACAGATCTGCCTGATCAACAACGGCGTTCTGCAGCAGTATGAAGCGCCGCTGGAGGTCTACCATCACCCGGCAAATCTCTTTGTCGCGGACTTCGTCGGCAATCCGTCGATCAACTTCGTCGAAGCAAAGGGCGCGCAGGGCGCGGACGGCGCGCTCGACCTGACCGTTCTGGGCGGTCTTCATGCAAAATTCCGCCCCGCAAAGCCGCTGGACCTTTCCAAATGGTTTGCAAATCGCGACGAGCAGGCGGCAAAGCGCGCTGCCGAGCTGAAAGAAAAAGCCTCGCAGAAAGGCTATGTAGAAAAAGGCAACAAGGACGAGGTCTTCCGCTATCACATCGCCAAGGTTGACGAAGAAGACGATTCTCTGCTTGATCTTCCGGAAATCACGAACGAGGACCTGGTTCTCGGCATCCGCCCCGAGTTCATCGACATTGCCGACGAGGGCAATCTCCGCGGCGAGATCTACGGCGCAATGCCCACCGGCATGGAGTCGACCATCAAAGTCCGCGTTGGCGGCTTCCTGCTGACCGGCGTCGTCTTCGGCAGCTCTCTGTTTACCATCGGCTCTTCGGTCCCCCTTTCTGTCACCGGAGACCAGATCATGCTCTTTGACCGCAAATCCGGTCTTTGCATCACCTCCGGCAGCTTGACCTTCTGAGTTTCCACCAACACGACCGGCGCATGTTTGCGCCGGTCGATTTTTCGGAAAAGGAGAACGAAATGGACTCTTCCAGAATCCAATATGACCGCTGGCTGTCCCAGCCCTCGCTGGACGCAAGTCTTCGCGCCGAGCTTTCCGCGATGGCGGACGACGCGCATGCCATCGACAATGCCTTCGGCTGCGAGCTGACCTTCGGCACCGGCGGTCTTCGCGGCATCCTCGGCGCAGGCACCAACCGCATGAACGTCCACGTCGTCCGCCGCGCCGCGCAGGCGGTTGCCGACTATCTGAGCGGAACCGCCCTTCCCAAGCGCGCTGCCATCGGCTACGACAGCAGAATCGGCAGCGCCCGCTTTGCCAGGGAAACTGCCGCCGTCTTTGCGGCAAATGGTATCGAAGCATACATTTACCCCCGCCTCGAGCCGGTGCCCGCCCTGAGCTTTGCGGTGCGCGCACTTTCCTGCGGCGTTGGCGTCTGCATCACCGCCAGCCATAATCCCGCGCAGTATAACGGCTTCAAGGTCTACGGCTCCGACGGCTGCCAGCTGACCCCGGCGGGCGTGGCGCAGATCGCGGACAATCTTAAGAATTGTTCCTATTTTAATGGTATCCAGATCGGAGACTTTGCCGCGCTTCTTGCCTCCGGCAGCATCCGATGGATTCCGGACGAGCTGCTGGACGCCTACATAGACGCCGTTCGCTCCCTGCGCGTCACCGAAGGCGATCTTTCCGGCTTGCGTCTTGTCTATACGCCCCTCAACGGCTCCGGCAAAGAGTGTGTGGAAAAGCTTCTTGAGAAACTCGGCGTTCAGAATCTCACGCTCGTCCCCGAGCAGGCAGAGCCGGACGGCAATTTCCCGACCTGCCCGTATCCGAACCCCGAGATCCGCGAGGCAATGCAGAAAGGACTCGAGCTGAGCCGGATCGTAAAGCCCGATCTTCTCATCGGCACCGACCCGGACTGCGACCGCTGCGGCGTTGCCGTCCCGGACAAGGGCTCCTACCGTCTGCTCTCCGGCAACGAGGTCGGCGTGCTGCTGCTCGATTTCATCTGCCGCACGCGAAAAGCTGCCGGAACGCTTCCCGAGCACCCCGTTGCCGTCACCACGATTGTCTCCACCGCCATGGCAGACCCCATCGCGAAAGCCTGCGGCGCAGAGCTTCGCCGCACACTCACCGGCTTTAAATACATTGGCGAACAGATCGGTCTTCTGGAACGCGAGGGGCACCCGGAGCGCTTCACCTTCGGCTTTGAAGAGAGCTATGGCTATCTCTCCGGCACACATGTGCGTGACAAGGACGGCGTCAACGCCGTGCTCCTGCTCTGCGAAGCGGCAAGCTGGTACCAGGAGCGCGGCATGACGCTTGCCGATGCCATCGACGCACTTTACGAGCGCTTCGGCTACTATGTCCATTCGCAGCAGAGCCTCGCCTTCTCCGGCGCCGCCGCAATGACGCAGATGGCATCTGTCATGCAGCGTCTGCGCAGCAATCCGCCGTCCAGCATCGGCGCTTTCCCTGTCGCCGCACTCACCGACTACCTGACAGACCCGACCGGTCTTCCGCGTTCGGATGTGCTTGCCTTTTCGCTCACCGGCAGCGCCTCTGTCGTCGTCCGCCCCTCCGGCACCGAACCGAAGCTCAAGCTCTACCTCAGCGCGAAGGCTTCCACCCGGGCAGATGCAGACGCGCAGCTGTATGCGCTGGAAGACGCCTGCCGGACGCTGCTGCAATTCTGAACTTTTCCTGAAAACCGTCCGTCCCGCATTGACAGTTCTATCCGCATCCACTAAAGTATAGGAAGAGTACGATCGATACGGAGGTACATATGGAATACAGAATTCTCCCCCATGGCGGCGAAAAGATCGGCGTCATCGGCATGGGCTCGTCCGTGGTCGGCGCGCAGAAAGAAGCGGACATCATCCGGACCGTCCGTACCGCCTTCGACCTCGGCGTCAACTATTTTGACATGGCAGGCGGACATGCAAGCATTTTCCCCGCCTACGGAAAAGCCCTCAAGGACATTCGCAGGCAGGTCTTCCTGCAGGTCCACTTCGGCGCGGACTACACCACGGGCGAATACGGCTGGACCACCGAGCTGGACGAGATCAAGCGCTCCGTCGCCTGGCAGCTGGAAAACCTGCAGACGGACTACATCGACTTCGGCTTCATCCACTGTCTGGATGAAGAAGCCGACCTGCGCACGTATGAGAAGAACGGCATTCTGCGCTATCTGCAGGACCTGCAGCGGCAGGGTGTTGTGCGCCATCTCGGTCTTTCCTCGCACGCACCGCGTCTTGCAAACCGCGTGCTGGACATGCGCATCATCGACATGCTGATGTTCAGCATCAACCCCGTCTACGACTACGGCAGGGGCGAGTTCGCCTTCGGCGAAAACGCCGAGCGCTATGATCTTTACCGCCGCTGCCAGAAAGAGGGCGTCGGCATTTCGGTCATGAAGCCCTTCTGCGGCGGGCAGCTGCTCGACGCGGCGCAGTCCCCCTTCAAAAAGGCGCTGAGCAAAGCGCAGTGCATCGCCTATGCGCTCGACAAGCCCGGCGTTCTCACCGTCCTTCCCGGCTATGGCAGCGAACAGGAGCTGCGCGAGGTCCTTTCCTATTTTGAAACGACTGCGCAGGAGCGCGACTATGCCGAAGCTGCCTCGTTTGCAGCTGCCGCCACGCTCGGCGCCTGCGTCTACTGCAAACACTGCCATCCGTGTCCTGCCGGACTCGACATTGCGCTGATCAACAAGTATTACGATCTGGCAAAGCTCGGCGACAATCTGGCGCGCGAACACTATCTGACGCTGGAAAAAACCGCGCAGGACTGCCTCTCGTGCGGGCACTGCGACAGCCGCTGTCCGTTCCATGTCCATCAGCAGGAGCGTATGCAGGAAATTCTCGCGTACTTTGGGAAATAATTCCCGCACTTCAAAGACCGTCTGCCCCTTTCCGATCATGGGCAGACGGTCTTTTTTGGGCAGATTCCCCCATTTGCCATGTTTACCGACACAAAATGCAAAGTGCCCATTTCCGGCAGAAATCGCCTGTAGTATTCTGGTATAAAGAGAAGGAACGTATCCGCCCTTCCCAAAGGGTCTCCCAAAGGGTCTGGAGCAGCGCAAAAGAAAGGAGCACCGACATGCAGGAAGAATTCAACCAGCTGCCGCAGATCGACAGCCGTCTGCGCAAGAACATTTTACGGATGCCGGAAGCCGTCTTTCAGGCAAGCGGCATTGTCATTAACGGCAGGCGCATCAAAAGCTTCGTCTTTACGACCGACCTTGCCATCATCCGAAACTGCGACGCCGACGCGGTCTTTGCCGTCTATCCCTTCACGCCCCAGCAGGCAATCAGCGACGCCATCATCAAAGCGTCCTACATTCCGGTCTTCTGCGGCGTTGGCGGCGGCACGACGAAGGGCATGCGCACGGTATCTTTGGCAAAGGACGTAGAATCGCAGGGTGCGATGGGCGTAGTTCTGAACGCGCCGATCTCGGACCTCAACCTTCTTGCGGTATCAAAAGCGGTCGATATCCCCGTCATTGCCACCGTTACCAGAGAGGACACCGACATTGCCATGCGTTTAGAGAGCGGCGCGTCGATTCTGAACATTGCCTGCGGCTACAGAACGCCGGAGGTTGTGCGCAAAATCCGGGAGCAATTCCGGCAGGTGCCCCTGATCGCCTCCGGCGGCAAGACGAACGAAACCGTCTGCGAAACGATTCTTGCCGGAGCCAACGCGATTACCTACACGCCGCCCTCCGCGCAGGATCTGTTCAAAACCATCATGGCAGCCTATCGGGAATAGCCGGCGCAAATGATTGCCGTTTCTTACACGCAGCAGCATGCCGCGCAGTCGTGACGACTGCGCGGCATTTTTATGCACGCTTGGGCTGCCTTATTCTTGCCTGTTGCAGCGCAGTCATCGCGCGCCAACCGCAATTTCCCGCAGTTCTCTTTTTAAGCGATGCGCCAACCGGATTGTTCCGGCTGTACCGCCTTTTTCGCGCCCATCGTAGACGGCAATCACCCGTTCAGACCGCTCGACCATGCAGCGGTTTCGTTTGGCATACACGCCGGGGTTGTATGCTTCAGCAGCGACATAAATTTCGGTGCAGAGATCAAGCAGCTTTTTCGTCTGTTCCGTTTCTTTGAGCGCCTCCAATCGCCCCCTGTACGGAATCGCCGCACGCAATTGGAGCGCCGGGTTTTCCGCAATTCTCTCTGCGACGATCTCTGCAAACAGCAGATCGGTCCCTTCTGCAAAGCCGGAGAGGAAGCTGGTAAAGCCGTCGCGGATTGCACGGTCAACTTCCCGCTCCAAAGACTGTTTTACATTGTCGATCTGTTCCTCCGGAATGTCCCGATGCCCGGTCACACAGCAGGTTTTTCCTTGCATAGTTACGCCCTCCTTGTGGAAAGATAATTTTAATCTATTGTTTTTTCTATTGTAATAGATTTAATTCTTCACGTCAACGAAAACGCCCTTTTAACTCTATCGGTTTTGCTATCCTCGTAAGGTACAATCTATTATGTTACGAGGAGGTGAGGCTGATGTACGAAGATTTCGTTCCGGAGCGGATCGCACAACTGCGTACCAAGAAAGGCGTGTCGGCACGGGATATGTCGCTGTCGTTGGGGCAGGCAAACAACTATATCAACAATATCGAAAACAAGAAGTCGCTGCCAGCCATGCAGTCTTTCTTCTATATCTGTGAGTATCTAGGTGTCACACCCAAAGAGTTTTTCGATGACGAAAACGCAGACCCAACAGCCTTGCGGGAGTTCATTCAGGAAGCACGGCGTTTGGATGAAAAGTCACTGGAGTATATTCTCTGCATTATGAAAAAGCTGAACAGCAGAAAATGAGCGGACAACCGAAGCGTGTTGTCCGCTCATTTTCTGTCCTTTTGTTTGCGCCACGTTAAGAATTTCCGATTGGATTGACTTCGCCTGCTCAGAGGTCTAAAATAGCTGTATTGCAATTTTTCAGCATTATTTTTAATCGTTTTATGTGTATATCTCATAAAAAATCAGATTTTCAGTATATACTATTGTGACCTTCAGACAAACGGAGTAACGCCATGGCAGTTGATTTCACCAAACAGATGAAGCACGATTTCACCATTCTCGCGCCCGACATTTTCCCCACCCACATGGAGCTTTTGCAGGAGGTTTTCGCCCTGCACGGCTATCATGTCGAGGTTCTGCACGACGAAGGTCCTGCCGTGATTGCCGCGGGGCTTAAATACCTGCATAACGATATGTGCTACCCCGCAACCTGCGCCGTCGGGCAGCAGCTCTACGCGCTTACCAGCGGCAAGTATGATCCCCACGGGGTCGCGCTTATCCAGTTCCAAACGGGAGGCGGCTGCCGGGCGTCGAACTACATTTTCCTTCTGCGAAAAGCGCTCCACAACATGGGCATGGATTACGTCCCCGTCATTTCGCTCAGCTTCGGCGGATACGAACACTACTCCGGCTTTAAAATCACGCCCCTCATGCTCTTTGCGGGTCTGCGCAGCTTAATTTACGGCGACATGCTGATGCTGCTCAAGAACCAGTGCCTTCCCTACGAAACCAATCCCGGTGATACCCGGAAGGTCATCCAAAAATGGATTGCCGAGCTTACCGGTCAGTTCCGCCGCAAGCAGGGTCTCACACCCAAAGCGATGCAGAAAAACCTCCGCGCGATGGCAAAGGACTTCCACGAGATCCCGCGCACGCCGAAAGACTGCACAAAAGTCGGCATCGTCGGCGAGATTTACGTCAAATATTCCTCGTTCGGCAACAACGGCTTAGAGCAGTTCCTGCTCTCACAGGGCTGCGAGTACATGGTCCCGGGCGTTTTGGGGTTCTTCCAGTACTGCTTTGCAAACATCGAAATGGACCACAAATACTACGGCGGCAGCAGGCTCAAGCTCCTCATCGGTCGCAAGGCGGAGCAAATTGCAGGCGCGTGGGAAGACTGGCTCATTGAAGCGCTCAAGCCCTACCCCGAGTTTGTCCCGCCGGTCAGCTTTGAAAAAATCAAAGCGCTTGCCGATCGCGTCATCGACCGCGGCGTCAAGATGGGAGAAGGCTGGCTTCTTCCCGGCGAGGCGGCGGAGCTGATCGAGAAGGGCTACACGAACATCATCTGCGCGCAGCCGTTCGGGTGTCTTCCCAACCACATCGTCGGCAAGGGCACAATCCGGCGTCTGCGCGAGCTCTACCCCAAGGCAAACATCTTCCCCGTCGACTATGACTCCGGCGCGTCGAAGGTCAACCAGGAAAACCGCATCAAGCTGATGCTGGCGATGGCAAAGGAGGCACGGCATGAAACAGCTCGGGCTTGATATCGGTTCTACAACGCTCAAATACGTTCTGCTGGACGAACAAAACCAGCTTTTATCCTGCAAGTATCAGCGCCACGGCGCAAAGATCGGCGAAAAATTAGACGAAATTCTCTGCCAATTTGAAACAGATTATCCCGGCGAAGAGCTGATTCTCACCGTCTCCGGCTCAGCAGGTCTCGGCTTGTCGGAAAGCCTGGACCTTCCGTTCGTGCAGGAGGTCTTCGCCGAAAAAATCGCCGCGCAGCGCTTCTGTCCGGGAACGGACGTGGTCATCGAACTCGGCGGCGAGGATGCAAAAATCCTCTTTCTTACCGGCGGCTTTGAAATGCGCATGAACGGCACCTGCGCCGGCGGCACCGGCGCATTCATCGACCAGATGGCGTCGCTCATGCAGATCACGCCGCTGGAACTCAACGATCTTGCCGCCAAAGCCCAGACCATTCCGCCCATTGCCTCGCGCTGCGGCGTGTTTGCCAAATCCGACATTCAGCCGCTTCTCAATCAGGGCGCAAGGCGTGAGGATGTCGCGGCAGGCATTTTGCGCGCGGTGGTCAACCAGACCGTCGCCGGGCTTGCGCAGGGGCGAGAAATCAAGGGAAAGCTTCTCTATCTCGGAGGTCCCCTGACGTTCCTTCCGGAGCTGCGCCGAAGCTTCGACGAGGTTCTGAACACCACGGGGCTTTGCCCGGAAAACTCTTTGTATTTTGTCGCATACGGCTGCGCCCTGGCAAACGTCGGGCAAATCGTCTCGCCCGCAGTTGTCCGCGAACGGCTCGCTCTGCGCGCCAAAACCAGCACCTACCGTCACCAGCCGCCGCTGTTTGCCTCGAAATCGGACTACGAGGCGTTCTCCGCGCGCCATCAGAAAAATTCCGAGGGTATCGAAACGCTTACCAAGCCAAACGGTCCCATGTACCTCGGCATCGACGCCGGCTCCACAACCGTCAAGGCTGTGCTCTGCGACCAGTCGGGAAACCTCTTTTACCCGACCTACCAGCCGAACCGCGGCGACCCCGTGCGCATCATCCGTGCATACCTTCTGGACCTCTATCACGCCTACCCGGATATTCAGATTGCGGGCAGCGCCGTCACCGGCTACGGCGAAAAGCTGATGCAGACCGCCCTCAGCGTGGACCACGGCATCGTCGAAACGCTGGCGCACTACACAGCGGCAAAAAAATTCCGCCCGGACGTCGACTTTATCATCGACATCGGCGGGCAGGACATCAAGTGTTTCCAGATCAAAAACGGGCTCATTGACAGCCTGTACTTGAATGAAGCGTGCTCGTCCGGCTGCGGCTCGTTCCTGCAGACCTTTGCCGATACGTTAGGGCTAACGAGCGCGGAATTTGCAAAGCTCGGCTTATTTGCCGACGCACCCGCGGATTTAGGCAGCCGCTGCACGGTCTTCATGAACAGCTCCGTCAAGCAGGCGCAGAAAGACGGCGCCAGCATCGAAAACATCGCGGCAGGTCTTTCCGTCAGCGTCGTCAAAAACGCGCTCTACAAGGTCATCCGCTGCGCCGACGCGCAGAAATTAGGACGGCACATCGTCGTCCAGGGCGGTACCTTTTATAACAACTGCGTCCTGCGTGCTTTTGAGATGGAAACCGGCCGCGAGGTTATCCGCCCGAGGTTTGCCGGTCTCATGGGTGCCTACGGCGCAGCACTTTACGCGGCAAACCATCCGGGTCACGGCGTTCTCAGCCGCGAAGAACTCGAACGCTTCGAGCACAAGGTCAACCGTACCGTCTGTCAGGGCTGCCAGAACCACTGCAACCTGACTGTCAATCTCTTCCCTGGCGGCAGGCGTTTTCTCGCCGGGAACCGCTGCTCGAAGCCCGTGCGCACAGAAGCCGCCAAAGCGCCAAAGAATTTGTACGCAGACAAGCTTTCTCTTCTGGATAACTACCGGCAGGACGCGCCGGACGAAGGAAAACAAACCATCGGCATTCCGATGGGACTGAACTTCTACGACCTGCTGCCCTTCTGGTATGCCTTTTTCCATGCGCTCGGCTTCCGCGTGCTGGTCTCCCCCAATTCCACGCGCGAACTCTATGCTGCCGGACAGCACACCATCCCGTCCGACACCGCCTGTTACCCTGCGAAGCTCCTGCACGGGCACATCGAGTGGCTGCTAAGCCGGAACCCCGATGCCATTTTCTACCCCGACATGAGTTATAATGTAGACGAGCGCCTCGGAGACGACCACTTCAACTGCCCCGTCGTTGCCTATTACCCGCAGGTATTAAAACTCAACATCCCCGGACTCTCCCAAACCCGCTTCCTCTCCGACTTTGTCGGTCTTCACAGCAAAAAGCAGTTTTGCAGGCGGATGCAGGAAATTCTGGCACAATATTTTGCGCCGTTCTCCAAACAGCAAGTCGCAGAAGCTGCCGATGCCGCTTACGCCGAATATGAAGCGTATCACAGCGCCGTGCAGCAAAAGGCGCAGGAATACCTTGCTGCGGCAAAACAGGAGCATCAGCCCGTCGTCGTTCTGTGCGGCAGACCCTATCACGTCGACCCCGAGGTCAGCCATGGCATTGATAAGCTCCTGTGCGACCTCGGCGCAGCGGTCATCACCGAAGACAGCCTCAGCCCGTTTGCGGAGAAATTCCACGCAGGCGTGCGCAACCAGTGGACGTATCACGCAAGAATGTACGCGGCAGCAAAATACGTTGCCGAAAGCTCTGACGATCTTCACGTCGTGCAGCTGGTGTCCTTCGGCTGCGGTATAGACGCGGTCACAACGGACGAGGTGCGAGCCATCCTGGAAGCCGCCGGAAAAGACTACACCCAGCTCAAGATCGACGAGATCACCAACATGGGCGCGGCATCCATCCGTCTGCGAAGCATGTTTGCGATGCTCAACGAAAAAAGCAGGAAGAGGTCTTAACCTCTTCCTGTTTTGTGCATTTATGCCAGCACGCCGAGATCCTGCAGCAGAATCACAAGCCCGATGCCGATCAGCACGATGCCGCCCGTCAGCTCCGCCTTGGACTTATACTTTGCGCCGAAGCGGTTGCCGATCCAGACGCCTGCCGCCGAGAACAGAAACGTCGTCAGACCGATCACCGGAACCGACGGCACCAGCGGCACCTGCCGGAAGGCAAATGTTACGCCGACAGCCAGAGCGTCAATCGAGTCCGCAATTGCCAGTGGGAACATGACCTTCGGCGAGAACGACGCATCGAGCTTTTCGATCTTTCCCATCGACTCGCGGATCATATTAACGCCGATAAGCAGCAGCAGCGCAAACGACAGCCAGTGGTCGACGCTCTGAATCGCCTCATAAAAGCTTCCGCCCACAAAATAGCCGATGATCGGCATTGCCATCTGCGAGCCGCCGAACCAGAGACCCGTAATGACCATGTGCCTTTTTTCGAGCTTTTCCACGGACAATCCCTTACAGATGGATATCGCGAACGCATCCATCGAAAGACCGATTGCCAGCACAATCAGTTCCGCAAAATTCATAGTTTTCCTGCAACCCTTCTGTTTGATTTGCCGGCATACAGACAAAAAAACAGACCTATCTGCCCCTCTTTGCAGATAAGTCTCGTCATTTCAGACGCGACCAGAGGAAACCCTCAGCCTGTTGACCGCGCCGCACAAGGTGCCGACTACTCCCTTATTGACCTCCATTATACAAAGCGTCCGCGCAATTTTCAACCGGAATTTCCAAAAAGGTTCCGGTCATTTTGCCCCGAATGTCCAAATTTGCGGGCGCTTTCCGGACGCCAAGGCTCTCGTTTTCGTTTGCCGTCATTTTGCACAGTTTTACACGTTTTGTGTTATCTATTTTCACTAATTCCAGTCGTGGATTTCTCTTGACTTTTTTCCCATGCAAAGACTATAATTGCTCGGAACTTGAAACCGATTACTTTTCTGATTGCCAGAAAGGACGCTGTTTATGCCGAAAAACACTGCCCCGAAGGGGCTTCCTGCGCTGTTCCAGCCGATTGACCTGACAGAAGGTCCGTGCTGGAAAACCATTCTGCGCTTTTCCTTCCCGATCATTCTTTCGTATCTTCTCCAGCAGGTCTATTCCATCAGCGACGCTGCCATCGTCGGGCAGACGCTCTCCGGCGAGCAGGTCGCGGGTGTCAACGACATTGCCCCGATTGTAAACATCTTTCTGCAGTTTGCCTTCGGCGTGTCGGCAGGCTTCTGTGTCATTACCTCCTGCAGCGTCGGCTCGCGCAACCAACCGGGTGTGCGCCGGTCCCTTGCCGCGCAGATCGTCCTCTCCGCCGTTCTGACGGTGCTCCTGACAGCGCTTGCGCTGGCAGTCCTGGACCCCATGCTCGCCTGGATCAACGTCACACCCGACAGCGGCGCGGTCTACACAGCGGCGCATACCTATTGCGCGCCCATCTTTGCCGGCATCGGCGCGCAGCTGTTCTATAACTTCATCTGCTCGTTCCTGCGCGCGATGGGCGACTCGGTGACGCCGCTGGCATTTTTGCTGTTCTCCACGGTTCTGAATGTCGGGCTGGACCTTCTGTTCATTCTGTCGTTCGGCTGGGGCGTCGCGGGCGCGGCGATTGCAACGGTTCTCGCGCAGCTCATCAGCACCGTGGCATGCTTCATCTACGCCTTTTCCAGATATCCCGAGCTGCGGCTTCACCGGGAGGACTTCGCCATCACGAAAAGCGACCTCACCCAGCACATCGCGCAGGGCGTTCCGCTGGGGCTTCAGTTTTCGGTCCTTTCTGTCGGTATTATCACGATGCAAAGCGTCGTCGTCCAGTTTGACATGCAGGCAGGTCTTATTGTTTCAAATGCCGCACAAAACGGCTTCGGTGCAGCAAACAAGCTCCACATGCTGACCATGACGCCGCTCAACGCCTTCGGCACGGCACTGACCAGCTTCACTGCGCAGAATCTCGGCGCGGGCAAGCACGAGCGCATCCGCCGCGGCGCTATACAGGCTTCCATCATCATGGCGCTTCTCGCCGCACTCAGTGCAGGCGCAGGTCTTCTGATGACGATCGGCGATACCTATTTCCACGTTTTCCTCAGCGCCGACAAGGTGACGCCGGAAACCATCCGCTACGGCAATGCGTTTTTATACGTCGACTACGCGATGTATCTGCTGCTGGGCGGCATTTTCCTGATGCGCAACTGCGATCAGGGCATCGGCAGATCGCAGTTCACTCTGGCAGGCGGCGCGGCGGAGCTGGTAGCAAGAATCGCGGTCAGCTCTACGCTCCCGGCAGCCATTGCAGGAGGCGTTGTGAGCGCGTCCGCACCCTCCCTTGCCTTCTATGCGCTCTGCGCGGCAGATCCCGCAGCGTGGCTGGCAACCGATATCATCCTTGCCATTCCGTTCATCAAAAACATTCTCCGGCAGGATTACCGGTATCTCTACGGCGAGCATCACCGCCGCAAGGCAGAAAAAGCGTTGTGAGCATCCGAACAGGAGGACTTATGAAACAGCCATCCTTTTTTCAACGTGTCTACTCCCTCGTCCGGCAAATTCCGGCAGGCGCCTGCGCCAGCTATTCGCAGCTGGCATATTTGCTGGGCGCGCCCCGCGCGGCGCGGCAGGTCGGCTGGGCGATGCGGACGTGCCCGGATGATCTTCCGTGGCAGCGCGTGGTCAAAGCCGACGGCTCGATTGCGGGCGGCGGCTACGCCGATCTGAGAAGGGCGCTTCTGGAGGCAGAGGGCGTCCCCTTCCTGCCTGACGGCAGAGTCGACCTTCGCACCTGCCAGTGGCAGGGTCCGAAAGCAGTCTGAAAATCAAGCAAAAGCCCCCGTGCGCCAATCGCTGCGCACGAGGGCTTCCATTATTTTCGGCCCGGACTTAATGTCCGCAGCCACCATGGCACGAACCGTGCATGGAGCAATGGCCGCAGTCACATCCGCAGGAGTTCTTTCCGTCACGCTTCTGCCGGATCAGATACTTGATAATGAAGATTACAATTACGATTAAGAGGGAGGAGATCAGAATAGTTGCAAGGTTTGCCATAATCCAGCTTATCATAACGTTCACACTCCTTGGGATGATACTGGGTAAAGGGATACCTTAGGCAGCGCCGTGTAATTCGGCAAGCAGGCTCGGCGAGAAATTTTTTTCAAACCGAAGCATTGGCGGAAAAGATCCGCCGAGACACGAAGCCGCAATTGCGCGGTGCTGCCTGAATGCTTAGACCTTGGTGGAGAGCTTGGTTGCTTCCCTGTAGGGCTTGACGAGCATGTAGACGATAAAGCCCAGGCAGAGGGCAGCCGCAATCAGACCGAGAACATTGACATTGTCGGTGAACAGACCGCCGAACTGGTTGATCATCAGCGCGATGACATATGCAAAGCCGCACTGATAGCCGATGGCGAACCAGGTCCACTTGGCGTTGTTCATCTCACGCTTGATCGCGCCGATTGCTGCAAAGCACGGAGCGCAAAGCAGGTTAAACACCAGGAACGAATAGCCGGTGATGCCGTTGAAGGCATTGCCGATTGCCTGATAGACCGTACCGTCGCCGCCGCCGTAGAGGATGCCCATCGTGCCGACGATGTTCTCCTTTGCGACAAGACCGGTGATGGACGCAACGACTGCCTGCCAGTTGCCCCAGCCGAGCGGTGCAAAGATCCACGCGATCGCGGAGCCGATGTGACCGAGGATGGAGTAGTCGATTTCGCTTTCGTCGAGCATCCGGAACGCGCCGTCAACCCAGCCGAAGTAGGTGGTGAACCAGACAAAGATCGTCGACAGCAGGATGATCGTACCTGCCTTCTTGATGAACGACCAGCCGCGCTCCCACATGCTGCGAAGAACGTTGCCGAGGGTGGGCCAGTGGTATGCCGGCAGCTCCATAACGAACGGAGCCGGCTCGCCGGAGAACATCCTGGTCTTTTTCAGCATAATGCCGGAAATGATGATTGCAGCCATGCCGATAAAGTATGCAGAGGTCGAGACCCATGCGCTGCCGCCAAACAGGGCGCCTGCGATCATCGCGATGAACGGCACCTTTGCGCCGCAGGGGATAAACGTGGTGGTCATGATCGTCATACGGCGGTCACGCTCGTTTTCGATGGTACGGGAAGCCATAACGCCCGGGATGCCGCAGCCGGTGCCGATCAGCATCGGGATGAAGGACTTGCCGGACAGACCGAACTTGCGGAAGATACGGTCCAGAACGAAGGCGATACGGGCCATGTAGCCGCAAGCCTCCAGGAACGCCAGAAGCAGGAACAGCACGAGCATCTGCGGCACGAAGCCGAGAACCGCGCCGACACCGGCGACGATACCGTCAAGGATCAAGCCCTGCAGCCAGTCCGCTGCGCCGGCAGCTTCCAGTGCGTTGCCGACCAGAACCGGAACGCCGGGGACCCAGACACCGTAGTCCGCGGGATCAGGCTCGTCAAAGCCGTTTTCTTCAAAGTAGCTCACAGCGTCGAGATAGGACATCTGCACAACAGCTTCGTTTTCTTCTTCGCTGGCGGGAACTTCGGAGTAGTAGACCGTCATATCGTTGATGGCAAGGGTCTCTTCGTCTTCAACTTCAATGGTCGCGGTCTCAGCGTCGGGCGTAACAGCCTTCATGTCAGCCAGAGCTGCGTCGGCGTCGAAGTCTTCGGCTTCGGTGTCGAGTTCATAGTAGCCGCTGACAGCGTCGCTTGCTGCTGCATATTCATCGGACGCGTCTGCGTAAGCGGAAGAACCGATGCCCAGCAGATGCCAGCCGTCGCCGAACAGACCGTCGTTCGCCCAGTCCGTCGCAGCGGAGCCGACGGTCACCATGGAGATGTAATACACCAGGAACATGACGACCGCGAAGATCGGCAGGCCCAGCCAGCGGTTGGTGACGACCTTATCGATCTTATCGGAAGCGGAAAGACCGCCCGCGTTCTTTTTCTTGTAGCAGTTCTTGATCAGCTGCGCAATGTAGACATAGCGCTCGTTGGTGATGATAGACTCCGCATCATCGTCGAGTTCTTTTTCCGCATCCTTGATGTCCTGTTCCACATGCGCCATCACATCAGCCGGGACTTTGATTTTCTCAAGCACCTTGTCGTCGCGCTCAAAGATCTTAATGGCATACCAGCGCTGCTGCTCTTCGGGCTTGTCGTGGACGACAGCCTCTTCGATGTGCGCAATCGCATGCTCGACCGGACCGGAGAACGTGTGCATCGGGACGGTCTTCGTGCCCTTTGCCGCGCGGATTGCCGCCTCGGCAGCTTCCATGATGCCGGTGCCCTTCAGCGCGGAGATCTCGACGATCTCGCAGCCCAGCTCACGGCTCAGCTCAGCGGTGTTGATCTTGTCGCCGTTCTTGCGGACGACGTCCATCATGTTGATGGCGATGACGACCGGAATGCCAAGCTCGGTCAGCTGCGTCGTTAAGTACAGGTTGCGCTCCAGGTTCGTGCCGTCGATGATGTTCAGAATCGCATCGGGGCGCTCGGTAATCAGATAGTTACGCGCAACGACTTCTTCCAGCGTATACGGGGAAAGGGAGTAGATGCCGGGAAGGTCCATGATGACGACGTCGTCATGCTTCTTGAGCTTGCCTTCCTTCTTTTCGACCGTGACGCCCGGCCAGTTGCCGACGAACTGGTTCGAACCCGTCAGCGCATTGAACAGCGTTGTTTTGCCGCAGTTCGGGTTGCCCGCAAGGGCAATTTTGATTTGCTTTTCCATATCACTTCTCCTCCTTGTTTCAGCTCTCTAATTAAAATTAGAGCCATCAAACAAGCATTCAAAAAATTTAATACGATGTAATTACTGAACCTCAATCATTTCCGTATCCGCTTTGCGGAGCGAAAGCTCATAGCCGCGGACGGTGACCTCCATGGGGTCTCCGAGAGGCGCAACTTTCCGGACGAACACTTCCGTGCCCTTCGTAATGCCCATGTCCATGATGCGGCGCTTGACAGGACCCTCGCCCGTCAGCTTCACAACCTTGACGGTTTCGCCGATTTTGGCGTCTTTCAATGTTTTCATACCTCTGTCTCCTTTTTCTTACGCCGTTTCCGACGCATGATCGATTAAACCATGATTTTGCGCGCCATTTCCTCGCTGATTGCCACGCGCGCTTCCTTGACCTTGACGATGACGTTGCCATTCAGGGACGAAACGACAGTGACCAGTCCTCCGGCGACAAAGCCCATATCCTCAAGGTGCTTTTTCACCTCCGGCGAGCCTCCCACCTTATGAATCATCTGTTCTTCTCCGATATTTGCCAGTGTCAACGGCAGCATATCCAACACCTCGCTGTCTCGGTTAGTCACAGCTAACCGCTGTTCTGAAAAAAATGGTTCTGAGGACAACGCAGCAGCGCTGCGATTAAGCCTCCCTAACCAGCCCATAGTTTAGCACCTCTAACTATGGTTGTCAAGACCTTTTTCCGCACTTTTTTCCTTTTGTTTTCCATGTTGACAGCCCCTCTTGACTTCTGCCTACCTTCGCGGTATGATATGAACAAATCAAAGCCCCCGGCAGGCTGTTTTTTCAGCCGTTCGGTTAGTCTCGTCTAACCATCTGCTTTATATCGCCTGCCGCCGCGCATCAGGAGGTATTTTTATGTATCAGATCACGCTTTCCATCGACGGCATGGCGTGCGGCATGTGCGAAAGCCACGTCTGCGACACCATCCGCAGCAAGTTCTCCGTCAAGAAGGTCACCGCATCCCATTCCAAGGGCGAAGCAGTGATCCTGAGCGAAACGCAGATTCCGGAAGCCGAGCTGAAAGCCGCGCTCGACCCCACGGGCTACCGTCTGCTCCGCTGCAGCTGCGAGCCGTATGAGAAAAAGGGCGGACTGTTCTCCTTTTTGAAAAAGTAACGCCTTCCCCTCCCGCGCCCGGCATGGACCTCCATGCCGGGCATTTTCTGCGCTTTTGCGGTTTTACACCGATTTTACAAAACCTCGCTTTTCCATTTTACGTGCCGGACGTATGCTGATAGGCGTAAGGACAAGAGATCCAAAGAAAAAGAAAACACGAAATGAAAGGAGATTTCAAATCATGAAAAAGCTTATCAGCATTGCACTTGCAGTTTTGTGCGTTGCGGCGCTGTTCGCCGGCTGCGCAAAGCAGGTCCAGGGACAGGTCGCCACCGACGGCTCGACGTCCATGGAAAAGGTCATCGGCGCGCTCGGCGAATCGTTCATGTCAGCAAACGCTGGCGTCACCTTTACCTATAACCCCACCGGCTCTGGCTCCGGTATCCAGGCAGTCTCTGAGGGGCGCTGTGACATCGGTCTTTCCAGCCGCGCGCTGAAGGACGAGGAAAAGGCTTCCGGTCTTGTCGGCACCACGGTTGCACTCGACGGCATCGCCATCATCGTAAACCCCGAAAACCCCGTCTCCGATCTGTCCGTTGATCAGATTGCTGCCATCTACACCGGCGAAATCACCAACTGGAGCGAGGTCGGCGGCAATGATGCAGAAATCGTTCTGATCGGTCGTGAAGCAGGCTCCGGTACAAGAGACGGCTTTGAGTCCATCACGAAGACCACCGACAAGTGCCAATACCGTCAGGAGCTGACCTCCACCGGTGATGTGATCACCACTGTCTCCCAGAATCCAGACGCCATCGGCTACGCTTCCCTCTCCTCCGTCAAAGACAGCGTCAAGGCGCTGACTGTCGGCGGCGTTGCTCCCACCGAAGACACCGTCAAGGACGGCAGCTACGTCATCCAGCGTCCGTTCGTTCTGGTCACCAAGGACGGCACGAAGCTCTCCGAAGCCGCACAGAAGTTCTTCGACTACGCCCTGTCTGCAGACGCAGCCCCCATCATCGCAGCTGCCGGCGCAGTTGCTGCCAACTGAAAACCCACGGCAAGGGCGGTCGGGCATCCCGACCGCTTCTTTCCGGTCTGTCATGAGGACAACATTTATGAAACAATATCAGAAAAAGCAGGCGCTTGAAACCGCCATCGGCGGGGTGTTCCTGCTGCTGGGACTGGTGAGCGTCGGCTGCGTGCTTCTCATCTGTACCTACCTCGTCATCTCCGGCATTCCTGCCATCCGAAAAATCGGGCTTGTTCCGTTCTTGTTCGGAAAGGTCTGGGCGTCAACCGCGAAAACAAATCCGCAATACGGCATTCTGCCGTTCATCCTGACCAGCGTCTACGGTACGGCAGGTGCAATCGTCCTCGGCGTGCCAATCGGCTTTTTTACCGCGGTGTATCTGGCAAAGCTTGCCCCGCCGCGCATCAAAACGCTGCTTTCCTCCGCGGTGAGCATGCTCTCGGGCATTCCGTCGGTTGTCTACGGTCTGGTCGGCATGCTGGTGCTGGTCCCCGGCATTCGCAAGCTCTTTCATGTACCGGACGGTGCGAGCCTTCTTGCCGCAATCATTGTGCTTGCCATCATGATTCTGCCGTCCATCATCAAGGTCTCGGTCACGGCGCTCGAAGCCGTTCCGAAGGAATACGAGGATGCTTCCCTTGCGCTCGGCGCAACACCGGTAGAGACCTATCTGCGCGTGTCGGTTCCCGCGGCAAAAAGCGGCATCGCGGCAGCGGTCGTCCTCGGCGTAGGCAGGGCAATCGGCGAGGCAATGGCAGTCATGATGGTCTCCGGCAACGCCTGCAACATGCCCTCGCTCTTTGAAAGCGTGCGCTTTCTCACCACCGCCGTCGCCAGCGAAATGTCCTATTCCTCCGGACTTCAGCGGCAGGCGCTGTTCTCGATTGCGCTGGTGCTGTTTCTTTTCATCATGCTGCTGAACGCAACGCTCAATTTCTTCCTGAAACGGAACAAGGAGGGTTAATATGAAGGGTTCCACGCTTTCCTCCTCCCGCAAAATCTGGATTTCCTGCATGAAGGCGCTCATGTATCTCTGCTCGGGTCTGACAGGTGCGCTGGTGCTGTTTCTGATGGGCTACGTTCTCATCAAGGGCATCCCCAACATCAGCTGGGAGCTTCTTTCCACCTCCCCGAGCTATCTGTCCGATCGCATCGGCATTCTGCCGGATCTGATGAACACACTCTATATCGTCCTGGCGACCATCGTCATCGTCCTGCCGCTCGGCGTGGGCGCGGCGATCTATCTCACGGAATATGCCAAAAACAAGAAACTCGTCGCCGTCATGGAATATGCCGCTGAAACACTCTCCGGTATTCCGTCGATCATTTACGGTCTGGTCGGCATGCTGGTGTTCTGCGAGGTGCTCGGCATGGGCACATCGCTTTTAGCCGGCGCGCTGACGCTTGCGATCATGAACCTTCCCACCATCCTGCGCACAACGCAGGAGAGTCTCAAAACGGTCCCCCAGAGCTACCGCGAGGGCGCGTTCGGGCTCGGCGCAGGCAAATGGCGCGTGGTGCGCACGGTGGTGCTTCCCGGCTGCATCGACGGCGTCATCACCGGCTGCATCCTGAGCATCGGGCGCATTCTCGGCGAGTCTGCCGCACTGCTGTTCACCGCCGGCTTTGCCCACGCGCTGCACGGCATTTTCGACGGGCTTTCCAGCCCTGGCGCAACGCTCACCGTCGCGCTCTATGTCTACGCCAAAGAAGAGGGTGAGTTTGACGTTGCCTTTGCCATCGCGGCAATTCTGATGGTCCTGGCGCTCGTCATCCACCTTGCCGCTGAGCTTGTCTCGCGTCACTTCCAGAAGAAACAGGCGCAGTAAGCGCCGCAAATTCCGATATCTTTTCCGCCGCTCTTGCCATGACGGCAGATTTTTGACATAATAGAAGAAAGGAACGCAATATGCCAGCTATTTTATTTGCGCAATCGCTGAACCTCTGGTACGGCGCGCATCAGGCGCTGCACGATATCAGCATCGACATTCCCGAAAAAAGCATCACCGCGCTCATCGGTCCGTCGGGCTGCGGCAAATCCACTTTTTTGAAAACGCTCAACCGGATGAACGATCTGATTGACGGCGTGAAAATCACCGGCTCCGTGACCTACGAGGGCGCCAACATCTACGACCCTTCGACGGATGTGAACGAACTGCGCCGCTCAATCGGCATGGTCTTCCAGAAGCCGAACCCCTTCCCCATGAGCATCTACGACAACATCGCCTACGGTCCGAGAACGCACGGCATCAAAAACAAGGCAAAGCTCGACGAAATCGTCGAGCAGTCCCTGCGCGGCGCTGCAATCTGGGACGAGGTCAAAGACCGGCTCAAGAAAAACGCGCTCGGTCTTTCCGGCGGGCAGCAGCAGCGGCTGTGCATCGCGCGGGCGCTTGCGGTAAAGCCGAAGGTACTTCTCATGGACGAGCCGACCAGCGCGCTCGACCCCATCTCCACCTCCCGCATCGAAGACCTTGCCATGCAGCTGCGCGAGCAGTACACCATCGTCATTGTCACGCACAACATGCAGCAGGCAGTCCGTATTTCAGACAACACCGCGTTTTTCCTCCTCGGCGAGCTGGTCGAGGTCGGGCAGACCGAGAAAATTTTCTCCCAGCCGCAGGACAAACGCACCGAGGATTACATCACGGGGAGGTTCGGATGATGAGAAACCGGTTTGACGAGCAGCTCAACGAGCTGAACAGTGAAATGATCCGCATGGGCGCTTTGTGCGAGGAAGTCATTGCCCTCGCGGCAAAGGCGCTCGACGAGGGCGACCGCGCGCTTGCAAAGAAGGTCGCGCCGCTCGACACGCAGATCGATCAGAAAGAGCGCACGATTGAAACGCTCTGCCTGCGGCTTTTGCTCCAGCAGCAGCCTGTGGCGCGCGATCTGCGCCAGATTTCCGCCGCGCTCAAAATGATCACCGACATGGAGCGCATCGGAGACCAGGCGGAAGACATCGCCGAGATTGTCCTCTTCCTCGACGGAAGACCCAGTGAACACAACGGGCTTCTGCAGCAGATGGCGCGCGCTGCCATCACGATGGTCACGAACAGCGTCGACGCCTTTGTCAAGCGCGACACACACCTTGCCACGCAGGTTGTGCGCTCGGACGATACGGTCGACCGCTATTTTTCCGACATCAAGCAGTCGCTCATTACGAAAATTTCCGAGAACCCGGCAGACGGGGCGTATTTCCTCGACTGCCTGATGATTGCCAAATACTTTGAACGCATTGCCGACCACGCCGTGAACATTGCCCAATGGGTCATTTTCTCGGTGACCGGCGTCCATGAGGAGGGAGCAACATGATCTGGTGCGTGGAAGATGACGCCAGCATCCGCGACATTGAGGTTTACGCCCTGCAGTCAACCGGCTTCGAGGCAAAGGGCTTTGAAGACGGGCAGGTCTTCTGGGACGCGCTTCAGAAAGAATCGCCCGAGCTTGTCGTGCTTGACGTGATGCTGCCGGGGCTCGACGGCATCGAGCTGCTGCGGCGCATGAAGTCTTCGTCCGCCTTTTCTGCCATCCCCGTCGTTATGGCGACGGCGAAGGGCGCAGAATATGACAAGATTCAGGGGCTGGATCTCGGCGCGGACTACTATCTCGTCAAGCCCTTCGGCGTCATGGAGCTGGTCTCCTGCGTCAAGGCGGTGCTGCGCCGCTGCCAGCCGCAGAAGGCGTCTTCCCTGCTGCAAAGCGGCGGTATCAGCCTGAACCCCGACGAGCACATTGTCACCGCGAACGGTGCGCGCGTGGAGCTGACCTATAAGGAATACGAGCTGCTGCGGCTGTTTCTGCAGCATCCCGGCATGGTGTTCACCCGCGACCAGCTCATGGAAAAGGTCTGGGGCACCGATTATTACGGCGAAACGCGCACCATCGACATGCACATCCGCACGCTGCGGCAGAAGCTCGGCGCCTGCGGCGAACAAATCGGCACCGTGCGCGGCGTCGGCTACCGATTGGAGGCTTCGAAATGACGAAAAAAATCTTCCGCTCGATTGTTCTTGTCGCCGTGTGCGCGCTGCTGGCAAGCCTGCTTCTGATTATGGGCTGCCTGTACGATTATTTTACGGGTCTGCAGTCGCAGGCGCTGCGCGACGAGCTGACGTTTGCCGCCTCCGGCGTGTCGCAGAGCGGCGAAGGCTATCTCGATACGCTCTCTTCCAGCCAGTACCGCCTGACGTGGATTGCCGCCGACGGCACGGTGCTTTATGACACGCAGGCAGACGCCGCGTCCATGGAAAACCACGCCTCGCGCGAAGAAATCCAGCAGGCGTTAGCCACCGGCGAAGGCGAAAGCTCTCGCTATTCTCAGACGCTTCTGGAAAAGACGATCTACGTGGCAAAGCGCCTGCCGGACGGCACAGTGCTTCGCATCAGCGTTCTGCGCCAGACGCTGGCGGTCCTGCTTCTGGGCATGCTCCAGCCGGTTCTGGTTGTTGCGCTTGCCGCCGTAATTCTCAGCGCGCTTCTTGCCCGGCGCCTTGCCCGCCGCATCGTAGAGCCGCTCAACGCCATCGATCTGGACCACCCGCTCGATGCAAACGCCTACGACGAGGTCGCGCCCCTTCTGCGCCGCATCGAGCGCCAGCACCGCCAGATTGACGATCAGCTTCTGGAGCTGCAGCGCAAAACCGACGAATTCACCCACATCACACAGAGCATGCCCGAGGGGCTTGTCTTGCTTGACAACAAGGGCGCGGTTCTGAGCATCAACCCCGCCGCCAGAAAGCTCTTCGGCGCGGAAGACAGCTGCGTAGGGCAGGATTTTCTCACGCTCGACCGGAGTCTGGACGTTACGCAGGCAATTGCCCGCGCGAAGGACGCCGGACACAGCGAAACGCGCGCCGAGCTTTCCGGGCGTATCTATCAGTTTGACATCAGCCGCATCGACTCCGGCGGCGAGACCATCGGCGCGGTGCTTCTGTGCTTTGACATCACCGAGCGTGAGACCGCCGAGCAGGCACGCCGCGAATTTACGGCAAATGTATCGCACGAGCTCAAAACGCCGCTGCAGGGCATCATCGGCAGCGCCGAGCTGATTGAAAACGGCATGGTCAAGCCCGAGGATATGCCGCGCTTCATCGGGCACATCCGCACCGAGGCGCAGCGTCTCGTCGCGCTGATTGCAGACATCATCCGCCTGTCCCAGCTCGACGAGGGCGTAGAGATGCCGAAGGAAAATGTGGAGCTTTTGTCTCTTGCCGGCGAGGTCGCAGAGGACCTTCGTCCGGCGGCAGACAAGCGCTCGCTTACCATCAGCGTCGACGGTCAGACCGCCGTCGTGTTTGGCGTACGCCGGCTGCTATACGAGATGCTTTACAACCTCTGCGACAACGCCATCAAGTATAACCGCCCCGACGGAAGCGTGCGCATCCACGTCGAAAGCCGCGCGCAGGACGCCGTCGTCTCGGTCCTCGACACCGGCATCGGCATCGCGCCCGAGCACCAGAGCCGGATCTTTGAGCGTTTCTACCGCGTCGACAAGAGCCACTCCAAAGCCTCCGGCGGCACCGGGCTGGGTCTTTCCATCGTCAAGCACGCCGCCATGTACCACGGCGGCAAGGTCGAGCTGGAAAGCCAGGTCGGCAGCGGCACGGAAATCCGCGTCACGCTTCCGCTCCCCCGCTGAGTTTTCTCTTTGTAAAGCGCATCCTGCGGACCGTAAAATCACGGTCCGCAGGGATTTTTTTGCGATTTTACGCGGATTTTACAAAGTTCTGCTTTTCTGTTTTACAATTTCCTGTTATGATACAGACCGTAAAGAGAAACAAAACTTAAGAAAAAGAAAGAACAAAAGGAGGAATGATATGGATACGAATAACACAAACAATATGGAAAGCAAGGAACTTTTACAGAGCGGACTTGAGACGCTGCGCGCCAAGCAGGGCTTCATCTGCGATATGGACGGCGTGATCTACCACGGAAACCGGCTGCTGCCGGGAGTCAAGGAATTTGTCGACTGGCTGTACCGGGAAAACAAGCACTTCCTGTTTCTGACCAACTCATCGGAGCGCTCTCCGAAGGAGCTGCAGCAGAAGCTGGCGCGTATGGGACTGGATGTGGATGAGAGCCATTTCTACACAAGCGCGCTGGCAACGGCAAGATTCATCAGCTCCCAGGCGCCCGGATGCAGCGCATACGTCATCGGCGGCGCGGGGCTGATCATGGCGCTTCACGACGAGGGCATCACGATGAACGATGTCGACCCCGACTACGTGATCATCGGCGAGGGCAATTCCTACAACTACGAGAACATTTTAAAGGCAGTGCGGCTGGTACTCAAGGGTGCAAAGCTCATCGGCACGAACAGCGACCTCACGGGTCCTGCCGAAGACGGCATCATTCCGGCGTGCCGGGCAATGATCGCGCCGATTGAAATGGCGACCGGACAGACCGCCTACTTTGTCGGCAAGCCGAATCCGCTGATGATGCGTACCGGGCTCCGGATTCTGGGCGTACACTCGGAAGACGCCGTCATGATCGGCGACCGCATGGACACCGACATGGTAGCCGGCATTGAAACGGGTCTTTACACCGCGCTGGTTCTCTCCGGTGTGACCGACCGCGCGGATATCAAGAAGTTCCCGTATCGCCCGCAGCTGGTTCTCAATGGCGTCGGCGATATTCCGGACGTGCCTGCAAAGTAACCCAAACAAACCACAGATACATAATCCACGGAAAAGCCTGCGGCAATGCGCCTACAGGCGTGTTTTTGTATGTCCAGGCAGCTTTTTTGTGGGCTCTTTTTGTGGAAGATTACCGAAATCCACGCAATCCAACGTTTTTTACAGGCACAAAACTTGCCATGCCGGTCCATACGTATTATAATGTCCGGGAGATAAACATTCTTCCGGGAATTGCGCTGCCCGCGCACTTCCGGGGGAAACGGAGGTATTATGATGGAACAGCTTTATCACTTTTCCGCACCCGGCCGCACCGAAATCAGCGGCAACCACACCGACCATCAGCACGGCTGCGTGCTTGCCGCAGCTGTTGACATGCAGACGGAAGCCGAGGTCCGCCTCAACGGCACACACCTGATTCTCATTGACTCCGAAGGCTTCGCACCCGTTACGGTCGATCTGGACGATCTATCGGTCCATGAATCCGAAAAGAATACGACCGCCGCTCTTGTGCGCGGCGTTGCCGCAGCATTCCAGGCACGCGGCTGTAAGCTCTGCGGCTTCGACGCGAAGGTCCGCTCCACAGTTCTCCCCGGCTCTGGTCTTTCCAGCTCCGCCGCTTTCGAGGTTCTGATCGGCAGAATCCTCAACGGTCTGTTCTTTGAAAATAAGCTCTCTGCCATCGAAATTGCCCAGATCGGGCAGTACGCCGAAAACGTCTACTTCGGAAAGCCCTCGGGTCTGATGGACCAGATGGCGTCGTCGGTCGGAGGTCTGGTCTTTATCGACTTTGCAGACCCCAGAGCGCCGATTGTGGAAAAGGTCGACTTTGACTTTTCCCACTGCGGTCACACCCTGTGCATCATCGACTCCCATGCCAGCCACGCAGACCTCACCGACGAGTATGCCGCCATTCCGACGGAGATGAAGCAGGTTGCGGCGTTCTTCGGCAAGGAGGTCCTCAACGACGTCGACGAGCAGGCGTTCTATGCCTCCCTTCCCGCCCTGCGCGAAAGCTGCGGCGACCGCGCCGTACTGCGCGCGATGCACTTCTTCGAGGAAAACCAGCGCGTCAAGTTCCAGGTCCGCGCGCTGCACAACGACAATTTCAGCGCCTTCCTGACCTATGTCAACGACTCGGGTCGTTCGTCGTGGCTGAAACTTCAGAACGTGACTGCGCTCGGCGCGGCAAAGCATCAGGAAATGGCATTTACGCTCGCGCTGTGCAAGAAGCTCTTAAACGGCGAGGGCGCCGTGAGAGTTCACGGCGGCGGCTTCGCTGGCACCGCGCTTGCTTTCGTCCCCAATGACCGTTTTGCAGAGTTCAAGGCGGGCGTCGAGCAGGCACTTGGCGAAGGCTCCTGCCACGCGCTGAAAATCATGGACTGAGCGTTTCTCCCCCCACGCAATACAAAAGCCGCATTCCGACCGGAATGCGGCTTTTCGCTTCTTTGCAGATTAAAAGAAGAATTTTCGGTGCAGCGATTTTCTCAGAGGCTTGCAGATCGCGATGACGAGCAGCATGCCGCCCAGAATCACGCCCGCTGCCAGCGGGTAGATCGACCACAAAAGCGCCTTATGGATGCCGAAGGTCACATTGATCAGGAACTCAATGAGAACCGCAAGACCGCCCGAGAGCAGCAGCGCGCCGCCGAAGATATACAGATACCCCGCATGGACATAGCGCACCAGCGCCACCACCGCCGTTAACAGCAGCCCGATTGCCCCCGTGACCGGAAACGCAAACGACAAAAACCAGCCGCCCTTCGTCACCAGGTCGATATACAGAAGATACAGCCCGATTGCCGCAAAATCCACCGGCACAAAGACGACCGGATTGGGGTGACTGAACCACATCGGCAGCACAATCAGCACATATAAAAGCCCAATTGCGCCCGCGGCGTAGCCGGACCAGACAATCCCGCCGTTGATGCGCCAGTCGCACAGCAGGCAGATCACCGCCGGCAGCAGCGCCAGCATCGTCATCACAAACAGAATTCCCGACCGGTTGACCTCCTCCGGCTTTCCGTGCGGGTCCGCCGGATAGGGAGAAGGCGCCTGTTTTCTTGGAAGATCGGGGTGGAACACCCGCGTCCCGCAAAGCGGACAGACCGTTTCGCTGTCGGCAAGCTCCACACCGCAATTGACACAATACATATCCCGTGTTCCTTTCTCTCTGGGTAAGTTATCTGGCGTTGCTCTCCACGGTTACGTGAAGCCCGAGGCTCTGCAGCACCCGGTAAAAATGCAGCTCCAGCTCCGGCTCTTTGATGTTGCGCACGCAGCTGACATACATCGTATCGCCCCAGGTTGCGATGCCGCAGTTGTGCGGCGCGTTTGCCTGCGGACCGATGACAAAATCAAACCGCCGGATATAAGGGCGCATGATCTGCGGCACCTGCACCACGCCGAGATTCGACAGGCAAAGGCACGCCTTGCACTCGCCCACGGCATCAAAAACCGCCTTCATCGCGATATTTTTGACAAACAGCGGCATCACGCGCAGCACTGGTGATTTTTCGCTTGCCACGTTCGTCGCAATTTTGGCGCGCATGGCCTTCGCATCGTTGCCGAGTCCCATCATGTGGTGGACCAGCTGGCAGATTTCCTCGAACGTGTAGCTTCCGAGCCGCGGGTCAATCTCCACATTCACATAGGAAGCGAAATTGCGCAGCGTATGGCTCGGGAACAGCTTCCGAAGATTCACCGGAACCGTCACCTTCACGGGCTTTCTGTGCTGCCGGAGCCGAACCTTTTCCGCCTGCAGATTGTCCAGCGCCTGCATCATTGCCGCGCACAGAAGCTCCGTCACCGAAACGCCGTGCTCTTTTGCGCACGCCTTCACCTCCGGCACGCGCAGCATCATCGTAATCAGATTCACATAGCCATCCGGCTCCGGCGTGCCGCTCAGGTGCCAGGCGGTCGCCTCCCGGCGGCTTGCCTTGACATCTCCGGCATAGCGCAGGAAGCTGTCTTCCAGTTCCTCCTCGTCCGGCTCTTCGAGTCTTCCGAGCACGCCCTTTTCCGCCGGAACGTTGATGCCGTATTTTTCGCTCAGATATTCCGCCAGCAGCGTCTTGAGGAAAATGAGTCCGCCCGTGCCGTCAGTGACGGCGTGGAAAAACTCGACCGCAATCCGGTCTTTGTATACCAGCACCCGGAACGCACATTTTCGGACGCTGTCGAACGGCACGTGCTGCAGCGGGCAGCTTTTCTCCGCCTGAATCTCCGGCGCTTTGGGAATCTGCTCTAAATAATACCAGAACGCCCCCCGGCGCAGCCGCACCGCCATCGACGGAAAGCGCCGCACGGTCACATCGAGCGCCGCGCGCAGCACCGGAAGATCGATTGGCTCGGAAAGATTCGCAGACAGCCTGAAATAATTGGTCCAGGTGCGCCGCTTTGCCGCCGGATAGATTTTTGCCGCGTTGTCGAGCTTCATCCACCGCAGACTCTTTGCCGGCGAGAGCGTTTTGTCCAGGAACTGATTGATCGATTCAAAATCGTCCTGCATGTTTTCCGTCAGGCAGTACAGCACATAGGCATGCCAGCGCTCGGGCGCGATGTGAAGCCGGCTTTTGCAGCCGGACGCCAGCAGCTTTTCGTGAAGCCGTCTCGCGTCGTCCAGCAAAATCTCGTCTCCACCCGCAAACAGCAGCGACGGCGGAAGATCCGACAGATCGCCGAACAGCGGCGAGCAGAGGGGATTTTTTGCGTCGTCCGTGTAGCAGGCGGCATAGAAGTTCAGAAGCTCCTCGGAAAGCGACGGATCGTTGTCGCGATTTTCTGCAAAGGTTTTCCCCGACTGCGTCAGATCGGTCCACGGGGAAATGCCGACAAGACCGCACGGCAGCGGCAGCTTCAGCGCTTTAAGCTTCAGGCACAGCGCGTAAATCAGTCCCCCGCCTGCCGACTCGCCGCAAAGAAGAATCTGATTCGGCGCATAGCCCTTGGAAAGCAGGTACTGATAGCTCACCACTGCATCGTCCAGCGCCGCCGGGAACCGGCTTTCCGGCGCCAGCCGGTATGCCGCGCAGAACACGCGCACACCGCACTCGTCTGCCAGCGTCGCGGCAAAGCCCTTGGCGTATTCCAGATTGCCGCAGGTGTAGCCGCCGCCGTGCAGGTATAAAACAACGCCCGTGCGCCGCTTGTCCTTCGGCGTCAGCCACGCGCCCTGAAAGCCCCCGAAATCATGCTCGCGGACAGAGACCTCCCGCTTGTGCATTGCCGTCATCAGCTCTCCAAGCTTGTCCTGTCCCTTTCGGGTGACCTCCAAAGAGCAGTTGGCAACAAAGGGCTTGAAAAAATTCAGCTGGGCGCGAACCAGTTTTGCGTGCAGCTCCATGAAAACCCGTTCCTTTCTGCGTTTCGCCGGTTTACCGGCGTTGAATTTATATTATAGCATTTCCCCCATCGCCCTGTAAAGAGGCGCAGCCGGAATTGGCGCAGCAAGAGGGCTGGAAACGATGTTTCCAGCCCTTGCGCTTTCACAAATGCTTTCCCAAATCCACGGAAACTCAGATGACGTTGTATTCCTTCAGGATTTTTTCGATGTCGGTGCCCTCGATTTTTTCAAGCGCCTTCTTGACCGCCAGCTTCTCGGCAAGAGACAGCTTCATATCCGTTGCCTTCTTGCCGTCGCGGAGCTTGACCGTTGCATCCAGCAGCGCGCGCACATCATAGACGCTGCCCCAGACCTCCGGCACGCCGCGGTCGACGTTGCAAAGCGTATACACCGCTTCCATGCCGGTGCGCATGGAATATTCGGTCGTGAAGATCGTGTCGCGCGGGGTCTCGGCAAACTGACCGAGGAACGCGAAGTTGACCGAGCCGTCGGGCACCACCTTCGGGCGGTCGCCGTAGGCGCGCGGCATGAAGAACGCATCGATATACGGCATCATGACGGGTACCGTATTGGCGCTGTTCGTCGCCAGCTCCTCAATTTCGCTCTCCGGCACACCGATGTGATACAGCCACTCCATGCAGATTTCCTTGCCGGTACATTCGCGCATGGGCTTTTTGACAAAATCGCCGGGCTTGTCGGTGAAGAGCGAATAGACCCAGACGAGGCAGTGGTCCTTCGGCTGCTCGCGGAACTGCGGCTGGCGGTTGATGGTCCAGCTCATAAGCCACGAAGAGTCCTTCACGGAGACGATGCCTCCCGTGACGACCTTACCGGTAAACGGGTCTCGCTTGCAGATTTTCCTGATATACGGAATGATGCGCTGATCGAGCGTTTCGACCGTCGCGCTCATCCAGTTGGTCTTCTCAGGATCCGAGCAGAACTTGTCGGGGTGACCGAAAGCGGGGTCCTGCGCAGCAATTTTGCGCCACATGTCCCAGCCGCCGCCGGGCTTGAGCTCGGTGTTGTACGTTGCCGGCATGTTCTGGCTGCCCATCGAAGAATTCTCCACACAGCCGCCGTTTGTGATGAACACCAGATCGTTTTCCGTCAGATCGATGCCGTCTTCCCTGCCGTCGTGAATCATCTCAATGCGCTTTGCGACCTTCTTTCCATCGCGGCAGTCAAACAGAACATTCGTCACCTGTGTATTGAAATGGAACTGCACGCCGTAGCTTTCCAGATACTTGACCATCGGCAGAATCATCGACTCATACTGATTGTACTTGGTAAAGCGCAGCGCCTTGAAATCGGGAAGCCCCCCGATGTGGTGGATATAGCGCTGGATATAGAGCTTCATCTCGAGCGCGCTGTGCCAGTTTTCAAAGGCAAACATCGTGCGCCA
>CEAB01073789.1_pt1 | contig 40764 bp, 18 predicted proteins | sample 557651 | NCBI WGS metagenome assembly CEAB01 (sample SAMEA3182046, study PRJEB8094) | gut metagenome | biome: human; feature: gut; material: Stool; isolation source: human stools | place: Canada | collected 2011-11-15
GAGCCGGTCGCCGTCGCGCCACTCCCGGTCGAAGACGGCCATGCTCCCGCCGCGGGGATTCCCGATCACCGTCCCATTCAGGCAGACCTCGGCATCGCGGCACCAGGCGGGAATACGAAGGTGGAACGGGAATTTGCAGGCTTTTTTACCGGACATCCGGATCGTGAAGCGGATTTCGTCCTCCATGGGATAGGCCGTATCTTCGCCGATCGTGACCGCATGCCCGCCGCCGACCTTCAGCGAAACTTCGGAAGGCGAATAGAGCATCGCCGCCACACCGCCGCCGGGCGCGGCATACCACAGGTTCTGCGTGAACTTGGGCCATCCCTGGTGCATGTTCGAGAAACAGCAGGGGTATCCCGAAAGCGTCCCGAAAACGATGTCCGTGCGGGCGTGGTTGGCGTCCTCGTAGAAATTATGCGTATGGCGGGTCGCCATCACCTGATTGGGCTGCTGGAAATACTGCTTGTGCATGAAGTCGTCGGTGACCTGCGTCGGCAGGGCATTGAACGCGATGCGTTCGAGGTGGTCGGCAAAGGCGACGTCGCCCGTGATTTCGGTCATCTTTTCGAGCGAATACATCAGTTCGACGGCCGAACACAGCTCCGAGCCCTGCGTAGGGTTATTCCCGTGCAGCCCCTCGTCCCCGCCGAACATTCCCTGGGGCTGGCCGTGCAGCAGCCGGATATCGGACAGCCCCTTTTTCACGGCGTCGATATACTCTCGGTCGGGATGCTGCTGGTAATAGATAACCGGTTCCTTGAGCCCCTGCGCCAGGTTTACGCAGTGGATGGAGCCGAAGCGTTTGAGGTCGTCCGAGCGAAGGAACATACGGGTGAAATCATGCCCCTGGCTGTGGAGCAGGTCGCCCAGTTCCAGCAGGAATCCGTCACCGGTCAGGTTGTAAAGCCAATAGACGGCCTGCAGATTGTCGCACACCCGGTAGCGTGCCCAGAATGTCCAGTGCCCCAGCGGTTTTTCGGGCAGGGTTTCCAACTGGTACCGGAAATAGCGGGTCATAAAATCGACGACGCGCCGGTCGCCAGTCGCGGAATAGTACTGCTGGAGTATCTTCAGCACCACCATCCTCGGCCACCAGTCGGCCGAGTTGTCGCGTTGCAGGCCCGCCTCGTAAGGATAGTCCTGTGCCGGGCCGAAATAACCGTCTTCGCGCTGGCTTTGCAACGCCCATTCGACCCAGGGCTGCACTTTTGCCTTGAGCTGCCCGTCATCCAGGATATAGGCCAGCGGCAGCAGCCCGTCGATCCAATAGGGGCCGCGCTCCCACTGGTCGCCGTCGCCGCCCAGCCAGCCGTTACGCGGGCCCATGACCTCGGGATAGAGCCTGTCCATCTGTCCGGTCGCCCCGGAACGCTGGCGTTCCAGCATTTCGAGCAGCCAGCCCTGCGCCCGGATCGCACCCAGCGGCAGCTCGGCATAGGCTTTGGGCGCCAACGGCGCCCGGTTGTGCGCAAAAGGCGCCCCGGAATCTTCGCCGCCCGCAAACCCGGCGGCAGGCGCAAAGGCGAGCGCCAGCATCATACATATTTTCAGATATTTCATGTCCTCTCAATTTTTATCCTGCGGAGTAATTTTCACCCGTTCGAAGAATTTGACCCGTACCGGCCCCAGCAGGCCGGAAACCCGCATGTACTTCTCCGCATCCGGGGCGTCGTATTTGCTGATGTTGCTTCGGGTCATCCGTTCCCCCGGGGGCAGCTTGCCGTCTCCGATGAGCCGGTTAGGCCAAAGGTTGACGACGTCGACCGACAGGCGGTTGCGCCCGGCACGGACATACGGAGTGATGTCGACCTCATAGGGCGAGCACCACGAAACGGGGAATTCATGTCCGTTCACCCGGATCACGGCCACATCCTGCACATTTCCCAGGTCGAGCAGCACCTTCCGCCCTCGGATCTGATCTTTATCCAGGTCGAAAGCGTTTTCATAGACCGCCTTTCCGGAATAATAGCGGATCAGGGGCTCCGGGGATTCCGTCCACGAGATCAGTTCCGGGAAGATAACGGCCTCTTTCGGGCCCCAGTCGGGGTCGAAGCGCACGCTCCAGTCGCCGCCGACGGTGATTTCCGACGGCAGGCGTTTCGCCTCCGCGACCGAGGTGCTTCCGTTCGACCAGTACACCGTGTAGTGTCCCGGGTCGTAAACGGCGGCATAGACATCCGTCCCCGCATATTCGAACCCGACCTGCGGATAGCGGGGCGAGGAGGACTGCGCCGCGGAAAGCGGAGAACCGCTGCGGTCGACCCGCACGATGTGCTCCGCCTGCCCGCCGCCTTCGGTGAACACTACGAACACGGCTCCTTCGGGGGCAAAGTGCATCGGGATATGCGTGTATCCGTCCTTCTCGTAATAATAGGCCACCGGGCTGATCCTGCCCGTGAGCGGATCCCAGAACTCGGGAGTCCGCCCCGTAACCCTGAAGCGGCATTCGACATCCTCGAAGCGGTCGTAAGCGACGGGCGTGTAACGGTAGTAATAGTCGTCAATGCCGTTCAGGGCGAAACGATTTGCCACGAAATAGATATCCTGCCGATCCGTGGCGCGGTGGATATAGTCGAGCTTCGTCGCCGGGTTATCGGAGACATACGAGAAATCGGGTGGTGCCGAAAGCGACCTGAGCACATGGCTCAACTTCTGCCCGCGGATGACGCGCCCTTTGCCGTAAAGGTTTTCGGTGCGGTTGACGCCGTCCAGCCAGCTGCCCGCATTGCACCGCCACATACGGTTCACGATGTCGTTCAGTTCCCTGTCCCCATCCGGATAGCGGGACAAGCCCGTCGTCCGCCGGGGCGGCTCGCCGACGAGCACCATGCCGTCCAGCACCAGGCGCTCGATCCTGCGCATCACGTCGAGGTCGATCTGTTCGAGGCGGGGCAGCACCAGCACCCGGTACGACATGCCGTCGGGCAGCACGAGGCGCCCGTCCTCGACCGAAAGGCGGTTCAGGATCACGTCCTTCGAACATTTGTCCCAGTCGTAACCGGGGCCCAGGTCGGTCACCTCCTCTTTCAGGAAGACCATGTTGGGGACGTCATCGCCGTTGTAATAGAGCGCATCGGCGACGAACAACCCTTGTTGGAGCAGGTACGAACAGCGGCCGATATACCCCACGAAATCCCCGGCCTGCTCCCACCACGTCACGTTGGGGTTGAGATGCGTACCGGCGAAATACTCGATGCCGGGCTTGCCGTACTCCCCGGGCGAAGTAGTGAAGGTGTGCCATACCAGGCGGTTGACGCCCGAACAGAATATCCGGTCGATCAGTCCTTTCAGGTCACGGGGCGACCGTTCCCAGTGCGGGCCGATGCTGGTCGGGCCTTCGGCTTCGACGAACCGCTTGCCGTTGGTATGCGCCGCACAGGCGCTTTGCCGCACCGACAGGCGCGCCTGCTCGGAGGCGACGTGCGAAGTGGAGCGCGCCCAGTATTCACCGTGGGGAATATCGCATGCGCCCATGACCTCCAGAGCGTCGACCGGCGTGTAACAGGGCCCCCCGGCCTCGGGGTCTATCAGCATGCCGTTCGCGTTGGCGAACTCCCGGAAAGGCTTATAGTGGTAGTTGAGGATGCAGTCACTGACCGTCCGGCGGATGTCCTGCAGAAAACGGTTCGACACCTCGGGGCTGTCGACGACACGGCCGGTCATCACCGGCAGGTAGGCCCAGAGATCGTAGCCCCGGAGTTTCCGGAACTCTTCGGGAAAACGGTTCGTCCAGTTGACGAGCCCCATTTCCCAGCTGTCGGTCAGCAGGAACTTAACGCTGTTCCCCTCTTCCCGCGCAGTCCCGACCAGCGGTTGCAGCACATGCTCGCGGAACGCATCGAAGGCGTCGGGATTCAGGTGGTCGAGCGACAAGCCCGCCCATCCGTCGCTCGAAGTCGAGGTATGGGCTCCGGTGCATGTCCAGCCGTAGCGGATCACCGTCCACTCCCCTGCCGGGGCGTCCCATTCGAGCGTCTTGCCGTCGTAAAGCGCCGTCAGGTCGAGTATCTCCTCCCGGGGGAGGGGCTCGGCACCGGAATCGTAATAAAAGTCGGCGCTCAATCTTTCGAGCGGAAACATCTCCTGGAAACCCAGTCCGCTGAAAAACGCCTTGGCCGACCAGTTCGGGATGGCCTCATCGCGCATCGGAGTGCCCTCCGGAGCCTTTTTCACGGCCTGCACACGGACATCCTCATACATATACCATGTCGGCGGCTGCGGCAGTTCCAATTCGACCCGGCGTCCTCCGGCGACGTCGGTTTCCGACCAGGTCAGTTTTTTCAAGGCCAGTTCGGGCGTGATATACGGCCCGCCGGGATTCCAGCCGCTGGTCACGTTGACGGCGAGGGCGATCCCCAGCCGGTCGGCCTCGCGCACCGCATGGCGGTAAAGCGCCATCCAGCCGGGCGAGAGGAACACGTTGCCCGGCCCGGGCTTTCCGGTCACCTGGTTGAATCCCCCGGCGTCGATCAGCGAGGCCGACCCGTAGCCTTTGGCCTTCATCTCTTCGAGGTCGCGGGTGATCGACGCCTCGGTGGCGACCCCGTTGAGCCACCACCAGTAACACGACATCCCGGCCTCGCCGGGAGGCGAAGCGAATTTTTCGGCCAGTTCCCCGGGCGAAACCTTCGTTACGGGCGCCAGGCTGAAATCGGCCTGCGCCGCGGCACGCTGCCCGGCAATCAGGGAGAGGAAAAAAACAATCGGTAAAAAACGCATATCATCGGTAATTTCAGGTTATGGCTCATCCGTCTGTCAGAGGGCCTTGTGCAACCCCTCGTGTTTGACCACCCATCCTTTCGAGGGAAATCCGGGGGCATTGCCCGACGGCGCACCGTCCCAGCCGGCAGCCATCATCGCCACGGCATAGAGCAGCCCGCCGTTGCCCGGGAAATAGGGGAACGGCGCACGTCCGCCGCCGACCAGCCCGCAGGCATCGAAGTCGAAGGCCGGGTAATCCAACAGGTAATCGACCGCCATTTCGGGTTTCCCGAGCCGGGCGGCGCACATGGCGAGCATGGGGAAATCCCAGCCCCAGGTCTCGTGCAGCTTCCATTCGCGGTGCACCTTCATCAGCGTCCGCTCCATCGTGGGGATATCCACCCCGTCGCCGGGCAGCATACCGTAGGCGCCGATAAGCGCCGGGTGCTCCCAGTTGTAGCGCGTCCACATCCCGTCGATATTCTCCCACGAAACGTATACGCCCTGCTGCACGGGAAGCGGCGACAATTTATCGCAGACCCGTCCGTACTCCGCCTTTGCCGGCAGGCCCAGCCGCTCGCGCCACAGGCCGGCGATCCGCAGCCCGGTGAGCCAATAGCTCAGCTCGAATGTCGGGTTGATGGTCGTCCGCGGGTCGGCATTCTCGCCTACGACCTGCAACGGGTACCCCAGGACATAGCGATCCGCCGCCACATCGTAATGCGCATAGGAAGCCATGAAATCGGCGGTTTCGAAAACCACGTCACGCCATTTTTCCAGCGTTTCGCGCGTGGGATGCTGCCGGTATTCGAGTTCGGCGTAGAAAATCGGGTGCGGCTGTTGCCAGATGAGCAGCGCCGTGGTTTCCAGCGGCCACTCCCACCACGCATGGTCGCCGATAGTCTTGGGCCAGCGGGCGCCATCGTATCCCTGCATGGCGGCTTTGCGCCTGTACGTGGCAAGATTGTCCGCAAAGACCTCCATCATCCCGGAAGCCATCTTCCAACGGCCCCACAGGGCATAGTGGGTGCAGTGCCACCAGATCATCTCGTGGTGGTACTTGCCGTACCAGCCGTTATTGACAAGGCCGCTCTCCTGCGGCGGGAGGGATCCGGCCTCGTTGACGGCCATCACGTATTGGGAGAGTACGACCCGCCGTTCCAGCTCGCGCCAGCGGGGATCGGAACTCCCCGAGAGGTCGACGGCGCCGCCGCCCTCCCAGAACTCGCGCCAGTGCCGGGCGCTGGCGCTTCGGGTCTGGGCGAAGGTAGGCACGGCGGCATTGCCCACGATCTTGTCGAAGCAAACCACAAAACTGATCTCCCGCGCATCGGTGGCGGGAATCAGTTCGTAACAGTGCTCCTGCGTCCGGCGGAGCACTGCCCCGGCGTCCCACTGCACGTGGACATCGTAATTCGTATCGTCGAGCTGCCTGTGGAAGCTGGCCATATGTGTCCCGGGCGAAAGCTCCGTAAGGTGCCTTCCGGGGCTGTCCCAATCGGCGGCACTGCCGAATTCCGTGTTCGACGGGAAAGGAAACCGCAACGAGATGCCGACCGTTCCGTCGGCCACTTTTTCCGACTCGATCCTCACGGCCACGGCGTCCTTCTCCGGATGCCCGACAGTCGTTACGACCACCTCCCGGCCGTCGATGCTATAACGGCTCGTCGCCGTCCCCGTCCACAGGTCGAGCCGCTGCACGGGATCGGTCAAATCCCCGATCCCGGCCCGCGAGCCGTCGTCCTTTATCAACACCAGCCCGATGCGCCCCAGGTTGATCCGCTGCGGGTTGCGCACCATCCAGTCGCGCAACGCCCCCTGCTCGGGATTGGGAATGTCATAGCGCACCATACGGCCCTGCGCCTCCCATTCCGCGCCCCTGAAATCTTCGGGGCGCTGCCCCTGCGGCAGCGGGAAACGGTACCAGCCCCAGTTCGACATCGTATTGGCATTGTCCGAAAAGGTCTGCATACCGCTGATATCGAACCCGAAGGCGAACTCCCCGTTGCCGACCTGCATCGGCCCGCGCAGATTGCCCTCCCGGATTTCGGGGTTATGGCGCGTTACGACCGCTTTGCGGTCTATTTTCCTGGCCGCATACGCAGGATGCGAAAGCGGCAACAGGGCTGCACACAAAACGAGGGCGGCAGCCCTGGCGGGCCGGGACAGATATCCGGCCGGGATTTCAGCATTCATATCGGTTCGGGTTTGGGATTCGTATTCCATCTAAAAAGTTTGCGGTTCCGGCCGAGCGGCAGGCAACCGCAGGCCGTGCATCGGGAACCGTTTTTTCCGTATTACAAAATTGCCCCTTATTTTCAAAACGGCAGGCGGATAAATTGATTTTTAGCCTGTGTATTTTGACCGAACGGGATTCGGCCATCTGACGGAAGCGGTTCCGGCACAGGAGTCTTCGGGAAAGGAATTGCCAGAAGGGAAAGGCCGGAATTTCGCTTCCGTCCGGAAAAGGCAGGGGCGGAGCCGTTACAGCCTCCGCCCCGCCCAATCTTACCGTCATCCGTCAATACACCTCGAATTCATAGATTCTGGCGGTATTTCCTTCGCTTTGGTCAGGTTTTGAGACCACGAGCCTCACGTATCGGGCGGTTACGGGCTGCGGAAGAACCCTGTCGGTTTCGAGGGCCGTGTTGTCGTAGACCGTGTCCACCGTTTTCCACTCTTCGCCGGTGCTCCGGCGCACCTGCAGGGAGTACTCCTTTGTGATGTAGTCCAAGGCTTCGAGCGCAGCGTGCATGACATACCAACCCCGGATCGTAGTCTCCCGTCCGAGATCCACCCCCAGCAACTTGGGTTTGGCATCGCTGTAATCGCACCACTTGGTGGATACGTCCTCGTCGGTGGCGCACTCGGCCCTCTCGGAGGCGTTGACCTCCCCCGACCTTTCCACGACGGGTTTGCCGTAGAGCAGGTTTCGCCGCCCGGCCTGCGAGGCGTCGGCGCCTTTCACGGGCAGCTGCACGCGCAGCAGGTCGCAGGCCGCACCGATACCTCCGGCGGGGTCTTCGGCCACCGTCGCCGCGAACACCACGATGCGCGGGTCGTCGGGCAGTACCAGCTGCCGTGCCCCCTCGGGGATGTCGAGGCCGATGCGGAACATGTAGGTGAATTCGTAGGGCCTGTCCTCGTTGCGGATCATATCATGCTTGTGCGTGCCCACGAAGGCCACCTGCGCATCCTTGAGGTAGGGCTCGGTATGCCCCGTATGGCCCCACTGTCCGATGAAGCCGCCATAATAGGGTACCAGTGCCGTGTGCTCCTTTCCGTCGACGGTGAATACGGCCTGCGTGTCGTACATGGTCGAGGCGGCCAGCAGGTAGAGCTTGCCGTAGCGCCCGCGGGGCAGGTCGATGGTGTCGCGGCGGCATTTGACGCCGTTCTCCGCGGTGGGATCCCCCATCTCGAAGCCGACACCCCCGTACACGATGCGGGACGGCAGCAGCTCGGCGGCGTAGGAGCAGCCCTTGCCGTCGAAGTTGGCGTCCGAGCGGAACGGGTTGTAAGAGGCCGTCTTGACGTTGTAAGGCAGCTCCACCGCCGCCTCCGCGGCGGGCGTGAGCGCCCGGGCGGGCCTGGCGAGTTTCACGCGGAAGGTCTTCATGCCGAAGGGCCCGACCTCGAAGCGCAGCTCGCGGCCGCTGAACTCCGCGTCGCCCACGACATCCTCCACGCCGTTGAGCTCCCGGGCGTCGACGATCTGCGCCGCGAAGCCCACCACGGCCTGCTGCGACCCGAGACCCGAGGTCTCGTAGAAACGAACCACATATTCGTCCGAATCCTCGGCCTGTTTGAGCGCCCGCAGCGCCACATTGGGGTTTTGCGAGGAGGCCAGTGAGAAGCTGCGGCCCAGCACCCCGCCATGGCGGGGCGCGACGAATGCCCGAAGCGGCTGGTTGAGCACCTCGGCCTTGCGCACGGCACCTCCCGCGCGGTAATCGCCCGCGTGCCCTACGATCGAGTAGGTGAACGTATGGTGTCCGAAGTCCTGCTTGTTCTGGTAGGCGTAGCCGCCCTTGGTCGCAGGCGTATGCAGCAGCGTAAGGCGCAGCGTGTTGTCCGCGGGTTTGTCCCAGCCGTACTTGCTGTCGTTGAGCACCGAGACCCCGTAGCTGCCGTCCGCGTCGGTGAGGTCGGCCCACTGCTGCGCATAGACCTCGTAGGCGGTCGCGGTGTTGTTGCCCCGCGCCACGGAGCCCACGCCAAGGTCATAGACCGCCTCGGGGTTCGAGACCGAAAGCGGGAACTCGGCCTTCAGCAGCGCATTGGACGACTGCCAGTCGATGTCGTTCACAAGGTCGATCCTGTCGGCCTGGGCGCCTTCGCGCAGCGTGATCCACTGCCGGAAGCGGGAATCCCCCAGCGTGCGTTCCACGCATACCGAGGCGCGCAGGGGCCCCTCTTCGGCCACGGAGACCTTCACCTCGCCCGTGATGGCCTGCGGCGATGCGTCCACGGTCTTCTTGAGGATCTCCCAGGCCGGCCAGCTGTAAGACTCGTTCTGCGGGAAGAACGCAAGGCGGATGGACTTGCCGGCGGCCACCAGCTCGCGACCATGACGCTTGTCGACGATCGACGAGATGTCGCCGTTGGCGTCCAGCGTAAGTTTATAGACGCTGTTCTCCAACCCCCATGCGCCGGCCTTTATCGCCGGGGCCTTCGGCTGCCCGCCCTTGCGGATGTCGTAGACGGCATACCCCGCAGCCGGGACGGTGGCCTCGACCAGCAGCCGCGTCTGCCCCTGCTGCGTGCCCAGCACCTGCGAGGGAACCCGGACGCCCTTGTCGTCGTAGACCGTGAACTTGCTGCCTTCGAGCGGAAGCGTAACCTCCACCACGTCCGAGACCTCGAACCCCGCAGCGTTGTAGAGCACCACGGGGAGCCCTTTGACATCGGTATCCAGACCCCGCGAAACCGCGCCAACCGAGGTCGTGAGTACGTCCCCGAACTGTTTGAGCGAGATCAGCTCGTCGTTCCACGAGAACTCGTAGGCACGGGGGAGGCTCGTACCCGTAAGGTCGTCGTGAAACTGGTGCCAGATAAAGCGTTTCCAGGCCTCGGTGAGAACCTCGCGCGGGTAGGGCACGGCCCCGAGCCAGTCGGCGGCAACGGCGCTGCGCTCGGCAGCGTCCGCAAGCTGCTCGTTACGGCGGTTGTAGAGCTTCATCGCGGCCTGCGAGGTATAGCAACCCGTGGCATGCACATCCATCAGCAACTCCCCGTTCCACACCGGAAGCTCCGGGTGGGAGGAATAGGGAAGATAGTCCTTGTAGAGGCGGTCGCTCGTGGCGCTGATGATCTCCACCGGCCCGTCGCCCTGCAGTCCCAGTTCCAAAGCCCGAACCGACTCGATGGTCGGGGCGCCGCCCGTGTCCCCCGTACCATAGTAATGGTAAACGGCATTCAGAGGGTTGCTCTGGGCGATGTCCTGCAGGTACTTGCTGTGACTGAGGTCTTCGTAACGCCACTTGGTCGTATAGTTGTGCGCGTCCATCACGGCCATGATACGGGAGCCGTCAACGCCCTGCCACAAGCCGATCTCGAACGGAATCTTGCTCGTACCGTGGAACGGGCGGTGCCGCCACATGAGTTTCTGAGTCGAGAAACCGATAAGACCGCTGTGGGCCGCGATCGTCGGAAGCGTCCACCCGAAACCGAAGCAGTCCGGAAGGAAGATGTCCGTGCCTTCGACCCCGAATTCCCGGCGGTAGAAGTGCTGCCCGTACAGGATATTGCGCGTGAAGGACTCCGCAGACGGGATGTTCGGATCCGTCGCGTCCCACGTGCTGCCCGTGACATGCCAGCGCCCCTCGCGGATGTAACGCTTGATCAACTCGTACTGGTGGGGGTAGTACTCCTTCATCCACTGGTACTTGATGCCCCCTTCGAAATTGAATACATAATCCGGGTAGGTGCCCAAGAGGAACAGGTTCTGATCCAGCGTCTTCGGAATGTACTCACGGATCGAACGCTGCACATCCCAGTTCCACTGGGAATCAAAATGGGCGTTCGAGACTAAATAGGCCCGAACTCTATCCTGTGAAAAAACCGCTGCGGCGATAAACACCGACATTAACAATAATAAAATGCGTTTCATGGGCTGGTTGGATTAGACTATTTCTGGGTTAAGGAATTTTATATCCGTATCGGGTTCCAAAATTAGCCGGAAACGCCCCGCAAAAAATATTTTTAAATGACATATTAGTATGACCTTTTGACATAATTCGTAAAAAAGCACAAACGACGCGGATATTTCGCACTCCCGGCACAAAAACAGGGCTGCGGGGCATCCGGCAAAAACGGGGACACCATGTCCGGGATACAAAAACAGGAATGCGGAAAGCGCCCCTTGGCCTTCCGCATTCCAGCTCCCGAATCCGGGGGCGAGAGCACCCCCGGATGTTCAATCGAAACACTCCGGACAGGGGCGCGGCACAAGTTCGAATTCGAGCACACCGCCCTGCACGATCTGTTCGTGCGTGATGAAAGGACGGGTGAGCCGCTCGCCGTTGAGCCGTGCCGCACGGATATACTTGTTCACTTTCGACGCCCCCGGGGATTTGATGACAAAACTGCGGCCTCCGGGCAGGGCGATTTCCACCCGTTCGAAGATCGGAGAACCCAGGGCATATTCCCCCGAGGCCGGATTGACCGGATAAAAACCCATCGCCGCAAAGACATACCACGCCGTGAGCGCACCGCCGTCCTCGTCGCCGCTCAGCCCGGTCGGGCGGTCGTCGAACCAGATGTCGGCAATCTGCCGGACACGATGCTGGGTTTTCCACGCAGCCCCGGCGTAATTGTAAAGCCACGGGACATGGAACGCCGGCTCGTTGCCTGCCGGCATGAGCCCCTGCAACCCAGTAGCATCGGGCATCCGCCCCATGAATTTCCACTTGTCGATCTCCGGCCCCCGGTTATAAGCCTCGTCGAGACGGCGGACGAAAGCCTCCTCTCCACCCATCAGGGCGATCAGTTGCGGAATATCGTGCTGTACATGGAAGACATGGACGCAGGCATTGACCTCGGCGAAGTAACTCCGGGCTCCGAAGCCATCGCACAACTGCGGGTCGAACGGCTCGACCCATTCACCCCGCTCGTTTCTGGGGGCGAAATAACCGATCGCCGGATTCCAGAGATTCAGATAGTTGCGCGAACGCCGCAGCAACAGTTCATAATCGTCCATGCGCCCCAGGTAACGCGCGACCTGCGCCAGGCACCAGTCGTCGTAGCTGTGTTCGAGCGTCACGGAAACCGCCTGCCTCTTTTCCCAGCCGTCGTCGACATACGGATATTTCTCCGGCTCTCCGGGAGCCAATGCCGGGAAATAACCGTGTTCGGAATAAAACCTGTCGGGCTCGCGCGCCGCCCCCGCACGCCAGGGGATCATCGTACCTTCCAGCGCATTCTTGCGGAGCCCCTCGTAAAGTTTTTCCACATCGAACCCCGTGATTCCCTTGCGGATGGCCTCGGCTGCGAACGAGGCCACATGGTTGCCGATCATCGGATCCCCGTGCCAGTCGGGGCCGCCGCCTTCGAACCAGTCGCCGCCCCACTCCGTCAGTTCGGGAAAAGAGGGCACCCACCCCCATTGCTCGTAGATGCGGGCATACGACTGCAGCTCGTCGGCCTTGCGCGCAGGATCAAGCAGGATACCCAGCGCATGGAGGTTCCGGTAGGTATCCCACATCCAGTCATCGTTGTAAAACGGCCGCGCATCTTCGTGGACACAGCGGTCGAAGCCGCTGTAATACCGCCCGTATTCCGACTGGTCGACCATCCGTTCATACGTACGGTAAAGCGAGGTATAGAATATCCGGCGTTCCCGGTCGGTTCCGCCCTCCACGCGTATGCGCCCGAGCGCCTTTTCCCAAATGTCCCGGCTCCGCTTCTTAACCGCACCGAAAGCAAGTCCCCCGGTTTCGGCTTCGAGGTTGGCACGCGCCTGTTCCACGCTGATATAGGAGATACCTACCCGGAAGCACACCTTACCGAACCCTGCCGGGGCAGAGAACCAGGCGCCGACATCGCGGCCCGACGCCGATCCCTCCGCGGAAAGCCGCTCCCCGCAACGCGTGCCGGAGCTATCGAAAGGCCGGTCGGCGACGGCATAGAAATATTGGCGGGCATAATCGACCGCTTCCCAGCCCGAAACGACCCGGTCACCGCAGACATCGACCTCGCCTTCGGAAGTGAGCCGGAAAAGCACGTTCGCCTGCCGCCCTGCATCCGTGAAGTCGAATTCGTAAAGGGCCGTCCGCTCGGCGGTCGTCCACTCGGCCCATATCCCGAAATCCTCCAGCCACACCCGGTGCGACCAGGGATGCAGTTCCTCCAGGTCATGGTCGTACCACGAAGAGGAGCGCGCCGGGTCGAACGAGATGTCGCCCGCCGTGGGCATGACCGAACCGGCGATCCCGCTCCGGTAGCGGGGCATATTGAGGGCGATGCCGTATATCCGGTCGGAAAAATAGCGGTCATTGAGCCAGGGCTCGGTTACGGGGTAGATCCGCACCATGGAATGGGGCCGGTGCACCTGCGGGGTGACGGTCGTCAGCAAAGGGGCCACGCCGCCGATATTGGGATCGACCCAACGGCCCACGCCCTCGTCGCGGCAGGCGGCCAGGGCGGCAGCGAGGCCCGCGGAAAAGGCCAGGAGTAAAATTCGCGGTTTCAGCATTATTCTATGTTTTTATCAGATAAGAAAATTCGTAAAAAATCGGTTCCGGGAGCGGGAATTACGGGCAAAAATCCCTATATTTGTTAAGTAAGCCATAAGCCATGAAGTACATTCTGAAGGAGATCACCCCGCTGGGAAAAAACGACCTGTTCATCGCAAACTACTGGCCCGACAACCAGATGGATTTTCCCCTCCATTTCCACGAGGACTACGAATTGTGCCTGACGCTCAACGTGCGCGGGAAACGCATCCTGGGTAACCTGGTCGAGGATTTCACCGAAAAAGACCTGGTCATCACCACTCCCAACGTACTCCACTGCTACAAACGCGACGACGCCTTTCTCAACGTCCGCTGTGAGGTCGTCGTGATCCAGTTTCCCAAAGAGCTTCCCTCGTGGGGCATTTTCGACACCGACCAACTGCGGAACATCCGCAACCTGCTCTGCCAGCCTGCCCCGGGGCTCAAATTCTCGGAAGAGACGGCCGAAGCCGTCCGGGAGCGATTGCTGCGCCTGCCCCGAACCGAGGGGTTCGAGGCCGTTCAGCTGTTTTTCGGGATACTCCACGAACTGGCCTGCGCCGACCGCACACAGGTTGAGCTGATCGGAGTCCAGAGCAGCGACAGTACCCTTCCGCACAGCCGCCGCATCAACAAGATCGTACAGTTCGTCGAGAAGAACTACCACCACAAAATCTCGCTGGAAGACGTCGGCGAACTGGTCGGCATGTCCGCCTCATCGGTGAGCCGCTTTTTCAAACAACGCACCCGCCACAATTTCTGGGACTATCTCAACGGGTTCCGCATCGACCGCGCCGCACAAATGATGATCGAAACCGAGCACACCATCTCGGAAATCAGCTATGCCTGCGGGTTCAACAATATCTCCAACTTCAACCGCGTATTCCGGGAGCGGATCGGCACGACGCCGAGCGACTACCGCAACAAATTCAAGGAGTCGATCATCCCCGACCGCTGACCTCCGGCACCGCGCACACCCGGCAATTACACCGGAACCGCCGTACGCCACAGGCACCGCCCGGGCGTACGGCCTCTATTCCGGGTCAAGGGAAATCCGGGCTATTCGCCGTTCCACAACTCTTTGATGGTCTGTTCGATGTCCATGCCGTAGGGAACCTTGTCGCTTTTGGCGACGGCTCGGCTCAGGAATACCGGTCCGCCGGCCGTGAGCGATACGACGCGCGCACCGGGCATCTCGAGATGGCCGTGCGGATCGTTTTCGCGCAGCCAGTCATAGGCATAGCGCAGCCATGCCCGGCGCGCGGGGACATCCTGCATATAGAACCAGGTGATCTCGTCATATCCCCACACGTAATGGTCGTTGAGATCAGCCACCCCGGGGTGGTCGCTGACCCCGAAATTATCGAACTCGACCAAATAGGGCAAGGCATCGCACCGCCAGCCGCTCGGGGTGACACAGGCAGGGCTCTTGCCGAAAATAGCATTGAGATGCCCCTTTTCCAGCACGCACCGCATCGGCTCTTCGGGAACTTCCTTGATGCGCAGCGGGTATGAGTTGAAATCGAGAAGGCTCCGCCCGCCGACCATCATGCCCTGGCTGCCCGCATGGGCGTCGAAAAGCACGAAGTGGCGGCGGGCACGCGGATAAACCCATGCGCGGACTTTCTTCAGGAAACTGTCCCACGACTGCCACTCATGGTCGTTCATGCCCATCAGGTAGACCTGTCCCAGGTGTACGGCCTCAACACCGACATCCACATAGGAGCCGATCAGGTACATCAGCCACAGCTGCGTCTCGACGCGCGTGATATCGAGCACGCTGCCGCCCGGCCCCCACAGGTCGACATACTTGCCGTCGGGCGAGAGCATCTGCGAATAGTCGAAATTACGCTCCTCGACGGGCAACCCCAGCGCCTCGAACGCCCAGGCCGGCACGGGGACTTCGTTCACGTCGCGGTAAACGGCCTCGAAGGCCGCAGCCTGGAAGATCACGTCGGGGTCGAAGGCATGTACCTCCCCGACCAATGCTTCGGCACCGGCCCAGAAACCCGGCTCCGTGAGCACTTTCTCATCGCCCCAGCGATAAATAGCCCGTCCAATGAATTTTGCACCCGTATTCCGGATAAACGCCACGTCGGCTGCCTTGTCCGGGTAAGTCCCGTCGTTGCAATAGGGATCCACCGTAAGGAACTCCGACATGGTGACGGCACGTGCCAGATAGCGTTCCAGCACGGCCTGCGAAACCGAAGCGTCGAAATAATAAGGGTTTTCGGTGCGGCTGCACGAACCGGCCACGCACAAAAGGCTCAAGGTCAACGATAAAATCAGTTTTTTCATAATCGGAATCATTGGTTGCTCCATATTTTTTTGATGGTCTCTTCGGTCGAACGCCCCGTCGGGGTGGCTTCACTCTGCGTATTGCACCGGTAAAAGCGCGTGGCTGCGGAAACCGATACGCGGCAACCCGGCATCTGGATATATCCGACGGGATCGACGCAGTTCATGTAGTCCACGGCATATTCGAGCCAGTAACGGGCATATTCATCGTCGCACAGGCTGAACCACGAAATCTCGTCGTAGCCCCAGACGAAATTGTCTCCCCAGTTGTACGCCCCCGGATGGTTGCTCTCCCCAAAGTTATCGAATTCGAGGATATACGGGATACGGTCGGCCGTCCAGCCGCTCGGCGTCTCCCCTCCCTGTGTATATCCGATCACGGAATCGAGGTAGCCCTTTTCGAGCTTCGCCTTGATAGGCTCGCCGACAATCTCCTTCGGACGCAAGGGGAACGACACGAAATCGAACAGGTGCCGGCCGTCGACCACGATACCGCCGTTGGCCAGGTGGGCGTCCATGATGACCGTCCCGCGCGCCGCCTTGGTCTTGGCTGCCTCCCGGATCTTGGACAACAGGTTCCGGTAGCCCGCATAACCGTTGTCCGAATCGCCCATCGAAGCCATCAACCGCACCTGCCCGCAGTGGAACGCCTCGATTCCGGCTTCCATGTATTTCACGGCCATGAAGTAGAACCACATCTGCGCCTCCTCGCGCGACATGTCGGGCACACAGGTATTCTCGCCCCACTGTCCCAGGTAAAGACCGCCCTCGTCACGAATGTCGTCGAAACGGAAATTCCGCTCCTCGGGTTCCTTGCCGAATGCCCGGAACACCCACTCGGGGACGGGAATGTCGTTGACCCGGGTGGAAACCGTCTCGAACATAGCCCCCTGGAAAATCAGGTCGGGATCCTGCTGGTGCATCCGGGCGATCCTGGTTTTGGCATCCGCAAACCAGGCATCGTTCATGAAATAGCCCTCCTTGTTCCACTGGTACATCGCACGCCCGATGAATTTGGCACCGACGTTGAGCAACATCCGTTCATCGTCCTCCGTCCCGTAGACACCGTCGGTCGAGGTCTCGGGGCCGGACAGGAACTCGGTCTGGGTAATGGCCCGCGAAAGGTAGTTATGCAACACCTCTTCGGACATCACACCGTCCGAAAACTGGTAGTTGCCCGTGTTGGGTACGGCATCTGGCCGCCGGGGGATCTCGGGCCACTGGCTTTTATCCCACTCTTTTTCGCACCCTGCGGCCGTGAGCACAACGGCTACGGCGCAAAGTATCATTTTAAAGGTTTTCATCGTATTTCAAGTTTAAAACCCCAGCCGGCCCGCAACCGGCCGGAGCTCCGTTCACATTCCGTTACAATTCGTCGATCTTATAGGTAACCCCTCCGGATTCGATCGTAAAGACCGCACCGTCCGCGAATACGCCGTCCCGGTAAAGTTTTCCGAGCAGATCCAATCCGACTTTATTGGATGTCGAAACCACCGGGATACCTCCCTCCGAGGTGCCGTTCCCCGTAACCGTCAGGTCGCCGCCCACGCTTTTGAGCGCCTCGAAGCCGCCCAGGCCGTTGAACCGTGCATTATCGGAGAGCACAAGGCTACCGCCGATGGTCTCGAGTTTCATCACGTCGAAATTCCAGAAGTTGCCGTTGCAGCCCGTAACGATGAAATCGCCACCCACACTCTTCAGCGAATTAAACGTCACACCGCGCATCGGCGTCGTCACGCCCGTCAGCCTTACGCTGCCCGCCACGCTCACGATCTGCGAAAGACAGTTCCCTGCGCCCCAGTCCGTGGCGATCTTCGGGCAGTTCTCGAAGACAAGGTCGCCGCCGATGGCAGTCATATCCTTCATCCCGTTCAGGTTGAACAGCTCGGCACAGTTGCGGAAGACGATGCCGCCTTCGACCGTAAAGCCGCCGTTCAGGAAAAACAGCTCCGTCGAGGTGAGGCTGCTCCCTTCGAGCGTCAACGTGCCCATGACCTTTTCCACGCGGGTCTTGACGAAGGACAGGTCGTTGTCCGACATCGTATTGCCTGTGTCCACGATCGTCAGATCCTGCACCGTCTCCTTCACCGCGGAACCGTCCTGCGGGGCAAAGGCCAGCAATTCGTCCCTGTCCGTGATCGTATAGCTCTTATATTCGCCGGGTTGGGGTATCTCCGAGAATTCGACGGGCGTCCCGTCCGCATAGCGGCAGTCGATCGTAGCGCCGGGCTGTACGATACCGCCCGTAATCCAGTTTTCCACCAGGTCGAAGCCCACCTGTCCGGCTTTCGAGGCATACGGGATGCCGCCCGATGCGCCCGGCGCCGTGCCGTTGCCGGTAATGGTAATGTCACCGCCGATATACTCGACCTTTTCGAAGCCGCCCAGGCCGTTCTGGTGGTCATTGTCCGTGAGCGTAAGGCTGCCGCCCACATGACGGAGGTCGGTGGCCAGGTTCCAGAAGAATCCCGTATAGAGCTCGATGCAGTTGTCGGCAAGGGTCAGGTCGCCCCCGACTTTGTTCAGCGAAGCGAAAGCCATCTGCTGCATACCGCAGCTGCGCACCGTCAAATCGCCGTCGATCTCGGTGATTTGGGCGAACCCGCTGCCGCGGCCCCAGTGGATCAGATAAGGTATATTTTCGAGGACAAGATCGCCGTAAATACGGGTGATATTCTTGAAGCCGTTGGTATTGAAGAATTTATTACTGCCGCTCTCATCGTACGTGGTGATATTGCGCAGGATGATGCTACCCTGGCAGTCGACCTTGCCGAAGAATGTTTCGGTCGTTTTGAGCGATGCGCCGTCGACAGTCAGCGTACCCTGCACGACGGAGATCTTCGAAGCCAGCAACGCCATACCGTCGTCCGAGACATTCGGCCCGGTGACCGTCAGGTTCTTGACCTCCTTCCCGCCGGGGCTGAAGGCAGCGGCCTCGGCATCGGACTTGATCGTATAGCTGTAAACGCCGCCCGACTCGCCACCCTGGCCGATGAGCGACGGATCGGTCACGGCCAGCGGATGGTTGTTCGACAGGGTCACGTTCTCCGCATCGAACACCGAATTGGAGATCAGGTATTTGATGACATTGAAGCCATAGCTGTCCGGTTCGTCGGGTTTGTCTTCGCCCAGCGAGGAGTTGCCCGTAACATAAAGTTTACCGGTCATCTTCTTGATCCCCAGCATGCCGCTGATGTCGGTCAGCTGCGGGTTATCCTCGATATGGATATCGCCGATGACGAACTTCACGCCGAGGTCGGCGACATCCGTAAGGGATTCGTTGCCCGAAATCTCGAGCATGGTCGCAACCGACGTCGTATGGGGCAGTGCGAGCGAGACGATCCCCGTATTGCGGATGACGAGCGTACCGACGGCTGCGACGTCGAGCGACGAAATGTCCGTAATACCGGCCCCGGTGACGGTGATGCTGTTGGCAGTCCGGCGTGCGGGGAAGGCATCGACTTCGGCCTGTGTGGACAGCGTGTAATTCCCGCTGTACGGGTTCGCGGGATCGGTCGTATCTTCGCTGCACGCGGCCAGCCCCGCGCAGCAGAACAGTGCGGCGGCCGAAAGCAGGTATCTGTGAAATAGTTTCATGGTCTGCGGATTTTAAGTCGGTTATTTCTGCGGGTTGAGATCCAGCTCGCGCTGGGGCGCAGGATAGAAATAGGCATAGGTAGGCTTGAAGGCCTTGTTGGTGATATGCTGCTCGTCGACGCGGTTCAGGCGGCGCAGGTCATAGATGCCGTGCCCCTCGAAAGCCAGCTCCTTCGTCCGTTCCTCGATCACCGCCTCACGGAAATCTTCGATCGGGAGCCCTTCGGGCAGTGCTTCCAGCCCGGCACGTTTGCGAACCTCGTTCACCCATTTATACCCCTCGTCGGTCGGGCCCACCGCCTCGGCATAGGTAAGCGCCACCTCCGCGAAACGGATCAGGTAAAGGTTGGCCGACGTCCGGTTGGCCTTCGACTTGGGGTCGGTATACTTGCGGCAGAAAGGATAGAAGAACTTGTTCCTGATATTGTCGCTGCTGGTGAGGTTGGAGGGATCGTAGGTAGCCAGCACGCTGCCGTCCTCGTTGTAGATGGTCGTAACCATCAACTGCTTGCGCAGGTCGTCATCGTCATAGGTGTTGCGGAAATCGTTGTCCACGCGCATCACCTGATAGCCCGACTCGTAATCCAGGAATTTCATCACCTCGCGGCTATTCTTACCCAGCGACGAGGAGATATAGACGATGCTCCCGGTCTGGATGCTGAACATCTGGGGCAATTGCGAATAAGTACCCTCCATGCCGCTGGCCTCGCGGTTCATCGAGGTCATGAAGATGTGCTCCACGCCGTCGGCCTGGTGCTCGACGTCATAGACATTGCCCAGGTCGGGATCGAGCCGGTAGACCGTCTGGTTATTGAGCACGTCGCCGGCATACCGGGCCGCCAGGGAGTACATTTCATCGGCGTCCGACACCCAGTCGTAGCCCGGCGCCCCCGAAGCCTTTGCCGACGCGAGGTACAGGTAAACACGCGCGAGCAGCGCCTGTGCGGCGACCTTGTCGGCACGCCCCTGCACCTTGTTCACCGGCAGCAGGCCGATGGCATCCTCTAACTCCCCGATGATGAAGGCGTAAACATCCGAGATCGGGGAAAAATCCTTATAGGAGTCCGACGTCGAGGAGACGGTCTTCGAACGGATGGGCACGCTGCCGTAATTGATGACCAGCATGAAGTGGTTGAAAGCGCGCAGGAAATGGGCTTCGCCAAGAATCTTGTTCCGTGCCGCAGCCGAAATATCGGACATCCGGGCGACATTGTCCAGCACCGAATTGGTACGGGCGAGGCTTACATAGGCCGACTTGAAGAAATAGATGGCCTCGTCGCTGGTCGGGGTGATATCCCACTGGAAAAGCGGACTTTCGTCAGCCTTGCCGTAGGATTTGTACTGGTTAGTCGGCACATCGCCCAGGTAGAAGAGGAAACGGCCGCAGTAATCAATATAGTTGAGGGGTACATAGGCATACATCAACGCGGATTCGGCATCAGCCTCCGTATTGTAGAAGGTCTGGTTCGAATAGGTGCCGTACGGTACCTCGTCGAGACACGAACTCAACCCGGCGAGCGTCCCCAGCATTGCAAAATAGAGGAATATCTGTTTCATATTCAGGTTTACTATTGGTTAGAATTTGAACTCCGCGCCCGCGGTGATGACGCATACCTTGGGATAAGCCACATTGCCGATACCGTTCTCCCCGACTTCGGGGTCGTATTCGCTGACCTTCGAGAAGGTAAAGGGGTTGCTGGCGCTCACATAAACACGCAGGTTCCTGATCCAATTCAACTTTCCGGCAGGCAGCGTATAGCCGAGCGTGATGTTGGAGATACGCAGGAACGACCCGTCCTCGACCGACCACGACGAAGCGTGGTACTGCCGGTTGTAACGCAGGCTGGGCCGTTCGTTGTTGGGATTCTCAGCCGTCCACCGCCCCGCCTTCAGCGCCGGGGACTCGAGTTTGCGGTAGGAGAAGATGTCGTTGCCGTAGACGGCGTACATCATCACCGACAGGTCGAGGCCGCAACGGTGCGAAAGCGAGAGCGAAAGGCTCGAGGTAAACTTGGGATTCGGATTGCCGATAATCACGCGCTCATTGGGGTCGAGCGTGCCGTCGGCATTCAGCCCGACGTAATTCAGTTCGCCCGGGCGGGTATTGGGACTCGACCCGTCCCCCTGCGGAGTCTGGATAATGCCGTTGACCATATAGCCGTAGAACGAATTGACAGGATAGCCGATAGCCAACACGTTGAGGAAAGCATCGTTATAGACGCTGCCGCCGTACTGCGTATAGCAAATGCCGTTGGCATCGACCGTAGCCCCCGAATTCTCGGCCGTGCCAATCGAAACCACCTTGTTGCGGTTGAGGCTGAAGATTCCCGTCGCCGAGAAATTCCAGTCCTTGGTCGAGACGATGCGCCCCGTGACGGCGACCTCGAAACCCTTGTTCCGGATCTCCCCGTCATTGACCCATACCGTATCGAAACCGGTGCTGGGAGGCAGGTACTGTTTGCGCAGCAGGTCGGTCGTTTTCTTAATGTAATAGTCGAGCGTGACATTCAGGCGTCCCCTGAAGATCGAGAGGTCGAGGCCGATATCCATCTGCGCGGTCTTCTCCCACGTCAGTTCGTGGTTGGCCATGCCCGCATAGGTCACGAAGCGGTTGCCCAACCCTTCGCGGCCATCCTGGTAACCGATGCCGTAAACGGTGTACTCCTTGCCTCCCGACCAGTAGTAATCGAACCCGAAGCGCTCGAAGGTCTGGTACGGGGAGATCCCCTGGTTACCCGAGACCCCGTAACTGGCGCGCAGCTTGAGCTGGTCGAAGAACCCGAGCGACTTGATCCAGGGCTCCTCCTCCAGCTTCCAGCTTACCGCACCCGACGGGAAAAAGCCCCAGCGGTGTCCCTTGGCGAATTTCGAAGCGCCGTCGGCTCGTGCCGTGAAAGTCACCAGATAACGGTTCTTGAACGTATAGTTCAGGCGGGTGAACCCCGAAGCGAGGATCTCCTGGCTGCGCGACGTCGAAGTTATGACCTTATCCGCGCCGGAAACGACCTCGTCCTTGAGCGCCGCGTTGGAGAACCCGCGACCGGTAATGCTCGAACCGCGGCTTACGCTGTTCTCGTAGCTTCCGCCCAGCATGGCGGAAAAGGTATGGTCGCCGATAGTTTTGTTGTAGGTGAGGTAGGCATCCCCCGTCAGGTTGACATAGGTCGATTCGCTGTTCCCCCCTTCGCCATTGTAGTTATCCCCGGCAAGGGTATAGAGCGGGGGATTGAAATAGGCCGACCGGCGCTGCTCGGCGCGGGCGTTGCCCGACACCGACATGATCAGTCCCGGGATGATCGTCCAGTCGGCTTTGACGAGTGCATAACCCGACATGTTGTCCGACTCGTTCTTGATCTCGTTGTTTACCATTACGGGGTTCCCGTAATCCTTGGGCTGGCTTTTGAAATAGGAGCCGTCCCCGTTATAAACCGGCCAGAGGGGATTGCGCCCGTAGCTCGTTCCGTTGTTATAGGTGCGGAAGCCGCGCACGAAGCCCGCTTTGGTCTTCAGGTTGATATTGCGGGCGACCTGGTGGTCATAGGACATGTCGACCGTATATTTTTCGAAGTCGTCCTTGTACTGCATGCCTTCGCCGTCGTAATAACCCAGGCTCACGTAGTAGCGGTTCTTTTCGCCGCTGCCCTCGATCCCGACGCTGTAATCCTGCGTGACGGAGGTGCGGAACACATGGTCTGCCCATTTGGTGCGGAAAGGCCACGCCCCGCTTTCGATCTCGGCGATAGAAGGATAATAGGTTCCGTCCGACCAGATCTTCCCGGTATACGGCCCTTCGGCGCCCCCGTTCTCATAGGCCTCGTTTTCCAGCCGCGCCATCTGCACGGGATCGCGCCAGTAGTCGAGCCTGTCGCTGAAAACGCCGACCCCGACCTTCCCCGAGAACCAGACGTTCCGGTGGTCTTTCTGTCCGTTCTTGGTCGTAATCATGATGACGCCGTTGGCGCCGCGCGAACCGTAAATAGCGGTCGCCGAAGCATCCTTGAGCACCTCGACGGATTCGATGATATTGGGGTTCACACTCGTCAGATTACCGGCATCGCCCATCGGCACGCCGTCTACCACCACCAACGGCGAATTGGAACCGTTGATGGAGCTGATTCCGCGCACGCGCATCGTCACGCTCCCCTCGGGGCTGTCGTTCGAATTGTCGATTACCGTCAGGCCCGCCACACGGCCCTGCAAGAGTTTGTCGATCGACCCCGCCGAGACTTGTGTCACGTCCGAAGCCTTCACGGAAGCCACGCTGCCCGTCAGGTCGCTCTTCTTCATCGTACCGTAACCGATCACGATCACTTCCTCGACCAGTTCGGCATCTTCCTGGAGTTCCACATCGACCGCCGTGCGGCCGGCAACGGGCACCTCCTGCGGTTTGTAGCCGAGGAACGATATGACAAGCACGTCCCCCGTACCCGCAGCGACCGTATAGGCCCCCGAAGCATCCGTCGTCGTGCCCCTCACGGAGCCTTTGACCACTACCGATGCTCCCGCAATAGGTTTCCCGTCGGGGCTTCCCGTCACGATCCCCCGTACGGCCGCGTTCTGGGCAAACAGGCCGGTGCCGCACAGCAGCAAGGGAATCAATAGCATGAATAGTTTGTTTTTAATCATTTTGCGAACAGGTTAGTTGTTTAGGTTTTGGTTTCTCGAATCCGGCTATAATAAAATAGGTGTCGTCCGACCGATTTTTTTAATAAATACGTCCGAATCGACTATTACAAATATAGACGAAAGAAAAACATATACATGGTGATATTTTGACAAAAAATAACAATATTTTCACAGTATGAAATTTTACCCTCACGCAAAAACAGCCTCAAATAGCAATAAAAAGAATATTTATAAAATAAGGAGTGTTTTGGCATTCCAAATTATTGCACGATAATGTCAAAATAATACATACATATGCAGATATTTCACCAGATTATCCCGTACGAACACGCTATCTTTGACTATCGAAATTTCCATTATCCGGCTTAAATTTTTAAATTAATTTAATTATGCTAACCCCTTTCCGAGAAATCATACGGGATGCCCATCGACGCCATTATGCCGTCGGGGCATTCAACTGCCTGAGCGTCGAGAATGTCATGGGAGCCATAGCCGCAGCCGAAGAGTTGCGGGCGCCCGTCATCCTGCAACTTGCGGAAGTGCAATTCCCCGGGGCGCCCATGGAACTGATGGCCCCCGTTTTCCTGCAGGCCGCACGCGATGCGAAAATCCCGGTCGCCGTGCACCTCGACCACGGGCAAAGCCCCGAAACCTGCATCCGCGCCATCCGCGCGGGCTTCAGTTCGGTGATGTTCGACGGTGCCGGCCTGCCGCTGGAAGAAAATATCGCCCGAACCCGCCTCGTCGCAAGGCTCGCCCATGCCGCAGGCGTCGATGTCGAAGCCGAGCTGGGGCGCGTGGGCGACACCGGATCCGGAGGCGAGGGCACGGGCGACGCGACGACGGCGGACATCTTCACCGATGTCGAAGAGTCGGCCCGCTTCATCGCCGAAACCGGTACGGATGCGCTGGCCATCGCCATCGGCAACCTGCACGGCCGTTACACCGCCACCCCGCGCCTCAACATCGGCCGGCTGCGCGAAATCAACGCCCGCAACGGCATTCCGCTTGTTCTGCACGGCGGCAGCGGCACGAGCGAAGAGGATTTCAAAGCCTGCATCCGCAACGGCATCTGCAAGATCAACGTGGCCACGGCGATCCAGCTGGAGGCGACGGATGAAATACGCAGTTACCTCGCCGCCGACGGCGCCCCGAATTACATCGACCTGAAAAGCCGCATCACCGAAGCCTCGAAAAAGGTCGTCGCGGCACATATCCGCCTCTTCAAGAGCGACGGCAAAGCCTAAACCGCCCCGACTATGGACAGACGAGGAATCATCTCGGCCGGCACATGGCTGGTCGACAACGTAAAAATAATCGGGCAATATCCCGCACGGGGGAACCTGACGACGATCACCCGCGTAGAAACGGGGCTGGGCGGCTGCTCGCACAACGTGCTGGCCGACCTGGCAGGGCTGGGGCTCGGCGCCGCATTACCGCTGTACGCCGGCGGCTGCATCGGCCGGGACGCCTTCGGCAGCTACATAGAGCGTGAAATCGAACGGCTCGGCATCGACGCGGGCAACATGCTCCCGCTCGCCGATGCCGCGACCTCGTACACCGACGTCATGTCGGAATACGACGGGGGCTCGCGCACCTTCTTCCACTTCCGGGGAGCCAACGCACGCCTCAGCGCGGAGCATATCCTGCAAATGGAGTCCCCCGCACGGATTTTTCACCTGGGGTACCTGTTGCTGCTGGACGAACTGGACAAACCCGACCCCCAACACGGCGTCGTCGCCGCCCGCGTACTGAAGGAATTACAGGCGAAAGGCTACGAGACATCGGTCGACGTGGTTTCCGAAGAGGGCGGACGGTTCCGCAGCATCGTGGAGCCCTGCCTTCCCCATATCGACTATTTCATCGTCAACGAAATCGAGGCCGGAGCCGTCTGCGGCACGCAACTCCGCAGCCCGGAAGGCGTACTGCTCCGCGACCGAGTGGAAGCGGCGGCCGAAATGCTGATGCACCGCGGAATCGGCCGTCTTTGCGCCATCCATTTCCCCGAGGGCGGCTACGCCCTCACACGGGAAGGCGACACCTGCTGGTGCGACGCCATCCCGGTCGCGGCAAAAGCAATCGTTTCATCGGTAGGCGCCGGCGATGCCTTCTGCGCCGGGATGCTCTATGCCCAGCACGAGCGGATGCCGCTGCGCGACGCCCTCCGGCTGGCCAACGCATCGGCCCGCTTCAACCTCTTCAGCGCCACCAGCACCGGGGGCGCCCCGACTTTAGAACAGTTAACCGAATTCATCCGATTAAATTACCAAACCCAATGAAACGCTCCGAAATAAACCGATCAATCCGCGAAGCACTGGATTTTTTAGCCGAGCACCGTTTCCCGCTACCCGAGTGGGCGACATGGACTCCCCCGATGTGGAACAGGCACGGCGAAGAGTGCCGTGAAATACGCGACAACGCCCTCGGGTGGGACGTCACCGATTTCGGCAAGGGAAACTTCAGCCGGGAAGGGCTGACGCTCTTTACGATACGCAACGGGAACCCCGCCCGCGACCGCAAGACCTATTGCGAAAAAATCATGTTCGTACGCGAAGGCCAGGTTACGCCGATCCATTTCCACTGGCATAAGATGGAGGATATCATCAACCGCGGCGGAGGCGACCTCTGCATGAAATTATGGAAGGCAGACCAGAAAGAACGCATGACCGAAACCCCCTGCACGTTCCAGGTCGACGGGATCACGACGACCCTGCGCGCCGGAGAAATTTTGCGTCTGCGGCCGGGCCAGAGCATTACTTTCGAACCTTACATGTACCACACGTTCTGGGCCGAGGGAGGTGACTGCCTGGCCGGCGAAGTCTCGACGGTCAACGACGACACCGCCGACAACCGTTTCCACGAACCGCTGGGACGTTATCCGCAAATCGAGGAGGACGAAGCGGCCGAATACCTGCTCTGTAACGAATACTCTCTCCAAAAATGATCCGAAACCGTGACATATCGCCCCTTGCCTGGGAACTGGGACACGCCCCGGACAAGGAAACCATACCCGGAACTTTCTGTCCGGCGGCTGTCCCGGGGGCTGTCCAGCTCGACATAGCACGCGCCGAAGGATACCCCGACTACAACTACGCCGACAACTACCGCCGCATGACGTGGATGGAAGACCGTTTCTTCACCTACCGCACGGAATTCGAGCCCCCGCGGCTCGGGCAGGGGCAGCGGTTGTGGTTCGTCTCGAAAGGGATCGATTACCAATACGAGATCCGCTTCAACGGGCACCTGCTCGCAGCAGGGGAAGGGATGTTCTCCCCCGTGGAAATCGACCTGACGGAATACCTGGAGCCCAGCAACCGGCTCGAAGTCGTGATCTTCCCCATCCCCAAGCGCCACCCCGAGCCTGCCGACCGCACGCAGGCGTCCGACGTCGTGAAACCTGCCGTAGGATATGGCTGGGACTGGCATCCGCGCCTGGTACCGCTGGGAATCTGGGATGACACCGGACTGCAGGTTCGCAACGAATCCCACGTGGCGGAGCTGCATGTCGGCTACATTCTCGACGACGACCTGCAGGGGGCCGACCTTCGCATCGAAGCCGAAGGCCGCGAGTGCGGAGGATGCCAGAGCGACTGGGAACTGCTCGACCCCGAAGGGCATCCGGCCGCCAGGGCCCGGGGCCCGGCCGGGGAGCGCCTTACCGCCCGGGTGGAACACCCCCGGTTGTGGTGGACGCATGACCACGGGGAACCCGTGCTATACACTTCGCGCTACCGCCTGCTCGACGCACAAGGCAAGGAACTCGAATGCGTGGAACAGCAGATCGGCTTCCGCCGGATAAGGCTCGTAATGAACGAAGGGGCATGGAGCGAACCCAAGGGTTTCCCGAAAACGCGGAGCGCCGCCCCGGCGCAGATCGAACTGAACGGCCGCCGAATCTTCGCCAAAGGCTCCAACTGGGTCTGCCCCGAACTTTTCCCCGGCACAGTCGGGGAAGAGCGCTGCAAAGAACTGATAGACATTGCCGTAGCAACCAATTTCAACATCCTGCGTTCGTGGGGCGGAGGCATCGTCAACAAAGACTGCTTCTTCGAATACTGCGACCGCAGGGGCATTCTCGTTTGGCAGGAGTTCCCGCTGGCATGCAACTGCTACCCCGATGACCCGCATTACCTCGCCACGCTGGAGCAGGAGGCCACGGCGATCATACGCCGCCTGCGCCGCCACCCGTCGCTGGCGATCTGGTGCGGGGGCAACGAACTGTTCAACAACTGGTCGGGCATGACAGACCAGTCGCTCGCACTGCGCCTGCTGAATGCACTCTGTTACCGGTTATCGCCGGAAATACCCTTCAACGCCACATCGCCCCTGAACGGCATGGCACACGGCAACTACCTTTTTTACTGGGAGGGCCGCGATATTTTCCAGCTGATTAACGACAGCCACTTTACGGCCTACACCGAGTTCGGCGTCCCGGGCATTTCGCCGCGCGAAGTCCTCGAAAAGATCATTCCGCCCGAGGAGCTCTTCCCGCCCCGCCCCGGGACGGCTTGGGAGGAGCACCATGCCTTCGGCGCCTGGGATGGCAGCCCCGCGACATGGCTCGGGGAGCCGACGATAGAGCGGTATTTCGGACGGGCGCAAACACTCGACCAGCTGATCGAGCGCAGCTCGCTCATGCAGGGAGAAGGATACAAAGCCGTTTTCGAGGAAGCCCGCCGCCAGAAACCCTATTGTGCGATGGCGCTCAACTGGTGTTTCGACGAGCCGTGGCCCGCGGCCGCCAACAATTCGCTGGTGGCCTACCCCTCCGTCCCCAAGCCTGCGCTCGACCAGGTGCGCCGCGCCTGCCGGCCGCTCTGCGCCAGCGCCCGCATCGCGAAGTTCGACTGGACGGAAGGCGAGCTGTTCGAAGCGGAGGTATGGCTCCTCAACGACCGTTTCGCAGCCGCCGGGCCCTTCTCCTTTACCGTGACGCTCCGGGCTGCCGGACAGACCGTCGAGATACTCCGCTGGGAAAGCCCTGCCGCCGGGCAGAACCGCAACGTCGCAGGCCCCACGGCGCGCGCGGCACTCCCGGCATGGGACACAGACCGTTTCCGGGTCGAAATCACCGTCGAAGGCCATCCGGAAATGGATGCCTGCTACACGCTGGCCTACCGCCGCGCCGCCTGCAAACAGGCGGGCACGGCACCGATGAACATAACCGAATAAAACGATGAAACGCATCTTATTCCTGCTGCTCGCGTTATGCCTCGCCCAACCGGGAACGGGGCGGGTACGGCTGCCTTCGCTCATCGGCAGCGGCATGGTGCTCCAACGCGACTGCGAAGCCCGCATCTGGGGATGGGCCGCGCCGGATGCGCGGATAAAACTCACCGCTTCGTGGGATACGCAAACGCACAACGTGCGCGCCGACGGGGAAGGACGCTGGGACGTACGGCTCCGGACACCCGGAGCCGGGGGCCCGTATACGCTGACTATCGACGACGGGGAAAGGGTCACGCTCGACGACATTCTCATCGGCGAAGTCTGGCTTTGTTCCGGACAATCGAACATGGAGATGCCCCTCAAAGGCTTCGATTCGCAGCCCGTACACGGAGGGCTCGATGCGGCGATGCGCGCGGGCGGCTATCCCGGGATACGGCTCTTCCAGGTAGCCCGCGCTACCGCGTCCGAGCCGCAGCAGGACTGCACCGGGAAATGGGAAACCTCGTCCATGCGTCCGGCCTCGGGATTCAGCGCTGTCGGCTATTACTTCGGGCTCTGGCTGCACCGTGCCCTCGGGATTCCCGTCGGGCTGATCGAAAGCGACTGGGGCGCTACGCGCATCGAGGCATGGATGAGCGCCGGAGCGGCACAGAGCGTCGACGAAAAGATACTTGCGACCGACGCGGCATACGACGCCCAGAACCGGGTAGCAGCGCTTTACAACGCCATGATCCGGCCGCTCACCCCCTATACGCTGCGGGGGTTCATCTGGTACCAGGGCGAGTCGAACAAGGGATACCATGCCAAATACCCGTACGACATGGCGGCGCTGGCGGCTAACTGGCGGGCGGCATGGGGAGGCGGTGAGCAAATGCCGTTCTACTACGTACAACTTGCACCGTTCGACTACGACATCCCGATGCACCGCTTCCGGGGCGAGGAAAATCCGATCCTGCTGCCACTGATGGTCGAAGCGCAGATCCGGGCCCTCGACCTGATCCCCAATACGGGCATGGCGGTAAACACCGACCTGGGGGATGCGACCCAGATACACCCTCCGCGCAAAGACCTCGTAGGGCAGCGGCTGGCCCTGCTCGCTCTCACGGGGACTTACGGATGCGAGGGGATCGACAGCCGGGGCCCGTTGTTCGAGCGTGCCGATTTCGGCGACGGGCGCGCGGTGGTAACCTTCAGGAGCAATTCGACGCTGATCCCGACGGACACTCCGCTGCAAGGGTTTGAAATCGCGGGAAAAGATCGTATATTCCATCCGGCGGAAGCTTTCGTAATACACCGGGATTACGATTTCATCCGCCAGGTCGAAGTCCGCTCTGACGCCGTGGCAGAACCCGTCGCCGTTCGTTACGCTTTCCGCAACGTCGTGGAGAGAGTCAACCTGACCAACACCATCGGGCTGCCGGCCTTCCCGTTCCGCACGGACACATGGGACGACGCCGGGTTCGCACAATAAACGCACAGACAGTATGGATACACAAATCAAATTCCGCGAAAAGGTCGGCTACGGGCTCGGCGATGCCGCTTCCTCGATGTTCTGGAAACTTTTCGGTTCCTACCTGCTCTTCTTCTACACGGACATCTTCGGGCTCCCGGCCGCGGCCGTCGGCACGATGTTCCTCATCACCCGTTTCTGGGACTCGTTCGTCGATCCGGTCGTCGGGATACTGGCCGACCGGACACAAAGCCGCCGGGGGAAATTCAGGCCCTACCTGCTATGGTTCGCCGTCCCCTTCGGCATGGCGGGCGTACTGACTTTCACTACTCCGGGCTTCGGGATGGCCGGGAAGCTGGTCTACGCCTATATTACCTACGGAGTGATGATGATGATCTACTCGCTCATCAACGTCCCCTACGCTTCGCTGCTGGGAGTCATCTCCGACAACCCCAAGTCCCGCACGGCACTCTCCTCCTACCGGATGATCTTCGCCTTCGGCGGCAGCATCCTGGCACTGCTGACCATCGAACCGCTGGTGGGATGGTTCAGCCGGGGCAGCGACCCGCAGACGGGCTGGCAGGCGGCCACGGCCGTACTGGCGGCGATAGCGGTCGCATTTTTCTTCTGTACGTACGGCTGGACACGCGAGCGGGTGCAACCCGTACATGCCGAACGCCATCCGTTGCGCGAAGACCTGAAAGACCTGTTGCACAACCGGCCGTGGTGGATCCTGCTCGGAGCCGGTATCGCAGCTCTCATCTTCAACTCGATCCGCGACGGGGCCGCCGTCTATTATTTCAAATACTATGTCCAGGCCGCAGCCCCCGCCGAAAGCACCGGCACGACGCTTTCGCTCACCACGCTCTTCCTCGTACTGGGGCAGGCCGCCAACATCGCGGGAATCCTGCTCGTGACACCCGTTTCGAACCGCATCGGCAAGAAAAACACCTATCTCGGAGCAATGGCGGCGGCAACGGTGCTGAGTGCTGCCTTCTGGCTTCCGGGTGCCCGCGACATCTGGGCCATGATGCTCCTGCAGGTGCTGATAAGCATGTGTGCGGGCAGCATCTTCCCGCTGCTGTGGTCGATGTACGCCGACATCGCGGACTACTCGGAACTGAAGACGGGACGCCGCGCCACGGGGCTGATCTTCTCCTCCTCGTCGATGTCCCAGAAATTCGGATGGACGCTCGGGGGTGCCCTGACAGGTTGGCTGCTGGGGCATTACGGTTTCGAAGCCAATGCCGTGCAGGGCATCGCGGTACAAAACGGCATACGTGCCATGATGAGCCTGCTGCCGGCGGCCGGGACGATCCTTTCGGTCGTGTTCATATGCTGCTATCCGCTGGGCGAGAAGCAGGTCGCGGAAACAGGACGCAGGCTGAACGCGCTGCGTACCGGGCACAAACGACAGGACGAGGGGGAATAGCCCGGATACACGGCTACGGATAGACGGGTAAGCAGCCGGACAAGGGCGGAGCCGGGCAATCCGGCGCCGGGAGGGGTCAGCGGCAACTGAACACGACGCTCTGCGAAGCGCCGTGTTCGTCGATCACGGTCAGGCGGTGCTTCCCCGGCGCCGGGCGGACGGAGACCTTATGTTCGAAAGAGGTCGAACCGATATAGTCGTCGTCGATATGCCAGAACAGCACGGCATTGCGGTCGCGGTGCACGGCCGTAAAGACAAGGCTCTGCTGTTCCCCTTCGAGCGACCTCGGGGCGACCAGCACACGCCCCGGCTGCGGATAGATGATGTCGATGGGATTGTTTTCGGCCCGGTTACCCGGCAGGCCGGGATGCAGCGGGGGCAGCGGTCGGTAGTCGGGATGCTGCCGGCGGTAATACCACTCCTGCGCAGGCGGGAGGATAAACATCGGCATGCGGACGATCCTGGCCGGGTCGTAGCAATCCGCCGTCACACGGTATTTCAGGTCGGCGCTCAGGTTGACGATCCGGTGGTAGGGGCACACCTCCCCGAGGGCGGCCGCACGGGGAATCATCATCGTATCGCGGTCGGGGCAGATATGGGACGCCAGATAGCCGCTCTGGCGGCAGACCACGGCGGGTTCCAGGTCGCCGAGGGGCTCCGCGAACCACTCCCCTTTGGGCAGCAGGCCGAAGACCTCGAACAGGACAGGCGCGGCATACCCCACGCCCGTCATCAGCGGGCGTCCCTCGCCCGTGCAGTTCCCCACCCAGACCCCGACGGCATAGTCGGGGGTCATGCCGACAGCCCACGCATCGCGGTTGCCGTAGCTGGTACCCGTCTTCCAGCCGATCTTCTTCGACGACGAGAAATACTGCCATTCGCCCTCCTCCTCGGGACGGGCCACGTGGCTGATCGAATTGGCCATCAGCCATATCGCGCCCCGTGAGAGGGGAATATCCCCGGCATCGACCGCCGTACCGCCATCGGGGTCGTAATGCGGGGTGCGTATCGTCTGCCGGCCGTTGAGTTTGGCCGCCAATTTCATGTAGGCCGAGGTCAGGTCCCACAGCGTAATCTCTGCGCCGCCCAGAATCAGCGAAAGCCCGTAATGGGCGGCGCTCCGGTCGATCGTCCCGAAGCCCAGGGCACGCACCAGCGCAAGGAAGTTCTCCTTCCCGTACTTGTCGAGCATCCTCACCGAAGGGACGTTGAGCGAACGCTCGACCACCCGGTCGGCAGGCACCGCCCCGTCAAAGGTACGGTTGTAATTGTGGGGTGTGAAGTCCCTGTAATAGGTCGGCACGTCGGGGAAAAGCATCGCAGGCAATGCCGTCCCGTTGTCCAGCATCGCAGCATAGAGCAGGGGCTTGAGCACGCTGCCGCTGCTGCGCGGGGCGGGAATCACATCGACGCTCGTACCCTCGGTGCGGTCGGCGGGGTCGTACACGTTCCCTACGTAGGCGAGCACTTCGCCGCTCCCCACGTCCATGACGACGATGGCCATGTTGTTGATCTTATTACCCCGGTAACGCTTGTTGTAGCGCCGGGCGAGGTCGTTGACCCGGCTTTGCAGGTCGTAGTCGAGCGTCGAGCGGAGCGACCCTTCGCGCATTTTACCCAGCAGGTACATCGCCTCCATCGGCATCGGTTCGGGGGCGTCGGGCAGATGCTCCTGTTTTGCGAGGGCGCATGTCAGCGAGTCGATACGGCCGTCGTGCCAAATCCGGTCGAGCAGCCCGTTACGCTTCTCCCGCAGCCGTTCGCGATTGCGGCGGATATGGATCAGCGACGGAGAGTTGGGCAGTACGGCGAGCATGGCACATTCGGCCCACGAAAGCTGTGCCGCACTGCGGCCGAAATAGTACCACGCGGCACTTTCCAGCCCGACCACGTTGCCTCCGAAAGGCGCATGGGAAGCATAGAGGGCCAGGATTTCATCCTTGCTGCAACGCAGTTCGAGGCGCGTGGCGAGCACCATCTCGACGAACTTTTCCCGGAACGTGCGGGGTTTCCCGCCGCGGCTCAGGCGGATGGTCTGCATGGTGAGCGTACTCGCCCCGCTCGTGATCCGCCCGGCCGCAAGGTTCTGCCGCACGGCACGCCCCAGCGCCAGCGGATCCACCCCGAAATGGCGGTAAAAACGTTTGTCCTCGTAGGTCGTGATGGCGACCCGGAACTTTTCGGGGACGCTGTCCGTGGGAAAGAAACGCCACTGGCCGTCGGAGGCGACCTTGGCCGACATCAGGCGGCCGTCGCGGCTCCACACGGTCGCCGAAAAAGGCTCGTCGAAGAGCGTCCGGGGCAGGAACAAACAATACCCCGCGGCGAGCATGGCAACGACCAGCATCGCGAAAAAACATATTCTCTTTTTAGCCGGTTTTTTTGCCATATTTTTACGTATCTTTGGCAAAGTTACCTAAAATCCCCCATTATGAAAACAATATGCCATGCTTTGTTTGCGCTGTCCGCCCTGCTCATCGCCTCGTGCAGCAAGCAGACGTCCGACATCATCGAATGGTCGACCAACGGAGTGACGGGCGTCAGGATGCCTCTCCACGTGACGTTCGTCGAAAACGTACAAGTCGAGGAAAGCGCCATGCAGGATGCCATATCGATCACCCCGGCCGTCGGTTTCGACGCCTACCTGTCGGGGATGCGCATGATCCGCATCGTTCCCAAATCCCCGCTGCAATACGACACGCAGTACAAGGTGGCCATCGACGCCGCGAAACTCACCGGCCGGCAGCACAAGGGCATCGCGGAGTTCAGGTTTGCGACCCCCAAACTGCGGTTTACCTACAACGACAGCTGGTTGCAGCAGAACGATGAGATGACCGGCTATGTACTCATCGGCGAGATCGTCTCGTCGGACTATGCCGACGGCAGCTACATGGAACGGAACCTCAAAATAAGCGGCACGGCGGGTACCGACGTCAAATGGACGCATTCGGAAGACGGGCTCACGCACCAATACACCGTGGGCAACATCGTCCCCCGGGGCGATGAGGGCTATACGCTGACGCTCGATTTCAATTACGACGAAAAGCAGACCCTCCGGGTGGAAGTCCCCCGCAAGGACGAATACGCGGTCATCGACCACAGCGTAAATCCGGAACCGCTCGCCATCGTGGTCACCTTCTCCGAACCCATCCGGCAGAACCAGGATCTGAAAAACCTGATCCGCTTCGACACCAAGTTCCGGACTTCGGTCGACAAAAACAGGCTCTACATCTATCCCGAAGCACGCCCCACGGGAGCGCATAGTGTCACGATCGGCCGCGACGTAGTGAGCAAGAACGGGCAGAAGCTCAAGGAGAGCTATTCGTTCACGGCTACGCTGCCGTCGCGCACCCCCTCGATCCGCTTCACGGGCAAAGGCTCGATCCTTCCCTCGTCGAACGACATGTCGCTGCTGTTCGAGGCGGTGAATTACCAGAAAGCCCGGGTGCGGGTACGAAAGATATTCGCCAACAATCTACTGCAATTCTTCCAGCAGAACTACTACGACGACCAGTACTATTCATCCATGGATTACGTGTCGCGCGTCGTCCGCGACACGACCATCGACCTGGGGGCCAGGTCTTCGACCAGGCTCGACCAGGGCAATACCTATTCGCTCGACCTGAGCCGCCTGATCACCGACAGCCGCAAGTCGATGTACCTGCTCGAAATCCGGGGTGTCGCCCCGCTTACGCCCGTCGACGACGAATACGACTACGACTATTATTTCGGGGATTACAGGACTTACAAGGAGCGGTCGAAAGTGGTCGTGCAGTCCGACATCGGCCTCATCTGCAAGAGCAGCGGCAGCGACCAGTACGTCGTCTACACGACCGACCTGGTCTCCGCCCGCCCCAAAGGGGGCTGCAAAGTCAGGGCCTACGACCGGCAGAACCAGGTACTGGCCGAAGCGAGCACCGATTCCGAAGGGCGGGCCGTGCTGAGGACGAAGGACGAGCCTTACATCGTCACGGCCGAAGCCGGAGGGGACGTCACCTTCGTGAAGGTAGAACCGGGCACGGCCCTGTCGCTGAGTAATTTCGACGTGGGCGGCACGGCAAATCCCAAGGGGATAAAAGGCTATATCTTCGGCGAACGCGGCGTATGGCGCCCGGGCGACGACATACACCTCACGTTCATCGTCACCTCGGACAATCCGCTGCCCGAAAGCCACCCGGCATCGCTGGAATTCTTCAACCCGAACGGGCAGTTGGTGCAGTCGCTCGTGAACAACAGCTCCTCGGACGGCATCTACACGTTCAGCCTGGGGACGACGCCGGCGTCGCCGACAGGGCTATGGCGGGCCAAGATCACCTTCGGCGGCGCACAGTTCGAAAAATCCGTCCGGGTGGACGCGATCAAGCCCAACCGGATGAAAATCGAGCTGAAACTCGGGGACGGGCAACTGGTCGACGCCGCGCATTTCACGGGCAGCCTGACCGCCCGGTGGCTGCACGGCGCCCCTGCGGCCGATGCCAAGGCGGTGCTCCAGGCACAGTTGTCACAGACCGCCACTCGCTTCAAGGGCTACGAGGGCTATTCGTTCGACGACGCCTCGAAATACTTTGGCACCGAGGAGCGGGAAATCGTCACCGGCACCACCGACGCCCAGGGGTCGCTGTCGCTCTCGACCGACGAACTCTCCTCGCTGGAAGGGCTGAGCCCCGGTATGCTGAGCGGCAAATTCACGGTGAAGGTCTTCGAAAAGAGCGGCGACTTCAGCGTCGACCAGCAGGTCGCGACCGTATCGCCCTATGACACCTATTTCGGGATCGGGGTCGCCACCCAGAAAAGCGACTGGGGCGACGAATACCTCGACAGCAGGAAGGAGCATATCATAAAGGTCGTGATGCTCGACGCCAAGGGCAAGCCCGAACCCGGCAGTGAAAACGTGCTCGTATCGGTCTACAAAATGGATTCCTACTGGTGGTGGGACGCCTCAACGCCCAATTCCCAGGCGCACTACGCCAAAAATGCGCTCAACTCGAATTACAAGACCCTCCAGGCAACCCTTTCGAACGGCACGGGGCAGGCCACGATGCGCTGGAGCACGGGCGATTACGGCTATTACATGATCCGCGTCACGAGCCCGAACCGGGCACACTCGGCGACCCGGATCGTATGCGTATCCTCGTCCGATTGGCGGGGCGACGTCACTTCGGTGACGGATGCCGCCACGCGGCTCGCCCTCACCCGCGACAAGGCCAAATACGTCCCGGGGGACAAGGCCAGGGTCACCATCCCCTCGTCGCCGGGCGCACGGGCGCTGGTCGGCATCGAAAGCGGCAGCGTCGTGCGGGAAAGCTTCTGGGTGGAGTGCACCGGCAAGCAAACCGACATCGAGATCCCCGTCAAGGAGGGGATGGCCCCCAACATCTATGTCTCGGTAACACTCGTCCAGCCCCACAACTCGACGCTCAACGACGCACCGATCCGCCTGTTCGGCGTGACGCGGCTCGACGTCGAGGACGCCGCGCGAAGGCTCACCCCCGTGGTCGAGATGCCCGAAACGGTAAAACCCGAATCGGAGGTGACGATAAAAGTCCGGGAGAAAAACGGCCGGAAAATGAGCTACGTGCTGGCGCTCGTCGACGAGGGGCTGCTGGGACTGACGCGCTTCAAGACCCCCGACCCTTACGGTTATTTCAACGCGACCGAGGCACTGGGCGTCCGCACGTGGGACATGTTCGACTATGTCATCGGCGCCTATGGCGGCAGGATCGAACAGATGTTCGCCATCGGCGGCGACGCCGAGCAGCCCAACACGGGGGCGCTCAAAGCGCAGCGGTTCAAGCCCGTCGTACGGTTCATCGACGCACAGAAGCTGGGAGCCGGGAAGACGAACACGCACAAAATCACGCTCCCGCCCTACTTCGGCGAGGTTCGGGTGATGGTGGTCGCCTCGAACGGCCGGGCGTTCGGCGCCGCGGAAAAGGATGTCGCGGTGAAAAAACCGCTGCTGGTGCAGGCCACCATGCCCCGCGTAGTTTCCACCGACGAGGAAGTCGAGGTGCCGGTCACGGTCTTCGCCCTCGAAGACGGGGTCGGGAAAGTCGACGTGAAGATCGCCGCGAACGAATCGTTCTCGACCGTCGGGCCGTCCAGCAAGAGCATCACGCTCGGCCGGAGCGGCGAGGAGGTCGTATCGTTCCGCCTGAAGGTCAACACCAGAACCGGCATCGGAAAGGTGCGGGTCACGGCTACGTCGTCGGGCGACAGCTCCGCGTCGGAAATCGAACTGGACGTCCGGGAGCCGAACCCCTATGTGACCCTGTCGAAGGACTATGTCATCGACCCGGGCAAGACGGCCGAGATAAGGCCCCTCAAGGAGAACGGTGAGGCCAAGCTGGAACTTTCGTCGATCCCGCCCTTAGACCTTTCGCGGCGCCTCGAATACCTGGTGAGGTATCCCCACGGCTGCATCGAGCAGATCACCTCGGGCGCCTTCCCGCAGCTCTACCTGCCCTCGGTCGTGGAGTGCGACGCGAACATGCTGCAGGACATCGACCGCAACGTCAAGAGCGTGCTTTCACGCCTGGGCAGCTACCAGCTCTCCGACGGCGCATTCGCCTACTGGAGCGGCAACACGTCGGGTTCGGAATGGGGGACGGTCTATGCGACGCACTTCCTGATCGAGGCTGCGAAACACGGCTACGGCGTGGACAGGGCGATGCTCGACCGGGCGCTCAAATACCTGCGCGGCAACCCCTCGGACTACTACCTGACCCAGGCCTATACCCAGTATGTGCTGGCGCTGAACGGGACTCCGACCCGGGGTGCCATGAACCAGCTCCGGGAAAAGGCCGCCTCGCTGAGTAGCGACGCCAAGTGGCTGCTGGCGGCGGCATACGCTTTGGACGGCAACCGGAAAGTCGCCGAGGAACTGATCTCGCTCTGCGGGGACAACGCGGAAAAGGCCAACCCCTACGACGGTACCTACAACAGCGACGAACGCCGGATGTCGATCTCGCTCATGACGCTCACGATACTCGGACGCCGCGAAGAGGCTTTCCGCATGGCGCTGAAGATGTCGGACATCCTCAAGAAGGACAGGTGGCTCAGCACCCAGTCGACGGCATGGATGCTCAGCACCCTTTCCAATTTCGCCGTAGCGGGACAGACCGGCATCGACGCCACAGCGGGCAGGGAGATCGTCAAGACCGACAAATCCATCGAGAGCATGCCCCTGGCCGCACCGACTGAGGTGAGGAACAACGGTTCGGGCAGCCTGTACGCGGTCGTCAGCCAGAGTTATACCCCCGGCAAGGGCGAGGAGACCGAAGCTGCGAGCGGGATCAGGATCGACGTGCGTTACACGAATATGGACGGTGCCGCCATCGACCCTGCCTCGATCCGGGTATCGACCGATTTCTACGCCATCGTGACCGTTTCGAACAAGAGCGGCTACGAACGGTACGCCGACCTTGCGCTGACCCACATCTTCCCGGCAGGATGGGAGATCACCTCCGAACGGGACTTGTCGTCGCTCACCTACCAGGATATCCGCGACGACCGGGTGCTGAGCTACTTCGACCTGAGCAGGGGCGAAAGCAAGGAGATCCCCGTCAAGCTGACGGCAACCTACAAGGGGCGCTACTACCTGCCTTCGGTCTACTGCGAGGCGATGTACGACAACGCCGTCCGCGCCCTGAAAAAGGGACAGTGGGTCGAGGTGGTCGATTAATGCCGCCCCGGCAGCCGGGAAAACGCAGCGCAACCGGCAAAAGATCCCGGCGACACCTGAAAATATATGGGAAAACGGCTTCGGGCATCCGGAGCCGTTTTTATTTCCGGATTCGTACTCCCGGAGGGAAAACGCCGCTAAATTCGGATATAAGAGGCACTTTCCTCCGGTAAAATAGGAATTTAGAAAATATTTTTAATATATTTGTTGCCAAGGTTAGTTAGATTAGTCATATTATGTGCGAGAAACTGTTTATTTTCGACACCACGCTCCGTGATGGCGAGCAGGTGCCGGGCTGCCAATTGAACACCACCGAGAAGATCGAAGTCGCCAAGTTGCTGGAAAGCCTCGGCGTGGACGTCATCGAAGCGGGGTTCCCGATTTCCAGCCCCGGAGACTTCAACTCCGTACTCGAGATTTCGAAGGCCGTTTCGGCCCCGACGATTTGTGCGCTGACCCGCGCCGTGAAAAAAGACATCGACGTCGCCGCCGATGCCCTGCGACTGGCCAGGCACAAGCGCATCCACACGGGTATAGGCGTTTCGCCCCAGCACATTTACGACAAACTGCGCTCGACGCCCGAGAAAATCCTCGAACAGGCCGTCGAAGCCGTGAAATACGCCAAAAGCTATGTCGAGGACGTGGAGTTCTACGCCGAAGACGCCGGACGTGCCGATCCGGCATACCTCGCCCGCGTGGTCGAAGCCGCCATTGCGGCCGGGGCTACGGTGGTCAACATCCCCGACACCACGGGCTACTGCCTGCCCCACGAATACGGCGCGAAGATCAAATACCTGGTCGACCACGTATCCAACATCGACAAGGCGATCATCTCGACCCACTGCCACAACGACCTGGGCATGGCTACGGCCAACACCTTGAGCGGCATCCTCAACGGTGCGCGGCAGGCCGAGGTGACGATCAACGGCATCGGCGAACGCGCAGGCAACACCTCGCTCGAAGAGGTGGTGATGACGCTGCGCTGCCACAAGGAGATCGCCGTCGACACCGGCATTGACGCACGCCTGATCACCAAAGCCTCGCACCTGGTGTCGAGCCTGATGAACATGCCCGTGCAGCCCAACAAGGC
>CEAB01036637.1_pt1 | contig 40685 bp, 34 predicted proteins | sample 557651 | NCBI WGS metagenome assembly CEAB01 (sample SAMEA3182046, study PRJEB8094) | gut metagenome | biome: human; feature: gut; material: Stool; isolation source: human stools | place: Canada | collected 2011-11-15
ACAGCACTCTCGCCACAAAATCGGCAAGCCAAACAACCGTGCCGAGCATTATTGCCGCAAACAGCATATACATTGTGTCGCGGTTAACAATATGCGCCATTTCGTGAGCGACTACCCCTTGCAACTCATCTCTGTCGAGCGTTGTAAGCAACCCTGTTGTCACTGCAATCGCACTGTTTTCGGGGTTCATGCCCGTTGCAAAAGCGTTAGGCATCGGAGAGTCAATAATATAAAGTTCGGGCTTTTTCGGCAAACCCGACGCGATAGTCATTTCCTCAACGATATTTTCCAAAACCTTATTGGCGCCATCGGGGATTTTATTAGCGTGATTAAGGCTCAAAACGGCATTTTTGCCCTCGCAAAAAGCAACAATAAGCATTATTGCCCAAGCAACAAATGCGAAAAACATTCCGAAGCCCATTGACTCATATATCGCCGACAATTCTTGCGGTGAAAGGGTCTCAAAACTGTCTGCCATTGGCGGATTCACAAAACACAAAAAGCAAACGCCGACTGCCGCGCCCAAAACCAGCAAGACTGCCAGCATTATGAATATCAACATTATACTTTTATGTTTATTGTCCTCGATTTGCTGCCACATAAAATTTTACCTAGAAACTTACTTTCGGAACTGCTTTTTCTGCCTCTGCGATTTCAAAGAAATCTCTGTGTTCAAAGTTGAAAATTCCGGCAATTATGCTAGATGGGAACATTTCTTTCTTATTGTTATAAACCATTACCGCATCATTGTAAAATTGACGGGCAAAACTGATTTTGTTTTCGGTAGATGTCAATTCTTCCTGAAGTTGCATAAAGTTTTGATTAGCCTTCAAATCAGGATAATTTTCCGCAACAGCAAACAAAGATTTCAATGTGCCTGACAAAGCGTTTTCTGCTTCTGCACGATTTTTTACATTGTCACCAACATTAATTGCTTGCTGACGAGCTTTAACAACATTTTCCAATGTTGCAGATTCGTGTGCTGCATAACCTTTGACCGTTTCAACAAGATTCGGAATCAAGTCGCAACGACGTTTCAATTGAACGTCAATTTGCGCCCACGCATTTTTTACCCTGTTTTTAAGTACAACAAGTCCGTTGTATACCACAACTACCCAAAACAGTACCAATGCCATTAATATCACAGGTACGAATGTAATTAATTGAGATTGCGTCATATTTTCTCCTTATAATTTAATGATGTAATTACTTTTTCATATTAAAAACTTCGCCGAGGAAATTTACGGTTTCGACAGATTTTTCATCAGAGTTTGAATAGTTTACAAAACTGCTCAATTCTCCCTTGTCGAACCAAACCCCGTGCAAAGACGGACATCTGTCCAAAATCGTATCGCCGATTTTGATTTTTTCCATAACTTTTCCGCAAATCGGACATTTTCTGGCTTTTTCGCCCTTAACTCTTATCGAGGGATAAGCAAACGGATTAAAGCGTTCGTCTTCCACTCCCAAAAGTCGCCATTCGTCAGCGTCGAACCAAAAGCCGCCGCAAGCGTGACACCAGTCTAATTCGATTTTGTCTCTTTCTACTACTATCAAAGTTTTTTCACATACGGGGCATTTCATAAAATTACCTCAAAAATCATACAAATATAGTACAACTTTTTCCCCTATTTATATGTATTTTTAACAAAATTGTTAAAAAATTTAATAAATATATTTATAATAATGACAAATCAAAAATAAGCATTAATAAATATGCAGACAGGGAGAATCGGAAGATGATTGAAGGATTACAAAACTTTTTTTCGAGCGTAATGGCGACGAGCAATACCGCCAATGTCGCTCCTGTAAAGAAAACTCAGGTTTATTCAAACCCGTTTGCAAATCCGTTTTTAAGCCAAGATTTGGAACAAATGAATAAACGCAACGAAACTTACGGAAAGAACAACCCGTTCCCGGGCGGTTATTTCGCAGGTTATTACAACAACAAGCCTAACATTGTCGGCAGAAAATTGTTCGTAGAAGTGTAAGATTACAAATATGAAGTTTAAAATATTCCCGAAGTGAACAAATCTTCGGGATTTTTTGTAAAAAACAAGTGAATTTTTACAAAAATTTATTATCATGAAAAACATGTTTATCCTAACATCATGCATGTTTTAAGGATTGGTGAACAAATGGCAAACGCTATCGTAAAAAAACAACAAAATAACCTTGTTCCGCAAAGTATTGACGCGGAAGAGGCTCTATTGGGTGCAATTTTAACAAGCCCGCAGGCTTATGCAAAAATCTCGGATATGATTATCCCCGAAGACTTCTACAAGCCGGCAAACAGATATGTATACTCAGCAATTCGTTCTTTGAGCGAAAAAACAGAGCCTGTCGACATCGTTACGGTTTCCGAAAAACTTAAACAACTCGGAAAACTTGAAGAAGCAGGCGGCAGAGATTACATAACGGATTTGGCATTGAACTCGGTAACGACCGTTAACGTTCAATATTACGCGCAAATCGTTAAAGACACCGCCATCCGCAGAAACTTAATTGCGGCAGGTTCCGAAATCGTAAATATGTCATACGAATCGGACTCACCCGATTTGGTTTTGGACTGCGCGGAAAAATTAATCTTCGGTGTTGCATCGCAAAGAAACACTTCCGAAATTCAGCCGATTACAAACCTCGTATTTGAAACCTATGAAGAAATCGAATACCGTTTTAATCACATGGACGAACTTTCGGGAACACCTACGGGATTTTACGATTTTGACCAAATGACATCAGGGCTTCAACCCGGGGCATTAATCATCCTCGCGGCACGTCCTGCAATGGGGAAAACGGCATTTGCGCTAAACATAGCCCAAAACGTCGGTTTAAGAAGCGACAAAGCCGTCGCTATCTTCTCTCTTGAAATGTCAAAGAAAGAACTTATGAAAAGATTTCTCGCCTCTGAAGCGGAAGTCGATGCAAGAAGAATGTCATCAGGTCACTTACAGTCACAGGACTGGGAAAAAATCACAACCGTTATGACAACCTTCAGCGAAAATTCAAAAATCTACATCGACGATACGGGCGGACTTTCCGTAACCGATATGAGAGCGAAGTGTCGAAGACTCGCAATGACCGAAAAAAATCTCGGTTTAATCATCATCGACTACTTACAACTTATGCAAGGAAACAACCCGAATGACCGTAACCAAGAAATTTCTGCAATTTCAAGAGGTTTGAAAACACTTGCGAGAGAATTGAACGTTCCGATTATCGCCCTTTCTCAACTTTCCCGTGCGTCGGAAAAACGTAACGACAAGCGCCCGATGCTCTCTGACCTCAGAGATTCAGGAGCAATCGAACAAGATGCCGATATCGTAATGTTTATCCACAGAGAAGAATATTACGACAAGGAAAACCCCGATTTGAAAGGAAAAGCGGAATTAATGGTCGCAAAAAACCGTTCGGGTCCTGTCGACACAATTGATTTGCTCTTTCAGGCAAATATCACGAAATTCAAAACACCTGTCAAAACCGCAGCGTTTTAATTTCAAAAAACACATAAAAAAGACGATGGCTTCAAAACCACCGTCTTTTATTATTTATCGATTTGTCGTCAAATTATTCAATCTTTGTCGTTTGTTGAATATATGCCGTCGTAAAGCGATATGCCTCAAACGTATCCGAGAACCAATCAGGCGCCAAACCTGCTTTTTGTTTCAAGGAGTTCAAGAACTGAGTTTTGTCGGGCAATTGTTTCCAAACTTCGGGCAAATAAACCGATTGACGTCCGATGTCTTTAATAATCACGCCGTCAACTTCGGGTCTCAATTGTTCCAACAAATCTTGTTCGTCTTTAAAGGAAATTCTTTGCGGACGTGAAAGAAGCGAAACCGAAAAGTCGAGTTTTGCGTATTCGTTAGGTTGAACAGGTGCAAATCTGGGGTCTTGAAATGCGGCATTTCTTGCGTTTTTGCAAACATTCACAATCAAAGGTTCAACACCCAAAATCGTACCGATGCAGCCTCTTAAATTGCCGTCAATCGACAAAGTTACAAATGTTGCAACCTTTGTTTCAAGTGCTTTCGGGAAGTTTTCAACTCGGAAATTAACATTTTCAAGTTGAGATTTTACGCTCAATTGTGCCAATTGAACGAGGATATTACCGTATTTTTCTTTAATAAATTCGGTTTTTTCCTGTTCGGCAAGGAACCATGCGCCGTATCCGACAACGCTTGTTTCATCTCCCGATACAGCCGAAGAATCAGTCATGCCGACTCTTATCAAAGAATAATTCTTTTGTCCCGCAAAATCAGCGATACCGCAAATTGCCTTATAGCCGCATGCTTGTTCGGGCTGCATATTGTCGCAAACGTTATTTTCAATCATTTCTGCCGTAACCGAGTCAATTCTTGAAGCCTCAGCCTTGTTTCTGAAATGGCTCAAATCGGAAGAAATTACAAAACCAACGTTTTCGTTATCCCAATATTTTGAAATAATGTTGCTTACCGCATGAAAATCCGCGCCACCGATTAGAACAGGGACGATATTAACTTCGGGCATAAATTGTTTGATAAACGGAAGTTGAACTTCCAAAGAGTGTTCGTTGATAAACGCTTCATCGCAGAACTCTCCGCCCATTTCTTGAACTTCTTTTACATAATCCTGATGTAAATAAATTTCGCCAAGCGGGCATTCCCAAGCATCATCAGTCGGAAGTGCATAAGTTTCAACTGCATATCTGTGTGCAGGTGCAAAAACAAACAATGTTTCCAAATCCTTTTTCAAAAATCTGAAACATTTTGCAGCAAGTGCTCCCGAATATTTGTGTCCTGCGTGAGGAACAATAATTGCTCTTGAATCATAGTTGCACTCTTTTTGAGTATTCACAACGTAAGATTCAATATTTGCAGCAAGTTGTTCTGCATTTGCATCATAGAATTGTCCTGCAACTGACGGTTTTTTAATTTTCATTTATTTTCTCCGTAAAATTCTTTAAAATAACTCCTAAAAGAATTATAATATAAAAATGCAAGATATTGAATTAAACAAAAAAATAAAATGTGAAATTTGTCCGAGATATTGCAACCTTTCGGAAGGTCAAACGGGGTTTTGCAAAGTCAGGCAATGCAAAGACGGAAAAATAATCTCAACCGTATACGGTTACACGGCAGGCGCGGCAATTGACCCAATCGAGAAAAAACCGCTCTACCACTTTTATCCGTCATCGCAAATCCTGTCGTTCGGAACATTTGGCTGCAATATGGGCTGCAAATTCTGCCAAAATCATCACATGTCAAAGCACGAACAGGATTTTGCCCACTCTAAAAAATTCATGCCCGAGGACATTGTCGCAGCGGCGAAAAAATATCATTGCAAAAGCGTTGCATTTACCTACAACGACCCCGTAGTATTTTTGGAATACGCAAAAGACACGGCGATTTTGTGCAGGCAAGAAGGAATCAAAACCGTTGCTGTAACGGCAGGTTATATGAACCCGAAGCCGAGAGAAGAATTTTACTCCCTGATTGACGGGGTAAATATCGACCTCAAAGGTTTTACGGAAGATTTTTACAACAGAAATTGTCTCGCGAAACTTGAACCGATTTTAGACACAATAAATTACGTCGCAAACGAAACGGACTGCATAATCGAACTCACGACCCTTTTAATTGAGGGGGAAAACGACAACGAGGATGTCTTAAAGCGCCAATTTGACCAAATTGCGGAAAATCTCGGCGAACACATTCCTATCCACCTGAGCGCGTTTCATCCCGATTATAAAATGCTTAACAAACCGAACACGAGCCTTAACACGCTCTTAAAAGCCCGTACTTTGGCTAAAAATGCAGGATTAATGTACGTTTACACGGGAAATATCATAGACGAAGAAAGTTCTTTAACTATTTGTCCGACTTGCAAAATGAAACTCATAAAGAGAAACGGCTACAACGTCCAAAATCTCGGCATTTCAAACGGCAGGTGCATCAACTGCAACACTCCGATTTACGGACGTTTCGACTAATTGTCCATATATTCGTCAATCGTTTTGTAATCCAAAACGGGGTTCTTCCGCTTATATTCCCACGCGGTCAAATATGCCGAAATAGTGTCTTGCGAAGTAAAGCAAGGGGTCTTTAACCTTGCCGCCAAAGCCCTGAGTTTGAAGTCGGGGGCATTTTTGTTTCCGTCCTTTTCGGGCAGATTTAAAATCATTTTAATTTCACCCGATTTTATCTTTCGGGCAATTTCGGAAATATTCGCTTTGTCAATCAACTCAACGTTTATGCCCGCTTTTTCAAAGAACTTTTTGTTGCTTTCGGGTGCAACTATATCAAAGCCCAAAGATTGAATTTTGCCTACAATCGGAGTTATTTCCGCCAAATCCTTTGACCTTGCGGAAACAATGACTTTTCCTTTTTCGACAAACGGCATTCCTGCCGCCATAAAGGCTTTAATCAGCGCTTTTTCATAACAATTATCAATGCCCAAAACCTCACCCGTGGACTTCATTTCCGCATTCAACGCGATATCAACGTCAGGAAGTTTTTGGAACGAGAAAACAGGCGCTTTTACCGCAACGAGTTTGGTTTCGGGGTTCAAGCCGACACCGAAGCCTTGCGATTTAAGATTTTTTGAGAACATCAGATTAACCGCAAGTTTGACCATAGGAATTTTCGTTACCTTGCTCATCATTGGCACGGTTCTTGACGCTCTCGGATTCACCTCGATTACATAGACGTCGTCGCCTTTTGCGATAAATTGAATGTTCATTAAGCCGATAACCTGTAATGCTTTTGCGATTTTTTTGGAAAACGCAATTGCTTTTTTGACAACGGTTTCAGACAGGGTTTGGGGAGGATAAACACAGAAACTGTCCCCCGAGTGAATGCCCGCTCTTTCAAAATGTTCGGTAATTCCGGGGATTAAAACGTCCGATTTGTCGCAAACCATGTCGATTTCAAATTCTTTACCCTCGATATATTGGTCAACCGCAACGGGGTATTCCGGAGAAATCCGAACGGCTTCTCTCATATATTCAATCAGTTCCGAATCGTTATAAACCACCTTCATTGCCCGTCCGCCCGTGACGTAAGACGGTCTCAAAAGTACGGGATAACCGATTTCCGACGCGGCTTTCAAAGCTTCTTCCGTCTTTGTAACCGCTGTGTTTTTCGGCTGTTTTATGTTCAATTCGCGAAGCAGCATCTCAAAACGCTTTCTGTCCTCTGCAACATTGATTGACTCAACGGATGTACCCAAAATCGGAACACCGCTTTTTACGAGTTTCGGCGCCAAATTCAAAGCGGTCTGACCTCCGAATTGAAGAATAACACCCTTTGGAAGTTCCTGTCTCAGAACGTTATTGACGTCCTCAATAAATAACGGTTCAAAATAAAGTTTGTCCGCAATATCAAAATCCGTGCTGACCGTTTCGGGATTATTGTTAATAATAATCGACTCGTAGCCGTTATTTTTTATCCCTTGAATTGCGTGAACCGAGCAATAATCGAACTCTATACCCTGACCGATTCTTATAGGACCCGAACCGATTACGATAACTTTTTCCTTATCCGAAATAATATTCTCGTCATCTTCCTCGTAAGTCGAATAATAATAAGGTGTTTGCGCCTCAAATTCCGCCGCGCAGGTATCGACAATCTTGTGTACGGGATAAATTCCGTGCGCCCGTCTCAAAGTATCAATAATCTGCTTCGGCTTTCCCGAAAGCAAACTGATTTCATCATCGGTAAAGCCCATCGCCTCAGCCTTTTTGAGCAATTCCACCGAGAAATCTTCTTTTTTCAACTCATTTTCGGTCTTTATAATGTTTTTAAACTTATACAAAAACCACTTGTCGATTTTGGTAAGTTCATAAATTTTATCGACGGAAAAACCTCTTCTCAAAGCCGAAGAAATCGCGTAAATTCTCTCATCATCCGCGATTTTGAGTTTTTCGACCAAATTTTTATCCGAAAGTTTTTCATATTTTTCGCTTCTAAAACCGACGACAGTTCCCTCAAGGCAAACGAGCGCCTTTAAAAACGCGCTTTCAAAAGTTCGGTCAATTGCCATAACCTCGCCTGTCGCTTTCATTTGAGTTCCCAAACGTCTGTCGGCATAACCGAATTTATCAAACGGCCATTTCGGAATTTTTACGACAACGTAATCCAACACAGGCTCAAAAGACGCTTTTGTCTTTCCCGTGACGTAATTCATAATCTCGTGCAAATTCAAGCCTACCGCTATTTTTGCGGTAACTTTTGCAATCGGATATCCCGCCGCCTTGGACGCAAGCGCAGAAGAACGACTTACTCGCGGATTTACCTCAATCACCACGTATTCACCGTTTTGCGGATTTAGCGCAAACTGAACATTACATCCGCCTTCGATTTTTAACGCTCTGATAATTTTCAAAGATGCCGTTCTGAGCCTTTGATAGTCTTTATCCGAAAGTGTTTGAGAGGGCGCAACAACGATACTGTCCCCCGTGTGAATCCCTACGGGGTCAATATTTTCCATATTACAAACGGTAATCGCGGTATCGTTGGAATCGCGCATAACCTCGTATTCGATTTCTTTCCAACCCTCAACCGAGGCTTCCACCAACACCTGACCAATCGGGCTTGCCGTCAAACCTTGGTACATAACGGATTTCAACTCATCTTCATTATGCACGAGTCCGCCGCCCGTACCCGCTAAAGTATAGGCAGGTCGAATGACAATCGGATATCCGATTTGTTCGACAAAAGCCTTTGCGCTTTCAAAATCAGTAACGATAGCACTTTTTGCAACAGGCTCGTTGATTTTGAGCATAAGATTTTTGAAGTTTTCCCTGTCCTCAGCGGCACGAATAGCCTCAATCGAAGTTCCCAAAACTCTTACGCCGTATTTTTCAAGCACACCTTTTTCGTAGGCTTCCGTGACCAAATTAAGTCCCGTTTGCCCGCCGATAGAAGCAATTACCCCGTCAGGACGCTCTCTTTCTATAATATATTCGAGTGCTTCAATATTTAAAGGCTGAAGATAAACTCTGTCCGCAACATCGTCATCAGTCATAATCGTTGCGGGATTACTGTTTAAAAGAACAACCCCGATACCCTCTTCCCGAAGAGATTTACACGCCTGAGTTCCCGCATAGTCAAATTCTGCCGCTTGACCGATAACAATAGGTCCCGAGCCGATGACAAGAACTTTTTTTATGGAAGTATCTTTAGGCATTAACGGCTCCTCTTTCGGCTGATTTTACCCAACGCGAGAACAATTCCGCGGTATCTAAAACGCCCGCGCACGCTTCGGGGTGAAATTGAGTACATTCAACCATAAATTTTTCGCAAACAAAACCTTCAACCGTATTATCATTTATATTTTTGTACGTGACTTTTGCAAAATCGGGCAAAGATTTTTCATCAATCGCATATCCGTGATTTTGCGAGGTAATGTAAACCTTGTTTGTTTCAAGATTTAAAACAGGATGGTTCGAGCCGCGGTGTCCGAACTTCAACTTGTAAGTATCCGCGCCGAGCGCCAATGCGGCAATTTGGTTTCCCAAACAAATACCGAAAATCGGAAGTTTGCCGAGTATGTTTTTCACATTTCGGATATCAACGTCTTTGGGATTTCCGGGTCCGTTAGAGAGAAAAACCGCATCATGCCCGCCATTTAGAACAATTTCGCTGTCGACATTGTAAGGATAAACCGTAACTTCTGCCCCGACTTTTTGCAAAGCCTTGATAATACTCGTTTTTACCCCGTAATCAATCAGAGCAAAATCGGCTTTTTTTTCTCCGTCTGCGGGAAATTTTTCAATTTTTTCCGAAGAAACTTTTTGAACAACATCTTTCGGAAATTCAAAATCCGCAAGCATTTTTTTGTGTTTTTCACAAATATCTTCTGTTGTCAAAAGGCACTTTACAGCGCCGTTTGAGCGGATAATTTTCGTCAACTTTCTGGTGTCGACATCCGTCAGGCAAAGAGTTTGATTTTCAGCCAAAAAATCCGAAAGGCTTTTGACATTTTCAATATGCTCCTCGGAGTTTTCTCTGATAATAAAGGCTTCGGGCTGAATTTTGTTTGACTGGGAAAATTCGGGCAAAATTCCGTAATTTCCGATTAATGGATATGTCATAACGACGATTTGCGAGACATAAGACGGGTCGGTCAAAACCTCCTGATATCCCGTCATGGAAGTATTAAACACAAGTTCACCCAAAACAGTCTTGTCGTTCAAGTTTGCCTCAGCGTCAATTATAATGCCGTTTTCAAACAAAATGTGAGCCTTGCTCATTGAAACCTCCTAATGCATTATAACATTATTTTTTATTTATCTTTCATTTAAAATTACAAATCGGTATTTTTGTAATACAATATTCTCAAATATTTCAAAGGAAAGACAAATGGCAAAAAAACCGATAGTAGCAATAATAGGAAGACCGAATGTCGGCAAATCGACATTTGTAAACAGATTGGCGGGTGCAAGACACTCAATCGTCGACGATGCCCCGGGCGTAACTCGCGACAGAAAATACTTTGACGTTCAATGGCTCGATAAAATTTTCACAGTTATTGATACAGGCGGTATCGTTCCGTCAGACGAAGAAGATATCCCCGTAAACATTTTCGCTCAAGCAAAAATCGCTTGCGAAGAAGCCGACAAAATCATTTTTATGGTAGACGGCAAAGACGGTCTCAACCCGATTGACGAAGATATCGCAAACATTTTGAGAAGAAGCGACAAGCCGATTTACCTTGCGGTAAACAAAATTGATACTTCCGAAAAATTTGCTCACGCGGCAGAATTTTATACCCTCGCTTTAGGCGACCCTTATCCGATTTCGGCACTTCACGGCTCAGGCGGAGTGGGCGACCTTTTGGACGACATTACGGAAGACTTTGAAGTATTAAAAGAAGACGAAGAAGACGTTAACCGTCCTATCAGAATTGCAATCGTCGGAAAGCCGAATGCGGGCAAATCCTCAATCGTCAACGCACTTTTGGGCAAAGACCGCTGCATTGTCTCGGACATTTCCGGTACAACTCGCGACACAATCGACTCGCTCGTAAAATATGAAAAAGAAGACTTCGTCCTCGTTGACACGGCAGGAATCAGAAAAAAAGCCAAGGTTGACTGGGGGATAGAAAAATTTGCCGTAGCAAGAGCCATAAAAGCAATCAGAGATTGTGACGTAGCCGTTTTGGTAATTGATGCAACAGACGGCTTGACCGATCAAGACAAAAAAATTGCCTCTATCGTAACCGAAGCAGGCAAAGGTATGATTGTTGCAATCAACAAATGGGATTTAATCGAAAACAAACAATCTTCAACCATCAACAAATTTGAAGACGAAATCGAACAACAAGCGCCGTTTTTGCACTACGTTCCGAAAATCTTTATCAGCGCAGTTACAAAACAAAGACTTGTAAGCATTTACAAGGAAGCAAAAAAAGTTTGGGAACAATGCACAAAACGCGTTTCCACAAGCATTTTGAACAAAGTTATCTCGGACGCATACGCAATGGTTCCGCCCGATACAATTAAAAACAAACGCTTGAAGATTTACTACACAACTCAAGTGAAAGTTGCACCGCCCTCTTTCGCATTCTTCGTAAACAAAGAAGAATTAATGAAAGACAGTTACAAACGTTACCTCGAAAACAGAATGAGAGAATCATTCGGTTTCTTCGGTACACCAATCAGACTTGCAGTAAGAGAAAAATCAGATAAGGAAAGATAATGACAATAACGACTTTAGCAATCATTAAAGTTGCAATCGCAGCAATCGCAGCATATTTAATCGGTTCAATTCCGACAGGATATTTAATCGTAAAAGGATTTACGGGACAAGACATAAGACAAGTCGGCAGCGGCTCGACAGGTGCAACCAACGTAAAACGCGTTATGGGCAAAAAATGGTTCTTTATCGTAATGCTTTTAGATGCTTTAAAAGGCGCGGTTCCCGTACTTTTGGCAACATATATTCCGTTTTTGCATTCAAATTCGGGCATCACGGCGGTAATCGCAGCTGCGTTAGTCCTTATCGGACACAGCAAGTCGATTTTCTTGGGCTTCACAGGCGGAAAATCCGTAGCATCAGGTGTCGGAACGATTTTGGCACTCTCATTGCCCGTCGGATTGAGCATTGCCGTAATTTGGGGCATAATAACTTACATTTCAAGATACGTTTCTTTAGGCTCAATCATCGCTATCGCTCTTTCGCCGATTTTGATGTATCTTTTCCATAAACCGATTGCCTACATCGTATATTGCATTATCGGCGCTATTTACATCATTTGGCTCCACAGAGAAAATATCAAAAGATTAATTAACGGAAACGAAAATAAGGTCAGATAATGATAGATTTTAATTTCAACAAAATAATCTACGGTGCGATTCCGAACTTTTTCAATTTGTGCAAAAGTTTTTCTTTTGCCGCATTGGCTACTGCAACAATCGAAACCGTATTTTTTGCAACGTTGAAATTTCACAAGAAAAACTTCTTATACTACGTTTTCTTTGTGAACATAATCACAAATTTGGCGTTTAATATAACTCTCGCGTACACGTCAACAAGCGCAAGAAATATCCTTATCGGAGAAATTTGCGTAATTCTCGTTGAATTTCTCGCTTTTATGTATTTTCTCAAGCCAAATAAGAAAAATGTCGCAAACCTGTTTGGAATGACCGCTTTGGCTAACGTTTTGAGTTTTTGTGTCGGTCTGATTTTTGACAGTATAACAGGTGTTCTTTAGTATTTTTATCAACATGCAAACCCATGCACCGCAAGTATTAAACATGTTTGTTGCGAAATGTAACAATTTAAGCACATGCTGAAATTGAGGGTATAGAAAATGTTTTTATATAAGTAAGGATATACAAATTATATCAGAGAGAGTTGTATATCGTAATTGATAGAGGGACAGAGTATGGGTTTAGGTTTATCATTCGGACATTTTTCAATGGGTTCAGGCAGAAATGCTAATTTGAACAATAATAACAATAATAATAATTCTTTCAACAATAATTCAGAAACGGCCGGCAGCTTAGCATTCAATGGCGAAAGCGCAGGAAGCTTAGCTTTTACGGGTGAAAGTGCGGGTTCGTTGGCATTTGTAAACGGTGAAACGGCAGGCAGTTTGGCATTCTCCGGAGAGTCAGCAGGAAGCTTAGCTTTCAATGGCGAAAGCGCCGGAAGTTTAGCATTCCTCGGAGAAAGTGCAGGCAGCCTTGCTTCGTCTAGTGATTCTACTGATTGCAGCAGTTTCAGTGCATTTGCTTAATGAATTATTAGGGAGTAAAAACTCCCGCCCCTCTGTATTTAATTAAAACCTTAATAAAATCAAAAAAGAGATTAGAAATAATCTCTTTTTTGTTGCAAAATTGCCAAAGTTTCGACATCTCTGCTACAATCAAATCCGAAGGATATTTTTTATGGATTGTCATCTTTTATCACACGGTATTTCAGTAGAAAAAGACTCGCTGCACGATTGTTGTTTGGTCAGAACGAGCGAATACTGCGGAAGCCCGTTCATAATCAAACTCAACGATGACAAGACTGTTGATTGGAACGAGGTTTTTGAGTTAAAAAAATCTCTGAAAGAAGAAAAGAAAAACGACCCTAAAGCCTGCAAAGGTTGCCGTGCGCTTACGGATGAAAAGGATTACAATGACGGCGATTATATTTCTTACATAAACTTAAATCATTGGAATATCTGCAATTCAAGGTGTATTTATTGCAGCGACGGATATTTTGGCGGAGACAAATACTTTAACGTCTATCCGCTTATGAAATCGCTTGCCGATAAAGGTTATATAAACAATTGCGGCGAAGTCACTTTTCAAGGGGGCGAGCCGACCGTTCTTCCCGAATTTGAAGAACTTCTTACCCTGTTTTTAGAGCAAAAAATCAACATCAGAGTACATTCTTCGGGAATAAAATACTCAAAAGCCTTGGACGACGGGATAAAAGACGGACTTGTAACCGTCGTGATTTCACCCGACACGGGAATAAAAGAGACTTACGAAAAAATCAAACGCGTTCCATGCTTTGACAAAGTTTGGGCAAACATTGAAACCTATGCCAAAAATCGCAAAAATCCCGAAAATGTAAAAGCAAAATTCATCATCACTCCGGGAGTGAACGACTCAATCGAAGAAATAGACAAATTCATAAAAAAATCACTTTCTGTCGGACTGACAAACATTATTTGGGAAGTCGAAGGACGATATGCGGGCTTGTGCAATTACGATGCGCCTCACGTTTGTATGCTCATAGATTACGCGTTGGATGCTGCAAAGAAAGCGGGATTGAACGACGAATTTTACGACGGCGCGATGTACTGCATGAAAAATCGAACGCTTCCGAAGCAAGAATTTTCAACGAAAACCGAACTCAAAAAAGCCTACAATCTTTTGAAGAAAAAATATAAAGACAAAAATCCCGATTATATTTCATTTTCTTAAATTTTTGAGTTTTTCGGGCTTATTTATGCTAAAATTTTCTCGGAAAGTTTGGAGAAAATATGATTACAAAAGATGATGTAAGACACGTTGCAAAATTAGCAAGATTAGAACTTACGGAAGAAGAAACCGAAAAATATTCAAAGCAATTAGGTGATATTTTAAAATACGTTGAACAAATGAACGAAGTTGACACAACAGGTATCGAGCCGATGCCTCACGCTATCCCCGTAACAAACGTTATGAGAGAAGATGTTGTGAAATACGAACAAACAAAAGAAGAACTTATGCAAAATGCGCCTTTGGAAGAAGACGGATTTTTCAGAGTTCCCAAAATCAACTAATCGACAAATTAAGAATGGAATTTTGATATGACTAAATATATTTTCATTACGGGCGGAGTTGTGTCCTCGCTCGGAAAGGGGATTGTAGCGGCAAGCTTGGGAAAACTTCTCAAGGCGAGAGGTTTTTCGGTTGTTATACAAAAATTTGACCCTTATATTAACGTAGACCCGGGAACAATGAGTCCGTTCCAACACGGCGAAGTTTTCGTTACCGATGACGGTGCGGAAACCGATCTTGACCTCGGTCACTACGAAAGATTTACCGACACAAATTTAGGTCATATCAACAACGTAACATCAGGAAGCATCTACCAAACGGTTATTCAAAAAGAACGCAGAGGAGACTACCTCGGCGCAACAGTTCAGGTCGTTCCGCATATTACGAACGAAATTAAGGCAAGAATAAACAAAGCGACAAAACAATTTAACCCTGATTTTCTCATTACGGAAATCGGCGGTACTATCGGCGACATAGAAAGTTTGCCCTTTATCGAAGCAATCAGACAGTTCCGCACGGAAATCGGCTTTGGAAACTCGTTAAGCATTCATGTAACGTTGCTTCCTTACTTGCCGACATCGGGCGAAATCAAAACAAAACCGTCACAACACAGCGTTGCGACCCTCAGAAGTTACGGCATTCAACCTGAAGTTTTGGTTTGCAGAACGTCAATGGAAGTGCCGAAAAAAGAACTCGAAAAACTCGCGCTTTTCTGCTCGGTTGCACAAGATGCCGTTATCGAATGTCGTGATATGACAAGTATTTACGAAGTTCCTTTGGCGCTTGAAGAACAAAACCTTGCAGCAGTCGTTTTGAACAGACTTCAAATGCCCGACAACCGCGACGCGGATTTGACGGAATGGATTAAATTAAACGACAGAATAAAAAATCCGAAACAAACATTCAAAATCGCAATTGCAGGAAAATACACAGACCTTTCGGATGCTTACATCTCGGTTGTAGAAAGTTTAAAGCACGCAGGCTACACTCATAGTGCGAAAATCGACATCAAATGGATTGCCTCGGACGAATGCGTAAACGACGAAGAAACGAAGAAAATTCTTCAAGACGTTGATGCGTTGGTTGTCCCCGGCGGCTTTGGAGTAAGAGGCATTGAAGGTAAACTCAACGCAATTAAATATGCAAGAGAAAACAACCTGCCGTTCTTGGGCTTGTGCCTCGGTATGCAATGTGCGGTTATCGAGTTTGCAAGACACGTTGTCGGCCTAGAAAACGCTAACAGCACGGAATTTAACGAAGGCACACCGTATCCCGTAATCGACCTTATGACAGAGCAAAAACACATTGAAGGCTACGGCGCGACAATGCGTTTGGGTCAATTTGAATGCCGCGTTTTGAAAGGTTCAAAAGCGCATCAGGCTTACGGCAAAGATGTAATCTTTGAGCGCCACAGACACAGATATGAAGTCAACAACGAATACAAACAAATGATTGCGGATAAAGGATTGGTATTCTCCGGTGTTTCGCCCGACGGAATGCTTTGCGAAATGATTGAATACCCGAAAAACGACTGGTTCGTTGCGTGCCAATTCCACCCCGAATTTAAGTCTCGTCCGGAACATCCGCATCCTTTGTTCCAAGGTTTAATTGACGCGGTAGCACAAAGAAAAACCAAACAAGAGAATTAACGGACAATGGAAGAACAAAATGCTCAAAACGAATACTATTGCTGCGATTGGGTAAACTCAGGTTTGCATTTTCAACCTTCTCGTTTGGGCTTTTGTTGCTACGGATATCAGGAAATCGGTGACCATCCCACAATAATTGACGATTACAACGGGGAATGCATTGATGAATTTATCATTGACGATATCAATGAAATCAAACAAAAATTCAAAAACGGCAAAATCCCGAAAGGCTGCACCAACTGTGCTTTACTCAAAAAAGCCGATTGGGACGGATTAAAAGAGTCTTATTTCGACCATTTTATGATTGGTCACAGCCACAAATGTAATTCAAAATGCATTTATTGCTACACAAACAACGTTTCGGACGAGGTTAAAAATAAAACTTACGACGCATATTCCGTTCTGGAGACACTTTTTGAAGAAGGAAAAGTCAGAGTTTCAAACAGAGCCTGCGCGGTGTTTTTGGGCGGAGAACCAACAATATTCCCCGACTTTGAATACATTATGAATTTGTTTTTGAAAAACGATTTTCCGAACATTGTCATCCACTCCTCTGGGATAAAATACTCAAAATCAGTCGAAAAAGGACTTGAAAAAGGATGTGTAAAAATCGTAATTTCTCCCGATTCTTCAACAAAGGAAACTTACGAAAAAATCAAGCGTGTACCTTGTTTTGACAAGGTTTGGGAAAACATAAAAGAATACGCAAAACACGCAAAAACTCCCGATTTGGTAAAGGTCAAATACATCCTCATCCCTGATATCAACGACAGCAAAAGCGAAATCGACAAATGGTTTGAATTGGTCATCGACTGCGGAGTAAAATATATCGCGTGCGATGTCGAGCAAAATTGGTATTTTTCAAACGACGAAAAATACAAAAACAAGATGTACGAAATGGCTGACTATATAAAAGAAAAAGCCGAACAATACGGGTTAGATTTGGAATATTACACGGATGCACAAAGAATGCTTGAAGAACGTCAAAAGCCAACAAAATATTTTAGTTGCGATTTAATTGAACATGGTCTTGATTTTGCACCGAATGCGATAAACTTCTGTTGCAGAACAACAACTGAAGGTGGCGGTTTCAAAAAGCTCATAGACAATTACCATGGAGAATTGTTAAATTTAGACGACTTTTTTGCCTTAAAAAGAATGTACCGCAACAAAATGAAATCGGGAGAAGGCATTCCCGAGTGCAAAAACTGCATTTACCTTGAAGAAAAAGAATATGACAACGAAGATTACATCTCCAGTATAAACTTTAACCATGGTTTGAACTGCAATTTAAGATGTGTTTATTGCACTTTCACACATGGCGAAAAAATAGACGAACCGGAATATGACGTTTACCCTGTCATAAAACAGCTCGCTGATGCCGGAAAATTAAAACAAGGCGGATACATCACAATTGCAGGCGGAGAACCTACCATTTACAGAAATTTTGAGCAATTAATGAGACTTTTGTTGGACTTAAAGATGAAGCCCATCAGAATTTTAACAAATGGAGTAAAATATTCTCCTGCAATCGCAGAAGGACTTGCAAAAAACCAAGCAAACATTATGATTTCTATTGATTCAGGAAGTCCGGAAATGTTTAAATGGATAAAAGGGGCTGATTTGTATTATCAAGTTTGGGAAAATATCGGCAAATACCTCAAAGATCAACTAGTCCCTGATTTGGTAAAAACAAAATATATTATTATTCCCGAAATTAATGACGATAAAGATGAAATTTTAAAATATTTTGATATGACAGAACGCTATGGCGTTTGCGGAGTAGCTTTTGACATAGAACTTACTTGGTTTGGTGAAAATAAAGACAATATTCCTCAATCATTATATGACCTTGTTGAATTTACCGTCGAAGAAGCAAAAAAAAGAAACTTAACCTACGACCCAATAGACAGAGTCGTTACGCTTCTTATGGACATTAAAAAGAAAAAAGATTTAGACGTTTCATTTAGAGGTTACAAGCTCTAATTGTTAAATAAATTAACCTTGTTAATAAATGCTAAAGGCATGGCTCATGTTCTTTGACAAGCATAGTGCGTTGTTCTAAAATTGATAAAAAGGAAGGAAGTTTAGGAGTTCGGCAAGTGTCGATCTTCAGACATATAGGGATTAAAATGGGATACAGATTTGAACTCATAACAGGTCCTATGAGCTGCGGAAAAACAGAAGAATTGCTCAGAAGGATAAGAAGACTTATTATTGCGAAAAAGAACGTTAAAGTTATCTCTCCCGCAATTGATACAAGAGAAAAAGGTGCTTTTATAAAATCAAGAAACGGCTTATCTTTAGATACAATTAAGGTTAAAAACTCATTTGCGATTTTGGATGAAATCGAAGAAAAAGATGACGTTATTGCGATAGATGAAATGCAATTCTTTGACGACGGAATCATCGACGTTGTAAAAGAATTAATGGCAATGGGAAAAAGAATTATCGGAACAGGCTTAGACCTTGACTTTAAAGGCGACCCGTTCGGACCTATGCCGCAATTGTTGGCTTACGCGGACAAAGTAGACAAACTCACCGCAATTTGTATGAAATGCGGAAGCGAATACGCGGTAAGAACTCAACGTTTAATCAACGGCAAGCCCGCCGACAAAAATTCACCGCTTATTATGATAGGCGCAGATGAAACTTACGAAGCGAGATGCCTCGATTGCTGGGAAGTTCGAGATGAGAAAAAAGAACGTGCAGCAAGAAAACTTTCTGTACTGACCGTTTCCAAATAAAAAAAGGTGAGATTAAAATCTCACCTTTTTTATTGCTTTTATTTTGTTGTTTATTCGGATTTATCATTAACGATGTAGTTAAGCAATGTTCTGATACCTACGCCTGTCGCGCCTTTCGGATTTTCAAGAACAGGCTTGTCCAAAAATGCCGTGCCTGCAATATCAATGTGAGCCCACGGTGTTTCATCCTGAACGAAGTTTTTGAGGAACAAAGCAGCCGTCGTTGTGCCGCCTCCTCTTGCGCCCGAGTTTTTCATATCGGCAATATCGCTTTTCAAACTTTCAAAGTATTCGGGGTACATAGGCATTTGCCAGAGTCTTTCACCGCTTTCTTTACCGCATTTGATGAGTTTTTTAACCAAATCATCGTTGTTGCCCATAATACCTGAAGCAACGCTTCCGAGAGCAACCATACAAGCACCCGTCAATGTCGCAATGTCGATAACAACATCAGGTTTAAGTTGTTGTGCGTAGCAAAGAGCATCTGCCAAGGTCAATCTGCCTTCCGCGTCGGTGTGGTCAATTTCAATGGTTTTGCCGTTCATTGCGGTCAAAATGTCGCCTTGTTTGTAAGCAGAACCGCTCGGCATATTTTCACATGCAGCAACCAATGCGTGAACTTCTACATCGGGTTTGAATTTTTTGATATTTCTCATAATCGAAATAACCGCTGCCGCACCCGACATATCGTCTTTCATTGTAAGCATTGACGTTGCGGGTTTAACGTCCAATCCGCCCGCGTCAAACGTAATACCTTTTCCGATAATAACAATTCTTTTTCTTGCTTTTCTCGGAATGTATTCCATGTGAATAAATCTCGGAGAATGAACGCTGCCTTGCGAAACCGCCGAGAATGCGCCCATTTGCATGTGGTCGATATCGACTTTTTCATAGACCTTAACTTCGGTCAAATCAAGATTTTCCGCAATTTCTGCAAGATGAGAAGGAGTAATATTTTGAGCAGGCTCCATAATCAAATCTCTTGCGTAATTAACGGTATCGCCGACTAACAAGCCTCTTTCAAAGCCTTCTTGCGCTTTTTCAAAGTTTTTCTTATCAATTTCCGCAATAGTAAACGTTTTAACTTTTTGTTTTGCATCCGATTTGTACTTGTCAAAAGCAAAACCGCCAATCATAGTACCTTCTGCAATAACTTTTGCGCATTGATAAGGGTCAAAGCCCGCACAACCTGCGCCGTGAAGCATTGAAACCACGGTCTTAACATTTTCCATGGTTTTAACTTTTTGTATAACCTTTGAAGCCAAAACTCTCAATCTGTTGAGGTCAAACTCGTCACGTTTGCCGAGACCGACAATCAAAACCTTTGTTAAAATCTTGTGATTAGGAACGGGAAGAACGTACATTTTGCCAAATTCGCCCGTGAAGCCTTCTTTTTTGATAACATAATCAGAAATTAATCCGGATATTTCTTTATCAACTGCGCCCGTTGCGCCCCCCGGGGTCAACGTTCCCTCAAAAAGATTCACTATTAACAAATCCGATTTGATTTCCGTTACGGAGATGTTTTTAATTTTCAGTTCCATTGTAACTCCTAACTGTTATACTTATTCATCAGTCGCTCTACCCATTCAAACAAAAACGGGATTTCGTAAGGTTTCGGCAAATACAAGTCTGCCCCCGAACTCAAGATTGACTCTTTTTCGTGTACTACTGTTGTCATTATTATATTGGAATTTTTAAATCTTGTATCGTTCTTAAAATTCCTACATATTTCAATACCTTTTAACTCATCGGCGCTGCCCGCATCCAAAATAATTACCGCGGGAATAAAATCATCGGTGATTTCCTCTACGGAATTAATTGCCTTTACGTCCAAACCGCGCATCTTTGCTCCTGTTTCAAGCAAAAACGAAAGGGCATAATCGGGCTCAAAAATCAAAAGTCTTGCATTGTAATCCTTTATGCAAACCGAATTGTCGGCAGCAATTTTCGGTCTGTCGTAAACATAAGAGGATTCTTGCGTCTGTTCCGCAATCTTTTTGACCGAAAGAAGAGAATGCAAAGCCTGCTTCAAGCCTGTAATTTTGCGGTATTCGTTCGATATAATACCAATACTTATTGAAACAAGATTAATCTTTCTGCCGGGAGTATCATCACCGTAAAGCGTTATATAGCCTCTATCTGCATCCGATTCGGAATAAAACTTTTTTGCCGCGGAATTAAACGTATTAACCAAAACATTTGCGACGGTTTCGGCTTTCAATGGAGTTGTAATTACCAAAAATTCGCCGTCAGCCGTCATCCCGATAAAATCATCTCCGATAGCATTTTTTGCAATCGCACCAAAGGTTTGCTTCATTTTATCGGAAGCCAATTCGCCGTAAATCTCTTTGTAATAATCGAAATTATTAATGCCGATAAGCATTGCAGCCCAAATTTTTTGAGTATTGATTGTTCTTTTCAGATACTTGAAAGAAATTTTTTGATTTACAAGACCCGTCGTCGGGTCGGTTTCGGTCTCGAAGTGACGTCTCAAATGTGCCTTAATACGGGCAAGAAATTCCGCCTGATTAATCGGTTCGCTGATAAAATCGTCCGCCCCCGCGTTCAATGTATCTATCTTATCCTGCATGTGGCTCGACTTTGAAAGCGCAATAATAACAGGACGTACGTTGACGTTGTGTTTTCTGATTTCGGATATCAACTCGGACGGATTTTCGCAAACTTTGTCCGAAACAATAACCAAATCAGGCTCAATTTCCGTCAAAAACATACCGAGGTTTTGGCACTCGGAAACGCAGAAAACGCTGATGCCGACATTTTCCAAAATCCTTTTGTTTTTGAGCGATTGCTCTTTTCTGTTATCAAGTATCAATACAACTTCTTGCATTATTTCATCTTCGCTCTTGCATCATCGTCGTATGCCGAAATCGGAAACTTTACCGTGAAAACGGTCTTGTCTCCGTCAGAATCAGCACCGATTGTGCCTTTCATCCTTTCGACCAAGGTTTTTGTCAAATACAAACCCAACCCCGAACCCTCGATTTTTTGGGTCAAAGGGGTTGATAATCTCGTGAATTTTTCAAAAATTCTGAGTTTGTCTTTTTCGTCAATTTTTATGCCAATATCGGAAACCTTTATTATGACAAACTTATCGTCACTCGTAACGGAGATTTGAACTTCCGTTTCGGAATTGGAATATTTCGTCGCATTTTCAACAATATTAAGCATTATTTGTTGAAATTTGTCCGTATCAACCAAAATTTTGGGCAAATTTTTATCAATTTTGCAATTAAAAGTATTCTTTTTATTTTGAGCCGCAACCAAACCGACGCAGTTTTCTACCAACAACGTCACGTCCACCGATTTCAAAACGAGTTTTTCAACTTCGTTTTTTGAAACCGCAAGAAGATTTTCGGTAAGTTTTATAAGTCTGTTCGCCTGTTCTTTAATGATGAGAATGAACTTTTGCTTTTGTTCTTCAGAAAGTTTATCCCCCGAAGTCAACAAGGTATCTGCAAACCCTCTTATACTGGTAAGAGGCGTTCTAAGTTCGTGGCTGACGGTCGATATAAATTCAGCCTGCGCTTTTTGCAATGAATTTTCATCATTTTTCATATCAGTATCGCTTATAAGTTACCGTCTTGTGTATTTTCTTGAGGTGTTTCGGTTTGAATTTCCGTAGTTGAAGGTTCTTCATGCGTTTGAGAAGCAATCGGCGCACCTGTTACTCTTTCGAGGTTTGCTGCCGCAATGTTGTACTTCATCAAGTTTGAATAGTATTCCAACTGCGCTTGTCTGTACGTATTTTCAGCATCTTTAAGTTCAACCGCATCACCCAAGCCGACTTTGTATCTTCCGCTTGCGAGGTCATATTGCTCTTTTGCTTGCATCATGGCAAGTTGTGCAACAGGGATTGAATCTTTTGCATCCTGCATATCTATATATGCTTGTTTTACTTCAAGGTAAATATTTTGTCTTGAAGTTTCCAAGTCAGCCGCGTCTTTTTTAGCGGTTGCTTTCGCTTCATCAACCTGTTTCTTCAAGAGCAAAGCGTTGAAGTTTGAATATGCCAAATTTGCACCGAATTGATAACCCGTATCATTTCCGGGGTTTCTGCCGCCGTATTGGACAGAACCAAATGCATTCAAATCAGGTAAGAATGCTCTTTTTGATGCTCTTACCAATAATTGTGAAGCCTCTGATTTCTTTTGTGCTGCCAAATATTCGGGTCTTGTTTCAAACGCGGTTTTCAACATATCGTCAAGAAGCACGTCATAAGTTCTCGTTTCCAAATTTTCATCAATTGCATAATTTGAAAATTCGGGGATACCAATTGCGCTGTTTACATTCGCATAAGCAAGTTTTACGCTGTTTTTCGACTTAATTAAGTCAAGTTTTGCCTTACCGAGATTATATTCAGCCGTCAAAACGTCAATCTTCGCTTTTGTACCGATTTTGTAATAAGCGTTTGCTTGTGCAAGGTGGATTTCGTAATTTTTAACCGAATCCGTATAAACTTTTTCTTGTTGAATTGCGTACAACAAGTTGTAATAAGATTTTTTAACGTTATAAATTACATCGTTAATGCTTGCTTGAACATTATCTTCCGTTGCCAAATATGTTTTCTTTGCGATATCTGCATTTGCCTTGGTTTTGCCAAAGTCGAAAAGCATCCAGTTTACCTTTGCGGTCGGCAAATAGAACATATTATATTTTTGGTTCGGCGGAATAAACGACGAAACCAACATGTCGTTTCTCGAATATTCAACACCGACGCCTATTTGCGGGAAATACGATGCCCACGCTTGAGCAATTTTAGTCTTATAAATTTCCGCATTGCCTTGTGATGATTTAATCATCGGGTTGTTTGCAAGTGCTATTTTTACGCAATCGTCAACGTTTACAACCTGTTCAACCGCTTGTTCTATTTGCGCCTGCAAAGCAGAATCCTTTAAAGAATCTGAAATCTGCCCCGAAACCGCCTTAGCCGTGTCGAGTTGGACGTTATCTTTTGAATCTTTGTCGAGTTTTTCGCTCATTTTATCCAAATTCGGAACCGATTCAAAAACTGTAACTTCCGTTTTTTCAGGTTGATTTTCGGTTGCCGCTTGTTGTTCCGTCGCCCGATCGGTCACTTCGTTAATAGCGACTTTATCCTGCGCGATTGCGACACCCGCCGTTGCCGTAAGCATTAATATTAATGATGTTAGTATTTTCTTATTCATATCTTCCTCGAAGAGTTATTTATTGTTGCTGATTATCAGCAATATTTTGATGTTTTTTCTTTCTTTTTTCCATAATCTTATTTACGTAATTTTGAACGATTACGTAGAATGCAGGAGTCAAGACCGTACCCAACGTACCTGCGGCAATCATACCGCCGAATACCGTTGAACCAACCGAAATACGGCTGTTTGCACCTGCGCCCGTTGCCACAACCATCGGCAAGACACCGAGTACGAATGCAACTACCGTCATCATAATTGCTCTAAATCTCAAGTGAGCCGCTTTCAATGCAGCGTCTTCCACGCTCAAGCCGTGTTCTTCGTGCTCAACCTTAGCAAATTCAACAATCAAGATTGCTTGTTTTGTCGCCAAACCAATCAACATAATCAAACCTACCTGTGAATACAAGTCCAAAGATTGGTTAATCATCAACTGGAATGTCAACGCACCGATTGCCGCAACAGGTGCAATCAAGATAACCGAAACAGGAATTGTCCAACTTTCGTACAATGCTACGAGGAACAAATATACAAACAACAATGCAAGCGCGATTACGACACCCGTTTGTCCCGAAGATTCACGTTCTTGTGCGGATGTACCCGACCATTCGTAAGTAATATCTCTAGGTAACACTTTATCTACGAGGTTTTCAACCGCCTTCATAGCCGTACCTGAGCTTACGCCCTTAGCAGGTTGACCGCTGAACTGAACCGATTTGTATTGGTTGTATCTTGTAATTGCCGCAGGACCTACCGCGGGAACCAATTTAACAACCGATGTGACAGGAACCATATTTCCCGATTTATTCTTAACGTAAATATTCGTCAAGTCTTCCGCAGAACGTCTGTATTGTTGTTCCGCTTGGAGTTGAACCCTGTATACACGACCCAATTTATTAAAGTCGTTTACGTAATAAGTACCCAAAGTACCCGCCAAAGTAGCGTACAACTCTTGCAAGTCAACGTTTTGCGCAAGCACTTTATCGTTATCAATTTCTACAATATATTGAGGTACGCTTGATTGGAACGTCGTATAAATATATTGCAAATCTTTATCTTGCAAAGCCGCTTGTTGCAACATTCCCGAATACTTATCCAATTCGGAATAAGAATATTCACCTTTAGAAAGCATTTGGAATTCCAAACCGCCTAACATACTCATACCGCTGATTGCCGGAGGTGAGAAGAAGATTGCAGTACCTTCGTTTACGACACCGCTGATTTTTGATTCAATCTGTCTTTTAATACCGTTTGCAGACAAATCTGTCGGTTTGCCCTGAACTTTTCTGATAACCCATTGAACAGGGTTGACCTGACGTTCATCCCAATCGTGCAAGTCGGCAATGACATACGCGATGTTGGAAGGTCCGTTACCGCCGAAAGTCATTGTATATTTAATACCTTCAATATCTTTAATACGTTGGTTAATATTCAAACAAACCGCTTTTGTTCTCGCAATAGATGCCCCAGGAGGTAATGAAACCTGACCGATAAGTACCGCTTGGTCTTCATCAGGAATAAAACCTGTCGGGATAAACATAAATTCGCCGGCCAAAACCGCGATAATAGCAAAATATGTCACCAAAGTAAGTTTTTGGTTGTGAACGAATTTTTGAACGACAGACATATAGAAATTGGTCAATTTTTCAAAATAAACATTGAAAGAATTGAACATTAACGCAATTAATTTAGTAAAGTGGTTTGTCGGAACCTTATTCGGGTCATGTGCTTTCAAAACGATTGAACACATTGCAGGTGACAACGTCAACGCACAAACCGCAGACAATGCAATAGACACAGAAATAAATACCGCAAACTGCTTATACATCATACCCGACAAGCCGGGGATAAATGCAACAGGAACGAATACCGCCATCAATACCATCGCCATCGCAACCAACGCGCCGCCAACTTCTTCCATTGTCAACTGCGTTGCGGTGACAGGGTCTTTGCCTTCTTCAATGTGCCGCCTTACGTTTTCAATTACAACAATAGCGTCGTCGACTACGGTCGCAACCGCCAAAATCATTGCGAACAAGGTCAACAGGTTAATTGACATCCCCATTGGCGGCAGGGCAACGAAAGTACCCAGCAACGACACAGGAATCGTTACGCAAGGAATCAACGTCGAGCGCCAATCGCCCAAGAACATGAAGATAATCATAATAACGATGATTGAAGTAATAATAACCGTAAATTCAACTTCCTTAATTGATTCACGAACGAACTTCGTACCATCGTTGATGACTTCAATCTTCAAGCCCGTCGGCAAAGTCTTTTCGATTTCGACGATTTTCTTTTCCATCAAGTCCATAATGTTGATTTCGTTTGCACCGGGCAATCTGACAATCTGAATAATCGCCGCAGGATTACCGTTTACAATACCGAAACCGTCATAAGTTTGAGAACCCATTTCGATTCTCGCAATATCTTTTAATTTAGTCTGAGAACCGTCAGAGTTAGATTTAACAATGATTTCCTCATACTGTTTGGGATCAGTCAAACGACCTTGTGTTCTCAAAGTCAACTTCAACTCTTGCGGATTATCTCCGGGTTCTTGCCCCAAGAAACCTGCCGCAACAAGTGTGTTTTGGTCGTTAATCGCTTTAACGATTTCCGACATACCGACTTTCAACTTCGCCGCCTTTTGCGCATCAAGCCAAACACGGATTGAATAATCGCCCGCGCCGTAAACCTGAACATCACCGACACCTTCAACACGCTTGAATTCATCTACCAAGAAGATTTTCGCGTAGTTTGTCAAATCCAACTGCGACCAAGAACCGTCTTGTGAAAGCAAGTTAAACGTACCCGTACCGGGGCCGCTAACCTTGTTAACAGCGGTAATACCGAGTCTTTTTACTTCTTCGGGAAGTTTCGGCGTTACCTGTTGCAAACGGTTTTGTACGTTTACAAGGTTAATATCTTTGTCTGTACCGACCTTAAAATAAATGGTCAAATTGTATGTTTGGTCATAAGATGTTGAAGTCATATAAAGCATGTTTTCAACACCGTTGACTTGCGATTCAATCAAAGACGCAACCGAAGATTCAACGTCGCTGGCACTCGCACCTGTGTAATTCGCCGTAACTGAAACTTGCGGAGGAGTTACGTCAGGATATTTTTCCAACTGCAATGTCAACATGGCAATCAAGCCGACAATCGAGATGAAAATCGAGATTACCATTGCAAATCTCGGACGTTTTATGAAAAAATACAGGTCTTTTTTCTGATTATTTTCGTTACTCATTGATTATTCCTTATCAACTTTCTTATTCTTTTGGTTAGGTTTAGTTGTCATATTTGAATGTTCAGCTTCGTCTCTGGCTTCAATTTTTTCTTGTTTTTCTTGTTCCGTAAGTTCGATAACTTGAACCTTCAAGCCTTGTCTCATGCTTTGAATGTTGCTTGAAATAATCGTATCGCCTGTTTTTAAGCCGCTTTTAACGATCCAATTTCTTTCAAAAGAACCGTTTACTTCAATATCTTGTTGTTTTGCGCAACCGTTTTCGTCAATCATCCAAACATATTTACCGTTTACAGATTCCAAAACGGCTTCTTGCGGAACAACCGTAACAGTTGTCGGGAATTTTGAAGTAAGAATTACTCTGACAAAATCATTAGGAATTAACTGATGATTTTTGTTTGCAAATGTTGCTCTCATTGTCAATGTACCTAAATCTTTGTCAATTTGGTTATCCATAAAGTCAAGTTTGCCTGCTTCTTTATAGAAACTTCCGTCAGCAAACTTCAAAGCAACGTCAACATTGTTGAAAATGTTCTTGTTTGCTTCATTTGTATATTTTGTCAAATCATCATTTTTTGCGGTGAATGTTGCATAAACGGGGTCAATCGTAACGAGAGTAGCGAGTTCACCTGTTTGTGCAGTTACGTAGTTACCTTCCGTGATATTGAGTTCACCGATTTTTCCGTCGAACGGAGCGTAAATTTTTGTATAACTCAAATCAAGTCTTTTCTTTGCCAAATCTGCTCTTGCAGCATCAACAGATGCTTTATCGGCAGAATATTTTGAAAAGGCTTGGTCATAGTATGAACGGCTGACGTAATCACCCTTAACAAGTTCTTTCGCTCTGTTTAATTCAACCAAAGAATTTTCATAACTTGCTTGAACTCTTCTCAATGCCGCTTCGGCATTTCTTACGGCGATAATGTATTCGTCAGGTTCGATTTGGAACAAGAGTTGTCCTTTTTTCACATAATCACCGTCTTGGTAATATTTCTTTTGAAGCCAACCGCTGACACGAGAAACAATCTTGACTTCTTTCGGCGCTTGAACACGACCGACAAAGTCGTTGCTTTCGTGAATAGTTTTATCCTCAATTACAGCGGTTTCAACCTTGGTCGGCATACTCATCATTTTTTGCATCATTTTACCGCCGATGAAAGCCGAACCTTGGTGCCATGCAATAGGCACAATGATTACGAGCAAAGTTATGATAACTATTAATCTTAACTTTTTGGAATTCTTATCTCTTTTTTCCATAAATATATCCCTTTTAAAAATATGTTGTTTTTACAACACAAATTATATCATAAAAACTACTATTAGCAAGAATAATAATTTACGTAACAAAAAAAGCCCGTCCCAAACAGGACAGGCTTTTTAAAGATTGCTGCATTTTGTAAAAAATTACAAAATAGCGCCTTTCGGAACAACCGTAACACCGCCGTTAGAAACGATGAAACCTCTTGCGATATCTTCATCGCGGTTGAAGCCGATTCTTGTATAAGGCGGAACATCAACGTTTTTGTCGATGATTGCCTTTTTGATTTCTGCGTGACGACCAATGTTGACGTTTTCCATCAAGATACTGCCCGTAACGTTCGCAAATGAGTTAATTCTAACTTGCGGAGAAAGAACGCATCTTGAAATGCTGCCGCCTGAAATGATACAGCCTTCGGAAACCATTGAGTTTGTAGCCATACCGATTCTGTCGCCTTCTTCCCAGATGAATTTTGCGGGCGGGAAGTTATAGTTGAACGTTCTCAACGGCCATTCCTTTGAATACAAGTTCAATTCAGGAGTGTAGTCGAGCAAGTCCATGTTTGCTTGCCAGTAACTGTCGATGCTTCCGACATCTTTCCAGTAGCCCTTTTCCGAAGGTGACATACCGTCAAATTCGTTAGTCGTAAAGTCATAGATGAAAATTCTTTCGCCGTCGTGCAACATCTTGGGAATGATGTTTTTGCCGAAGTCGTGGTTTGAATTTTCGAGTTCCGCATCAACTTTCAACTCGTTAACGAGTTTGTCCTTGCAGAAAATGTAATTACCCATTGATGCCAAGCACCAATCAGGTCTTCCGGGGATTGCTTTCGGTTTTTCTTTCGGTTTTTCTACGAAACCTGTGCATCTCCAGTCATCGTCAACTTCGATGATACCGAATTCGCTTGCTTCTTCAATCGGAATAGGAATAGCCGCAATTGTCAAAGCAGCGTCTTTTTCTTTGTGGTAATCAAGCATTTTACGAACATCCATTTTGTAGATGTGGTCGCCGCCGAATACGCAAACGTAATCGGGGTCTTCGTCGTAAATGTGAGTAAGGTTTTGGTAAACCGCGTCAGCAGTACCTTGATACCAATGACCGTCCGTTCTCATTTGAGCAGGTACAAGGTCGATGTACTGTCCGATAATCGGCGACAAAGGCCACCCTCTCGTAATGTGAAGGTTCAATGAGTCTGACTTGTATTGAGTCAGAATTTTAATTTTGTGGAAACCCGAATTTACGAAGTTGTTAATTACAAAGTCGATAATTCTGTAACGTCCACCGAACGGAACTGCCGGTTTTGCACGGTCACGTGTCAAGGGGTAAAGTCTTCTTCCTTCACCACCGGCGAGAATCATTGTTAAACATTTGTCTGTCAGCATTTTGTTTGTACCTCTCGTTTTCTGCCTTTATATAATACCTAAATATACACTAATCTTCGTCTAAGCTCAATACCGCCATGAATGCTTCTTGCGGAACTTCTACTCTTCCGACCGCTTTCATGCGCTTTTTACCTCTTTTTTGCTTTTCAAGCAATTTTCTTTTTCTTGTAATGTCACCGCCATAGCATTTATCCAAGACACTTTTTCTCATTGCTTTTATGTTCGTTCTTGCAATTACTCTGCCTCCGACTGCCGCTTGAATTGCAACTTCAAACAACTGTTTCGGAATAATGTCTTTTAATTTTGCCGTAAGTTTTTGACCTACATAGAATGCGTTATCTTTGTGGACAATTGCACTCAAAGCATCAACAACTTCGCCCGCGAGCAATATATCCAATTTAACCAAATCTGCCCTTCTGTAATCACTAAATTCGTAATCCATGCTGGCATAGCCCTTGGAACGTGATTTAAGTTGGTCATAAAAATCGGTAATGACTTCACTTAACGGAATATCATATTCCAAGTTCACTCTTATTTTATCAAGATATGACATGTTTTTAAAGATGCCGCGCTTATTTTGTGACAATTCCATAAGAGAACCCACGTATTCATTGGGTGTCATAATGTTTACACTTACATAAGGTTCTTCAATGTAATCTCTCACCTGAGCGTCGGGCAAGTTAGCGGGGTTGTCGATTTCTTCAACCTCACCGTTTGTTTTATGCACCTTATAAATTACGCTGGGTGCCGTGGTTACAAGAGAAATATTATACTCTCTTTCCAAACGTTCTTGCGCAATTTCCATGTGCAACATACCCAAAAATCCGCATCTGAAACCAAATCCTAATGCCGACGATGTTTCAGGCTCGAAAGTAATACTTGAATCATTCAGTTTTAATTTTTCCAAAGCCTCTTTCAAGTCCGCATACTGGTCGTTTTCAACGGGATAAAGCCCAGAAAAGACCATAGGAAGTGCTTCTTTGTAACCTTCAAGCGGTTCTGTCGCGGGATTTTCCACGTGAGTGACCGTGTCACCGACAAATCTCGTAATTTCCTTAATCGAAGCGGCAAGATAGCCTACATCGCCCGTTTTAAGTTCTTCCACGGGAACTCTCTTCGGATTAAGATAACCGAGTTCAACAATGTCAAACTCTTTATTGGTAGCCATAAATCGGACTTTATCTCCGTTTTTGATGGAGCCGTCAACGACTTTAAAATAGCAAACCGTACCCAAATATTGGTCATAAGCGCTATCAAAAATCAACGCTCTCAAGGGTTTATCGGAAGTGTCCTCGGGCGCCGGAACGTAGTGAACGATTGCTTCAAGAACATCCTCAATCCCCGTTCCGTCTTTTGCACTTACGGGAATTGCCATGGAACCGTCAATTCCGAGAATTTCCTCGATTTCCTTTCTGACGGCTTCGACATCTGCCGACGGAAGGTCGATTTTATTGATTACGGGAATAATTTCAAGATCCTGCTCCATTGCAAGATAAACGTTTGCAAGTGTTTGCGCTTCAACACCCTGTGTAGCATCAACTATAAGCAATGCCCCTTCGCAAGCCGCGAGCGAACGGGAAACTTCATACGAAAAATCTACGTGACCGGGGGTGTCGATAAGGTTCAAAACATAGTCATGCCCGTCTTGCGCCTTATAATTCATTCTTGCGGCATTGAGTTTAATTGTAATTCCGCGTTCACGTTCAATATCCATTGTGTCCAGAAGTTGGTCTTGCATATCGCGTTTTGCGATAGTGCCTGTTTTTTCCAGCAATCTGTCCGCCAACGTTGATTTTCCGTGGTCGATGTGTGCTATTATGCAAAAGTTTCTAACTGTATCAATACGTTTCATACAGTCAAGTATAACCCGAATTAAGATTTATGCAAATAGTCTAAAACTATTAATATATTATTCCGGGGAATTCTTTTTCAACGTGGAGAGAACCGCCGCCGCAAGTGTATTCTACGACCTTCAAGAAAAATTCTCTCGCTGCCAATTGTTGGTTAATCGAGTGAATTTCGTTCGACAAGTGACGAACTCTCATTTCGCAAACGTCGTTTTTGTTAGCGGGAACGTAAAGTGAAGCAACTTCAAATTCAAGAAGTTTCGACACCATATTTTCGGGATTTTCGTTAATGATTTTTATGCAATCGCCTTTTGTTGCCAAAATTCTGTAACAAATAACTTTCTTTCCGTCTTGCCTGTGAAGTGCTTGCGGTCTGTCATTTGTCATCATCGTAAAACCGATTTTTTGCCAAAGAATAGACATAACGATTGATTGAGTGGCTTGATCTTTTTGACAGTAAATATTGTCAACAGAAACCCCTCTTGCAGCAAAAGTTTGGCGGAAATAGTCGCAAACGGATTGCATATTTTCATAAATTTCCGTAAACACCGTCATTGCGTTTTCTCTGGAATTTTGGCAATCGGCATACTGAGTAAGCATGTGAGCGGCAACGTCATTAATGCGTTCCAACGCAACGGACGACTGTCTTGAATTATTCAAACCTGTAAAACCGCTTTCTAAACCCATATCCTTTTGACCTTTGTTGATGAAAATATTTTAATATTTTTTTGCGACAAAATAAATACATAAATTGCCGTATTTGCGATTATTATTGCGTTTCAAAGTCTAATCAAAATTTTATTCCAAACCGTAATTGTACTTTTTATGCTGCATTTAGTATAATCAAGTTATATTTTAGTCATAAAATAATAATTATGCAAGCACAAACAAAGACAGGGTTTAAAAAAGGATGACAAAGGTTGTTATAATCGGATACGAACAAATGTTTGCCAAACTCATTTCGGGCTGCATACAAGCGGGCTACAATCCTGTCGGAGTAATGAGATACGAAAAAGTTCAATATCACCCGTGGCTTCTTGCGCTGAAAGATTTAATCATTCCGAGCAAAGATAAATCTTTTATTTCCGGCTATGACTTATACGAAATCAACGCAACAAGCGTAAACAGCGAGGATTTTCGCCGCGAACTCGTAAGACTCAATGCAGACATCGTTTTCATCGCATCTTGGGGTGAAAAACTTCATAAAAAGACTATTGACGTGCCAAAAATTGCGACTATCAACTGTCATCCGTCGCTTTTGCCAAAATACAGAGGTCCAAATCCTTACGCACAGGTTATTCTGAACGGAGAAACCAAAACAGGCGTGACCTTTCACCTTGTCGACGAAAACTACGACACGGGGGCAATTTTGGCGCAAAAAGAAGTCGAAATTAAACCCGACGACACAGGCGGAACATTGAAAACCAGATGCACAATTGCCGCAGGCGAATTGGTCGGCGAACTTTTAAGACAAATGGACAACGAAATGGTTTTGCCCGTCAATCAAAAGGAAGAATTGGCGAGTTATCAACCGCAAATTTGCGAAAAAGATGTGCTTTTAAACTTTGAACACACGGCGGATTCGATAGACAGAAGAATAAGAGCGTTTTTGCCGTGGACAAAATGCTACATTCCGCACGGAAACGTGTTTTTCACCTTCAAAAAACACGAAATCGTCGATGAAACCTGCGAACGTCCGTCAAAACTCGTAGATTTTGACAGCGACAGCCTTTCGATTATTACAGGCGATAAAAAGATTATGAAATTTTCGGGAATAAAGATTTATGAACACAGTCGATTGTTCACGAAATTATACGTCAAATTCCGCCTAAAAACGGGCGATTTAATGCAATAAGCGTGCTATTTTTCTTGCAAAAGTCAATGGATATGATATACTCAGACTTGTAGACAAACGGGGATATTATATGCCTGATTTAAAAGCATTATATGAAGTTGTAATATATTCGGTCGGCGATACAAAAGCCGGAACCAAAATGGGCAAGTTGCAAGTCAGAAACACCGAGGACGGAAGCCTTTTGAACTGTATTATGTGGGAAGAAACCATAAACAGGCTTGATGAAAAAATGTTCCGCTCGGGCAACAAAATCAAGATTTTGCAAGGAAGTTACAACGAAAAATTCAACAACTGCCTTGTATCTGATGCACAACTCGTCGAAGAAGCAAGATTCGGACTTACAAAAGACGAACAGAACCAACTTTTCAACGAAATTTGCCAAAAAATTACAGAATTTAAAGACGAAAAACTCAGAGCATTCATCGCGGATTTGATGAGCGAATACGAAGAAGAATTCAAGACCTCGCCTGCCGCAAAACTTATGCACCACAACTATTTGGGCGGACTTTTGGAGCATTCTTACGAATGTATGCAAATTGCAGAAAAAGTTGTTGAAATGTTCCCGCAAAAACTCAACAGAGACGAAGTCGTTGCAGCGTCTATCATTCACGACTTGGGCAAAATTTTTGAATATAAAATGAATAAAGAGTCGGGCATAATTGATTATGCCGAAGACTTTTACGGCACTTGGATTTCCCACTCGCAATGGGGATTTACAAAGTGTATGACGGCAGGTTTTCCGAGAATTGCAAAAATGATTGCCGCACACCACGGACGAACAGACTGGGGTGCTATGATTGATTTAAGCCAAAAAGACTTGGAACCGTACGTTTACGCGCTTCATCACATTGATGATTTGTCGGCAAAATTCGGCAAAACCACGGCTGCGGAATTATAGAAACAGGAGAAAATCATGAAAAAACTATTACAAATATTAGGCTTAATGCTTGCATTTACAGGAATGTCAGCATACGCAACACCTTTAAAGGCTGATATCAGCAGCGAACACATTCCGCAAGGAACGGTTATCGCCGTAAAAACGGTTGATTACGCCGACAGTTCACGCTCCGAAGAAGATGACAGATTTGACGTAATGACCCTTGCCGACATCGTTGCCGGCGACAAAATGGTACTTCCGAAAGGAACCGTTATCAGAGGTTCTGTTAAAGGAATTATGCCGAAAAGAATGCTTTCAAAAGACGCTGTTATCTACGTAACTTTTGACCACTTGGTAACTCCGAACGGAACACAAGTTCCCGTACAAACCGCTTTGCATTCTGCCGCAAATTTAACTAAAGACGGTGGTTTGGGCTACGGCGGAAACTACAAAACCGCAAGTAAACAAAACGTTGACAACTCAAAGAAAATCATCGTTAATATGACAAAATGGGGCATTACAACAGGCGACAAAACTCAAATGCCTTGGCCCAAATACATTTTGACACCAATCAGCGCAACACTTTCCGTACCTTGCGCAGGTGTATACATCATCGGCGACCAAATTGTCGATTTGTTCAAAAAAGGTAACGAATACGCAATCAATCAAGGCGAAGTCATCAACCTTATGTTCTTGCAAGGCGTTGACATTCCGACAAACTAATGATTAATTTTTTAAAAAAAATCGAATTATTTTTTGAAGGAAGCAAAGTCGAAACGGCAATCGGAAAGTTTTTGAGAGAAAACGAAAAGACTGTCGCGACAACGGAATCCTGCACGGGCGGACTCGTAAGTTCTTTACTGACAGATGTTTCCGGCAGTTCGGAATACATTTTTGCAAATTTCGTAACTTACTCAAACGAAGCAAAGATGAAGTATCTCGGTGTTTCAAAAGAAACTCTGGACAAATACGGAGCCGTAAGCGAACAGACTGCAAAAGAAATGGCAGAAGGGCTTTTGAAAGTTTCAGGCTGTGATTTTGCACTTGCAACGACAGGAATTGCGGGTCCAACGGGCGGAAGCCCCGAAAAGCCCGTCGGCTTGATGTATATCGGAATTGCGGATAAAAAAGAAACTAAAATCGTAAAAGTTTTGCAACCCGAAACGCTGCAAAGAAAAACGATGAAGGCAGTTTTTGCAAAACAGGCATTAAAAGAATTATATTCATTTATAAAAAGAGGTTAAAAATGAGAACAATTACTTTGATTAACGGAGACGGAATAGGTCCCGAAATCAGCGATGCGGTAGTGAAAATCATTGACGCGGCAGGTTTAAAAATCGACTGGGATATTCAAACGGCAGGTGCAGACGTTGCGGAAAAAGAAGGAACACCGCTTCCTCAAAGAGTTATAGACTCAATCAAGAAAAATAAAATCGCACTTAAAGCCCCCGTCACAACCCCCATCGGCAAAGGCTTCAGAAGCGTAAATGTCCAACTCAGAAAAGAACTCGACCTTTATGCAAACCTCAGACCCTGCAAGAATTTCGATGGAATTAAAACCCCGTTTGACAATGTTGATTTGGTTGTCGTAAGGGAAAACACGGAAGATTTGTACGCGGGAATCGAGCGAATGGTCGACGATGACACGGCGGAAAGTATCAAAATCATTACGAGAAAGGCATCAGAAAGAATTGCGGACTTTGCGTTTAAATACGCTGTTAACAACGGAAGAAAAACCGTCCATGCGGTATCAAAAGCAAATATTATGAAGTTTTCGGACGGATTGTTTTTGGAATGTTGCAGAAAAATCGCGGAAAAATATCCCGAAATCGAATACAAGGAAATTTTGGTCGACAATCTCTGCATGCAACTCGTTCAACACCCCGACAAATTTGACGTTTTGGTTTTGCCGAACTTGTACGGCGACATCGTTTCCGATTTAACGGCAGGCTTAACGGGCGGTTTGGGACTTGCAAGAGGGGCAAATATCGGACTTGAATGCGCGGTTTTTGAACCCGTACACGGTTCTGCGCCCGACATAAAAGGTCAAAACAAGGCAAATCCCTCGGCATTATTGCTTTCGGCGGTAGAAATGCTCAAATACATTGACGAGCGAGAAGTTGCCGAAAAAATCGAAAAAGCACTCTTAAAAACCTTGAAAGAAGGTAAAGTTTTGACTGCGGATTTAGGTGGCACGGCAACAACAACGGAATTTACCGCGGAAATCATCAAAAATCTTTAATTAAACAGAATAAATTTTGTGCAAATCATCGGCGTAAGGCTTAATATCCACGCCGATTTTTTGTATTTCCAAAGCCGCATTCGGATTTTGGAAAACATCGGGATTTAGCGTGCCGTCGGAGGCAATAATAATCGCATTTGTAACATCGATAACCCTTTTGTCGATATCGAAAAACACTTTGTAATAAAGCGTATCCGAGGTTTTTCCGTTAAAGACCGCAAAGTTTTTAAAATACTCTTTGTATTTTCCGACGGTAAAGCCGAAAAAACTGTCCTCACCCTCATCAAAGTCGGTATTCGCACAGGAATTGAATGCAAATATTCCGTTTTTCGAGAGAGATTTTTTGATATTTGAGAAAAACTCATCCTCAAAAAATCTTTGGTCAATTCCCTCATTTCCCGCCACATCAACGATTATGAGGTCATATTTCTTTTTGTTGTTGCGAAGATAAACCAAAGCATCTTGCAGGAAAAATTCAAACTTTTCGCCCTCTTCAAACCCGAAGAAGTTTTTTGCTATATATAAAATATTTTCTTCAATGTCGACTACGTCGATTTTTTTGAGGTTTTTATAAACTTTTTCGAGTTGTTTAACCAAAATCCCCGTACCAAAGCCTATGAGCAGAATATTTTCCGCATCAGGATTAATAAAATAAGGAAGATGAAAATAATTCAAATACGGAATGTTTCCTTTGTAGAGCGGAGAATTTATAAACCCTGCCTGAAAACTTATTCCGTAACGCATAAATCTTCCGATATCATTTTCGCAAATTGCGATTGAATGAAAATCCGACTCCGTTTGCCAAAGAACCTTGTCGTCCGCCATTTTAACGCAAGCAACAGCGACCGATTCAATATCCGCGTCGGTTTTCATAAGGTTTTCGGGAATAATTACTCCGTTTTCGCTAAAAGAATTTACCATAAATACCTCGTTTATTATTATCTCAAAAAATATTTTTGGTGTAAAATGAAAACAAACAAGACACATATTAAACGGAGGAAAAATGGAAGAAAAAGAAAGTTTGGACCACGTCCGCAAAACCAGAATACAAAAACTCACGGACATTGCAGATAAAGGCATTAATCCGTTTAAATATTCTTTTGGTAAAAATATAAGTGCAAAAGCACTTCAAGAAAAATACAAAGACCTTAAAGCAGGTGCGGAAACAGACGACTGGTACGCAGTTGCAGGCAGAATTACCGCAATCAGAAATACAGGTATGTTTATGGACTTGCAAGACGATAGCGGAAAAATCCAACTCTTCTGTCACAAGGAAAACATGGGTGTTGACAAGTTCAAAGAATTAAAACTTCTCGACATCGGCGATATCATCGGCTGCACAGGCGCAGTAAGAAGAACTCCGAGAGGAGAATTGAGTTTAAAGGTTAAAGAAGTTGTTCTTTTGACGAAATCACTCCGCGCTTTGCCCGAAAAATTCCACGGCTTAACAGACGTTGAAACTCGTTACCGTCAAAGATATATCGACTTGATTATGAATGAAAAGGTCAGAAACACTTTCAGAGTAAGAAGCCAAATCATTACAAAAATCAGAGAATATCTTACAAACCAAGGCTTCTTGGAAGTTGAAACACCTATGCTTCACATGAAGGCATCAGGCGCAAACGCAAAACCGTTCATCACTCACCACAACGCACTTGATATGGACATGGTTTTGAGAATTGCTCCCGAACTTCACCTTAAAAGACTTTTGGTCGGCGGCGTTTCGGAAAAGATTTTTGAACTTAACAGAAACTTTAGAAACGAAGGTATCGACACAAGACACAACCCCGAATTTACAATGATTGAAATGTACCAAGCGTACGTTGATTACAACGAAATGATGGCACTCGTGGAAAACATGGTTTCATCAGTTGCAATGGATGTTTTGGGAACAATGAAAATCACATACTGCGGAAAAGAAATCGACCTTACTCCGCCGTGGGACAGAAAAACAATGATTGGCGCTATTTCCGAATTTACGGGAATGGATTTCTCAAGCGTTGTAAGTTACGAAGAAGCAGTTCAAAAAGCAGGCGAACTCGGTATCGACGTAGAAGAATGCGACAACTGGGGCAAGGTTCTCGAAAAAATCTTTGAAGAAAAAGTTGAACCGCACTTAATTCAACCAACTCACATCATTGACTATCCGAGAGACATATCACCGCTCGCAAAAGTTCACAGAGATAACCCGAAATTGACCGAAAGATTTGAAACAAGAATCAACGGTTGGGAACTTTGTAACGCATTTTCGGAATTGACGGATCCGCTTGACCAAAGAAGCAGATTTGAAGCGCAAGCGTTGGCAAAAGCAAACGGCGACGAAGAAGCAATGGAAATCGACGAAGACTTCATCACCGCACTCGAATACGGTATGCCTCCCGCAGGCGGCATGGGTATCGGAATTGACCGTTTGGTAATGCTTTTGACCGATTCTCCGACCATCAGAGACGTAATCGCATTCCCGACTATGAGAAACAAATAATCAAGCTATAATTGATTATCCGATAGGCAATCCTTATGAAACCTTTTGTTAACAATCGTTAAGGACTTGCACATTCTCAAAGTTCAATTATAATAACTATGTACACATAAGAAAGGGGACATCGTACCATGAACAAAGAAGAATTAGTACAAGAAGTTGCAAAAAAAGCTAAAGTTACTCAAAAAGAAGCAGCTGAAATCATAAACGCATTTATGGATACTGTTCAAAAAACAGTTGCAAAAGGAAAGAAAGTTACTTTGGTAGGCTTTGGTACTTTCGAAGCTAGAAAAAGAGCAGCAAGAACCGGCCGCAACCCTCAAACAGGCAAAGCAATCAGCATTCCTGCAAAAACAGCTCCTGTATTCTCAGCTGGTAAAAAATTCAAAGATGTTGTTAACGGCAAATAGTTCGTTAAAAGCAGCTTAAACAAAAGCCACCCAATCAGGGTGGTTTTTTGTTGCAAAAAATCATAAATTTTTCGTTGTCAAATGTTCTCAAAATCGAGTTTTAAATAATCAATCTAATAGACGTAATTTGACGGTTTTTCGGGAATTGCCGTGACAAAACAGGTTATGTCCTCAAAACCGTTTTTCTGCAATTCTTTGATAATTTCTCTAAGGGTTGTACCTGTTGTTGAAATGTCATCAATCAGTAAAATCGGCTCTTTTATATTCTTTGACACAAGAGAAAATGCGCCTTTCAGGTTGTTTTCCCGCTCGGATTTGGTGAGTTTATACTGAGGTGCGGTTTCGCGATTTCTGATTAAAGATTTGTTGTCAAAGGTGTAACCTGACAATTCGCAAAACTTTTTGCCGACCAAATCCATGTGATTTTGCTTACGTTTTCTGGCTTTTGAATAAAACATCGGAACGGGGATAACGGTGTATTTTTTGTCCGAAGCAGAAATTTTTGACCAATATTCAAACATAATTTTTGCCTGATAATCAGCAAGTTCAAACTTGTCGTGATATTTTACGGCGCGAATAAGTTTTTGAATTATATCTGAGTAAAGAGCAACGGCGAAGAGTTTTTTGCCTAGAACAGGCGGCTGTTCGGCGGATAAATATTCTATTTTTTCGTAACATTTTGAACAAAAAACCGAACTTTCGACAGAGCGATGACAAAAGTAGCAATTCTTATCATAAATTAAATCAAGTAGTTTTT
>CEAB01014917.1_pt1 | contig 40144 bp, 23 predicted proteins | sample 557651 | NCBI WGS metagenome assembly CEAB01 (sample SAMEA3182046, study PRJEB8094) | gut metagenome | biome: human; feature: gut; material: Stool; isolation source: human stools | place: Canada | collected 2011-11-15
TTCGTGTGCGCCATGCAGGTGCAGACCTTCCGCAAGGTGCGGGGCCACGCCTACGCCAGCACCATGTGCATTGGCAATATGCGCAGCGGCACGGAGGCGCTGTGCGCCTACTTCCATACGGGGGATAAGGAAATACTCCACAAGGCGCTGACGTATTTCGGCGTGGTGCTGCTGTTCGCGCTGGGCGCGGGCGTCGGCAGCATCGCCACGCTCCATTGGGGCGCAGGGACGATCTGGCTGTCCTGCGGGCTGCTGACCGTCAGCTTCCTCATCATGTTCATCCACGACGAGGAAGAAAAGCTGAATGAATAAAACAGCACCGGCGGCGTTACCCACACGCTGCCGGTGCTGCTTTGAGGTGGTGTTCCTCATGGAAAAGAAAAGTAAAAGTACGGTCTGGCTGAACCGTGACTTCATCATAGCAGGTCGAATAAGGTTTGTGAAGCGCATCTTTGTTCTTGAAAACATGAGGACTTGTATAGTATAATGCTTCTCGAAATGAGGTGCGCTATGAGTATTTCCAAATATCAGGTCTTTCTCAAGACTGTCTCCTGCGGCAGCTTCTCCAAGGCGGCGGAGGCTATGAACTTCACCCAGTCCGGCATCAGCCACGCCATCAACTCGCTGGAAAACGAGCTGGGCGTGAAGCTGTTGAGCCGCAACCGCGGCGGCGTGGTGCTGACGGCGGACGGACGGGCGGTGCTGCCCAAGATCGAAAAGCTGTGTGCCGCCCACCATTCCCTCATGCAGACGGTGGAGGGGCTGAAGGATATGGACAGCGGCTTGGTGAAGATCGCCACGTTCTCCAGCGTGTCCGCCCAATGGCTGCCCCGCATCCTCAAGAGCTTCGGGAAGGTGTACCCCAACATCGAATTTGAAGTGGTCACCGGCGACTTCTACGATCAGATCGAGGGCTGGATCGTCAACGGCACGGTGGACTGCGGCTTTCTGCGCCTGCCGTCGGTGAAGCGCTTGCAGACCTACGCCCTGCACCGTGACGAATTGCAGGTCATCGTCCCCTGTGACCATCCCTACGCTGACCGCGATCCGTTCCCCGTGTCGGCGCTGGCGGAGGAGCCGTTCATCCAGCTGGAGGAGGGCGACGACTACGAGATCATGGCGGCGTTTGATGAGATGGGCATCCGTCCCAACGTGAAGTACATCGCCCGGGAGGATCGGACCATCCTCGCCATGGTGTCGGAGGGCCTGGGCATCAGCCTGCTGCCGGAGCTGATGGTGCGGCACAGTCCCACGCCCATCAAGGTCTGCCATGCGCCCCTGCATTTCTACCGTACCATCGGCATCGGCGTCAAGGACAAGAAGGCTCTCTCCAACTCCACGCGGCTGTTCGTGGACTATGTGCGGACATGGGTGGCGGAGAATGGGAACACATAAACGTTCAACTTTCGCGGCGAAAGCATGAGAACTCGTAATGTAACGCAGACAAGAACGCAGTCCTCATAAGGCTTCGCAGGAACACATAAAATATCTCTCGGAAATGTGTCGTTCCGCGAAACAAATACCCTCTTGCAAAACGGCGGGGTGTTCATCATAATAGCACCCGTAGCCCCCAAAAAGTGAATAGGCTTACCGGTCTGAAACGCTGCGGCGTTTCGGTGAAAGTTGGAATGTGGGTCAAAGTCCCCGCGAACAGGTCACTGTGAGGCTCCTCTGAGGCAGGAGATAAGTCAGGTCGCGCCGGTAAGCGTCACAATGCAAGCGCCTGAAACCGAGTTGCATGAACGGGGGCTTCGCGCCCGTTTACACGAGAGGAGCGTCGGCATTTGCCGGCGCTTTTTGCATGAAGTCAGGGCACCTATGGGGGACGGAAAGGTGCTTGAAAAAATGGGAGAACGCAGGAAATACGTCCGCAGGGACGCCACGGTGGAACGGCTATCCGCTATCTTTTTAGAGGATATGGTTGGGAGCGTAAAGCCCTCCACACTGGCGTGCTACCGCCGCAACATCCAATGCCACATCCTTCCAGCGCTGGGAGCGCGCGTGGCGGCGGAGGTGACGGCGGCGGAGATCAACGACTACATCCAGCAGTTACAGGAGGACTATTCGCCCAAGCTGGTGCGAGAAATCGGTGGCCTTCTGCTGCGGATCGTGGGCATGGCCGGTGTGGGCTACGGCGAGGATGTGACGCTGCCGAAGGTGCGGCAGAAGGCCGTGGAGGTGTTCACCGAGCCGGAACTGAAGCAGATGGGGCAGGTCATTCTGCGCCGTCCGGACAGGACGGGAGTTGGCGTGCTGCTGACAGCCTACACCGGATTGCGGCTGGGAGAGTTGTGCGGCCTGCAATGGCAGGACGTGGACGTCGGCGCGGGACTGCTGCACATCCAGCGGACGGTGGAGCGCATCGCGCAGATAGGCGGCGGGACGTGCCTGACGGTGCAGCCACCGAAAACGGAAAATTCCGAACGCTGGATACCCATTCCGAAAGAGATGCTGCGGATGCTGAAGCCGGAGACAAAGCAGCCGGACAGCTACCTGCTGACCGGCGGGGAGATCGTACCCGACCCGCGCACTTACCAGTACCGCTACAAGGCGCTGTTGGAGCGCTGCGGTGTGCGGTATCGGAATTTTCATTGTCTGCGGCACAGCTACGCCACACGCTGCGTGGAGCGCGGCGTGGACGTGAAAAGCGTCAGTGAGCTTCTGGGCCACGCCGATGTCCGCACCACACTGCGGCTGTACGTCCACTCGTCCATGGACTATAAGCGCAAGGCCGTGGAGGGGATAGGATTTCTGAAGGGGATAACGTAAAAAGGACGCCGAAAGGCGTCCTTTTTCTATCTAAAAAATGGCATAAAAATTTTCGCAAAGTAACGTACTTTGCGAAAACACCTCAAAAATGGCCGTATAACAGTATATTCCAGCTTTTCCGACTTGTCAATATGGCATTTCAGAAATGCACTTTTTGAAAAGCGTAAGTTGGAAGCCGTTGCGCCGCAACGTTTCCCCGCGCTTTTCGCAAAGTACGTTACTTTGCGAAAAATACCGGAAAAATATTCAGAACCATTATAGCAAAACCGAAAAAATTTTATAGCATTGAGTTCTGTGACGTCGTGTGGCTGCGTGTTGTAAAGACGGGTTTCCGTCAGGGCGCAGCCTAAAAGGAACATGGGTCAAAACCCACCGCGGACGGCACTGTGAGCGCAAGGAAACGACCAAAACGGCTTTGAGCCGCTGGGCAATACCCGCCATTGGAGCGAACGCTCTGAGAAGGTAGGTCGTGTACGAGGGAGAGATCCCGTGGCGCGAGGGCAGTAGAATTGCACGACTGAGGACTCTGTTTGCAGCGGCGCTTCTTCGTTGTGACGAGGGTAGGAGTGTGCGCTGACGAGGTTCGTCAGTGCTTTTTTCTTGCCATGAGATCACCATAGGAAGGAGTATACCCATGAGCCATTTCAACCCCAACCAGCACTTCGACGTCGAGAACTGGCGCGACCAGAAGATCGCACAGCGCACCAAGGATGCGTTGGCAGCGCGGGACGCGGCGTTTGCCGAAAAGCACGCGGGCACGCCCCTGCGGGAGCTGGCGCTGTATCTGGCCCGGTGTGCCCGCACCCTGCGTCACAGTCCCGCACCGTGTGAGGTGGACGGCGGCGCGTTTATTGAGCAGCGCTTCGGGAGCTGGGACGCAGCTCTGCGGGCAGCGTGTCTGCCGCCTACACGGATGACAGTCAAGCTGAACGGCACGGCCCGCTACCGCAAGGAGCGGTCGGTACAGGAACCGCTGTTCCTGGCGGAGCGTAAGGAGAAGAAGCGGCAGAAGCAGATCGAGAAGAACCTGCGGCAGGGCCAGCTGGCCCATGAGAAGGCCGTGAAGCGCCGCGCAGAGCGGGAAGCCGCCGAAGCAGCGAAGGCCGCCGAAAAAGACACCACCCCTTGTCAAGCCATGACGGTCTGAACGGAGACTGTCAGCTTTCCATAGGGGATGGGGTTTAAGCCGCCCCATCCCCACTTCCTCAAAATGAAGTCAAACCGAGAGCGGCATACGCCGTGGTCTTTCCCATAGAGCGGGAGGGGTTTGCCGGCCCCTCCCGCCGACCTCATTTTTTAGTTCGGCAAAAACGCGGCGGCGAGGGCCGCCCTGATCCCTTTATCACGCTGCGGCGTTTGGAGATAGAGAATACACACAAGGAGGAAAACAACATGAGAAGCAACAAGGCCCATCGGCTGTTGGCGCTGCTGCTGACGTTTGTGATGACGTTCAGCCTGCTGCCGACGGTGACGTGGGCCGCAACGAGTGGCGATTGCAGCGCCGACGATGGCAGCAGCAGCGTCACTTGGTCATATGACGCGAACACCACGACCCTGACCATCAGCGGTACGGGCGCGATGGCGGATTATGGAACGACTACAAGTGCGCGTGCGCCTTGGTACTCACAGCGGGGGACGGTGACAAAAATCACTGTCAGCGAAGGTGTTACCCGCATCGGAGCGTTTGCTTTTAACAGTTATGCAAAGCTGACTTCTGTAAGCTTGCCGACTACGCTGGAAAGCATTGGCGATAGTGCGTTTATAAGCTGCACGTCACTGACAGATACGAATTTCCTGCCGTCGACAGATATTTCGATGGGCGATTCTGTATTTGCAGCGTGCACTGGAATCGCAGTAATTGCGATTCCCGACGGATGGACAAAGATTGATGCCGGTGCCTTTGCGAGTATTACGCAGGCTACCGCGATTGCTATTCCGTCAACAGTAAAGGAGATCGGTGCAGCCGCTTTTAAGAGCTGCACAAAGGTTGCAACTGTTTCGATTCCTGACAGCGTAACAAAAATTGGAAACGACGCTTTTGCCGATTGGACAATTGAACAGACTCTTTGCTTTGACAAGGACAAGGACGATGTCCTATCTGCCGTAACATTTGGTGATGGTTGGAATGGCAACGCGTTAATAGACTACAACGGTGAACGAGTTTATCCATTTGCGTTCAACGGTACATATACCTATGAGGAAAACTCTGTGAATTGGGCGTATGACTTGGACACCAAGACGCTTTCTTTCATTGGAACTGGTGCGTTTGATATCGCAGCTGGTACGACTATAACGGAAGAAGTATATCCATGGCTTAGGTTCACTGCTTATGTAGAGCATGTTGTTTTCAGTGACGGACTTACTTCAATCCCTGATAGCGTGATATCAAATGCAACAAAACTTCGTACAGTAAAACTTCCTTCGACATTGGTAACGGTTGGCGCGGGTGCATTTAAAGGTTGCACAGCGGTAAGCTGGATATCACTTCCTAGTTCGGTGAGGACGATTGGTGTCAGTGCTTTTGCTAATTGGACAGTAGCGCAGATCATCAACATTGAGATGAGTGCTGAGGACTTTGCCAATAAGGACGTAATGTGGTACGCGAGCGACTGGAACGCAAAAGCCGTCGTGACTTATTTGGAAGGCCCTGATATTGCTTGGGCCAACAATGCCGTCATTACGCTTGACACAGATCAGGGAATATTTACAGGCGTTGTCGACCTTGAAGCACGCACGGTGACATTCTCTCGTGATATGAGCAATCCTGCACCCTTTACGCTGACGCAAGTTACGGCATCTGTAACAGGCGCAGATGGCAGCGCAGAGGTGCCAGATAATCTGGAAATGGTGACGTATTCAGGCAAGGTGAAATTCAGAGGAACGGACCAAATTACGTTAGTTCCGGCCAATGGCACGAATGGAGATCGTATCAGTCTGATCGTTTTTTTCCAGATAACATGGATTAGATATACTTTTAGCGGTAAAGGAACGGAAAAAAGTCCGTATCTGATCAAAAACGCAAATGATCTGGTAGGCTTGGCGGCAGTGGTAAATGCCGGTAACACCATGGCGGGCAAATATCTCCGGCAGACTGCCGATATCGACATGACCGGCGTACCAGATTGGACGCCTATTGCAAAAGCCACCACCAGCGGTTCGAGTCGTAATCCGTTTAGCGGTACTTATGACGGCCGCGGCCATCGCATCAAGAACTTTGTCTACAACAATGCGGAGACCAGCTATTTTGGCCTGTTCGGCGTGCTGGGCGAAAGTTCTGTGGTAAAGAGCATCGTTCTGGATGAGAGTTGCTCTATTACCGCCAAGTCCTATGTGGGCGGCATCGCAGCCCGAAGCTTTGGCCGCATTGAGGACTGCGTTAACTATGGTAAGGTGACCGCTACCGGTACGGCAGGGCAGGTTCCCACATTGATGGTAGGCGGCATTGTTGGTAACGGCAAAGTTCTGACCAATTGCGCCAACTACGGCGATGTTACCGGTAATCCAAACGCATCCGGCTTTAGCTCCGACGGCGGCACGAATGTCGGTGGTATTGCCGGTAATGCCCGCATATTGGTGAACTGCCGCAACTATGGTGCTGTCATAGGCGGCGGTCTGGTCGGCGGTGTAGTGGGACAAGTGAGCGACCATCAAAGCACATTGGAAAACCCGATGGGCGTTGTGTCCGGCTGCGCCAACTACGGCACCGTCAACGCCCGTGAGAAGGCCGGTGGCCTGGTGGGCTTGCTGGGCGGTATTATGGAGGACTGCTATAACCAGGGTACCGTCAAGGTGGAAAAGACCACCGTGGGCGGCCTTGTAGGTATTGCCAACACAAACCGCAATGCCAATGGGCGCGGAGATATGGCTGGCGTATTCAACAGCTACCATACCGGTTCCGTCCAGTACGGCTCTGAGGAAGCCGAGCCTGTGGCGGGTCACCTGATCGGCAGCGCCACAGGTGTAGATGTCAACGGAAAGTCGCTGGGCAATCTGTATTATCAGGAAGTGGGCATTCTGCCCGCCATCGGTAACTATGACGCGGGCGACTATGCAACCGCCATGCCCCTGACCGCCATGCAGGCTCAGGAGTTCGTGGACAAGCTGAACGGCTATGCCAACATATCCCTGTACGGCGTAACGTGGACGCAGGGCGACAGCGAAAGTCAGAATCTGCCGGTGTGCGGCAGCTTCGAGACGCTGAAAGACTACGCCTGCGACCTGACGGGCCTGACCGTCAACGACAGCGCGGCTCTGTTGGACAAGAACGGCAACTATTACTTTGTGCTGCCCTATGACGCGGATCTGGCCAAGGTGACCGTTGCCACCACCGTCAGCCCCCGCGCCACTGTTACCCCCGCCGACGGAGCGGTGGACTTTTCCAACGGCCGCGTGGACTTCGTTGTTACGGCGGAGGACGGCACCCACAGCAAGACCTATCCCGTCACCGTGACAAAGGCAGCCAGCCCCAACGGCCTGAGTATGCTGCGGCTGAATAGCTGGTGCAACGGTTCGGTTGATCCCAGCAAGAACAATGGCTATGACGGCGCTGTTCTGGTCGACCCGAACGACTTTAAGCAGGATACGACCAGTTATTCTTCCACGCAGTATGACCTGCATGTCGTGCCGCTGGGCCTTGACAACACCGGAACGAACAGCAGCTATCGCTTCTGGGCTATCCCTGCCGAGACCGGCGCGACCATGACCGCCGCGATCGGTGAGACGACGAAGACCATCAATCCCGTCACAGATATGATGGGAGAGAGTGCGGAGTACATTCAATACGGCAGTCTGCTGAAGCTGGGCGAGAACACCCTGACCCTGACCGTGACCCCGCCGACGGGCGGCAACGGCAAGGAAACGGTGTACACCTTCAAGCTGACCGTCCTGCCCACGCTGAAAACCGTCACTTTCGCCGAGGAAGGTCTGGAGCAGGATCAGGCTTTCGTGCCTGAGACGCTGAACTACACGCTCAAGGTACCCGACAGCGTTACCGCCCTGACCCCCACCGTGGCCGCCACCCTGAGCGACGGCGTCACCGTGACCTACAGCCCCGCTCTGGAGAACGGCAAGATCCCGCTGGGCAAGCTGGATAACGGCAAGTTCACCATCACCGTCTCCGATGCGGAGACCGGCGCGGTCAAGACCGTGTACACCTACACGGTGGATACCATCGGCACCTACGACGCGAAGATCACCACCAACGCCGACGGCGCGCAGGTGCGCGTCTATCAGGGCGACACGCTGGTCACCCCCGACAAGAAGGGCGTGTACAGCCTGCGCACCGACAAGAGCTACAATTACGTTGTGGTGGCCAAGGGATACGTCACCAAGACCGGCACCATCAGCCAGCCCGCACTGAATGAGGGCGTGCTGAATGTGATGCTGACCGCCGCACCGACGCTCTCTCTGACGAAGTATGATGCGTTCTGGCCTAACTTCCGCGGCAATGACCAGAACATGGCCATCACCAGCGTCAAGACCCCCACCGGCCAGATCGACGCGGAGACCGAGTCCTCCGATGTGGAGCTGCTGTGGGCCAGCGCCAGCGGCAGCGGCTATGACAGCGGCGCGGTGGGCTCCCCCATCTTCGTGGATGGCTACATGTACGCCTACGCGGGCACCAAACTGCTGAAGCTGGATCCCGCCACCGGCGCGACCGTGGCCTACGCCAATATGGCCAGCAACTCCGACTTCGCCATCATTCCGCCCACCTATGCCGACGGCATGATCTTCGTGGCGCTGAAGGAGGGCCGCGTGCAGGCGTTCCGCGCCGACACACTGGAGTCTCTGTGGGTCTATCAGGATCCGCTGAAGGGTCAGTCCAACTCCCCCATCACCTACTCTGACGGGTATGTGTATGTGGGCTTCTGGAACGGCGAGAGCGGCGACGCCAACTTCGTGTGCCTGACGGCGGACTATGAGGGTACCTCCACCAAGGAGGCCCTGTGGCGCTATACCAGCAAGGGCGGCTTCTACTGGGCCGGTGCTTACGCCAACGATAAGTATGTGGTCGTCGGCACCGACGACGGCCAGAGCGGCTATACCTCCCAGACCGCCAAGCTGGTGGTGTTCGACAAGTTCACCGGCGAGATCGTGGATTCCAAGACCGACTACACCGGCGATATCCGCTCCAACATCGCTTACGCGGATGGCCGCGTATACTTCACCTCCAAGGGCGGCTATTTCTACAGCGAGGTTCTTGGCGATAACGGTAAGCTCTCCGGCTCTCAGGCCATCAATCTGGGCGGCATGAGCACCTCCACCCCCGTGGTGTATAACAACCGCGCCTATGTTGGCGTGTCTGGCGACGGCCAGTTCACCGCCTACAGCGGCCACCACATCGCGGTGCTGGATCTGAACAGCTGGAGCGTGGCATACACCGCCGCCACTCAGGGTTATCCCCAGACCAGCGGCCTGCTGTCCACCAACACCGAGGATGGCAGCGTGAACGTCTACTTCATGGACAACTATACCCCCGGCGTCATGCGCGTGATCAACGACAGCGCAAATCAGACATCCCTGAAGGGCGGCATCACCGAGAACGGAAAGAGCAACTGCGCACCCGTGGTGTTCAAGCCGGAAGGCCCTCTGGCGCAGTACTGCATCAGCAGCCCCGTGGTGGATGAGTACGGCACATTGTACTTCAAGAACGACAGCGGCAACCTGATTGCCCTGACCAGCGCGGTCAAAGAGCTGGTGGTCAAGGAAATGCCTGAGGTGACCAAGGGCGACGATGGCGATTATACAGCTGAAGGCGGTAAGATTGTGGCGCTTCTGGCTAACAGCATGGAGCGTGATGTGACGAAGCTGGTGACATATCGTGACGCAGCTGACGGCAGCGTTGAGGCAGTCTATACCTACGGTACCAATGTGGGCAATTACACGCTGTCCACTAAGGCGGTGTCCCTGACCGGCGCGTCCGAGTCTGACATTAAGATCGGCAACGGCAGCGTGGACGGCACCACCGTGGACGGTGTGACCACCTTCAAGGCCGGAACTTCCGCAGATGCGCCTGAGATCAAGGTCACCGCTCCCGCGGCTGGCTGGAAGCTGGGCGAGAGCAACGCCTTCACCGTGGCCAGCGAAAATGACGCAGCCTGCGTGGTGCTGGTGAAGAAGGCCGACGGCACTTACCAGAAGCTGACGGCTACCACCGGCGAGAACGGCACCCACAGCTTCACCGCGACGCTGGCGGAAGGCGATGAAATTGTCGTGGCCCTGAAGGGCGATGTGGATGGCAATGGTGAAATTGATATTGCTGATGCCATGCAAACGAAGGCCGCTTCTCTGGGTACATTGACATTGGAAGGGCAGTATGTGTACTGCGCAATGGCTGCGGGTGGTACAGAGATTGATATTGCGGACGCTATGCAGGTCAAAGCCGCTTCTCTGGGCACGCTGGACCTAACGTGGTAACGGAAAGGATAACAAAATGAAGCAGACAATAAAAAAAGTACTTTCATTGCTGCTAGCGTTGACAATGCTTTGCTCACTTTGTGGCAATGTGTTTGCGGCAGATGCAACGAAAATCAATGCCGCATTAGATAAAAGCGAGATTTCAACCAGTACACAAGAGCAGACGGTAACAGTAGAAGTGAAGCCGGAGCAGGCTATGACAGCTGCCGGCTACGGGATTCAGCTTGTAGTGCCCGATGGTTGGACGATTGCAAAAATTGAAAGCAACGATCCCCATATAACAATTGATGAGGAGACCGACTGCAATCTTATTAAGGGCAATGCCAAGTATGGCACAGTCAATTGGATGACAGCAAACCTGAAAGATACCACCATCAGTGGACTTGTCACTTACACCGTTACAGTTCCCGCTAATGTTGAGGCAAATGAGTACACCTTCACAGTTACCAAAGTAAAGGTGCTGACCAACAAGGGAACGGTTGAGGTTCCCACTGAAGTTGTCAATTCGACTTTGACCCTCACCGTCAAGGACAACACCCCTGCCGCTGATGGCTACACGGTAGCGGTGTCCGGCGATGCCACGATCCAGACCGGCGAGGAGGCGCAGGTCAAGCTGAACATCACCCACAGTGACACTGACGTGACCAGCTATGCCGCCTACTCCATGAAGGTCAACTACAACAAGGACGTCCTGACCTATAAGGACAAGAGCTTCAGCGACGCAGATGCTACCGTCACAGATGATGGAAACGGCACCCTGACCATCCGTCGTTTCGGCAAGGATCTGGAGCTTGGCAAAGACCTGACCCTCTCCTTCACCGGCAAGGCTGGTGGTGAGAGTAAGGTAAAGGTCAGCGAGGCCAAGGTCGATAAGTCTGAAAACGCACTGAAGAATGCCCCTGAGGCTACTGTGACCGGCTCTGCCACCATCACCGTGGCGCAGACCTACAAAGTGACGCTGCCTGATAACGTCACCGGTGAAGCTATCGCCTCTTCTAACAAGGATTATACCTTCACACTGAAGAATGGTCTGGACGGCACTTACATGGATGTGAAGTATAAAATCGGCGAAGGCGAGGAAAAGGAGCCGACGCGCAATGCAGACGGTTCCTACACAATTCCTAAGGATGAGATCACCGGCGAGATCGTGATCACCGCTGTGGGCAAGACCTATACTGTCACCAAGGAAGGTACTGGCAAGGACGATGTTACCCTGAGTGGTGCGACCGCCACTTACGGTACGGATTACAAATTCACGCTGAATGGGGAGACCGGTTATGTCTACGACATGACGGTCACCGTAGGCGGTGAGAAGGTCGTGCCTGCTTATGATGAGGCTACGAAGGCCTACACCATCGATGGCAATAAGATCACCGGCGACATTGTCATCACCGTGAACGAGAGCAAAAATGAGGCTCAGATCATCTTTGCCGGCAATGGCGCGGAGGATGTTGAAGGCGGCCAGGCGACCCGAACGGCGACCCCCGGTCAGAACTTCGTGTTCAAGATCAACAAGGTGACAGGCTATACCTACACCGTAACGGCTGCCAAGGCGGACGGTACCGCCGTCACCGTCACGGAGAATCCCGAGGGCACCTACACCATCGCGGGTGCGGATATCAAGGCCGGTGATGTGATCACCATCACCGTGGAGAAGAAGGCCATCGAGACCAAGTACACCATTGAAGTCAATGAGTATGTGACGCTGGATGGCAAAGCCGTGTTCCTGATCACCGCCAAGCTGAACAAAGGTGTAACACTGGCCGAGGGTAAGGTGCTGGCCTACGGCAATAACGCCATGTTCCAGAACGCGGATCGTTACGGTGGTGCCTATGCCTATCTGGTCATTTCCGATAAGTCCTTGGCAGAGGTAACGGCCGAAGCCGAAGCGGACGGCAAGATCACCGAGGTAGAAGGCAGTGCGGAGACCTTCAACGTGAACGGCGATGTGAACGGCACCGGACTGGTGGATATCAACGACGCCCAGCTGGTGTACAACATCTACAACACCAAGTACGACAGCTTCGATACGACCACCATGAAAATGTTCCTGGCTGCTGACGTGAACAACGACAAGACTGTCAGCTCGCTGGATGCTGCGGCTGTTGTGGCCTCGATCAAGTAACCCCCTCTATAGGGCGAATACTGTCCATATCGTGCATGATTTCCCCTGCCCCGAAAGGGGCAGGGGAAATACCCCGTTTTTCGGAGGTTTGTTTATGTGTCTCTTGAGACGCGGGAAAAGAGGAATAAAAACGAATTTCTGAATAAAAAGAAGCAGAAGGAGAACCACGAAATGAAGAAACTGTTATGCGCACTGCTGGCGGCCCTGACGCTGCTGGCGTCAGTCGTCCCGGTCATGGCCGTGGACGAGAGCCAGTCATACCTATTTGAGTTGTCCATCGACGGCAGCGACACGAAGCAGGCCGCCCCCGGCGATATCGTTACGGTGGCGCTGGCCCTGAAGCGTACCGACGCGGACGAGGGCTACACCATGTACGCCATGCAGGACGAGCTGTGCTACGACCCTGAGTTTTTTGAGCTGGTGGAGAACAGCGCCATGACGGCGGCCTCCATCGAGACGACGGACATCGCCCTGCGGGGCGGCCTGCGGTCGTTCTACATGAACTTCGTGTCCATGGGCGGCGGCGAGAACTGGGACGCCTCCACCATGATCGGCACATTCCAGCTGAAGGTCATCGGCACCTCCGGTTCCTCTGTGATCCGCAACACGGAAATGCAGGTGGCCGTCGAGGGCGGCATGGACAGCTACGCCGCCACCGGCCGTGACGTGACCGTGGTGGTGACGGACGAATGCACTGTGCGGTTCGAGAGCAACGGCGGCACCTCCGTCCCGGACCAGAAGGTGAAGCTGGGCCAGAAGGTGACCCGCCCGGAGGACCCCACCAAGGAGGGCTTCGCGCTGGCCGGCTGGTACAGTGACTTCGATATGACCAGGGAGTGGGATTTCGATAAGGACACGGTGCAGGGCAGCATGACGCTGTACGCCAAGTGGGTGGACGCCTCCCAGTTGCCCTCTCAGGGCTTCCATATGCCGCTGTGGGGCTGGCTCGCGCTGGGGGCGGTGCTGCTGGCGGTGCTGCTGCTCCTGCTGCTGCGCCGGAAGACGGTGAAGTTTGAGACCTTCGGCGGCACGGCCATCGGCAGCCGCAAGGCCAAGCGCGGCGAGAAGCTGACCCGGCCTCCCGTCCCGGAAAAGGAGGGCTGTGGCTTCGGCGGCTGGTATCAAGATACCGCCTGCACAAAGCCCTGGGACTTTGACAACGACAAGGTAGAGAAGAGCATGATGCTGTACGCCAAGTGGCTGTAAGCGTCGGCATAACGAGGGATACACGATGAGAAACAGGATCATAGCCCTGCTGCTGGCTTGTGTCATGACGGTAAGCCTGCTGCCGGTCTCGGCACTGGCAGTGGAACCGTCCGACAACAATACGGCGGCGCAGGAGACAACGGTCATTACCACGGCGGAGGAATTTGCCGCCATGAAGCCGGACGGCGCGTACCGCCTCGGCGCGGATATTACGGTGGACGCGCCCTATGACAAGACGTTCACCGGCAGCCTTGACGGCGCGTACCACACCGTGACGCTGGCGCTCCATGTTACGGCAGACGATACGGATGCGTCGTGGGGCCTGTTCCGCGCCCTGAACGGCGCGGCGATCCGGGATCTGCGGCTTACCGGTGAGTTGGCCGCCGCAGAGGACAGTCCCGCCAAGAACGTGGGCGCGCTGGCCGGTACGGTGTCCGGCGATACCACGGTAAGCGGCTGCCGCAGTGAGGTACAGATCAGCGTCTCCAGCGCCGACAGCCATGTGGGCGGCCTTGTGGGCAGCGTCACCGACGGTACGCTGTCCCTGACAGGCTGCGCGGATGCGGGTGCGGTAAAGGCGCTGAAAAGCGCCGCCGCAGGCGGCCTGCTGGGCAGCGTCCTGTCCGGCAGCGTCACGATCCAGCGGAGCTATCAGTCCGGCGATGTGCTGGGTGGTGTGTGCACGGGCGGCCTGATGGGCCAGCTGGCGGAACAGGCGGAATGTACGGCAGCGTATAGCTATGCCGCCGTATCGTCCGCTGTGGAGAATACGGAAACCTCCGCCCTGCCGGGCTGGGGCGAGGTAAGGACCGTCAGCGGTGAAAAGGTCGGGGCATTGTGCGGTCAGGGTACATTCAGTGCGGAGAGCAAGGCACTGTTCTGGTCGGGCAAGGCGTTTGAGACCGATACCGCCCTTGCCGGGGGACGGTTTGAGGAGACGGATACCAATACTGTGCTGGCAGCCTTGAACGACGGCACGGCGGCGGACGATCCCAACGGCTTTTTACTGACGAAGGAAAACGGCGGCTGGCCGCTGCTGCGTTGGGAGCTGACCCAGCCTCAGGCGCCGGATACAGAGCTGGACAGCAAGAAGGAGGCATTGAAGTCTCAGCTTGCGGAGGTATGGAGCCAATACCGGGAAGCTTCCTATGAACCAGAGAATTGGGCGGCACTGACGAAGCTCTACAACGACGCGTTGGCGGCCATTGCCGCTGCCCGGACGGCAGAAGAACTGCCGCTGCTGTCGGAGCTGATGACGGACATGGCGGCCATTCCTGCCAAAATATATACGGAGCTGATGGCGGAGGAAAAGCAGTCTGCCATCCGGCGCATCCAGGCGCTGTATGAGAAGTATCTGAAACAGCTGGAGGAAAAGGAAGCGGCCTTCGAGGAGAGCAGCCGTGGCGTTTGGCTGTCCCTGACCCTGGCGGGCCGTGAGCAGCTGGACGCGGCCCGTGAAGCGCTGGAACAGCAGCAGGCCACCGCCCTGGCGGCGCTGAACGACTGCAAGACCACAGCGGAAGTAGACGCGCTGGCCGAAAACTGTGAGGCTGCCATGCAGAAGATCCTGGAGGACTTACAGGTGGCCGTACAGGACAACGACGTCCCGGAGGAGAATAAGTGGGACGGTAAGACTACGACACAGCCTGCCTCCGGCAGCGGTGCGAAGGATGATCCGTACCTTATCGGCACCGGCGCAGAGTTGGCGTGGTTTGCCGATCAGGTCAAGAACGGCAGCGTGGCACTATGTGCCCGGCTGACTGCGGAGATCGACCTGAACGGCCACCCATGGACACCTATCGGTACTGCCGCCAAGAGCTATCAAGGCATGTTTGACGGGTGCAACAGCACCGTCCACGGACTGCATATATCCGATAAAAGCTATGCGGGTCTGTTCGGTGTGATTGGAAAATCCGGCATCGTAGAGCGCCTAAAGGTAGCTGGCACGATCTCCATAGTAAGCGTTTCCGGCAATGGCGTCGACAATGTGGGAGCGGGCGGCATTGCAGGCTACTGTATGGGTACCGTTTTTCAGTGCTCCTCGTCGGTGAATATCAGCAATGACGGCACGAACTACAGCGCTGTGGCAGGCGGCATTGCCGGTAAAGCGGCAGTAAACGCCATCATAGACAGCTGCAACAGCTACGGCACGGTGGGCAGCCGAAATAACATCAACTACGCGGGCGGCATCGTGGGCGCGGCTCGCCAGAGCACCATGATCCGCTACTGTACCAACGAGGGCGCAGTCAATGGCGTTCAGGGCGTGGGCGGCATCGTGGGCCTGCTGACGGACTATGCGCAGGTGCGCCTGTGTGAGAATAAGAACACGATCCAGGGCGACAGCCGCGTGGGCGGTATCGTCGGCTGGGTCTGTCTGGATAAATATATCTCCGGCAGCGTGCTGGACGTTATCATCATGAACGTACTGAACAAGGGCGCTGTCAGCGGCAGCGGCTCGCCCGCCATGGGCTATGGCGCGGGCGGTATCGTGGGCTATATTGATACCGCCAACAATACGGGTCTCACCGGCCCCTGCACCCTGTCCTACGCCTATAATACCGGCAATGTGACGGATAACGGTGATGCCACGGCACAGGGCGTAGGCGGTATCGTGGGCGAATGGTACAGCGGCGAGATCCGGCACGTGCAGAGCGCGTCCGCCAATACGCTGTGGGGCGTAGTGGACGTGGCGAATACCAACAGCCACGACGCGGCCCGTGTGTCCTGCGTGACACCTTCCTTCACCATGGCCAGCGGCAGCTGGGATAAGGTCAGCGCCACAGCGCAGCTGCTGGCAAAGCTGATCCGTCCCGGCGACGAGAATTATAAGGTCTATGGTCCGGAGCAGAGCATCCTCTATAACGGCATCGTGCTGTCGTACATAGAGCGCATTGAGCTGGCCGACGGCGACGCGGATGCGCTGGTGCAGGAATGTGAGGAGCAGCTTGCCGCGGTACTGAGCGGCACGGATGCCGGTGGCGAGCAGCTGCTGGCCGATCTCCGTGCCTATGTGGACAGCCGCGTGTACGCGGCTGAGGAGCAGGCGGAGGTCAACGCGCTGCTGGCCGCGGCAGAGGAAGAGATCAAGAACGCGGATACCATTGCCAAAATCAATGAAATTCGGCGGGACTATTTAGGCGAGGACGGTAAGTTGCTTCAGATCATCACATACCCGAAGAAAGCACAGCGGGATCTCTATAACAGATTCATCACCAATAAGAAGTATTCTCAGGAGGACATGGCTACGCTGCTGGCGGCCTATGAGAGCTGGAAGCTGAAGCTGGATCAGGCTGCCTCTGCAGAAGAAGTGGACATCCTTTACGCCGACGCCGGAAAGGCACTGACCGATCTGACAGCCACCTTCACGGAGGGCGATACGGCACCGGATATGGACGCGGCGGCAGCGGCGGCTCTGCAAAAGGCCCGCGATGCGGCACGTCAGGAGCTGGATACACTGGCACAGCAGCGCATCGCGGAGCTGACGACCCAGCTGGGCGACATTAGCGGCTTCGATAAGGAACACCAAACGCTGCTGAACGATGCACTGGAGCGCGGCAAAGCCACTATTGAGACGGCGGCAGCGGTGGAGCTGGACGAGCTGACCGACTACGCCGCCATAGAGCAGGCACGACAGGAGGGTCTGACTGCCATTGAGCAGGCCTATACTTCCGCCAGCGGCAAGCTGAAGAAGCTGCTGGATTCCGCCCGTGCCGAGGACGGTTGGGATGGTACCCCCAGCCAGCCTCACGGCACGGGAACGGAGGACGATCCCTATCAGATCGGAACGGCGCAGGAACTGGCATGGCTGGCCTATGCGGTGAATAACCAGATGGAGAGCGCAGGATACTGCGCGGTGCTGACAGCGGATATCGACCTCGGCTATTGCCGGTGGCCGGTTATCGGCATTCTCAGCAGCAATGGACAGCGTGCCTATACCGGCACCTTTGACGGACAGGGCCACACGGTGTCCGGCCTGTATATCACGTCTCTGGGCGGGCGCCAGAAGCTGGGCCTGTTCGGCGTGGCGCAGGACGCGGTCATTGAGAACCTGACAGTGCGAGGCAGTATCGAACTGACCGGAGTCAAATCTTACGATATGACGGCAGGCTATATCATCGGCGGCCTGCTGGGCAGCGGCGAGGTAAAGGACGGAAAAGGCGTGACCATCCGCAATTGCGTGTCGCAGGTAGATATCTCCGTCTCCTTCGTCAACGATCAGAAGGCGCAGCGTGCCTCGGTGAGCGGTCTGGTGGGCCGTCTATCCGGCAGTGGCAGTCATGAGATCACGGACTGCCGGAATGAGGGCCGGGTCTATACCTCCTTCGAGCCGGGTGCCTACTATCTGGGTGGTTTCGGTGGTGACGGCGGTCAGGGCGGCATCGTGGGCTTTATCGATGCCAGCGCACGGCTGGAACGCTGTGTCAATACCGGTACGGTCTATGCAGGCCGGGCGGCCGGTGTGGGAGGTATCGTTGGTAATGCCGGTGCCAACGGCGTGACTATCACGCTGAACCAGTGCGCCAATCAGGGCGCAGTGTCCAATGATATCGGCGGGGCGCTGCTGAGAAAGGGCGGCACGGGCGGCATCATCGGTCTTGCGCCGACAGGCAGCATTACGGTGAGCAGCTGCTATAATACCGGTGTTGTGGCGGGCAGCGCCATCGTTGGCGGCATCTTAGGCGGTGAGAAGGGCGAGCATTCCTCCAGTCAGTACGGCAACAAGAACCTGACGCTGGAGAACTGCTATAACGCGGGCGCTTTGCAGGTAGGCACGGCCACTACGCTGGTAGGCTCTCTGGCAGGCTATCCCATAGACGGCCAGTATTATACGGGCCTGACGGTGCGCAAGGGCGCTTGCCGGTTCGTGATGGGCTGGAAGTGCAGTCAGGGCGACAGCGTGAAGGAAAGCACGACCCTGACAGCTGATTCTCTCTTTGAGGGACTGGTGGACAGCATTGGCGGCGTCAACAGCGGTTACCCCCTGTTCGACTGGCAGCTTCTGGAGCAGCGGAGTCGTGAAGAGGTGGTCAGCTATCTGAGCGACCGCTATGAGCGGGAGATCAAGCCCATTGCCACCGCAGCCCAGTGTGAGGAGATCGAGAAGCTGCTGGCCGAGGCGGCGGAGACCATCCGTACTGCTGAGACCACGGCGGAAATGACCGCCGCCTATGAAAAGGTGCTGGGGCGCATGAGCGCGGACGATCTGCTGGCAGCGGCAAAGGAAGCCGCACTGAAGCAGCTGGATAAGCTGTATGGCAGCGCAAAGAAGAATTATAAGGATATTACAGAGCAGCTGGACAAGCTGTATGAAACACAGACGGCCGCCATCGAGGCCTGTACCAAGTCTGCGGATACGGATACGGTGCTGGATCAGTTCTCTGCCGGTGTGGTGGATCTGCTGATCAGGGCACGGGTCAAGACCGGCATGACCATAAAAGAGCTTTCTTCCACGCTGCCGGAGGTAACGGCGGCCTATAAGGAGCTGACCGCGGCACAGAAGACGCATCTGGCCAACGGCAAAAAACTGACGGACGCGCAGAATCTGCTGGCCACCTATGAGCGCGATCTTGAATCGCTGAACCAGTGGGTAGACAGCGATACGGACAAGTATTCCGCAGTGAAAACCGAGATCGGTAAGCTGGCGACGGAGACCCGTACAAAGCTGGAAGGCTGCACCGATGCTGCCGGAATGGCCAAGGTGTTGAACGACTATTCTGCCGGTGTGGCGCGGCTCCTGCTGGAGAAGCTCAACTTCACCGCGGGCAAGACCACGCTGGGCGAACTGAACAAGCTCTCTCAGGTAATCGAGCAGGCATCCGCGGCTATCAGCGGACTGACCAAGGAACAGAAAGAACTGCTGGATGAGGCTCAGGTGGCAAGCTGCGCCGCGGCCAAGGAACTTCTGGCTGTTTACACAAAAGCCGTGGAGAATCTGAATAAGTGGAGCAGCGAGGATCAGAACAAGTATACGGACCTGAAAACGCCGCTGAACAGTCTTGCCGCGACGGCCCGCAAGGAACTGGAGAGCAGCGTGGACAAGGACGGCGCGGCCAAGGCGCTGAACGGCTACTGCGCCGGGGTCGTGATGGAGCTGATCAGGTCTGTCGGCACAGTCAAGACCGTTATGACCGAGCAGGAAGCGGCTCAGGTAAAGTCGAAGATCCAGCGCGCTCAGGCCGCCTACGGCAATCTGTCGGACGATCAGAAAAAGCTGGTGACCAACTACGCGGCTTTGCAGGCTGCGGGTACCGCCTATAAGACCTATGAGCAGAACTATGCGGCGGCCAAGACGGTCATAGATCTTATCAAGGACATCGGCAAGGTAAACGAGGGCATGACCAGAACGGAGGCCGACACAGTCAAAAAGAAGATCCAGACCGCGCAGGACGCCTACAATAAGCTGACGTCGGATCAGAAGAAGATGGTGACCAATTACGCCGATTTGCAGGCCGCGACGGCTGCCTATCAGACCTACGAGACGAATTACGCGGCAGCCAAGGCGGCGGAGGATCTGATCAAGGCAATCGGCACGGTGACAAAGGACAGCTATGACGCCATCCAGAAAGCAACCGAGGCCTATAACAAGCTGACGGTCACGCAGAAGAAGTTGGTGGACGCCAAGCTGGTGCAGCAGCTGCAGGATGCTTCTGCCCGCTATAAGGAACTGCTGGAGCAGACCACCGGCGCAAACGGTGAGAAGGTTCCGACCGACCAGCTGCTGGTGCCGGATGAGGTACAAACGGAGGACACGCAGCCCTTCGATTGGAGCATCGTCTGGATCAGCCTGGGTATTCTGGCCGCGGCAGGCGTTATCACCTTTGTGATCCGCTGGTTTATCGCCATGCGGCGTGCCAAACAGAAGAAAGAAGCGTAATACCCGCAAGAAGGGGGAGGTGAAACACCACCCCCTTCCTGTGGCGTTTACAAGAGGAGCGTGAAACATGAAAAAAAGACTGGGAAGCGTCATACAGACCGCCGTTGCCTTGCTTCTGTGTCTGGCGACGGTGCTGTGCGTGACGCAGTTGCAAACCGGCCGCGCACCCCAGGAGGAGGCCCACGCGGCGTCCCGTATGCTGCTCTCGCAGGGCGAGGTGCTGTATGACGGCGACCGCATCGCGGGTATGGACAGTGCCAACGACGGAGAGGACCAGGAAAATGATACGCCGGACGAACCGGATATGCCGGAGGAGCCGGATACGCCGGAGGATCAGCAGACTGTGCAGGATCAGACGCCGGAGGACGACCGGCAGGACGGACGGCAGGATACCCAGACGCCTGACAAGGATGATCCCTCCTCCGGCGACGGTACAACGTCAGAGGGCCGGGGCAATATTGATGACATCTTGGATATTGTGGATAACGGCGGCGGCTCCGGTGGACAGATCCCCGACCGCACCCCCACTGACGCCATCACTGTCCCGGAGGTCAAAGATCCCGCGGCCTACTTCACCACCAGTATCACCGACGGCTCGACGGTGGAAAAAGAAACTTATGGTTTCTCGATTCGCCAGCTGACCACCCTTGAGGTCACCGGTTTGTCCGTGACGGTAAATGGGAAGGAATATCTGTTCCCGGCCAACAGCGGCTATGTGAACGTGCATCTGGCGCTGGGAGTCAATACCCTTACGGTCAGTGTGAACTACCGTGAGGAGGACGGCAGCAATGTTTGCGCGTCAAAGAGCTATACGGTTTATTACGCACAGCCGGGAGAGTTGATCATTGTTGCCAAACGGGTGTCAGATAATAGTCCCCTAAACGAGCTGACAACTGTTATAGATGGAGAGCTGACCTTTACAGCCAACATGGTGCAGGACGGCAATGAGTACCCTGTGCAGTCGGTAGAACTGAACGGAAAGTCGCTGAAGCCTATTTCTGGTGATACCTATACGGCCAGCCTGAACTCTGGAATGAACACGATCCGGGTCAAGGGCAGCTATCAAGCCTCCTCCGCCGAGGAAATCTATACCATCACCTACAACGCCGACGCCTTCCGGATCAGGACCAGTATATCCTCGACGGTCATTGACGGAGACACGGCGCAGAGTTCCGCTTCCTTTGAAAAAGTGACAGTGGACAGCGAACAGTACCGTTTTTGGCTTCAGCTGATCCAGAGCACCGGCAAAGAGTCCATTGACCGCGTTTATGTCAGTGACAGCACAGGAAATTACACCCTGACGAAGGAAATTGACGGCTGGTACACCGTGCAGATGGGCCGTGAGAACCGGATGTTGTGTATCGTCTACAAGGATTCCCAGGGGCAACCTAAAACTTATAAGTATCAGCTGCATTTCCAGCGCAACGCTGAAGATACCCCGGAGGATCACCAGCCCACCATCACGGCGGAGATCGAAATGGACGGTACCATCATCGGCCTGACGGATGGCCTGACGCTGAAGAACCCGGATATCATCCTGCTGGTGGATGGCCGCAGCTATACCGGAAAGCAGCTTTATTCCAACAACTACACCGTGTCGGTGAACGGCATGGTGGTGCCTGCGCCGGTGAGCCAGTCCGGAAGTAAGTTCGGCTATTCCACCTATCTCTCCAACGAGGGCGCCAATACCATCACCATCACCGCCACGGACGCGGACGGCTATTCCGCCACCCGCAGCTGGACGGTCTACTATGAAAACGGCGACATCACCGTCACCGTCAGCGTGGAGGCCACCACCGTGGGCTTGGGGTATCTGGTGTCTCCCACGGAGGTAACGGTGCCGGGCGGCACGGACGCCTGGTCCATCGTGGAAAAGGTGCTGACGGAGAACGGCTACGGGATCAGTGGCAGCGGCAGCTATCTGTCCGCTCTCCAGCGCAGCGGCATTTGCAGCGGCTTCTTCATCGACCCTGAGCTGATGGATCTCATCGTGGCCGACGGCATGGACGAGAACGGCGCGGGACTGGATCCTCAGCCTTTCTCCATGGACAGCCTGGGCGAGTTCGACTTCTACCGCTGGTCGGGCTGGATGTACTCCTATAACGGCAGCTATCCCGGCTATGGCATGAACGTCTGCAAGCCGCAGGACGGCAGCGTGATCCGCGTCCGCTACACGCTGGCTTTGGGCAAGGACATCGGCGGCTTTACCAGCGCCAGCGGCAGCTACGGCGTTTCAAGCGGCAACTATTATAAAGAATGGTAAGAGGAGAAAAGCAGATGAATACCAGCGTAGAAAAGATCCTGCATGAAGTGAAAAAGGTCATCGCCGGTAAGGACGATGTGCTGGAAAAGATCATGATGACGGTGCTCTCCCGCGGCCATGTGCTGCTGGACGACGTGCCCGGCACCGGAAAGACCACCACCGCGCTGGCCTTCAGCCGTGCGCTGGGTTTGCAGTACGGGCGCATCCAATTTACCCCGGATGTGCTGCCCTCGGATATCGTGGGCTTTTCTATGTACCATAAGGAGAGCGGCAGCTTCGTCTATCAGCCCGGCGCGGTCATGACCAACCTGCTGCTGGCCGACGAGATCAACCGCACCTCCAGCAAGACCCAGTCGGCGCTGCTGGAGGTGATGGAGGAGCGCCAGGTCACCGTGGACGGCCAGACTCACAAGCTGCCGGATCCCTTTGTGGTCATTGCCACCCAGAATCCGGTAGGCTCTGCCGGTACGCAGCTGCTGCCCCAGGCACAGCTGGACCGCTTCATGGTGCGGCTGGAGATGGGATATCCCGATTTTGCAAGTCAAGTGAACATCCTCCGTGACCGCCAGACCGGCGATCCGCTGGAGGAGGTGGCTACCGTGTCCTCCGGTCTTGACCTGCTGACCATGCAGGCCCAGGCCCAGCAGGTACATATGGCGGACGCCATGCTGGAATATGTCACCAGTCTGGCGGAGGCCAGCCGCAGCCACCCGCTGGTGGTGCTGGGCGTCAGTCCCCGCGGCGCGCTGGCGGTATGCCGCATGTGCAAGAGCCGGGCCTTCATGGAGGGCCGGGACTATGTACTGCCTGACGATGTGGCCTATATCTTCGCGGATGTGTGCGCCCACCGCCTGATCCTGTCGGCTAAGGCGAAGATCACCGAGACCACGGCCAAGGACGTGCTGGCAGAGGTGCTGCAGCAGGTCGCGCGGCCTGACCATATCTGAGCGATGGCAAAGAATCGGATCATCTTTGCGTTGTGGCTGCTGCTGTGGCTGGCGGCATGGGCGCAGGGCAAGGGCAACATGGCGGCGTGTATCCTCATCGGCACAGTGGTCTGCGCCGTAATGGAGATCATCATCGCATTTATGCTGCGAAAAAAGCTGACGGCGGAGCTGTCAGCCGGTATTTCCTGCCGCAAAGGTGAGGAACTGCCGGTGACAGTCACGGTACGCAACAGCGGCGTATTCAGCTGCCTGCGGGTGCAGGCGGTGGTTCGCTGCCGCGATCTGCTGACCGGCGAGGAGACACGCTCCACGGCCCTCTTTCCCGTCAGCGGGAAAAGTGAGACGCAGGCGGTCTGCGATTTCCGCCCTCCGCGCTGCGGCAAGCTGGCGCTGACGCTCTCCGAATTGCGGGTCTTTGACCTGTTCGGCCTTGTGGGTGCGAAAAAGACGGTGGCTCTGTCGGCTCCGTCTCTGGTGCTGCCGGATATCTGGCCGGTGGAGCTGTCGGTATCGGAGCGGCAGAGTCCCGATATGGACAGCGACGAATACTCCATGTACCATCCCGGCGACGATCCCAGCGAGACGTTCGCCCTGCGGGAGTATCTGTCCGGCGACCGGATCAAGAGCATCCACTGGAAGCTGTCGGAAAAGACAGATCATTTGATGGTGCGGCAGCTGGGTCTGCCGGTGAACAACTCCATCCTGCTGGTGCTGGACAACAGCGCCGACACCGCGCCCTCCGCTGCTGAGCGGGAGGCGCTGGGTGAAGCGGTGGTCTCCGTGTCCGCCGCGCTGTGCGAGGCGGGACTGCCCCATCAGGCGGCATGGCTGGATCGCGAGACCATGGAGCCGCAGCTGTGCGCCATCGGCAGCATGGAGGAACTGACCCAGGCACTGTCCAGCCTGCTCTCGGCGGAGACGGAGCCGGATGAGCAGACGGTCACGCAGCGTCTGGCGGAGGAGCAGGGACTGGACTATGCCCATGTGGTGGCGTTGTCCCTGCGTCCGGAGGAAGATGAGCTGTATACCGCCTCCGGTGCGCCGGTGGCGCATTTGACCGTATCGGAGAATGTGCTGAAGAGTAAGGAGGGGATCTATCTTGCGCTTTAATGCCCGTTTTCGCGGACTTCTGGCCGCGTCCCTCCTGACGGCGGCTCTGATGGGACTGATGATCTCCCTGTTCTCTCTGCCGGTATTCTTTCTCTGGCCGGTGCTGCTGGGGATTCTGGCGGCGGCCACCGTGTGCATGATGGACGGCACACGGCTCTCATGGCTGCCTGCCGCCGCGTGGATGGCAGTCTGCCTGCTGACGGTACTGGTGCTGCTGGACACTGTGACCAACGGTCTTGCCCAGCTGCTGGACGATGTGCTGAAGGCGTGGCAGCAGCTCCATGCCCGAAACTATACCAGCTTTCTGGCACAGGAGGATGGCAGCGTAGGCCTGACGGTGGTGCTGTGCATGCTGGGGGTGCTCTGCGGCCTGTGGAGCAGCCGCTATGTGCGGCATCCCAGCGGCCTGCGTTTCTGGCCGCTTGCGGTGATTCTGGCCGCGGCGGCGGTGCTGTTCGCGCCTATGGTCCCCGTATGGTGGCTGCTGCTGGCGGCGCTGACAGGCCTCCTTTTGTACGCGGTGCATTTTGGCGGCGGAAAGCAGTATTCGCCCGCCGCGCTGCGGACATGGGGGCGGTTGGCGGCGGTGCTGCTGGTATGTGTAACGGTGCTGGGCGGCTGGAATCAGGATGCCGCCCGCCCTGCCGTGGTGGACACTGCCGCAAATTGGGCGGCGGAGCAGGTGGATACCCTGCGCTACGGCAGCAACGCGGGACTTCCGGAGGGCGATATGACCAAAGTCGGCCCCCGGCAGATCTCCGGGGACACCATGCTGGAGGTCACCATGACCCAGCCGACCTCCTACTATCTCCGTGGCTTCGTGGGTGAGACGTATGCCAACAGCCGCTGGAGCACACTGGATAGCAAGACCCTCAGTGAGGACGCGGATACCTTTTACTGGCTGCATCAGGACGGATTTTACGCCCAGAGCCAGCTGACCACAGCGGCGCAGGCAGGTGTGCCGGACGCGCTGCGCTATGACAACACCGTGACGGTGCAGAACATCGGCGCGTCGGGGAAGTATCTCTATGCGCCCTATGAGCTGCTGGCTGACAGCGATGTGCTGGACGCGGCGCAGATCGGCGACCGCACCCTGCTGGCCAGCGGCCTGCGGGGACAGCGTTTCTACAGCTTCCATGCCAGCGACAATATCATCACCCAGTATCAGCGGCTTGCCGCGGCACTGCTGGAGGAGACGGAACAGACCAATGCCTTTCTCAATACAGAGGCGGCTTATAACCGCTTTGTCTATGACCACTATACGGATATCCCCGATGATGTCCGTGGCTTTCTGGAGGAGAAGCTGGGCGGCTATCAGAAGGATGAAGGGCAGGTACACTTTGATTACCAGCGGGCCAAGCAGAACATCCTGTTCTACCTAACCACCTACATCACCTATGAGGAGAATGTCCTGCCCATTACGGGTGGCGACTTCGCCCTGACCTTTCTGGACGGCACCCAGAGCGGCTATGACGTCCACTACGCTACCGCTGCAGCGCTGATGTTCCGCTACTACGGCATCCCCGCCCGCTATGTGGAGGGTTATCTGGTGACCAAGGACGACGCGGCCCATATGAAGTCCGGACAGACGCTGGATGTGGGCGGGAACCGCGCCCACGCATGGGTGGAATACTATCAGGACGGCCTTGGGTGGCTGCCCTTCGAGGCTACGCCCACCTATTTCTCCGCCATGGAAAAGGCGGAGCAGTATCAGAACATTTCCGGTCTGGTGGGACAGGCGCCGCTGGACTATACGGCGGACAATCTGGATGACGCGGAGCTGGAAAACCCGGCGGCGGAGGCGCTGCGCGAGTTCTGGCTCAAGCACCGGCTGACCATTCTGCTGACGCTGGCGGTCCTGCTGGCGGCGGGCATGGTGGGCCTGCTGATCGGCTGGCTCATCTTCGAGCGGCGCAGGACGAAAAAGCGGAAGGAAGGCTTTTTCGGCGCAGACGCGGCGGCATCCATCGACGCCATTTTCCGATACATGATGGACGTGCTGCGCGCCCGCGGCATGGCAGCGAAGAACTGCCCGCCGGCGGACTATGTATCCTACATGGACGAGGATCTGCGGGAGGAATATCTGGCGGCAGCCAAGCTGTGGCAGGAGGCCCGGTTCAGAGGTAAGCCCATGCAGGAGCTGCAGCGCCGGCGGGTATTGCGCCTGAAGGACGAGATATGGGAACGCACCTGGCATAGCGCCAGCCTGAAGGAACGGCTGCGGCTGAAATACGTGGAGTTCCTGTAAGAGAAGGGAGAAACTGATATGAAAGTATGGAAAAGAACGCTGCCGGCATGGCTGCTGATACTGGTCATGCTGCTGACCGCCTGCGGGACGCCGTCCCAGTCCGCCCAGCCGGACAGCACAGAAGGTTGGCGCAAGGTCTATGAGGAGACCGGCGCCTATTTGCAGGCGCAGGCCGCGCCCTCGGTGGGTTCCATCGGCGGCGAATGGGCGGTGATCGGCCTGAGCCGTGCAGGACTTCTCAGCGACGCGGCGGCACAGAGCTATGAGCAGGCGGCGGAGGACTATGTCAAGCAGGCCGGTTCCGTGCGGCTGCACCACGCGAAATCCACCGAGAACTCCCGCACCATCCTGGGCCTGACGGCTGCCGGATACGACGCCGCAAATGTGGCAGGCGTTGATCTGACGGCGGGCCTGACCGATATGGCCTATCTGCGGGCGCAGGGCACCAACGGCCCCATCTGGGCGCTGATAGCGCTGGACTGCCATGGCTACGATATTCCCCAGTGCGCCGATGGCGAGGAGCAGGTCACCCGCGAGGGACTGGTGGCGGAGATCCTGTCCTATCAGTGCAGCGACGGCGGCTGGGCGTTGATGGGCGACGAGTCCGATGTGGACATGACCGCCATGGCTCTGACGGCGCTGGCGCCCTATAAGGACGATGTTGAAGTCAAAGCCGCAGTCGATGCGGCGCTGGCATATCTGTCCGATGCCCAGCAGGATGATGGCGGCTTCATGGGCTGGGGCACGGCCAACAGCGAATCCTGCGCGCAGGTGATCGTGGCGCTGACGGCGCTGGGCATTGATCCCGCCGCGGACAGCCGCTTTGTGAAAAACGGTGCTTCTCCGCTGGATGGCCTGTGCGCTTTCGCCTGTGAGGGCGGCGGCTTCTGCCACAGCAACGAGCAGGCGGAGCCGGACGGTATGGCCACCGAGCAGGGTTTCTATGCGCTGGCCGCCTACGACCGCTTCCGGCAGGGCATGACGAGCCTGTTTGACATGACGGATATTAAGGTGAAGTGATATGCGGCGCTTCAGAACCCTGTGTGCGCTGCTTCTGGCGCTGCTGGTGATGCTGACCTGCGCTGCCTGCGGACAACAGCAGGCAGCGCAGCCGGAAGATACCGGCGATAAGGATCAGTACATGACCGAGCCTATCCCGGAGGGCAAGCCCAGTCCGGTAGAGCCGCAGGACACGGCGGTGGATACCACCGTAACGCACACCTGTATTTTCTCCATCTCCTGCGAGACCATTCTGGACAACATGGACAAGTGCGTGAAGAACAAGAAGTTCCTCGTGCCGGCGGACGGCATTGTTTTTCCCGCTACGGAGGTGGAGTTCAGCGAGGGCGAGAGCGTATTCGATGTACTCCAGCGGGTATGTCGGGATAATTCCATCCACATGGAATCCAACTGGACTCCGGTATATAACAGTGCCTATGTAGAAGGAATCAATAACCTCTACGAGTTCGACGTGGGCAGTTTGTCCGGTTGGATGTACAACGTCAACGGTTGGTATCCCAACTACGGCTGCTCCCGCTATCAGGTGAAGGACGGCGATGTGGTGGAGTGGCGCTATACCTGCGACCTGGGAGAAGATCTCGGCAGTGGTATGGGAGGATAAATAGCGAATACATAGAACCCGAAAATACAGCCTTTTGACATAAAAACATAGATAGAAATTATGGGTAGGATACTAACAATGTGCCTGCCTCCGGGGATGTTCGAGAGGCCGCCGAACGGCACGATCGTACAGATTAATACGGCAAGTGAAAAGACGCGGCTGACCGCTAAAGGTCAGCCGCGTCTTTTTGCATGTCGAATTATCAAGGACAATGTCGAGCCATGTTGCCGCGGCCCACCGTTTCCGTCGTTTACGAGTTCTTCACAAATGACGAAACGGAGGTAAGAAAATGCACTTTCAGCCAATTCAATTCGGGGGGCGCATCAGAAAACTGCGTAGAGAACACCACCTTACGCAGGAGCGATTGGCGGTGATGCTCAACATCAGCGTGGAACATCTCAGAAAAATCGAGCTTGGCAAACGAGGCATATCTATCGATTTGTTGTTGGACCTATCTAATGTATTGGAGGCTTCCTTGGATTTCCTGCTCAAGGGTCAGCCTCTCACAGCTGTACAGATCAAGGAGCTTACGGCCCAAATACATAAAACTCTTGAGCAAATAGATCGATTGAGTGAAAAGCGGGGGTGACAGTGCAGGTTTCCGCTGCAAACCTGTACTACTGCGCTCTTCAAGTAACAGAGAAGCAGATTTACAATTTACTCAAGCCAACCAAGAGGCTTGCTGTACCTTGAAAAACGCCACACGGCCATATCCGGCAACTGGATCACATCAGCAGATGAGCCTCCGTAAGAAAGAGGACAGCGATGCGGAGAACGCGCCATGACCACCTGCACGGGAGTTTCCCGTGTCAATGCAGGTCCCGAATTGGAAGGTGCCCAGCGATACCCGTTCATCCAAAAGCAGCCGTGGCAGGCTGTCTCGCCATGACCTCATCTGCCTACAATGGTACTTCTGCATAGCGATACTTTCAAAACATCGGTGCAGCTCGGAGCGATCCTCGGAGGGGTGCGATTCCCATGTGCGGCGCCAGCCGCAGACCAGTTGACCGCCCAGCAGTCCGGGAAGTAGTGTCGAATAGGACTGAACAAATGATGGAAACGGCAGGGGCCGCTCCAACACGCCTTGGAGCGGCCCCGCCATAATGCTTTTGCCTGATGGCAGAAACGCGGGTGCTGCGTTTTCTCTCCCCCTCACATACCTACTACCCCCCAAAAAAATTCCCCCTTTCCGCAGCACCTGTGTTTGTGCCATCAGAAAACGTACAAAAAGGAGAAAATCATGCAGGATAAGAATGTTGATTTTTGCGGCATCCTGAACCTTTTGACCGCACTGAAGCGAGCCGGTTTTCCCAAGACTGAGCTGGAGCAGGTCGCTGCGCGCATCGCGGTGCAGACCGGCGCAACGATCCCTATTTCTTTCTGAATTTCTTTGCAAAAAGCAGTAGCTTTACAGTAGTGGTTGTGGTATGTTGTGTTGCTACAAGGAGGAGGTGAGCGGCCACGGAAGAAAAAAGCATCAACGGAAACCTTGCCCTGAACGGCAAAGAGCGGCGGGTCATCAGGATCGAAGCCAACCATGAGCGGGATGCCCAAAAGCTGCGGGTGGCCGCCTACTGCCGGGTCAGCTCCTCCTCGGAGGACCAGCTCAACTCCTTTGCGGCCCAGAACATCCACTATACGCAGTACATCACCGAGCATGAGAACTGGCGACTGGTGGACATCTACGCCGACGAGGGCATCACCGGCACCTCCGTGGAGAAGCGAGAGGATTTTAAGCGGATGCTGGCCGACAGCGGACGCGGACTCATTGACCGCATCCTGGTCAAGTCCATCTCCCGCTTTGCCCGCAACACGGCGGAGTGCCTGGAGGCCATCCGACAGTTCCGAGCCAATGGCACGACCATCTTCTTCGAGAAAGAGAACATCGATACTGCACGGATGTCCTCTGAACTGATGACAGCCTTACACGCAGCCTTCTCCCAGAGCGAGAGCGAGTCCATCTCCGGCAATATGCGCTGGAGCTACCAAAAGCGGATGGAGCGCGGAGAATACAATCCTCAGTCGGCAGGCTTTGGATATTGCCTGAAAGATGGAAAACTTGCGATAGTACCCGAAGAAGCAAAAATAGTGCGGTTTGTATTTGAAAGCTATTTGTCAGGCGCCAGCCGTAGAGCGATAGTGAAGCAGCTCAATACAACGACGGGAGGTAAGCTGTGGTACGAAAGTGCTATTTCCTATATCCTTACGAATGAATGCTATATGGGCGATACTATGCTGCAAAAAACGTACTCGACAGGCCCACTTCCGGTAAAGCGGCATCGGAATAAAGGACAGCGAACACAATATTACATAGCTGATACACATCCCGCAATTATCTCTAAACATGATTTTGAGAAAGTGCAGACACTTCTTGGAACAAAAAAGGCGCAGTACACAAAGGCGCAGCAGAAAAGCAGATTCCCGTTTGCAAAAAAGCTGTGTTGTCGTGAATGTGGGAGTACACTACGGAGAAAAGACCAGAAGGGAAGTGCCTACTGGTGTTGTATGACGCACGATGCAGATAAGAATGAGTGTGCGCTGCCGCCTATCCCCGAAACTCAGATTCAGCAAGCATTCCTTCGCCTGTATTACAATCTCAAGCACCAGGGCAGCCGCATTCTGCCGGACCTTATCACCAACCTCCAGTCCATCCGTGAACGGAAGTTTCTCTGGAGCGTGGACGTCATTGAACTGAACAAACAAATAGCAGAACTTACCAGTCAGAATCAACTGCTGGCCACCCTGAGAGAAAGCGGCTGTGTTGATTCTGACATTTTCATATCCAAGAGTAATAAGCTGACCGAACAGCTTCGCGCCGCCAAGCAAGCCAAGAGCAGGCTCCTCAACCAAGACGGTGACGATGCCATCCCTTGCACCCAGGAGCTCATCACCATTCTCAAAAGAGGGCCTGAAACGCTGCACGACTTTGACGGGGAGCTGTTCGGTCAGCTTATTGACAAGGTCATTATCGAGAGCAACACCAGCCTGCGGTTCCGCCTGAAAAACGGGCTGGAGCTGCGGGAGAGCATAGAAAGGACGGTGCGGTAATGGGCAACAGAAAACCGCCCTTCGGGTACAAGATGGTCATGGGCGAGATAGTCGTCCATCCGCAGGAGGCACAGGCGGTGCAAGGCATCTATGCGCGCTATCTGGCCGGGGCATCCTTCAACGACATCACCGACCATCTGAAAGAAAAAGGGCCACCCTACGACGCGGACAAGCCCTGGAACAAGAATATGGTGGCCCGTATTCTGGAGGACAACCGCTACGCCGGTGCGGAACGATTTCCGGCCATCCTCTCCCCGGAGCAGCTACAGGAAGCCGCCCAGCGCCGGTCAGAGCGTAAGCCTGCGGTGCAGATAACTGAAGCGCAAAAGGCCCTGCGTCGCCTGTGCAACGGCAGACCCAGCGCGGCAGTGGAGTCGCAGGTATTGTCCCTTCTGAACTGCCTTGCGGCAGCACCGGAACAGATCAAGCCACAGCCGCAGACGGTCAACCGTGGTGAGCTGGCTGAAATGGAGCGACGATTCTCGGCAGCGCTTACCACCAGTCCGGTGGATGAGGACGGTGCTAAGGAGATCGCCCTGCGGCTGGCAGGGATGCAATATAGCGCCATCGGCAGCAGCGAGTACGAAAGCCAGCGCTTACGGCATCTATTCACCGATGCCGTACCGATGGCAGAGATCGACGCCGAATTGCTGAAAAGTACCGTATCACAGGTCTATGTCAAAAAGGGGCAGGCCAGCCTGTTACTAAAAAACGGCCAGATCATCGAGAGGAGCGCATGACCGTGGGAGAGAACAAGCCGAAGGTGATCGTGATACCCGCCGCGCCAAAGAACACCGGAACTGCCGAGCAGCGGCAGCTTCGGGTGGCGGCCTACTGCCGGGTATCCACCAAAGAGGAGGATCAACTCAACAGCTACGAGGCGCAGAAAAACTACTACACCGATAAGATCATGGAGAATAAGTCGTGGACGATGGCCGACATCTTTGCGGATGAGGGCATCACAGGCACTTCGGCCAAGAAGCGGGCAGACTTTATGCGGATGATGAAATGGTGCAAGCAAGGCAAGATCGACTTGATCCTCACCAAGTCCGTCTCCCGCTTCGCCCGCAACACGGTGGACTGCCTCAACTACGTCCGAATGCTGAAAGCGCAGGGCATTGCAGTTTACTTTGAAAAAGAAAACATCAATTCTATGGACGAGTCCACAGAACTGATGCTGACCATGATGGGAGCTTTCGCCCAGGCGGAGAGTGAGTCCATATCTGGCAATATTCAAGCAGGCAAGCGCTACGCCATGCAGCGGGGTGAAGCCACCATTAACTACTACAGTCTGTACGCCTATGAGAAAGGACCGGATGGTAATCCGCAGATCATTCCAGAACAGGCAGAGATCGTCCGAGAGATTTACCAGAAGTACCTCCACGGTGACAGTCTTAACATGATTCGCAAAGACCTGGAGGAACGCCACATTCCAAACGCCCGCGGTGGTGCAACATGGACACATACCGCAGTGCGCGGCATCCTCTCCAATGAGAAATATGTGGGTGATGTCCTGATGCAGAAAACCTTCCAGCAGGATTGCATCAGCCGCAAAACCATCCGCAACACAGGGCAGCGCACCATGTATCTGGTGCCGGATCATCACGAAGCCATCATAGACCGCAAAACATATAATGCGGTTCAGACGGAGCTGGCGCGGCGCAACGCGCTGAAGGGAAATACGCAGAAAAGCACCCCCAGCGGCAGAAGCTGCTATACACCGAAATATGCCCTGTCAGATCGGCTCATTTGCGGCGAATGCGGCACACTGTATCGCCGCTGCACATGGGTAAACCGGGGAAAGAAGCACATTGTCTGGCGCTGTATCAGCCGCTCTGATTACGGCAAAAAATACTGCCATGATTCGCCCTCTGTGGATGAGCAGCAGCTCCAGCAAGCCATCCTGCGGGCGATCAACAGCATAATGTCTGAGAAGCCTGCACTGGTACGGCAAGTTACGGAAAATCTACAGGTGTTGATACATCCCAGCCGAAGCGGAGAACTTACCATCGCAGATATCGACCACCAATTGGAAACTCTGGCACGGGAGTTTGATGCCACCTTCGCAACTGCGGCCATAGGTAACGCTGCAGACTATAGCGAACGATTCAAGATGATCCTTACCCAGCAAACGGAGCTGAAGGCCAAGCGTGTCGAACTGGAACGACAGCAAGCAGAAGATGCGGAACTGAACAGCCACATGGAGGAGGCCGCCGATATAATGGGGCAAGCTGGTACCGCTATCACGGAATGGAACGAACGCAACATTCGAGATCTTGTGGAATCGGTCAGGATACTCTCCAAGGAAAAAATACTGGTGCGGCTGAAAAGCGGGATCGAGAAAACCGAAAAGTTGCAAAGTTAGGGGGGACACACTGGATAAATTCTACACCTCATAAATCCAATTGCTATATGTAGTTCCGAGAAAAACCAAATTAGGGGTTCCAATATTGTTAAAAATGGTTATAATAAAGATGTTATAGTTATGTATTCCCTTTGTACAAATCACGGGATTTATGATAAGCAATCACAACAGTGAAAATACGATTTTAGAGGTAACTGTTATGGAGTTCAAAAGAGTAGTCATTCAAAACTTCAAAGGTATAGAGAACATGGAATTAACATTTTTCCCTGGAGTTAATCTCATCTTGGGTGAAAATGGTGTGGGAAAAACGTCCGTTTTGGAGGCTATGACTATTGCATTTGGGGACTTTTTTAACGGAATTGCGGGAGTCAATAAAAGGGGAATTTTGCATGAGGATATTCACTTTCGAACTAGCCTAACTGGGGATGCTTCGACGAAGATTGAGTATTGTACTCCTACCACAGTTCGGTCTGAAATCCATCTCGATAAAGCGACTGTCACTGGTGAAGTCACACGCAGAGATGAAACGAGTCAATCAAGAACAAAGTATCTTGGAAAAGAATGCGCTTTATATGCAAGAAAAATTTGTAATGATATGCATTCGATTTTACCATTACTCTGTTATTTTAGTACTTCTCGAATGGCTCAGTCCAAACGAGAAGATTTTGGCACTGCAAGTAAAAACAAGCTTAATGATCGTCGAAGTGGCTATATTGGTTGTATCGAAAACAATTTGGATCGAAAGGCATTAGAGGCATGGTGCCTTAAAATGGAGCAGGCTGAATTCAAAAAGAAAGGCCAGGTGCAGGAGTATTCAGTATTTAAAGCAATCGTCTCCACCTTTATGAAGAACATGAATGAGTTGGATATAACACCTACTATCTCGTATTCGGATGTTTTTGATGATATGGTCTACGAAGAAAAGGAGACTATTACTCCCATTAAATATCTCAGTGCAGGCTACCAGTCTTTACTATGGATTATTATGATGATGGCATTTCGTATATGTCAACTGAATCCAACTATTACAGACTATCAAGCTATTCCAGGAATTGTGCTCATCGATGAAATCGACATGCACTTGCATCCTCGGTGGCAGTGGCGAATTGTTGATGCCCTGAAAGAAACATTTCCTAACGTGCAATTTATCCTTGCTACCCACGCTCCCATTATTATATCTTCCTGCAAAGAAGCGCATCTAATTCAGATTGATGATGATCACACTGCCCAGTATCTGCCATCAGCCTATGCATTCTCCATTGATGATGTTGCAGAACTCACACAGGGAAGTTCGGGAATTCCTATTAAGCTAAAAAGACTTTCGAGAGCTTTCGAACGTGCATTTTTCCATGGCGATAAGGAGAGCGCTACTGACATTTATGAAAAAATGCTGGAGCAATTTGGAGAAAGTAATACTGAAGTTGATTTGGCAAAACGGCGTCTTAGTATACTATAGGAGCTATTTAAAATGCTATATATAGAGAAAAACGAATGTCCTGGTGAAGTTGCAGACGATATTCAGGCAATTAAAGAAACGGATGCTTGGAAGAATACTCCAGAACCGCTCAATCAAGTTTTGCCTGAAGAAAGAAGCAAAACAACAAGAGAGCTGCGCAACTTTTTTGACCAGCTTAAAAAAGATAAAATTCGAGAGGCTCTTCTTATTGAACAGCACTATTTGTGCGCATACTGCATGAGTTCAATTGAAAACAATCCTTTACACACAACCATTGAACATTGGTTGCCGCTCAGTAAGAGCAAAGAGACTGCATTGGATTACCAAAACTTTCTAGCCACTTGTAAAGGGGGCAGTGATATTGATGCTTCTGCATTAAAAGGTACACGCTTGCTTTGTTGTGACGCTAATAAGGGAGATAATGATGCTCTGACTTTAGACCCCCGAAATAAAGAGATGCTTTCGGGGATTACATATCTAAGTGATGGAATAATGGAATATCAAGATACGCCACCATTTGATTGTTTCGCCATACAAAATGATATTGATAAAATATTGCGTTTGAACGGGAAAATAGATAGCGAGCATATTTGCAGGCAGGATACCTCAACACAGTTGGTTAAGCATAGAAAAGATGTCTTTCAGAATACAGAGCAAATCTGTATAGATTGTTTGACACGCGGAATCCTTACTGTTGAATGGCTTGACAGCAAAATTCAAGAATGCCTTAGTCGAGAACGGAGAGAGGATTTCGCTGGTGTTGCAATTTTTGTGTATAAAACATACTTAAATCGTCTGCAAGAACGGAGGCATCTACAAGAAGGCTAAATGAGCAACCTTACTGCTAGCTGGTGGACGATGCAGCGCCACTATTGAAGTGACCTTAAGCCAAAACCCAAATCCAGGAGCGCAGTTGAAGTATACGAAAAAATCGTACAGTTGAGAATAACTGCACCTGATGACAAGCATATACTCATTTTCACTAAACCCGCTGTTTTCTTAAAGGGTTTTGTGATATAATGTATTCAACCAGCGAAAGGGATGAGACCGTGGAACGAGTATATGCGTTTACAGATGAGTACGGTGCATTTGGATGGGATATAGATAATCCTTCTGTGTCCACCCATTTCATAATCACCGCAGTCATTGTGAAAGAGTCAGATTTGAGTGCCTTTACGCAAAAAACAGGTGAGCTTCGGAGAAAGCATTTTCAAACCGGTGAAATTAAGTCGAGTAAAGTGGGAAAAAACAATGATCGGCGCCTGCAAATCCTGTCAGACTTACAAGACATCCCGTTCAACTTTTTTTCGGTCTGTATAGATAAGAAGAAATGCTTAGAAAACATGAGTGCAAAAGGTTTGCAATATAAGAAAACATTTTATAAATTCATGAACAATATAGTTCACCGAGAGCTACGACGAGCATTTGAGAAAATAACTGTCGTAGCCGATGAAATAGGCAGTAGCGACTATATGCATAGCTTTTGCGAATATGTAAATAAGCAGCAAGATATGCCGAATCTATTTGGTGATGCGGAGTTCAGGTTTGAAAACAGCAAAGGAAATATCGGAATTCAATTAGCAGACTTAATTAGCGGGACTCTTTCGTATGTTTTTGATAGACACAAACGGGCGGATGATACACCCGCCTATTTGGAGATTCTTAAGGAAAAAACCATACGCATTGAAATGTATCCTAAGACTTACGACACTTACATATTGGAGAATAGTGCAATAGCTGAAGACTATGATGAGGAAATTGCAAAATTGTGCTTTGCTCAAGCGGTTAAATTTATAGAACGAAACGCAGATGAGCATGATCCGGAAATAGTGGCACAAGTGATTGTCCTACAATACTTGCTTTTCCGCTTTATGAACAATGATACACGGGGTTATATTTATACACAAGAACTAAAAAATCAACTCGCAAATACCGAACTTCGTGGTATAAAAGACCAAACATTTAGAATGCGCATTATCGGGAAGTTGCGCGATGAAGGGGTCATAATTGCAAGCTCTCAGCGAGGATATAAAATCCCGTCAAGGCAGGCAGAATTGTATGATTTTATAAATCACGATGCAAAAATTGTGATTCCAATGTTAGCAAGATTGAAAAAATGTAGGGACTTAGTTAAACTTGGAACGGTAAACGGACTTGACCTACTGGCACATCCCGAATATCGTCAACTTCAGGCCTTTTTCGATAGCTTGCCAGTAGAAACTGATTTTGAACAATAACGTTCTAAAACTTAGAAAAGGTAACAAAGAGCAAAATATGCTGATCCCTAGACAACAAAACCTGTGGACAATCACAACACGAAAAAAGACACGCTTCTGCGTGTCTTTTTTCGTGTTGGTACGGTTTTGCAGCGCAAAACCAGTCGCCTGCGGGCGGGTGACTGAACGCGCAAGGGAAACCCGACTAAGGTTTCCCTTGCACACATTCCCTTCCTTGCGATATGCGGGAGTGCGGACAACAAAAGTTGTGGGCAATCACATAAAGAATTACCGGCATAGATGCGTCTGGCGAAAAGCCAGGCGCATCAACCGTTTCCGTTCGTAAGGATATATTTTCTTATGAGAGATTGGCCGCAACCTCTGCTATGGAGGCTGCGGCCTTTTCTCTTTCTAAGGCGCGAAAACCTCTGTTTTTTCCTCTCAGAGCGCCGCTTGAAAGGCGGCGTGGGTGTTTTCCCATGGGGAGCGTCCGGGAGGCAGAACGGAGGCTTTTTGCGTCAAAATCAACACTTTTCAAAACCAGAGGAAGGAGGCGCCGGATATGGCAGTTTTCCGCATCGAAAAGACCGGAGATTACACGGTCATGTCCAACTACCACCTGCGGGACAGCGACGGGGCCCGGGAGCTGGAGGCGCACGGCTATCTCGTCCGGGTGCACGTTCGCAACGAGAACGGGCAGCTTGGCTCCATCGAGTACACCATTTTGGAGCTGCCGAAGGAGCCGGCACAGAAACCTGTGCCTGTACGGGAAAATCCAATACAGGTGAAGCCAATGTTGGATGTCTCATGAAATGCTGACATGTACAGAAGTTTGCTGTGCAGTGGGTCTCATCCTTTGGGATGATTTACATTTCGAAACAGACTCGTATAATATAATTTGAGATAGATGGCAAAAGGCTTATGACAATCTCACTCTGTATCAAAGGGAGGGAAGAAATGACCGAAAATATCATCATAAAGCCCTCTGTTCAGAAACGGTTTGACAGCTTCATGGCGCATGGCAGAGTCCTTTTTTTCAGCGCGCCCTGCGGCTTTGGAAAGACCGTGCTGGCGGACGCGCTGCTGCGCTGGCGGAACGTGCTGCGGCAAAGTGCGGCGGATCCAGACTGCGCGATCCCGCCGTCAGCGCAGGATTGGGACATTCTGCTGATCGACGATCTTCAGCTCATGCAGGAGGAAGCCGGACAGCAGGCTCTTTGCGAATTGATTCGCTCAAGTCCGGAGCGCCATTTCGTGCTGCTCTCGCGCGGTGTGCCGCCCGGCTGCCTGACGGCGTTTCAGTACACGGGGCTGATGACGGTGCTGGAGGCCGACGACCTGCTTTTTGACGCGGACGATGTGCGGCGACTGTTTCAGCTTTCGGGAGCAAATGTAACAGATAGCGAGATCGACGGAATTTTGAGAGAATCCGTGGGCTATCCGCTGGGTGTGGCCATCACGGCGCGGTGCATGTCCCCGGACAAGCCGTGGACGCCGGAGCTGGTGGCGCGGGTGTTCCACGAGGTGTTCCTCTACTTTGAGACCGCCATCTACCGGCGCTTTGATCTGCCGGTGCGGCGCTTCCTGTTGGAGCTGGCTCCCTTTGAAAGCTTTGACCTGGAAATGGCGCGGATGGTCAGCGGCGATCCCCATGCCGGCGAACGACTGGACTGGCTTCTTCGATACACCACTATGCTGCGCTACGACGACTGCCAGCGCTTCCGCTTCTGGTCGGGGTTCCGAGCTTTTCTCCGCTGGGAGATGGAACGGGAGTATACCGAGGAAAAGCGCAAAGCACTCTTCAGCCGGGGCGGGCTGTACTATGAGCTGAAGGAGGACTACGCCCACGCCCTGGAATGCTACACCAGCGGCGGTGACCATTCCAAGGTCTCCGAGCTGCTGGTGCGCAACGCCGAGCTGCACCCCGGCATGGGGCACTATGCCGAGATGGAAAAATACTACCGCAGCCTGCCGGAGGCGGAAATTCTCGCCTCTCCCTCGCTGATGCAGGGCATGAGCATGCTCTGCGCGCTGGCGATGGACTACGAAGGCTCGGAGTGCTGGTACGGCGAGCTGCAAGCATTTGCCGAGCGCTGCGGCAGGCAGGACGCCGCCGGAAAGCAGGCCCGCAGCCGCCTTGCATGGCTGGACATTTCTCTCCCCCAGCGGGGCGTGAACGGTCTGACGGAAACCATTCCCGCCGTGTTCCGGCTGCTGATGAACAAGGAAGTGACACTGCCGTCCTTCTCCGTCACAAGTGCGCTGCCCAGCATTATGAACGGCGGCAAGGACTTTTCCGCATGGAGCAAAAAGGACGACCTGCTCTACAAAACCCTCCGTCTCCCCGTGGAGGCGGTGCTGGGGCGGGACGGCGTGGGTCTTGCGGACTGCGCCATCGCCGAGAGCAAGTTTGAAAAGGGGGAGGACGTGGCCGGTCGGATGCTGTCCCTTCTCCCACAGCTGAACGAGGTCCGCAACCG
>CEAB01025657.1_pt1 | contig 39621 bp, 24 predicted proteins | sample 557651 | NCBI WGS metagenome assembly CEAB01 (sample SAMEA3182046, study PRJEB8094) | gut metagenome | biome: human; feature: gut; material: Stool; isolation source: human stools | place: Canada | collected 2011-11-15
GAAGCCATCCCTGCCACGGAGGAGCGCCTGGAGAAACTACGCAGTAGCATGGCCAACGCCAAGAACTTCATCGCCAAGGCCAGAAAGTTCACCGACATGACGGAACTGACCCCGGAACTGCTCCGCACCTTTGTGGCGAAAATCATCGTGTATGAGAAAGAGGTCAAATACTCCAAGCACGCACCGCAGAATATCCACATCTGTTTTCGGGACTTCAACCTCAACGAGACAGACGATATGCTTCTATGCGGAGAGACAACAGAAAAGGCAGACAGTACAATTGCACTGCCTGCCTAATCCGAGGACACGCTTCAAGGTACCCCTATCAGGAGTAGCGGAAGGGTCCTTCCTTTTTGCTTTCATTTTTTCAGGCGCTTGTCGCACTTCTTGCTGAGCCACGTGCCGATGCTCTGGAACAGCTGCACCAGGATCACCAGGATCACCACGGCCACCAGCATTACCAGGTACTTGTACCGATAGTAGCCATAGTCGATGGCGATCTTGCCCAGACCGCCGCCGCCGATGATACCGCTCATAGCGGAGTAGCCCAGAATGGTAGTCAGCGCGATGGTCACGTTCTGAATCAGAGAGGGTACGCTCTCGGGGATCATTACCTTGCAGATGATCTGCATCGGCGTAGCGCCCATGCTCTGGGCGGCCTCGATGATGTTGCCGTCCACCTCGCGGAGACTGCTCTCCACCAGACGCGCCACAAAGGGGAAGGCCGCCGCTACCAGCGGAACGATAGTGGCCGTGGTGCCCACGGCGGTGCCGATGAGCAGACGGGACAGAGGGAATACCATGATCATCAGGATCAGGAACGGGATGGAGCGCAGCAGGTTGATGATGACGTTCAGCACCTGCATCAGCCAGCGGGGGAGGGGCAGCACGCCGTTTTTCTCGCCTACCACCAGCAGCACGCCCAAGGGCAGGCCGATGACCAGCGACAGCGCCGTGCTCACCACGGTGACATAGAACGTCTCCCACACGGCGAGGGGCAGGGTAGGCAGCGCACGTACCAGGTCCTGAATAGACTCCGGGGAAAACAGATTGCTGTACATACTCAATCCACCTCCTCAACTTCCACGTTGGCTACGTTGCGAATAAAGGATACAGCCTTGTCGAACTGGCTGCTGGGGATGCCCAGCATCATGCTGCCGTAGACCTCCTCGGACAGCTTTTGGGTGCTGGCGGAGATGACGTTGCAGAAGATGTTCTCCTCCGCCGCCAGCCGCGCGATCAAGGGGATGCTGGTGGTCTTGCTGTCCTTGAACACCAGCCGCACCAGCTTCTCCTCCGACGGATCGTACACCTGAGCGTCCGCGCCGCCGGGGAACACCAGCCGACGGCCCGCCGCGGACTTGGGGGCGGCGAACACCGTGCCTACCAATCCGGACTCGGCCACGCGGCCCTCGTCCAGAATGGCCACGTGGCTGCAGATCTCCTTCACCACGCTCATCTGGTGAGTGATGACCACCACCGTGATGTTCAGCTTCTGGTTGATGTCGCGGATCAGCTCCAGGATCTGCCGCGTGGTGTTGGGGTCCAGGGCGCTGGTGGCCTCGTCGCACAGCAGCACCTTGGGATGGGTGGCCAGCGCACGGGCGATGGCCACCCGCTGCTGCTGTCCGCCGGACAGTTGGGCGGGGTAGGAGTCCGCCTTGTCGGGCAGACCCACCAGCTCCAGCAGCTCACGGGCGCGCTGCTCGGCCTCAGCCTTCTTCACGCCTGCCAGCTCCATGGGAAAGCACACGTTCCGCAGGCAGGTGCGCTGCATCAGCAGGTTGAACCGCTGGAAGATCATGGTGATCTCCCGCCGTGCCGCCCGCAGCTGGGCGGGGGTCATGGTGTCCAGCCGCTGGCCGTTGACGATGATCTCACCGCTGGTAGGCTTCTCCAGCAGGTTGATGCACCGCACCAGCGTACTTTTTCCGGCGCCGGACATACCGATGATGCCGTAAATGTCGCCGTCCTCGATGGTGAGGGAGACGTCCTTGAGAGCGTCTACCCCACCGGCTGTACCGGTATCAAATGTTTTGCTGACATGCTTGAGTTCGATCATGGACGTCTCCCTCCTTTCTTCGTTACTTGGTGGTCAGAGCGTCCAGCGTAGTCTGCTTACCGCCGTACAGGCCCATGGGCTCCACGTGGATGGCAGCGATGGAAGCGATGTGGGTGCCGTTCTGGGCATTGAAGTCCTCCAGATAGGGCAGGTGCTGGAAGTAGTTGGCGTCCACGGTGCCGTCATCCACGACGGTGTTGGGCACCACATAATCGTTGAAGGACTGGATATCCAGGGTGATCTCCTTGGCAGCCAGGATCTCCTTGGCGACCTCCAGGATCTCGGCGTGAGGCGTGGGGGAGGCGGCGATGGTGATGGTCTGCCCCTTCAGAGCGTCGTAATCCACGGAGGCGTCATAGCCGTCGGTGGGGTTCTCCACCACGGACACCACGGAGCCGGCGTACTTCTCTGCGATGAAGTCGGCCACCTGCTTGCTCTCCAGAGCGGCCTTCAGGGCCAGGATCTTGGGCTCGTTCTCGTTGCCCTCCTTCACCGCCAGAATGTTGGCATAGGCGGAGGCGCTGCCCTCGATGAGCAGGGAGTCATTGACGGGGTTCAGACCGGCATTGATGGCGTAGTTGCTGTTGATGACGGCGTAGTCCACGTCGGGCAGCAGGTTGGGCAGCTGGGCAGCCTCAGCCTCCACGATCTCCACATTGTACGGATTCTCCACGATGTCGTTCTTGGTGGCGGTGATGCCCACGCCGTCAGCCAGCTTGATGATGCCGTTCTCCTGCAGCAGCAGCAGAGCGCGGGCCTCGTTGGTGGTGTCGTTGGGTACACCGATTTTCACGGTGGTGGCAGCGGTGGCATCCTTGTCTCCAGTAGTGTCAGTGGTGTTGTTGTCCTTGCTGCCGCAGGCTGCCAGGCTCAGGGCCAGCACCAGGGACAGGGCCAGAGCGGCCAAACGGGTGAAAGTGTTGTGTTTCATGGGTTTATGTCTCCTTTTCAAATGTGTTTTGAAGGAATTGTATGATCTTGCTGACGGCGAGCCGCAGGACTGTGCACGTGCCCTGTTGCACACCGGAACAAACAAAAAAACGGCGGTAGGTCGATCGACCTTCCGCCGCTTGTTCACACACCGGCTTTTTCAAGCCGACAAACAGTTTTTGGAAAGCAACCGATCATTTTGGGCGCGCAGAAACATGCACATGGACATCATACCCATGCACATCTCGCACATCATCATAGCGGTGCCGCGACGCTTCATGTTGCTTTCCTCCTCACTGTATTTTGCCGAAGCTGGGCGTAGCATACCGCTTTTGGCGGCAAATGTCAACCCCTTTTTTCTCTTTCTGCATTTTTTCTAAAAAACCCACAAAGGATATAGGCGTTTTCGTGCCATCTGCCATGGAGAGAAGATTTTTCTTGCCAAAACCACAAGATAGTGTATAATAGGAATCACATTACCACAATAGGGAAGGGGAGAGGTCTATGGCGTCCCGCGTATTTGACCTGATTGGTCAGGAGGAACTGCGCCAGGCTACCACGGTGGAGCTCATCGCCAGCGAAAATTTCGTCAGCAGCGATGTGCTCCGCGCGGTGGGCAGCTGCCTGACGAATAAATATTCAGAGGGGTATCCGGCCCACCGGGCCATGGGCAATCAGGGCAGGTACTACGGCGGCTGCCATATCGTGGATGAGCTGGAGGAGTACTGCGTCTCCAAGTGGAAGGAGGTCTTTTCCACCGACTACCACGTCAACGTCCAGCCCCACAGCGGCTCGTCGGCCAATCTGGCGGCCTACATGGCTCTGCTGCAGCCCGGCGACACCGTGCTGTCCATGAGCCTCTCCAACGGCGGTCATCTGACCCACGGCTCGCCGGTGAACTTCTCCGGCAAACTCTACGACCTGCACTTTTACGATGTGGACGATGACGGCTTCATCGACTACGACGGTATGGAGCAGCTGGCCCGCCGGCTGCATCCCAAGCTGATTTTGGCCGGTGCCTCGGCGTACAGCCGCACCATCGACTTTGCCCGCTTCGCCGCTGCGGCGCAGGAGGTGGGCGCCTGCTTCATGGTGGACATGGCCCACATTGCGGGGCTTGTGGCGGCAGGGGAACACCCCAGTCCCTTCGGTCTGGCGGATGTCATCACCACCACCACCCACAAGACCCTGCGGGGGCCACGCGGCGGCCTGATCTTCTGCCGTCCGGAGCTGGCCAAGAAGGTGGACAGCGCCGTATTCCCCGGCACGCAGGGCGGCCCGCTGCAGCACGTCATCGCCGGCAAGGCCGTAGCGGCGGAGGAGGCCCTGACGCCGGCCTTCCGCGCCTACGCCCGCAGCGTGGTGGCCAACTGCAGGGCCATGGCGGCGGAGTTTATGGCCATGGGCTACCGCGTGGTCACCGGCGGCACCGATAACCACCTGTTCCTGCTGGACCTGACGGACACCGGTCTCACCGGCAAGGAGGTGCAGGAGGAGCTGGACCGCTGCGGCATCACGCTTAACAAGAACTGCGTCCCCGGAGACCGGCGCTCCCCGTTCCAGACCAGCGGCGTCCGTATCGGCACCGCCGCCATGACCACCAGGGGCTACACGGCGGAGGATTTCTGCCGCATTGCCCGCCGTATCGACGAGGTGATACGGGGCATGATGGCGGAAAAGGCCGCGCAGGCGTAAGGCACACATCCCATAGAGCGCAAAAGTATCCCACGGCCGTGGGATACTTTTTGTATGCTCGTTATGCCGCGGTTTTCCGCAGGAACCGCCGGAGGAACCATACCGCCATCACCGCACACAGCGCCTCGGAGATCACCGGTGCGAACCAGATACCCGTACCGCCCACGGCTGCTGCCAACAGCAGCAGCGCACCGGCCTGGAACACAAGTCCGCGGCCCACGGAGATGGAGATGGCAGCCTTCGGCCGCTCCACCGCCGTCAGGAAGCCGCCCATGAGGATGTTGCTTCCCAGCAGTATGTAGCACAGACCGTACCGCCGCAGCGCACCGGCCGCGCTGCCCAGCAGCTCCGGCTTTTCCGCGCCCAGGAAGATCCCGGCGATCTGGGGGGCAAAGATCATCACACCGGCGAAGATCACCGCCGTCATGATGCCCACCGCCGTAAAACCGTACCGCAGCAGCTTCCTGCAGCCCGCCGCGTCCTCCTTGCCGTAGTGGTAGCTGACCAGCGGCTGGCTGCCCTGCGAGATACCCAGCATGGTGTTGATGATGAGGGTGTTCACATAGGCGATGATGGTGTAGCACACCAGTCCGTCGTCGCCGAGGCACCGGAGGATGACCCGGTTGAACAGGAAGATCATCACGCCGTTGCACAGCTCCGTCACGCCGTCGGCAAAGCCCAGCGGGATCAGACGCTTGTAGATGCTCCAGTCCATCCTGAACTTTACGAAGTGGAAGGTGTTGTGTCCGCCCAGGAAGTGCCGCAGATAGATGATGCACGTCAGAAGCTGGGAAAGGCCCGTGGCGAAGGCCGCGCCCCAAACGCCCCAGTCCAAAACGAAGATGGCCACGTAGTCCAGCACACAGTTGGCCAGACAGCCGGTGATGACCGTCAGAATGGCCAGACGGGGAAAGCCGTCGGTCTTGATCAGCACCTCCATATTATAGGAGATAATGAAGCACACGGCGAAGGGCGCAAGGCCCTTGAGATAGTCGATGGTATATTGATACGTTACGCCCTTTGCGCCCAGCAGCACGGCGAACGGCTCCAGAAATACAAAGACGAGGACAGTGATGGTCAGGCCGATACAGGTCAGCAGCACGATGTTCTGGGAAAACAGGCTGTTGGCCTTCTCGCCCTGGTTCTGTCCCAGATAGATGGCGATGATGGTGCTGGTGCCGACGGCGAAGATGACGCCGATGGAGAACAGCACGTTGGTGAACGGCACCGCCAGATTCACCGCCGCCATGGCGTATTCGCCTACGCCCTTGGCGACCATCAGTCCGTCTACGATGGAATACAGGCTGAAAACCATGAGGGAGGCCACCGTAGCGGCTGCGAAATGCAGGAATTGCGATAACAGACTGCGCTCATTGAGCATTTTGGATGAGATTCCTTTCTTTTTTGATTTCCATTTCGGATATATAATTCTATTCTAACGAAAAAGAGCTGTTCTGTCAAATACTCTTGTCACGAATGGCGAGACAGTTTATAATTATCTTCATTAAAAAAACTGGGAGGTACGCCCTATGGAAGCCTATGTCATGGACGCTTTTTCCGCCAGCCTGTTCGGCGGCAATCAAGCGGGCGTGGTGCTGCCGGACCGCCCGCTGACCGACGCGGAGATGCAGCAGATCGCCGCCGAGTTCAAGCACTCCGAGACCGCTTTCGTCACCCGAAGCCCTGATGGCAGCGTGATCCTGCGCTACTTCACACCGGCGGGGGAGGTGGAGCTCTGCGGCCACGCCACCATCGCCTCCTTCGCGCTGCTGCGGGCGCTGGGGCGCATCGGTGACGGCGATATCACCGCCCACACAAAGGCCGCGGATCTGACCATCGGCGTTCGGGGCGATACGGTGTGGATGGATATGGCGCCGCCCCACTGGATACGGGAACTGACGGAGCCGGAGCTGCCGGAGCTGTACGAAGCCTACGGCCTGACTCCGGCAGATCGTCCGGAGGGGCTGCTGCCCGCCATCGTGTCCACCGGCTTGGCCGATATCATGATGCCCGTCCGCGACCGCGATACGCTGCTGCGCGCCGTCCAGAACGAGGCGGCGGTAACGGCGCTGTCCAAGAAGTATGATGTCACCGGCGTCCACATGTTCTGCCTCGGCGACGGCTGCACCGCCTATTGCAGCAACTACGCGCCGCTGTATGACATTCCCGAGGAGTGCGCCACCGGCACCAGCAACGGCGCATTGACCTACTACCTTTACCGCCACGGCATGGTGCAGCCGGAGCAGGAGAACGTATTTTTGCAGGGCGAGCATATGCACCGCCCCTCGGAGATCCGCAGCCGCCTGTATGCAGACGGCGATACCGTCACCGTCCGCGTGGGCGGCCGCGCCGTCATGAGTATGTCCTGCGACATCAAGCTGTAAAAATAGGGGAGCGGCACACGGGCCGCTCCCCTGTTTTCTATCCCTGACAACCTGAGGTTGCGCCGCTTTGGTCCAAAAACCACCAACGCTACGCAGAGTTGCTGGACACCAACCGCCGCGCCCTGCTATACTGACCCTGACCGTACCCGGACCTGATCTGTGAGAAAGGAGACTGTATGGAACACCGACACCCCTATACCGCCAGAGGCGTGCTGACCGCGCTGGGGAAATCCGCGTTGTACGTGCTGTTCTTTCTGGGAGTGCAGCTGTTGACCGGCGCGATCTACGCCGCCATCGCCATCGCCGGCTCCGCGCTGCGTCCCGGCGGCTTCGATCCCCAGAGCATCCTGGACGGCGCGGACACCGCCACGCTGCTGGCCGATTTCTTCATCGCGGCGGGACTGCTGCTGTGGTTCAAAATACGCCAGACGCCGCTGTCAGAGGCCGTGTGCCTGCGCCGCTGCTCCGGTTGGACTGTCGGCTTCTGTTCCTTTGCCGGCATCGTGCTGTACGTCCTGACGGATCTGGCGCTGTCCCTCCTGCCGGAGGCGTGGATGGCCGCGTACAACGCGGATATGTCCGTCCTGGCCTCCACCGGCCTGAACACGTTCCTGACCATGGCGGTGCTGGGCCCGCTGGCGGAGGAACTGACGTTTCGCGGCGTCATCCAGACCCGTCTGGAGCGTGCCATGCCGCCCTGGCTGGCTCTGGTATTACAGGCCGCCATCTTCGGCCTGGTCCATGGGACGCCCATCCAGATGGTCTACGCCTTCCTGATGGGTCTGGCCTTCGGCTTCCTCCGCCGCCGCACCGGCAGCATCCTGCCCGGCTTCGCCGCCCACGCCGCCTTCAACGCCATGAACGATCCGCTGGGACTGTTCAGAGGCACCGGCGGCGTCGGAGCCGCGCTGGCCGCCATGGCGGCGGTGGGCGTGGCGGGCTGCGTGGTGTGCCGCAAGGGCCTGTCGGACTTCGCACCCCAGGACCCCGACCGCCGCGGCCCCATCCTGTGACCGCCCACATACGCAAAAAAGAGAACGGTTTCCGCCGTTCTCTTTATTTATGCGATTTTTCCGTTTTTGCAAAAAAACCCTCGATACTATGCAGCCAGCTTATTGAAATCGCACAAAAACAGGTGTATTCTATCGTTGTAATGACCTGCCGGCACATACCGGCGGAGATCATAAAGAAAAGGGGAGTTTCTGTGAAAAAACGTATCCTATCCATCCTGTTGGCGGCTCTCATGCTGCTCAGCGCCCTTCCGCTGGGCATGGTGGACACCGCCTACGCCGCCGAGACCTCAGGGGTCGCGGCGCAGAGCTACTATGTCGCCGGCGGCCAGTGCGGCGACGACCTGACCTGGACGCTGGACAGCAGCGGCACCCTGACCATCAGCGGCACCGGTCCCATGTACGGCTATTCCTTGTTTAAGAATCCCTGGTGCGACAGTGCATTGAGAAGCTCGGGGATCAGCACCCGAGTGAAAAACGTGGAGATTTCCTCCGGCGTTACGACGTTGGGAGCATACGCCTTTAGCGCCTGTGATTCAATGACCGGCGTTTCCCTGCCGGAGACACTGCTGGCAGTGGGGGAGAGCTGCTTCCAGTCATCTTATGGACTGCACAATATCAGCATCCCAAACAGTGTTCGATCCATTGGCGATTGCGCCTTCTCCAGCTGCAACGGCCTGACCCGCGTTACACTGGGCAGCGGCCTCAAGGGTATCGGGGGTCAGGCTTTCAAAGAATGCAGCAGCCTCAGCAGTATCGTCATTCCTGAGGGGGTCACGGCTATCGAGTTTTCAACGTTTGAAGATTGCTCCAACCTGATGGAGATCACCATCCCCCGCACGGTGACGAGTATCGGGAGATGGGCTTTTGACGGCTGCTATGGGCTGTCCAAGGTGACTTTTACCGGCACGCGGTCGCAGTGGAATGCTATTGATATGGGCGATGACAATGACCCGCTGCTGAGTGCTAATATCACCTTTGCCGGCAGCGGTCCCGCCGCACCCACCGTCACCGCGGGCACCGACAGTCAGGGCCGTCCGACCCTGAAATGGAACGCTGTCACCGGTGCGGCCAAGTACGAGGTGTACCGCGCCCGCAGCCGCAGTGGCGAGTACATCAAGTATTCTACCGTCACCGGCACGTCCTATACCAACACATCTTACATCGAGGACGGCAATACCTACTATTACAAGGTGCGCGCTCTGGATGCCAACGGCACGGCAGGCGCGTGGAGCAGCATCGTGTCCGTGACCTATAAGCAGACTCTGCCCGCGCCCACCGTCACCGGCGGCAACGACGCGCAGGGCCGTCCGACCCTGAAATGGAAGGCTGTGTCCGGCGCGGCCAAGTACGAGGTGTACCGCGCCCGCAGCCGCAGTGGCGAGTACATCAAGTATTCTACCGTCACCGGTACGTCCTACACTAACACCAGTTACATCGAAAACGGCAATACCTACTACTACAAGGTGCGCGCTCTGGATGCCAACGGCGCGGCGGGCGCGTGGAGCAGCATCGTGTCCGTGACCTATAAGCAGACTCTGCCCGCGCCCACCGTCACCGGCGGCAACGACAGCCAGGGCCGCCCGACCCTGACATGGAACGCCGTCACCGGCGCGGCCAAGTACGAGGTGTACCGTGCCCGCAGCAAGGACGGCGACTACATCAAATACAGCACTACCACCGGCATCAGCTACACCAACATCAGCTACATCGAGGACGGCAATACCTACTATTACAAGGTTCGCGCCCTGAAATCCGATGGCACAGCAGGCGCGTGGAGCAGCATTGTGTCCGTGACCTACCGCGCCGCTTCGACAGGCACACTGCCCGCGCCCACCGTCACCGGCGGCAACGATGCGCAGGGCCGTCCGACCCTGAAATGGAACGCCGTCACCGGCGCGGCCAAGTACGAGGTGTACCGTGCCCGCAGCAAGGACGGCGATTACATCAAGTATTCTACCGTCACCGGCACGTCCTATACCAACACATCTTACATCGAGGACGGCAACACCTATTACTACAAGGTCCGCGCTCTGGATGCCAACGGCACGGCGGGCGCATGGAGCAGCATCGTGTCCGTGACCTACCGCGCCGCCTCGACAGGTACCCTGTCCGCACCCACCGTCACCGGCGGCAACGACAGCCAGGGCCGTCCCACGCTGAAATGGAAAGCCGTCACCGGCGCGGCCAAGTACGAGATCTACCGCTCTTACAGCCGTGACGGCAGCTACAGCAAGTACAGCACCCAGACTTCGACCGCCTATACCAACAGCTCCTACCTCACCAGCGGCACCACGTACTATTACAAGGTCCGCGCGCTGGACGCCAATGGTAACGCCGGCCCGTACAGCGCGGTGGTATCCGTCACCTGCCGCCTGAAGCTGTCCGCTCCCTCCGTCACCGGCGGTAAGGACAGTCAGGGCCGTCCTACCCTGAAATGGAACGCCGTCACCGGCGCGGCCAAGTACGAGGTGTACCGCTCCACCAGCCGCAGCGGTACGTATACCAAGTACAGCACCCAGACCTCCACCAGCTATACCAACAGCTCCTACCTCACCAGCGGCACCACCTACTACTACAAGGTCCGCACCCTGGGCTCCGACGGCAGCTACGGCCCGTACAGCTCCGTGGTATCCGTGACCTACAGGGCGACCTCCTCGGCTGTCCCCGCGGAGGTCACGATGGGCAAGGCCACGGCACAGGGCAGCTATATCACCGTCACCTGGGATAAGGCAGCCAACGCCGCTTCGTACCGCGTGTACCGCAGGGTGAATAACAGTTCCGACTGGAACGTAGTGGCGTCCTCCGTCAGCGGCACCAGCTATACGGACTGGAACGTGGAGCCTGGTGTCCGCTATACGTATACCGTCCGCGGTGTTGCGGCAGATGGCCAGACTCTCAGCAAAACCTACAACAAGACCGGTGTCACCGCCTTTGCCACCATCAACTCCAATAATGTGGCATCTGACAGCCTGCTGCTCAAGCCATCGGTCAATATTCCCAGCAGCCTGACGCGTATGAACTGGGATTATATCGGGCTTTACTACTACCACGGCCAAACAATTAATGCAGGGCTCGACGACTTCGGCGGCATGCTGCGGCTGCTGTTCAACAGTGACGGCACCGTCTATCTGGTCAGCGGTAACGGCACTTCCCGCGGCGTGTATTACGCCAATGACTCGGTGATCTCCATCATGTTTCCGGATGATGAGACGCCACAGGTCTATATGGTGACATTTATGCGTACAGAGAAATATACCTATCTGCACCTCATGCCAGACGCCTCCGGAAGAGAAGCTCTGGTGTTTTCGGCCGGTTCCTACCGCTAACGCACCACAAAAAAAGAGGACTGTCCATCGGACAGTCCTCTTTTTTATCCCACATTTTACAGGAAAAACTTTCGGTGCAGGCTGCGGCGCAGGGGCTTGCACCCCGCGATGACCAGCAGCATGGCGCCCAGCACGGTACACACCGCCAGCGGGTAGAACGACCACAGAAACGTGTCGTGCAGCCGGAACGTCACATTCAGCAGCCACTCCACCAGCTACACCGTACCCGCGGACTACCTGGAGAAGGGCCGGACCTACACCTTCAAGGTCCGCGCCTATACCGCCAGCGGCAGCATGGGCACCTTCAGCAATGAGGTAACCATCACCTACCAGCCCAAGCAGACTCTGGCCGCACCCACCGTCACTGCCGGCCTTGACGATCAGGGCTATCCCGCCCTGACCTGGCCTGCCGTGCCTGATGCGGCCCGGTATGAGGTCTATCGCGCTGCCAGCGAGGACGGCAATTTCGCCCAGCTCGCCGCCGTTACCTCCAACAGTTACACCAACAGCGCCGTCCTGACGGACGGCGCTGCCTACTACTACAAGGTCCGCGCACTGGACAGCGACGGCGAGGCCGGCCCCTTCAGTGATGTGGTCTCCGTTACATACACCGCCCGGCCCGCTACGGTGGCCAGCGGCAAGTGCGGCGACAGCGCAGCGTGGAAGCTGGATGCCGACGGCGTTCTGACCATCACCGGCGCCGGCCCCATGGCGGACTACGGTGCATACGGTCCCTGGTACATCGCCCACCTCACAGACATCAAAAAGGTAGTGGTGCAGGAGGGTGTGACTACCATCGGTGACCACGCCTTTGCAAATCTGAGTTATGTCACCTCCGTGACCATCCCCAGCAGCATCACCTCCATCGGCGCCCATGCATTTGAGAAGTGCCGCCTTGGCGGCGCAGTGACCCTGCCGGAAGGCTTGACCGCCATTGGCGACTTCGCCTTCTCCGGCAGCGGCATGGCCTCTCTGACCCTGCCGGAGAGCCTGCGTACCATCGGCAACAGCGCCTTTTTGTGCTGCTCGCTGCGCGAACTTACCATCCCCGATGGCGTTACCTCCATCGGGACCGGCGCATTCTGCAACGCGAGCCTGACCTCCGTGAAGCTGCCTGCCAGCGGGGTAACGCTGGGTGACAGCCTGTTCCAGGAGTGCGAGAAGCTGACGGAAGTGACCCTGCCTGCCGACCTGACGGTCATCGGCCCCAGCATGTTCGAAAATTGCGGCAGCCTGAAGAACGTGACCATTCCCTCTGGTGTGACCCACATCGGGAACGCTGCCTTCGCCGCGTGTGAGGCGCTGCCGGAGATACGGCTCCCCGACGGCATGGAGACACTGGGCTCCGAGGCGTTTGTGGGCTGCCGTGCCGTGACCAAGGTCTATATCCCCCGCAGCCTTACCAGCATCGGAGGGGCCGCGTTCCGGATCTGCGAGGGCCTGACCGACGTGTACTACGGCGGCACGGCGGCGGAGTGGTTGGCCATCTCCGTGGCTGACCGCAACGACCCGCTGCTGAACGCGGCGCTCCACTGCACCGGCCAGTCCGCAAGCCGGCTGGATGTGCCCGCCATGACGCTGGGCGAGGATTGCAGCGACGGCAAGCCCACCGTCTGGTGGCCCGCCGTCACCGGCGCGGAGCGCTACGAGATCTGGCGCGCACAGGCCGCCTCCGACGGCAGCGCCCCTGCCGCTTCCGCCTATACCCTCATCGTGTCGGCGGACGTCACGTTCCACAAGGATACCACCGCCGAGGCCGACACCTGGTATTACTATAAGGTACGCGCCGTCAGCGGCAGCACGTACAGCGACTTCAGTCAGGCGGCCCGCCGGTACTGCGAGGCGCCTCCCACCATGGACACGCCGGAGATCACGTCTCTGGAGCTGGATGACAGCGGCAAGCCGGTGCTGACCTGGCGCACCGTGGAGGGTGCCGCCCGCTATCAGGTGTTCCGCTCGGAGGATAACGGCTTCTCCTACTCTCCCATGGGCACGGTGCTTCCCACCGGCTCCGACACCATCACCTGGACGGACACCACCGCTGTCAGCGGCACCGGCTATTACTACGGCGTTGGCTGCTATGATGACAACGGCCATTACAGCAGCTTTGGCGGCGGTGAGTGGTGGGTTACCGCCCGCTGACCCCAGCCCCACATACGCAAAAGGAGAACGGCTTCCGCCGTTCTCCTTTTGCGTATGCTCTCTTTTTTACACGTACCGCTGGGAGCCCACATCGAACACGCCGCGGGTGGTGATGCGCAGCGTGGGGATCACCGGCAGCGCCATGAAGCTCAGGGTCATGAACGGGTCGATGCCCTCGGACACGCCCAGCGCGTAGGCGGCGGCCTTGGCGGCCTCCAGATCGCGGTTCACATTGACCAGGCTGTCGTCGGACATGATGCCCGCGATGGCCAGCAGCACATCGCTCTTCACCTGACCGTCCTCCACCACGGTGATGCCGCCGTGGTTCTGTACGATGTGGTTGGCGGCGAAGGCCATGTCCTCCTCGTTGGTGCCCACCACGATGATGTTATGGCTGTCGTGGCTGATGCTGGTGGCCACCGCACCCTTCTTCAGACCGTAGCCCTTGATGTAGCCCAGACCGATGTGGTGGGTGTTCTTATGCCGCTCGATCACGGCGATCTTCAGAATGTCGTAATCCACGTCGATGCGGTCGGTGTAGCCGCCGTCGGTGGTGGTGATCTCACCGCTGACCATGCCAATGACGGCGTGGGGGCGGCTGTCGGTGAAGTCCGCCGCAGTCAGCGGGGCCACATGGAACGTGTCATGGGCGTGCTTCACCAGATACGGATCGATCTCCGGCGTGGGGAAGTCCTTCAGCACGCCGTCGCTGTACATCAGCTCGCCCTTCTTGAACACCTTCTCAATGTTGAAGTGCTCGAAGCTGTCGATGATAACGAAGTCCCCCAGATAGCCGGGGGCGATAGCGCCGCGGTTGTTCAGCAGGAAGTACCGCGCCGCGTTGTGGCAGGCGGCCTTGATGGCGGTGATGGGATCCGCGCCCAGTGCGATGGCCTTCTTGACGATGTAGTCGATATGCCCCTTTTCCAGCAGGTCGTTGGGGTGCTTGTCATCGGTGCAGAACATGCACCGCTCCACGTACTTGTCACACAGCAGGGGGACCAGCGCCTCCAGATTGCGGGCGGCGGTGCCTTCGCGGATCATGATGAACTGGCCCCGCTCCAGCTTGGCGATGGCGTCGGCCAGATCGTGGCACTCGTGGTCGGAGTAGACGCCCGCCGCGATGTAGGCGTTGAGGTCGTTGCCCTTCAGATCGGGGGCGTGACCGTCGATCTTCTTGTGGTGGGCCTGACTGGCCACGATCTTCTCTACCACCTGGGGGTCGCCGTTGATGGTGCCCACGAAGTTCATCATCTCCGCCAGACCCTGTACCCGGGGATGGTCGTAGAAGGAGTCAATGGCACGGTAGTCCAGGTTGGCGCCGGACTCATCCAGCGGCGTGGCCGGCACGCAGGAGGGCAGCATGAACCGCACATCCACCGGCAGATCCTCCGTGGCCTGGAGCATGTACTCGATGCCGTCGGTGCCCATGACGTTGGCGATCTCGTGGGGGTCTGTGATGACCGTGGTGGTGCCGTGAGGCAGCACAGCCTTGGCGAACTCCGTGGGACTCACCAGCGAGCTCTCCAGATGGATGTGGGCATCCACGAACCCCGGCAGCACGATCTTGTCGGAGACATCCACCTCCACCGCACCGCTGTATTCGCCCATGCCCACGATGAGGCCCTCCGCCACGGCGATATCCCCGTGACACAGCTCATTGGAAAACACGTTGACGTAGGTGGCGTTCTTCAGCACCAGATCCGCCGGCTCCCGACCGGCGGCCACGGCGATGACCCGCAGCTTCTTGTTGAGCTTGCGGTTGATTTTTCCGGCGTAGCTTTCCTTGACAGACATATGCAATAGACTCCTTTCCCGGTGCGGCCCTCCAAAGCCATTAGTTTTGTTAATTCTAAATATTACCACAGCTTATAAAGATTGTCCAGCCCTTCTGCTATAAAAAACGTGTGGCAGCCTGCGGGCTGCCACACGTTTTACTTATGTATGCGTTCTTAACGCTTTACTTCACGCTGCCGTCGGCATTGAACACCGGAAGGGGGGCCAGAAACTTGATGTCCTTGCGCGCCGCGGCATCGCCCTCGGCCAGCACGGACACGCGGCCGGCCACGATGCCGCCCGCCAGCTTCACCAGCTCCTCCATGGCGTGGATAGAGCCGCCGGTGGAGATGACATCGTCCATCAGCAGGATGCGCTTGCCGCGGATCATGTCGGCGTCGTCGCGGCCCAGATAGAGCTTCTGTACGCCGGCGGTGGTGATGGACTTATCCTCCACGTGGATGGGATCGGGCATGTATGCCTTGGGACCCTTGCGGGCGATAAAGTACTTGGCGGCGCCGCTCTGTCGGGCCATTTCGTGGATGAGGGGGATGGACTTGGCCTCGGCGGTGAACAGATAGTCGTAGCTGTCCTGGTCCACCAGCTTCAGCATTTCCCGGGCGCAGGCCACCGTCAGCTCTGCGTCGCCGAAACAGATAAAAGCGCCGATATACAGGTCGTCCGTGACCTTACAGATGGGCAGATCGCGCTGCAGACCGGCCACGGTGATGGGATAAACAGGCATGATTCAAAACTCCTTTTCAGGCGCGGCCGCCATATGGCCGTCTGCCGTCATAGTATGGTCGCACTGCACGAAACAGCAGCAAACCATCGATCAACAAGGGCAAACAGGACTGTCAGCGCGTCTTTCCGGCGCTTTTTGCTCTTTTCGCCTTGGCCTGCGTCAGCAAACCTGCACCTCAAAAGCCAAAAAACACCTGAAAATCCATCACTGACAGGTGCAAAGCAGCTTTGCCGGAGCAGAAGCGTGCCCGGGCGGGGAAAGACCGGAGGAGGGTACTTGCTGCATCCCCGAGAGTCTTGCCGCTGTATGGGCGTATCGCTGCCCGTCAAAGCCGTGCTTGTCTTTGTCGATCGACAGTGTACATTATATTAGCAGCCCGAAAAAAAGTCAAGATTCCGCCGCAATTTTACACGGAAAAGCGGTCACGCTTTGAAGTGCGAAAGCACCGGCTGTTTTGTGAAAAATATATCAAATAAGCCGCCGCAGAGTGACGGATTTTTGCTGTGAGTCATTCAACAATATGCACAAAAAAGGCAGGTTTTTTTTTACGGCCCGAAAGGGAGAATTTGGCTGAACACCCCTTGAGAAAAAGGAAAATCGGTGTTATCATCGGGGCAGATGAAGGCGTGGGACACTGCGCCGACATGATTCCGAACGGAACACTTATTTGAGGAGGAATTTAGCTGTGAATAAGTATTTGGCAGACGTTCTGGAGAGCGTCAGAACCAAGCATGGCAACGAGCCTGAGTTCGTACAGACGGTTGAGGAGGTCCTGTCCTCTCTGGAGCCTGTGATCGAGAAGCACCCCGAGTATGAGAAGGTGGACCTGCTGGGCCGCATGGTGGAGCCCGAGCGTATGTTCACGTTCCGCGTGGTGTGGTGCGATGATGCCGGCCAGTGGCATACCAACCGCGGCTGGCGCTGCCAGTTCAACGGCGCTATCGGCCCCTACAAGGGCGGCCTGCGTTTCCAGAAGAACGTGTATGAGGGCATCATCAAGTTCCTGGGCTTCGAGCAGACCTTCAAGAACAGCCTGACCGGCCTGCCCATCGGCGGCGCCAAGGGCGGTTCCGACTTCGATCCCGCCGGCAAGTCCGATGCCGAGGTCATGCGTTTCTGCCAGAGCTTTATGACCGCTCTGTACCGCTACATCGGGCCCGACATCGACGTCCCCGCCGGTGATATGGGCGTGGGCGGCCGCGAGATCGGCTATCTGTACGGCCAGTACCGCCGCCTGAAGGGCGTGTGGGAGAACGGCGTGCTCACCGGCAAGGGCCTGAGCTACGGCGGTTCCCTGATCCGTCCCGAGGCCACCGGCTACGGCGCCATGTACTATCTGCAGGAAGTGCTGAAGCACGAGAATGACACCATCGAGGGCAAGAAGATCGCTATCTCCGGCTACGGCAACGTGGGCTGGGGCATCATGAAGAAGGCATCCCAGCTGGGCGCCAAGGTCACCTATTTCGCCGGCCCCGACGGCTACGTTCACGATCCCGACGGCGTTATCACCGACGAGAAGCTGAACTTCATCCTGGAGATGCGCGCCAAGGATCCCATGCACTGCAAGCCCTATGCTGACAAGTTTGGCTGCGAGTTCGTTGCCGGCGAGAAGTGCTGGGGCGTCAAGGATGTTGACGTGTACATGCCCGCCGCCATGCAGAACGACGTCAAGATGGAGTCCGCTGAGAAGATCGCTGCTTCCGGCGTGAAGTACTACATCGAGGTCGCCAATATGCCCACCACCAACGATGCTCTGAACTTCCTGCGTGCGCAGAAGCACATGATCGTTGCTCCCTCCAAGGCTGTTAACGCCGGCGGCGTGGGCGTCTCCGCTCTGGAGATGGCGCAGAACTCCGAGCGTCTGGTCTGGACCGCTGAGGAAGTCGACCATCAGCTGCACAAGATGATGGAGAACATCCACAAGGTGTCCGCCGAGGCCGCCGAGGAGTACGGTCTGGGTTACGATCTGGTGGCTGGCGCCAACATTGCCGGCTTCAAGAAGGTCGCCGAGGCGATGATGGAGCAGGGCTGCTTCTAAGCCGAACGCTTCATCCGGTACAAAAAGTACATAAGAGTACCCAAGTACACCAAAAGGGACCGCTTTTGCGGTCCCTTTTTTTATGATTTTCTGAAGTTTTTGCCGAAGCGGTTGACATTTTTTTCAAAAACGGCTTATACTATATCGGACTGTATCGGACGAATTTTCGGTTTTGGGCTGGGCCGCTTTTGAGAGCGGTACAGTACTGGGATTGGAAAAAAATGGAATTTGCGGCAAAGCGGGGGGATGGGCGATACCACAGTTTGACCTTGGAAAAATTTTACAGATGCTGCCGGATCTGGCAGTGCTGGCGGCAGTGTATCTGCTGGTACTGCTGCCCCGCTGGAGGGGACTGGGACACCGCGTACTGGCAGTCCGGACGGTGTTTTTCATCTATCTGGTCTGCGTGCTGGGAGTGACGCTGCTGCCGGTGCTGGCCAATTTGCCGAAATTGGCGGGGAATCACTATACACTCATGGAACTGGAGCCTTTCCGTGATCTGCGGAACGGCTACGGCAACGCAGCGCGACAGCTGTCGCTGAACGTTGTGATGACAGTGCCTTTCGGCTTTCTGTGGCCGCTGGTGCGGCGGAAGCGCGGCCTGTGTCGGGCGGTGCTGGCCGCGCTTCTGCTGAGCCTGTGCATCGAGCTGTTGCAGCCGCTTCTGACGACAAATCGCACATCCGACATCACGGATGTCATCGCCAACACGGCTGGTGGACTGGTGGGGTATCTGCTGTTCCTGCCCTTTGGTTCCCGCCTCCTGCATCTCTGCGGCGCGGAAGATCGTCCGCGAAATGTGGACGAAATGCCGGCGAATGCGGACAATGCGAAGAATGGAGAAGGCGAAGATCAGGATAAATTTTAGTGGCTAACAGAAAGAAAAAGCGAAAGCACCGTATGTGAAGCGCGGTACCTGCCCCACAAAAATAATGCGACAAACCACACAAAAAGTATAATACGGGCGAAATATAGCGCTGCAATGGACGGCGCAAAACAGTGCATGAAGCAGCATAAAAATAGCGCGATAGACTGCATAAAATGGCAGATTGAGCCGCATAAGCGAATGTGTATAAAACCGCATAAATATAACCATGCCCTGCCGGCACCATCCGGCAGGGCATGGTTGTGTGCAACTAATTTCCGTTTTTCTTCCGGGAATTTCCGGTTTTATTTCCGGATGTGCTTCATGAGGAAGTTTCAACGAAAAAAGCTGAATATTTATGCGAAATAGATGAATGCTAAACAATTTCGGTGCGAACAAGCGAAAAGCCGCGCAGCATTTTCCGACGGAAAACGAACGCCGAGCCGCCGGTGAATCAGTCGTGCGCACCGAGGCTGGAACAGTCGGGCGCACCTGGGGGAAACGCGGCGGATATGGAGGGCTGCGATGAGGCAGCGGCAGAGCGCAAGAGAGCAGAGAGGTCCTTTGCGACAGCCGCGGGTCACGAAGGTGCGGTGGTCTTGGGGCCGTGTGGGTTACGAGAGGGCTGAAAGGCCCTCTGAAAAAAATAGCGGGTCGCGAGGGAGGAGAGACTCGCAATGTCCGTCAGAGCTATCTGGCCATCGCTGCCGTAGGAGAGGTGATCCACGTGAAGTTGACATAACTCGGAGGCGTGGCGATAACCGACTTATCGGCGGTCATCAGGGCGAAGGCGGCCATGTCGTCGCCCATCAGCAGGCAGGGGGTGAGACTGCGGTCCTGCGCGATGAGAAAATCACCGCCGTAAAAGCAACTGAGGCTGCACGGCGGGCCGCCCTTTTCCACGCGATGCAGGCTTGCAGTGCTTCCGCACCGGTCTGCGCCGCGTACCGGATGCGGAACTCGCCGGTGAAGGTGCCGGGTCGGAACAGATCGTTGGCCCTTTCCCTCGTAGGTGTACCGTGGTGGTCTTTGTGAACGCGCCGCTTTGGCAGACGGCGGCGTCACTGCGGCGGTCAACGGCCCGGGGAAAGGGCAGCCGCCGGCCGGAGCGCGGCGGCTGCGGCGCAGACGGCGCAAAAAGCGGTCGGAATGCGCTTTTGCCGGGAGATGGTTTCACGTGCAGGGCGTGTCCGCCTGAAAAGAAATGGGGCTTGCCGGTGATGTGCACGAAATGAGCGGCGTGCCGGTGGCGTGTGGTGGACCGCGTGTCTGCGATTCAGCCAGAACAGGTGTGTTGACGGGGCATTGGATATTCGCAGGGTACGCTGGTCGGCAGGGGGCCTTCCAACGCTTTCCCGTGGTTCGGCTTAGCGGGTGTCAGTCTGGCTCCGAGGAAGTGCCGCTGGGCGGCGAGGGGTATGGCGGCGTGCCGGTTGGCACGTTTGGCCGGCGCTCGTTGTGTACGCCGCCTTGGTGTGCCGGCCTTCTGCGAAAGGAACATCGCCTGATGGGGTGGACTGTGCTTAGAACGTGTCAGGCCGCCAGGCGTAGGGGAGGAGAGCGGTGACGGCGGCAGACAGCTCCCGGAACTGACGGCAGGTCAGGGACTGCCCGCCGTCGGACAGCGCGCAGGCGGGGCGGTCGTGGACCTCCACCATCAGGCCGTCGGCTCCGGCCGCTGCGGCGGCCAGCGCCAGCGGCAGCACCAATTCGCTGCGGCCCGCCGCATGGCTGGGGTCTACCAGCACCGGCAGGTGGGTGGCCCGCTTCAGTACGGGGATGGCGGACACGTCCAGAGCGGCACGGGCGGCGGACACACCGCTGCGTACACCGCGCTCACACAGGATGACCTGCTCGTTGCCGCCGGAGAGCAGGTACTCCGCTGCCAGCAGAAATTCCTCCACCGTGGCGGAGAGGCCGCGCTTCAGCAGCACGGGGCGGCGCAGCTGGCCCAGCGCTTTCAGCAGGGCGTAGTTCTGCATATTGCGGGCGCCGACCTGCAGCATGTCCACGTCGGCCAGCAGGTCCAGCTGGGAGATATCGGTGATCTCCGTTACCACCGGCAGGCCCGCATCCCGGCCCGCCTGCACCAGCAGGTCCAGACCGGCCTTTTCCAGACCCTGGAAGGTGTAGGGCGAGGTGCGGGGCTTGAAGGCGCCGCCCCGCAGCAGTTGGGCGCCGGACTCCTTCACCGACTGGGCCACCGCGGCCATCTGGGGCGCGGACTCCACGGCGCAGGGCCCTGCGATCATGCAGAATTTTTCACCGATTTTTGCATCGCCCACGGCAACCACGGTATTGGCGGGGTGGGCGGCGCGGCCCGCCAGACGATAGGCGGGGGTGAGACGGCGCACCTCCTGCACGTAGGGGAGCCCTTGGAGCATATTGGGGTCGAGACGCCACGTGTCGCCCACCAGCGGAAGAAGGATGCCGTCGGGACCGGCGACGCAGCCGCCCTTGACGTTCTGGGCGGCCAGCTGGGCCAGAAGCTGGCGGATGGCCGCCTCCGGCGTTCCTGTTTTGATAACGATGACCATGTGTGCCTCCTGAAAAAATATCTCGGGCTATTATACCGTTTTCTGCCGCTTTTTGCAATCCGGCAGTTCCGCTTATTGACAGAAAATCCGGAAAGCGATTATACTATCTTATAGTATCATCGTATCAAGGAGTCTGGCGGGCCCGCAGCGGGACGCCGCAGCTTTGGAGGGGAAAATGGAAAGACAATTTACGCTGAGCTGCTGCTCTACCGTGGATCTGCCGTACAGCTATATGGAGAGCAGGGACATCCCCGTGCTGTTCTACACCTACGTGGTGGACGGCGCGGAATATGACGACGACATGGGCCGCGACCCAGAGGCACTGCCCCGCTTCTACCGGTTCATTCGGGAGGGAAAGCTGCCCCAGACCAGCCAGATCAACGTGGCCGCCTATACAGAGTTCTTCGAGAGCCTGCTGCAGAAGGGCGACCTGCTGCACATCGCGTTTACCTCCGGCCAGTCCGGCTCGGTACATAACGCCTTTCTGGCGGCGGAGGAGCTGCGGGCCAAATATCCGGAGCGGAAGCTGGTGGTCATCGACTCGCTGTGCTCCTCCTCGGGCTACGGCCTGCTGGTGGACAGCGCCGCCGACCTGCGGGACCAGGGCAAGTCCCTGGAGGAGGTGGAGCAGTGGGTGCTGGCGCACCGGAATCGGGTGCATCACCAGTTCTTCAGCAGCGATATGACCCAGTTCCGGCGGACGGGCCGCGTGTCCGGCGCGGCGGCCACCGTAGCCACGGTGCTGAACATCTGCCCCATCATGCGGCTGGACGACACCGGCTCCATCAAGGCGTACAGCAAGGTGCGGGGCAAGAAGAAGGCTGTGGAGGTGACGGTGGAGACCATGGCACAGTGCGCCGAGGGCGGCGTGGACTACGACGGCAAGTGCTTCGTGTGCCACTCCCAGTGTCCGCAGGACGCGCAGCTGCTTATCGACGCCATCGAGCAGCGGTTCCCCAGGCTGAAGGGACGCATCCGGCTGTGCGACATCGGCACCATCATCGGCTCCCACGCGGGGCCGGGTACCGTGGCGGTGTTCTTCTACGGAAACGAGCGGCCCAAGATGGCGTGACAAAGCGAAAGAGCAAAAAAAGAGGCGCGGCGGGAGCCGTGTCTCTTTTTTTGCGGCGGGGGAGGGGGCCGGGCTGCGCGGCACGGGTATGGAAACGGAGCGGGAGGCAGATAATACACGGGAAAAGAAAGCGTTATCGGATAAGTAGAATAACGATATGCCCACAGTAAGGGTTGCAGAAAAGCTGAAAATATTGTATAATAACTAAAAAATTTTTAGCTACTTTCACATCGGCGGGGCTGCCTGCCGCAGGAGGGAGAACGATATGGCCACTTTCACCGTGAACGGACAGACCGTCGTCATCGAGAAAAATCAGAAGCTCATCCGCTATCTGCGGGACACGCTGCACCTCACCTCCGTGAAGGACGGGTGCAGCGAGGGCGCCTGCGGCACGTGCCACGTGCTCATCGATGGCAAGCCTACCAAGGCGTGCATCCCCCAGACGGACAAGCTGGAGGGCAAGACCATCGTGACAGTGGAGGGACTCAGCGACTGGGAAAAGAAGGTCTACACCTTCGCCTTCGGTGAAGCAGGCGCCGTGCAGTGCGGCTTCTGCATCCCGGGCATGGTCATCTCCGCCAAGGGGCTGCTGGACGTGAATCCGGAGCCGACCCGCGAGGAGGCGGCCTTCGCCATCCGCAATAACATCTGCCGCTGCACCGGCTATGTGAAGATCATCGACGGCATCCTGCTGGCGGCGAAAATCTTCCGTGAGGGGAAGATCCCCGCGGCCGGCGCCGACGACTGGCAGGTGGGCAGCCGCGTCCACCGGCTGGATGTGGAGGAGAAGGTGCTGGGCTGCGGGCAGTACCCCGACGACGTGTACGTGGACGGTATGTGCTACGGCGGCGCGGTGCGCAGCCAGTACGCACGGGCGCGGGTGCTGCGCATCGATACGTCCAAGGCGGAGGCCATGGAGGGCGTGGTGTGCGTGCTGACCCAGAAGGATATCCCGGGGAAGGTCAATGTGGGCCATCTGAAGAAGGACCAGCCCACGCTCATCGGCATCGGAGAGCTGACCCACTATCTGGGCGACGCGGTGGCGCTGGTGTGCGCCCGGGATCAGGAGACACTGGAGGCCGCCAAGAAGCTGGTGGAGGTGGAGTACGAGGTACTGCCGGCGGTGCATAATCCCGCTGAGGCGGCGGCACCCGGCGCGCCGCTGGTATTTGAAGAGGAAGAGAGCAACGTGCAGGCCTACAAGCACGTGTCCCGCGGGGACGCGGCGGGGGCCATCGCCAAGTCGAAATATGTACTGACGGAGAAGTTCCATACGCCTTGGACAGAACACGCCTTTTTGGAGCCGGAGTGCTGCGTGGCCCTGCCGCTGGACAACGGCGGCGTGAGGCTGCTGACCACCGACCAGAGCGCCCACACCACCATGCACGAATGCGCGGCCATGCTGGGCGTGGACTATGAGCACTGTCAGGTGCAGAATATGCTGGTGGGCGGCGGCTTCGGCGGTAAGGAGGACATGTCCGTGCAGCACCACGCGGCCCTGATGGCCTACGTGGCGCGGGTGCCGGTGAAGGTGAAGCTCAGCCGGCAGGAATCCATTCTGGTCCACCCCAAACGCCACAGCATGGACATGGAGTTCACCATGGGCTGCGACGAAAACGGCATCATTCAGGGCGTGAAGGCCAGCGTGGTGTCCGATACCGGCGCGTTCGCGTCGCTGGGCGGGCCGGTGCTGGAGCGGGCCTGTACCCACGCGGCGGGACCCTACGCCTATGAGAATTTTGAGATCGAGGGCTGGGCGTACTACACCAACAATCCGCCTGCCGGTGCGTTCCGGGGCTTCGGCGTGACCCAGACCTGCTTCTGCACGGAGACGCTGCTGAACCAGATGGCGGATCTGGTGGGCATCAGCCCGTGGGAGATCCGCTATCGCAACGCCATCCGGCCGGGAGGCGTGCTGCCCAACGGCCAGATCGTGGACGAATCCACCGGCCTCGTGGAGACGCTGGAGGCCATCAAGCCCGCCTACGACGCGGCGGTGGCGGCAGGCGACCCGGTGGGCATCGCCTGCGCCATGAAGAATGCCGGTGTGGGCGTGGGTATCCCTGACTGGGGACGCTGCAAGCTCATCGTGGAGGACGACGGGAAGATACACATCTACACCGGCGCCAGCTGCATCGGGCAGGGGCTGGGCACCGTGCTGGTACAGACGGTGGTGACGTGTACCGGGGTGAAGCGCGAGGACGTGGTGTACGAGCGCAGCAATACGTGGATCGCGCCGGACTCCGGCGACACCTCCGGCAGCCGCCAGACGCTGGTGACGGGCGAGGCTACCCGCCGCGCCTGTGAAAAGCTGAAGGCGGAGCTGGACAGTGGAAAGACTTTACAGCAGTTGGCGGGACAGGAGTTTTACGGAGAGTATCTGGCCAAGACCGATCCGCTGGGCGCGGATGTGCCCAACCCCGTGAGCCACGTGGCCTACGGCTACGCCACCCAGATGTGCATCCTTGACCGCGAGACGGGAAAGATCAAAAAGATGGTGGCCGCCCACGATGTGGGCAAGGCCGTGAACCCCCTCAGTGTGGAGGGACAGATCGAGGGCGGCGTGGTGATGTCCATGGGCTATGCTCTGACGGAGCAGTATCCCATCGATGAGAATTGCAGACCCACCGCCAAGTACGGTACGCTGGGGCTGTTCCGCGCCAACCAGCTGCCGGAGCAGGAGATCGAGGCCATCGTGGTGGAGAAGCCGGGGCTGGATGTGGCCGGAGGCGCCATCGGCATCGGCGAGATCACATCCATCCCTACGGCGCCGGCCATCGCCGACGCTTACTACCGGTGGGACGGGGAGCGGCGGTTCGAGCTGCCGCTGGCGCACACGCCCTACGCCAGAAAGAAGTAAAAAACAGGCCGCAGCACCGCTGCGGCCTGTGGGAAGATGACCTGCGTGGGGATGACCTGCGTGGGGATGACCTGCGTGGGGATGACCTGCGTGGGAGATGACCTGCGGGGAGACGACCTGTGGGAAGATGACCTGTGGGGAGATGACCTGTGGGAAATGGATAGAGACGCTGGGCGCGCCAGCGGTGCGCACGGCGCTGCCGGCGCTGGGAAATGCGCGGGTGTGCCGGTGCGGCCCGGGGGGCGCGGTTCAAACGGAGCGCGTGACACTGACGTGTCTACCGCTCCTGCACGGTCAGAGCGTCCAGCGCGGCGCGGGTGTCCACGTCCGCCAGCTGGCGGGCGGGCACGTCGTACAGCAGCAGGGCGTCCTCGTGACGGCGGATGACCGTGCTGCCGCCGTGATCCTCCCGCAGCGCCCGCAGCTCCGGAAAGAAGCGGGCGGGGAACAGGCAGGGGTTGCCGCGGACACCGTTGTGGCCCAGAGCCACGATGTGGGACGGGTGCCGGCGGTAGAGATCCACCAGCTCCGCTACGCTGGCCTGCCGCAGCAGGGGCTGGTCCGACACCAGAAACAGCGCGGCATCGCAGTCCTGGAGGACATCCAGCCCCAGGGAGATGGTATGACTGATGCCCCAGTCGGGGTGTTGGTTTTCAACGGGCGTAAAGGAAAAGCGCCTTGCAGCCTCCGCAGCCTCCGGATACTGGGTGACTACCACTACCTGCGCAAAGCAGGCGGGAGGGACTGCCTCCAGTGCGCGGCGCAGGAGGGTCTTTCCGTCCACCTGAGCGGCCAGCTTATTGGCCCCAAAGCGGGACGCATTGCCGGCGGCCATGACGACGCAGCCGATGCGCGGTTTTTCCATGGGATGCACCTCCGTGGTGTGGTCTTGACGGTAGTATACCCGCAAAACGGAAAAGCTGTCAAGAAATACGGCGTTATATCGCAAGTAGGATAACGAAAATGCCTTTTCAAATCCACGGGTTTGTGATAGGATAATAGAGATATCAGTATGGCTGATGGCAGCCATTTGCGTAGCTGTTACCGAGTCAAATCTCGTTTACAAGGAGGAGTACCGGAATGGGTGAGGTAGGAAAGAGCCAGGTCCGCGTGGACGCTTTCGACAAGGCCACGGGACGGACCAAGTATTATGAGGATCTGATGCCCCGAAACGCGCTGTACGTGCGGATCAAGCACGCGGAGATCGCCCACGGCTTCGTGAAGTCCGTGGATACCAGCGCTGCCGAGGCCATCGACGGCGTGGTGAAGGTCATCACCTGCTTCGACGTGCCGGACATCACCTTCCCCACGGCGGGCCATCCATGGTCCATGGACCCGGGCCATCAGGACGTGGCCGACCGCCATCTGCTGAACCGCCACGTGCGGTACTGGGGCGACGATGTGGCGGTGGTCATCGCGGAGGACGAGGTGTCCGCCATGCAGGGCGTGCGGGCGCTGAAGGTGGAGTACGACGTGCTGCCCTTCGTGCTGGACGCCCAGAAGGCCATGGAGGAGGGGGCGCCCCAGCTTCACGAGAACTATCCCCGCAACATCCTGAAGCACACGGACATGAAGAAGGGCGACTATCAGGCCGCCATCCGGGAGCCCGGGCTCATCAGGGTGGAGGGCTGGTACGACACGCCCACCGTACAGCACAGCCATATCGAGAACCACGGATGCTTCTCCTACGAGGAGAACGGCCGCATCGTGGTGGTGTCCTCCACCCAGATCCCCCACATCATCCGCCGCATCGTGGGGCAGGCACTGGGCCGCCCCTGGGCGGACATCCACGTCATCAAGCCCTATATCGGCGGCGGCTTCGGCAACAAGCAGGACGCCCTGTACGAGCCGCTGTGCGCCTACTGCACCACCCAGGTGGGCGGCCGGCCGGTGCGCATCGACTGCTCCCGCGAGGAGACGTTCGTGTCCAACCGCGTGCGCCACGCCATCCGGTTCCACATCGTGTCGTGGCTCCGGAAGGACGGCACGTTTGCCGCCCGCAAGGTGGAGTGCTTCTCCAATCAGGGCGCTTATGCCTCCCACGGCCACTCCATCGTGGCCAAGGCCATGGGCTCCTTCCCCCAGCACTACCCCTGCGACAACATGGAGTGCGATGCCTGGACCGTGTTCACCAACCGGCCGGCGGCCGGCGCTATGCGGGGCTACGGCATGCCTCAGGCCAGCTTTGCCGATGAGTCCAATGTGGACGACTGCGCCAGAGCGGTGGGTATGGACCCGCTGGCCTTCCGGATGCAGAACATCATGCCCCAGGGCTTCGAGGACGGATTCAGCCACAACGTCAACTACAACGACTCCTTCCGTGAGTGCATGGAGGCGGGCCGGAAATACATAGACTACGACAGGAAGATGGCGGAGTACGCCAAGGAGACCGGCCCCATCCGCCATGCGGTGGGCATGGCCACGTTCTGGTACAACACCGCCGTGTATCCCATCTCGCTGGAGACCTCCAGCAACCGGATGCAGCTGAATCTGGACGGCACCGTCACCATGCAGTGCGGCGAGACGGAGATCGGACAGGGCGCCGACACGGCCTACGCCCAGATGACCGCCGATGTGGTGGGTCTGAAGAGCTATAAGGACGTGCATGTGGTATCCTGTCAGGACACCGACATCACGCCCACGGGTCTGGGCGCCTACGCCAGCCGCCAGACCTATACGGCGGGCTTCTCTATCCGCCAGACCGGTCTGCTGCTGAAGGAGAAGATCCTGCAATATGCCACCGACCTGACCCGTCAGGCGGTATACAACATGGATATCGTGGACGGCAACATCATCCGCAGTACCGACGGCAAGGCGCTGATGAGCCTGAAGGAGCTGGCCATGACCGCCCAGTACAACGCCGCCAGGAGCGAGCACATTACCGCCGAGTCCACGTTTACCATCCGCAACAACGCCTACTCCTTCGGCTGCACCTTCGTGGACATCGAGGTGGATATCCCCATGTGCAAGGTGACGCTGCGGGATATCATCAACGTCCACGACTGCGGTAAGCTCATCAATCCGGCGCTGGCCGAGGCGCAGGTACACGGCGGCATGTCCATGGCCATCGGCTACGGTATGGGCGAGCAGCTGCTGTTCGATGAGAAGACCGGCAAGCCCCTGAACAACAACCTGCTGGACTACAAGCTCAGCACCATTATGGATCACCCCCATCTGGAGGCGCAGTTCATCGAAAATGCCGAGCCTACCTCGGCCTTTGGCACCAAGGCGCTGGGCGAGCCGCCGGCCTGCTCCGGCGCACCGGCCATCCGAAACGCCATTCTCAACGCCACCGGCGTGGCCATCGACCAGAACCCCATGAATGCCCACATCCTCTTCAAGCGCTTCAGCGAAGAGGGACTCATTCAGGACTGAGGAGGGAGAAGCTATGTATGATATGTTGGCACTGTACGAGGCCAAGAACGTACAGGATGCGGTGCGCCTGCGGCTGGAGCACCCCGAGGCGCAGATCATCGCCGGCGGCACGGACGTGCTGGTGCAGATGCGGGAGGGCAAGCGGGCCGGTAAGGCGCTGATCTCCATCCAGAAGTGCGGCGAGATGCGGGGCATCTCCATCGATGACGAGGAGAACATCCGTATCGGCAGCCTTACCAGCTTTACCCACATCACCAACGATCCCATCATCCAGAAGTACATCAACGTACTGGGCGAGGCGGTGGACATGGTGGGCGGCCCCCAGATCCGCAACGCTGGCACCATCGGCGGCAACACCTGCAACGGCGTGACCTCCGCCGACTCCGCCTCCACGCTTCACGCGTGGGAGGCCATCGTGGAGATCACCGGCAAAAACGGCGTGCGCCGCGTACCCATCAAGGAGTTCTACATCAAGGCGGGTACCGTGGATCTGCGGGTGGAGGACGGCGAGATCCAGACGGCCATCCTCATCCCCAAGGCGTCCTACGACCGGACGTGGGGACACTACATCAAATACGCCATGCGCAACGCCATGGATATCGCCACGCTGGGTACCTCCGTCAATGCGCGGCTCAGCCCCGACGGAAAGACGTTTGAGCGGGTACGCATCGCCTTCGGCGTGGCGGGTCCCGTGCCCATGCGGGCGGTGAACGCGGAGGCGTTCATCAACGGCAGGGCCGTAACGCTGGAGAGCATTGAGACCTTCGGCCGCAAGGTGCTGGAGGACATCAATCCCCGCGACTCCTGGCGCGCCAGCAAGGCGTTCCGCAGCCATATCGCCGTGGAGAGCGCCAAGCGGTGCCTCATCGAATCTGTAAAGCTGGCGGGAGGTGTGCTGTAATGGCGAAAAAGCAGTATCAGCTGGTGACCTGCACCATCAACGGCAGGGAAGTGGAGCAGATGGTGGACGTGCGTGCATCGCTGACCGATATGCTCCGCAACGATTTCCACCTGACCAGCGTGAAGAAGGGCTGCGAGGTGGGTGAGTGCGGCGCGTGCAACGTGCTCATTGACGGCGAGTGCTTCAACTCCTGTCTCTATCTGGCGGTGTGGGCCGAGGGCAAGCATATCACCACACTGGAGGGCCTGATGGGCCCCAACGGCGAGCTGTCCGACATCCAGCAGGCTTTCATGGAGGAGACTGCCATCCAGTGCGGCTTCTGCATCCCGGGCTTTCTGATGACGGCGGTGGAGATCCTGGATCGCGGCGTGCTGTACAGCGATGACGAGCTGCGCAAGCTGCTGAGCGGCCATCTGTGCCGCTGCACCGGCTATGAGAACATTTTCAAGGCGGTGAAAAAGACCATGCTGCGCCGGTTGGGCAAGCTGGATGATCCGTTTCTGAATACGTAAGGAAAAAGCGCCCCGCGGCTATGCCGCGGGGCGCTTTTGTCCGGACGGAGCGGCGGAAATGCCGGAGGAGAGCGGCGATGAAGGGAGAATATACCAGAGTGGGGGTTGTCATTTCGAGAATCATGTGATATACTGACGCCTGACAAGTACATAACAGGACAGCGTGCCGGTCTTTCACGGACTGGCGGCGGAATGGGGTGAGATGCCCCGCGAGAAGGTCACTGTGATGCCCGCGCCGATAAGGCGGCGGGATAAGTCAGATACGAGATACGCTGCTCCTGGGCTTTGCCATTTCCCGAAGCCGAAGCAAGAAGTGTTTTTTACGCGCACGACCTGCTTGGGCCGTGCGCTTCTTTTGTAACGCGCACGGCTGGCTTTGGCTGTGCGCGTTTTATTTTTGGGCGAAGCGGGATGGCGTGCGGAACGGTGCGGGGGCTGATGCGGCGGCGTTTTGTGCGAGTGTGCATGTGTGCGTTCAGGTCTGCGGACCTTTAATATATGAATACATCAGAGAAAGGAAGATCACATGATGAAGAAACGATTGCTCGCCCTGCTGATGGCAGCGGTGATGACGATCAGTTTGCTCCCCACCACCGCGTGGGCCCACGATGCGGCGCATGCCGAGGGCATCCGGGACACCGAGGGCGTCGAAGACGTCCAGGGCAGCGAAGGCGACCGGGACTTAGAGGAGGTTTCGGACTCCGAAAATGTTCCCGGTGAGGACGCGGTGGACGCTGCCGCACTGGCGGCTGTCGAGGACGATGGGCCTGCGGCACTGGCGGCGGCCACCACGCTGGACAGCTATTTCGAGGGTCTGCCGGTCATCGCGGAGACGGAGCCGGGCAGTCCCAGCAGCACCAAGAAGTGGAAGGTCACGACGCTGGGCGGCGACACGGTTCTCATGTCCGGCAACAAGGGCAAGAGCTCCAGCACCAGCACGCTGCAGCTGACCTTCACCGGCGACACCCATCTGACCTTTGAGTACAAGGTCTCCTCCGAGAAAAACTACGACAAGTGTACCATCACGCTGGGCAGCGACAAGCTGGTCAACGGCGAGAGCGGCGACCAGAACTGGAAGCCTCTGGAGCTGGACGCCAAGAGCGGTCAGGTGCTGACGGTAGTCTACACGAAGGACAGCAGCGGCGACAGGTTTGACGACTGCGTGTACCTGCGGAATTTCTCCGCCGGTGAGGCGCTGGTGGTGACGTTCCACGCCAACAACGGCACGGAGGATACCGCCCAGCAGAAGGTCTACGGCGGCAAGGCCGCGCTGAAGGCCAATACCTTTACCTGCGAGAATAAGATCTTTGCGGGCTGGGCCGCCGCGGCGGACGGCGAGGTGCTGTATCAGGACGGCGAGCGCATCACCACCGAGACGAGCCTGGACCTGTACGCCGTGTGGGCGGACGCCTATACCGTTACCTTTGACAACGACGGCACTACGGCCACGGTGATGACGCCCCGGAACGGCGCCATCGGCAGCCGCATCCCCGCCGATCCCAGCAGGAAGGGCTACACCTTCGACGGCTGGTTCAACGGCGAGACGAAGCTGACGGCGGAAACGGTCATCTCCGGCGATAGTACCTACACCGCCAAGTGGACGGCCATCACCTACACCATCGCATTCAGCGGCGGTTCGGAGAGCACCGGCTCCGTCGAGAGCATCCCCGCCGCCTACGACCGGGAGGTGACGCTGCCCCGGAACGCCTTTACCCGCCCGGGGTACAGCTTCAACGGCTGGAGCCAATCCTCCTCCGCGTCCAAGGGCAGCTACGCCGAGGGCGATGCGGTGAAGAACCTGACCAGCACCCAAGGCACCACCGTCACACTCTACGCCGCGTGGCAGCCCCTGCCGGTGACTGTGAGACTGCACCTGAACTATGCGGGTGCGGAGGACATCACCCGTACCGGCGCTGTGGGCAGCAACTACAACTATATCCTCACCGATGCCGGTACGACCAGATTCAATTCCATCACGGATCCCAAGCGTGACGGCTATATCTTTGACGGCTGGTACGACGCGGCGGAGGGCGGCAGCGCGATCGGTACGACCTATAAGTTCACGGCTGCCGATGCTGAGGACGGCTTCGACATGTACGCCCACTGGGTCAAGGGCATCATCGTCCACTTCGACGGCAACGGCTACAAGGGCACGCTGGCGGACAAGACCGTGACGCCGGACAAGGTATACAGCAGCCTGACCTATCTGCTCAGAGAGAGCTCCTACCCCGCCAACAAGACGCTGGAGGGCTGGTACATCAAGAACGCGGACGGCTCCTTCGGCGAGGCTGTCGCCAAGGACACCGTGTTCTCCGGCGACGAGGTGACGCTCATCGCCAAGTGGCGCGACTATCAGTACATCATCAAGTACCACGTCAAGTCCGGCGATAAGAGCGGCGTTACCGGCACCATGGCCGATCAGCCCGCCCCCTTCGGACAGGACGTAAAGCTGGCGAAGTGCGCGTATGTCCGCGAGGGCTACGACTTTGCGGGCTGGGCCACCAGCAGCTACGGCTCCACCATTGCCCATCCAGACGAGGCGGTCATCAACCGCGCATGGGAGGAGGACGACTGGGGCGACGGCAGCGAGGACAACGAGCTCTACACGCTGTACGCCGTGTGGACCGAGCGCAAGTCCCCCGAGCAGACTGCGGCCGATGAGAAGCTGAACGCCGCAGACACCGCCGTCACCGGCAACTACAAGGCCGTTTACGGCACGGATACCAACGCTCTGACCATGATCGGTGCCAAACTGAACGCCGCAGGCATCAAGGATGTTACTGTGACCATGAAGGCGGCGGCCTCCGGCAGCTACGCGGGCATTGACGCCGACGGCACCATCCGGTACAAGTGGAACACCAATGGCAGTACCCCCGCCGCCGACGCCTTCCTGCGGCCCACCGTGGTCCTGAGCTATCAGGGCGCCGACGGCAAGACGTATACCAAGGAGAGCGACGGCTGCTATTTCATCATCGGCCTGGACGAGGCCAAGGCCCGTGCCGCCCTGCAGACGGTGGCGGACCGCATCACCCTGCCCGCCGAGATCAGCAGCGCCGATGCGCTCACCAGCCTGCCCCGCTATCCCCTGAAGGCCGGCGTGGACGCGGGCAGCGTGGACTACAACGACGACGCCAGCGTGGAGCTGTGGACCACGGCGGCGTGGACCTCCAGCAACACCGGCGTGATCGCCATCACACAGGTGTCGTATCCCTATTACGCGCCCTACACGGCTGCGGTGACGCTGCCCCAGAAGGACACCGCCGTGACATTGACGCTGACCCTGACCTACAACGGCCGCGAGGACCTGAAGGTCAGCAAGGTCTACACCGTCAATGTCAAGGGCAGCGCTGCTGTCCGTGAGCTGGACTATCAGGAGCTGCTGGAGACCGCGCTTACCGAGTACGGGCTCAAAGATCCGCGGGACAGCTCTGCCATCGACAATGCCAATGTGGTCAGCGACATCCAGTTCCCTACCACACGGCAGCTCAATACCATCGCCTACCGCGATTATGAGAAGGAATTCGACGGCAAGTACACGCCGGTCCTGCTGACCACCAGCGATGACAGCGTGGTAGTCTCCGCCGATCCCGCCACCGCCAATGTGGCGCGGATGGTGACCTACCGCCCGCTGCCCGGGCAGGCGGCCAGGACCGTGACGGTGACGATGAAGATCCTGTCCCGCCCCGGCGGCGAGGGCAAGGACTATGCGTCCATGACGGTGCTGGCCAGCAGGGATATCACCCTGACCGTCCAGCCCCTGACTCAGGCGGAGCTGGACGCGGCGGCGGCTTTCATGCAGAAGGTGTGCACCGAGGAGGTCTACTGGGAGGGTATCCGCAAGGCCAACACGGATCGGAACGGCGTCACCGGCGACATGCGCTCCTTCATCGAGATCGTGCCGAACGGCGACGGCTATAAGTTCGTCCGCGATATGGCGGACTACAACGCCGTGGGCGTCAAGGCAGACGACATCGATGGCTGGTACGATGCTCAGCAGTACCGGTGCTTCCGGTCCAGCAACAGCGCCATTGTGGCACACGAGACCCTGCTGCTGACCCAGCCCCAGTACAACACAAAAATTACCATCGACAGCGTGCTGAGCTATACGGAGTACGCCAAGTACTGGGAGAAGTTCCGGAGCGATCCCGCCTACGCACAGTTCGCCCGGTTCTATAAGCAGCCCATCTCCGTCAGCGTGAAGGTCATCGGCACGGAGGGGATCGACGATCCCAACATCCAGCCCATCACCGTCACCGTCAACGTGGAGGGCGGCGGCTTCAGCAGGACGTTTGCCGATCTGACCGGCGGCACCTACACGTGCAGCAGCAGCGACGGCCGCACTGCGGCGGACGCTCTGTTGAGCGTGCTGGCCCAGAACCGGTACACCTACACCGGTACGCCGGGGTACATCACCGGCGTCACTGATGCCAATGGCGTCGCCCTGACCGCCGGCGACAAGACCTTCGGCCCCTGGTCCGGCTGGATGTTCACCGTCAACGGCGAGATGCCCATCCTGCGCACCGATGCCAGCGGAAATATCACCTACGCCGCGCTGAACCAGTATCAGGTGAAGAAGGATGATGTCATCCGCTTCTACTATGTGGCGTGCCCCACGGAGACGGGCTATCACACCGGCGGCACGGCCACCTGCACCAGCGGCGCTGTCTGCACCGTGTGCGGCGCGGCCTACGGCGAGAAGAATCCCGACAACCATACCGGCGAGCAGACGTGGACGCGGACCGCCGACAAGCACAGAATGCGCTACGACTGCTGCGGTGCGGAGGTCATCCCCTCCCAGACCCATAGCTGGGAGAACGGCGCGTGCAGCGTGTGCGGCTACGCCTGCCGCCACAGCGGCGGCGAGGCCACCTGCACCACGCCCCTGACCTGCGCCAGGTGCGGCGAGGTCTACGGGGCGAAGGACCCTGCCAACCACAGCGGTGAGCTGGTGTGGGTCACCACCGCCGACAAGCACGTGCGGCAGTACGACTGCTGCGGTCTGGCGGTGACGGCGGAGGCGGCTCATAGCTGGGAGAACGGCGCGTGCGGCGTGTGCGGCTACGCCTGCCGGCATGTGGGCGGCGAGACCGTGAAGGAGAACGTCAAGCCTGCGACCTGCACGGCGGACGGTTCCCACGACGATGTGGTGTACTGCACCGTCTGCAAGGCCGAGATGAGCCGCAGTACCGTTACGGATAAGGCCGCGGGGCATCAGTGGGACAAGGGCGTTGTGACTACCGTACCTACCAGCGAGAAGGAGGGCGTCCGGACCTACACCTGCACGGTGTGCCGGGCGGTGCGGACCGAGGCCATCGACAAGCTGCCCGGCAGCGGGGATGGTAAGACCGATCAGGCCGCGGCAGATGCGGTGATCGAGAAGATCAACGGCATCGGCACCGTCACGAAGAACAGCAAGAGCGCCATCGAGGCGGCTCGCAGGGCCTACGACGCGCTGAGCGAGGATCAGAAGGCACTGATCCCTGCCGGTGCGGTGAAGACCCTGACGGACGCGGAGGCGGCCTATGCGAAGATGACGCGGCACAACCACAGCGGTAATGCCTCCGGCGGTACCAAGGACGACACCGGAAAGGTGGAGTCCAGCCGTACCGGAGACGCGGGCGTTGCCATGTACGCAGCCATGAGCCTGCTGTCCGCCATGGGCGGCGCATGGGTCGTGGGCCGGAAGCGCAAGGAACGCTGAGGCGAAAGCTCATAGCGAAAAAAGGAGCGGAGACGCTGCGCGTCTCCGCTCCTTTTTGAGTGTGGGGGAGGGATACCGGCAGTTGACAAGGGGACGGGCAGTTTTACCTATCAAAACCGAAGTGTCCGTGTCAAGGGATACAAAAAAGAGACACGGCAAAGCCGTGTCTCTTATGGCAGCGGGAGAAGGATTCGAACCCTCACATACGGAGTCAGAGTCCGCTGTGCTACCTTTACACAATCCCGCTATGTTCTGACGAACAAAAACTATTATACAGATTTCGCTGCGTTTGTCAAGAGCTTTTTTCACATTCCGAGGAAAAAAGCCGCGCAGGGCTCCGATAGGGGGGAGAGGGCGGAGCCCTGCGCGGAAAGGGAGGTGTTTTACTTGCCCTGTGCCTGCACCAGATCGGCGCCGGTCAGGTACTTGCCCAGCGGCTTGTAGGCGATGGCGAACACCACCAGCGTGATGGCGATATTGGGCAGCATGTAGGCCAGATTATACAGCAGGGAGTAGAACCAGGGGCTGTGCATGGTCATGCCGAAGAAGGTGTCGGGCATGTAGGCGGCCCAGATGGTGGCGCCCACGATGTAGTGGACCAGGAAGCGGGCGCCGCCGGCCACCAGAGTGCCCAGGAACACGCCGCTGCGGCGGCGGGCGAACAGGCCGGCCAGACCCAGAACGGTAAAGGCCAGCAGATAGTCGCCGATGATGGACTCCCAGCCGATGGCGAAGCCGCCGTCAAACATGAACTGCAGCACACCGAACAGGAAGCCGTCCAGCAGGCCGGCGCCAAGGCCCCAGCGCACCGCGTACAGTACCAGCGGTACCATGGACAGAACGATACTGCCGCCCCAGGGCATCTCCCACAGCTTGATGTAGCTGAGGATCTGGGCTACGGCCAGAAGCACGGCACCCTCGCAGAGGGCGCGGACCTTCATGTGATTCATAATTTGTACCTCCAGAAAAAATTCCCGCATGGCGAGCCGTGCAGGCGTCACAATGCGGAAATTTCGAAAGCCGATATGTTCGCATTCCTACGCCGGCATTACCCGGATCAGGTTCGAGGGATCAGACGGCAATACGTCTTATCTCAGCCGGCTTGCGCCAGCACCCCTTGGATTGTGGGGATATCTTAGCACGGAAACAGGAGCTTGTCAAGAGGGGAAGCGGCCATTGTCCGGCAGAGAAAGACGCGCCGGCAGGCGCGTCTTTCCGGAAGCGATATTACTGCTCGTCGCCGAAATCGGCGCGGTACGCCGCCGCCAGCCGCTCGGGCCAGTCGCCGATGGGCTCCAGCACGCCGGTGAAGAAGCGAAGGGTGGCCGGTTCGTGGACGAAGCGCAGGCCGCCCACCAGATCGCGGTGGTCGTACAGCCACTTGACGCGGTCGATGACGTACTCCGTCTGGGACAGGGTGAACACGCGGCGGGGGAAGGCCAGGCGCAGCAGCTCCATGGAGGCGATGCGCTCCGTGCCGTCCGGCTCGCGTTCCTCCGACAGGGTACCGCGCTCCATGCCGCGGATGCCGCCGCAGACGTACAGAGCGCAGGACAGGGCACCGGCGGAGTATTGGGCCTGGGGGACATGAGGCAGGAACGACTTCACATCGATGTGGGCGCCCAGACCGCCGCCGGGGGTGATGACGGGCACGCCGTAGTCGGCCAGACGCCGCACGCAGTAGTCGATGAACTGGGGACCCTGGGAGATGACATCCATATCCATGCTCTCCTCAAAGCCCACGGTCATGGCCTCCATTTCCTTGACGGACATGCCGCCGTAGGTCAGGAAGCCCTCAAACATGGGGACCAGATCCTCCATGGAGTGGAAAAGCTCCGTGTCACGGACCAGGATAGCGCCGCCGCGGGCGAAGCCGAATTTGCGGGCGGAGAAGTAGATGATGTCGAACAGGTCGGCGATCATGCGGGTGATCTCACGGACGGACTTATCCGCCAGCGCCGTCTCGCGGGTCTTGATGAAGTACAGATTGTCCTGCAGCAGGGAGGCGTCCAGCACGGTGAGGATGCCGTGGCGGCGGCAGATGGCGGTGGCGGCCTTCATGTTTTCGTAGGAGATGGGCTGACCGCCGATCAGGTTGGTGCCGGCCTCCAGACGAACGAAGGGGACGTTGGCCGGCGTCTCCCGCTGGATGCAGCGCTCCAGCGCATCCAGATCGATGTTGCCCTTGAAGGGCAGGGTGCTGGCGCTCTCCAGACCCTCGGCCTTGACCAGCTCCTCCACGCGGCCGCCCAGACGGGTGATATGGGCCTTGGCGGTGGTGAAGTGGTAGTTCATAATGACGCAGCTGCCGGGCTTGACGAAGCGGGTGGCCAGAATGTTTTCACAGGCGCGGCCCTGGTGGGCGGGCAGGCAGTGCTCGATGCCGAACAGCTCCGTCAGCTTGGCCTGCATGCGGTAGAAGGTCTCGGAGCCGGCGTAGGCATCGTCGGCCTGGAGCATGGCGGCCTGCTGGCGGTCGGACATGGCGTTGACGCCGGAATCCGTCAGCATATCCAGAAAGATGTCGCCATTGTGGAGCTGAAAGGTGTTGAAGCCTGCGGCCTGGATCTTCTCCAGACGCTGGGCGGTAGGCAGCAGGTGCAGCTGCTGGACGATCTTGACCTTGTGCATTTCCATGGGGATAGGTTCGTGCTTGTAAAATGTAATAGCGGGCATAATGGGCCCCTCCTTATATAATATTAGTAAGATCTGATGTCGCTGTGTTTTTATGATCCCGCCGCCGCGGGTATCGCCGCGAGATACAATACAAATAAAGAAGCATGAGGCCCTCCTTGTGAAATAAAAAAACGCCCTCCGCGTCCGTATCGGACACAGAGGACGAGTTTGACCCGTGGTACCACCTCAGTTTACCGCTTGCGCGGCCTCATAGGATACTGACATATCCGCAGCGCTGTAACGGGCGCACCCGACGCCGCCTACCACTCCGAGGAGCTTCAGGGCGCGGCTCAGGACGGTAATTCAGACGCTGTATCTCCGCTGTCTTGCACCAACCGACAGCTCTCTGCAGAAGATGGCACAGTATCCTACTGAGGCCCATCATTGCCGTGTTCTGATGTTGGAGATACTTTATCACTTAAAAGCGTAAATGTAAATAGAAAAATTGCACAGGGAGAGACGAAGTTTTCGCGGTGCGGTTGTACAATTGTGCTTTGCGTATGAAAATAGGCATAAGTTAAACTTATGGAATTGCCTGTTTCATATGAACGGGAGGAAAAGTGAAAAAAGGGGTTGCAAAGTAGTGAGAGGTGTGGTAATCTAACCAAGCTGTCCGCGAGGGCAGCGGTGCTCAGCCGAAGCGAGTCGATGAAAAATGTCAAAAAAAAGTAAAATTAGTAGTTGACAAGATGGCTGACATATGATAAGATAATACCTGTTCCGCGTGGGACGTGTACCTTGTAAATTAAACAACGAACGAAACGAAAAGCACCAGACGGGAGCGCGAGAGAGCTTGTGAAAACAAGCTTTGGAGCGCAACTGAAAAGCTTGCGCGAGTGGGGTTAAGTCAATTACCCACGAGCGTAAGGGTAAAAAGTTTGAAGCTATGACAAATAGCTCTGTAACGATTTAAGCAGGAAACTGTTTAGATACGATTTATAGAGAGTTTGATCCTGGCTCAGGACGAACGCTGGCGGCGTGCTTAACACATGCAAGTCGAACGAGAATCTG
>CEAB01046326.1_pt1 | contig 39614 bp, 39 predicted proteins | sample 557651 | NCBI WGS metagenome assembly CEAB01 (sample SAMEA3182046, study PRJEB8094) | gut metagenome | biome: human; feature: gut; material: Stool; isolation source: human stools | place: Canada | collected 2011-11-15
AGAATTTCTTCGCACAGCCACTTGTTGCAGCTCGCGGCCGAGAGCATGCAGCCCATCAGGTGATAGCCGCCGTCGGCGTGGGCAAAGGCGTGTAGCGCGTTATTGGGGTCGACGCCGAATTTGTCGGACGAGATGAAGATCGTGCCGGACGTGCCCAAGCTGATGTTGCAGCCGCCCGCGCCGACCGTGCCGGTACCGACCGCCGCCGCGGCATTGTCGCCCGCGCCGGCCACGACCTTGACCGTCTCCGGCAGGCCCAGCGTCTTTGCCGCTTCCTTCGTCAGTGTGCCGACGACCTCGAAGCTCTCAAAGAGCTGCGGCATCTGGCTTTCCGAAACGCCGCAGATGTCAAGCATTTCCTTTGACCAGCACTTGTGCTGCACGTCCAGCAGCAGCATGCCGGAGGCGTCGGAGTAATCGCAGGCGTGGACGCCGGTGAGCTTGTAGGTCAGGTAATCCTTGGGGAGCATGATCTTCGCGATCTTTTTGAAGTTCTCCGGCTCGTTTTCGCGCATCCAGAGGATCTTCGTCGCGGTGAAGCCCGCGAAGGCGATGTTCGCCGTCAGCGCGGAGAGCTTGTCCTTGCCGATGGTATTGTTGAGATAGTCGACCTCCTTGAAGGTACGGCCGTCATTCCACAAAATCGCCGGGCGGATGACGTGATCGGCTGCATCCAGCGCAACAAGGCCGTGCATCTGCCCGCCGGAGCCGATACCCACCACCTGCGAAGCATCAAAGTCCTGCAATAGTTCGGGAATGCCAGACACAACCGCGCTCCACCAGTCCTCGGGCCGCTGCTCCGACCAGCCGGGGTGCGGGAAGCTGAGGGGGTATTCCTTCGTCACTGTATTCAAAATATTGCCGTCTTCTGCAACAAGCAGCAGCTTGCACGCGGATGTGCCAAGATCAATACCGATAAAAAGCATAGAAATCTGTCCTTTCTGATGTTTGCTATCATTTTAACATCCGAATTTTGCAAAATCCATGCGAACAATCGCTGAATTATTATCTGTGAAGTTATCTGAAATGACTGGTGATAATTAGGTAAAATTAAGTTCTACCATTGACTTCACGCCTGAATTTCGGTAAGATAAACGCATAAGAGCAGAAAGATGTGGTTTGGGTGGAGCCTGTTATTACCGCGAAGGAGATTGCGAAGAAGCTTGGAATCTCTGCCGCGTCAGTATCTGTAGCATTAAGCGGCAAGCCGGGTGTCAGTGAGCAGACGCGCATGCGTGTGCTTGCTGCCGCGCAGGAATTCGGATATTGTCCGCCCCGAAGCGCTGAACCGCTCCGGAAGCCGTTATGTTTTCTGATCTATGTCGATCAAGCCGTAGGCATTGCGCAGGAATCCTCTTTCTATACCTTTGTCTTGCAAGGCGTAGAATCCGCTGCCAAAGAGCTTGGGTATCGTGTGTTGGTTCGGTATTATTACGCAGGGCAGTCCTTCACGCTTCAGGTCGCGGATATTCTGAACGATATTTCCGGACTTCTAATTCTTGGCACCGATATTACGCTTACCCGGCACAGGCTTGGTTTGGAGTTGACCGACTTCTCGCGTTATCCGATTCCCGTCATCATTCTTGACAATTTCTTGTTCTCTGCCTATGTCGATTGCGTCGGAAACGATAATCTGTACGGCGCAAAATCCGCGATGTCCTACCTCATTGACTGCGGTCACCGGCGCTTCGGCTATTTGCGAGCGAAGCAGCGCATCGCAAATTTTGACGACCGCGAACACGGTCTGCGCATGGCGCTGCGTGAACATCTGGTCGATGAGAACGCACGGTCGATGGAGATCATCCATGTGGACATCTCCGCAGAAAAGGCTTATCGGGATATCAGCGTCTGGATCGCTGCAAAAAAAGAGTTTCCCAGTGCGCTGTTTGCCGAAAACGATGTGATCGCAGCTGCCGCCATCCGCGCACTTCACGCTGCCGGGCTTCATGTCCCGGAGGATGTCAGCGTTATGGGCTTTGACGATATTCCGCTCTGCGAGATGTTGGATCCCAGTATTACGACCGTCCATTCCTTCAAAGAACAGCTCGGCATCGAGGCCGTTCGGATGCTTCATCAGCGCATTGTGCGCGGCGAGAGCGTCCTGCGCGCACAGGAGGCAGGTGTCATGAAGCTGTCGCTATCTACAAGAATCGTCGAGCGCGACAGTGTTGCAAAGAGCTGTTCTGAATGATTTTAGAAAGGAACGGCTGCGGAGAACGTATCGGCACAGTTCCTGCGGTTTTAGTATCTGCGGGAGCGTGCGCCGCGGGAATGCGGATGCCTGTTGGATTTGGAAACGACGCAATGGGGATTGTGCATAACGACTAGAACATGAGACAATAATTTGGCAAAAAGTACGATTTGACTTTGCATGAGGAAGATGTTATTCTAAAAAAGAAGTAAATAGCCTCATGGTCGGGCGATTTTCACGGAGCGTCATGTTTGCGCACCTATCTTTAGGGATAGGTGCGCTTTTTGTTTTACGATTTGGAGGAGATTGTGGAATGCACGAAGAGCAATGCTTGGAGATGATTGGAATTGAAAAGCATTTTCCCGGCGTACATGCGCTCAAACGAGTGGATTTTTCACTGGAAAAGGGGGAAATCCATGGGCTTTTGGGTGAAAATGGAGCGGGAAAATCAACGCTGATGAAAGCGCTGGGCGGGGTGGAGCCGGCAGACAGCGGTACGATCCGAATTTACGGTGAGAATGTCCGGATGCACACGCCGAAAGATGCACAGGAGCATGGGGTGTCGTTCATTCATCAGGAGCTGTCACTGTTTCTGGATCTGGATATTGCAACCAATATTTACATACAGAACATTCCGCACAGTGGAGCGGTTATCCGAAGCCGGGAATTGTATGAGAAGACAAGCACGGTGCTGGCTGAGGTTGGACTGGGTCGGTATGCGCCAACAACAAAGATCAAGGATCTGCAAATGGGCGAACGTCAGCTTGTGGAGATTGCGCGGTGTCTGACCATGCAGACAAAGATCCTGGTTCTGGACGAGCCGACGTCGTCTCTGACAAAAAAAGAGGTGGAAACGCTGTTTGCACTGATGCGGAAGCTGAAGGAGCAGGGAATCTCTATCATTTTCATCTCGCATCGACTCGATGAGGTGTTCGATATCTGTGACCGGATCACGGTAATGCGCGATGGACAGAAGATTGCCACGATAGACACAGCACAGACCAACACGAACCAGATCGTAGCGCTGATGATTGGGCGGAGTCTGAGCGAAATGTTCATGCGGAACCACTATCCGGTCGGTGAGGAACTGCTGCGCGTGGAGCATTTTTCACGCGGCGAACGTTTTCAGGATATCAACTTTTCTGTCCATGCCGGTGAGATTGTCGGACTGTACGGACTGATGGGTTCGGGACGATCGGAGATTGTGCGTTCGATCTTCGGCATTGAACGATATGAGCGGGGCAGTATTTATGTGGAAGGGAAAAAGGTTCGAATTACGCATCCTGCGGATGCCATTGCCTGCGGCATTGGTCTGATCACGGAGAACCGGCGCGAGGAAGGGTTGATGGTTCGCCAGTCGGTGCAGTTCAACCTGGTTTCGGCAAATCTGAATGCCTATCGGAAAAATATTCTTGGCTTTATGGATAAAAAACGCGAGACAGCAACGTGTCAGGCTAACGTGCGCGAATTCAATATCAAAACCTCCAGCCTTCAGAAAAAAGCCAAATTCCTTTCCGGCGGCAATCAGCAGAAGGTCGTTATCGCCAAGTGGCTCAATCGTTCACCGAGGGTGCTGATTCTCGACGAACCGACACGGGGTGTTGACGTCGGCGCGAAATATGAAATCTACCACATTCTGGAGCAGCAGCTGAAGCAGGGCAAGGGGATATTTGTGATTTCATCCGAACTGAATGAAATTATGGGAATCTGCGATCGAATTCTGGTTATCCGGAAAGGACACATTGTTGAGAGCTTCTCGCATGATGCCTTCTCCAAAGAAAAGCTGCTTGAGTCTTGCATGGGAGGACAAAAATAATGAAACTGCGTGAAATCAATGGGCAAAATGTCGTAAAAACGATGCTGAACTATTGCATCTATCTGCTGTTGCTTCTGGTATGTCTGATTCTTGCATTGACGACGACCTCGTTTCTGACCATCAGCAATATCACAAACGTTATGCTCCAGACCTCGATCATTGCGGTTTTATCAATCGGCATCACCTTTGTGCTGATTACAGGCAACAATGATCTGTCGGTGGGCGGAGTCATGGCGGTTTCCAGCGCTGCCGGTATTGGGCTGATCAAACTCCACGGCTGGTCGTGGTGGGGCGGCATGCTGGTCATCATCGGCGTTGCGGTGCTGTTCGGCATACTCAACGGATGTATTGTCGCATACGTCAAGGCACCGGCATTTTTGACGACGCTTGCTACCCAGTTCGTCGGTCGCGGTCTGGCGCTGGTGATTTCCGGCGGCTCGTCCTGGTATGATCTTCCAAATCCCTTTACTGTGATTACATCGACGTCGATTGTCCGGATTCCTTTGATGATTGTAGTCGTTGTAGCGCTGTATGTGGTGTTCCACGTCCGGCTCAGTAAAACCATTTTCGGTCGTAGGGTTTATGCGGTCGGCAGCAACCCAGACTCAGCCAGAGTTTCCGGTATCAACGTTCCGAAAACCATTCTGCTTGCCTATGTGCAGTGTGGCTTCCTGGTCGGTCTGGCAAGTATTCTTCAGGTCGCAAGAATGAACTCATTCTGGGCGGCAATGGGGACCGGATTGGAATCGCAGGCAATTGCCGGCGCGATTATCGGCGGCGCGAGCATGAGCGGAGGCGTTGGCAATCTGCTCGGCACTCTTGCGGGCGTTCTTCTCATGGGCGTATTCAACAATGCACTGAACCTGTACGGTGTGGACGCGAACTGGCAGGAGGCGGTCAGAGGCTTTGTCATTATTCTGGCAATCGTGATTGACTCGATCCGCAACCGCTACAACGCGGCGGACTAAAGGAAATCTGACCGGGGGTCAAAAGAATAAATGGAGGAATGAAAAATGAAAAAGACATTGGCAATCATCCTGGCACTGACGATGGTAATTTGTATGTTTGCGGGCTGTGCGGCAAAGACACAGACCGCGCCTGCAGAGAATCCAACGCCGTCCACAGAAGTAGAACAGAAGGTAGCAGGGCAGCCGGCAGCAGAGCAGCCGGCAACGGAAGAAGAAGCGGAAAAAACGTATACCTTCGGCATCTCCATGCCACAGCTGGACAACGACGGCTTCAAGGCAAATCTTGTTGGCATTCAGCAGTTTGCGGAAAAGAACAATATTACGCTGGAAGTAACGGATGGCAAAAACACGGTGGATACGCAGATGCAGAACATTGAGGATCTGATCATCAAGGGCGTCGACGCGATCGTCATGTGCCCGGTGGACTCCGGCGCATTGGCAGCGGCTGTGAAGAAGGCAGTTGACGCAGGGATTCCCGTCGTTTCGTTCGACCGGAATGTTTCGGGCGATGTCCTGACCGGTCTTGCCGAATCTGATAACGTTGCGCATGGCTCGGCTGCTGCGGATCTGATGGCGGAAGTTGCGGAAAAATCCGGCATTGACGTGGGGAATCTGGTTGTTCTTGAGCTGCTTGGCACGCAGTCTGCGACTGCCGGTCTGGAGCGCCATCAGGGCTTCTCGTCCAGAGCGGAAGAGCTTGGCATCCAGATCGTGGCGTCCCTTCCGACAGAGTTCAAGAATGATAACGCGTACAATGCGGTTCTCGACGCTTTCCAGGCGCACCCGGACATCAATGCGATTTTTGTTCCCAGCGATAACGCATGCTACAGCGGCACGGAATCTGCACTCTCCCAGCTCGGAAAACTATTCAAGGTCGGCGAAGAGGGGCATATCCTGATCACCTCGGTCGACGGCGGTCCAACCGGTTTGCAGGGCGTTCGTGATGGATATGTTGATGCAATTGCGGCGCAGTCCAAGCTGGTCATGAGCGAAGAGGCTATGGCGCTCGCGCTCAAGGCAGTTTCGGGCGAAATGATTACCGAAAATGTGATCCGCATTCAGCCGACAAAGGTTACCAGCGAAAATGTCGATGACCCCACGCTTTGGGCGAATGCAATCACGCTGAAGTAACGAGAAACAGCTACAGGAGAGGAAGTGGAACGCTTCCTCTCCGAATAAAACGAGAAAGGATATTTTTTATGCGAAACAAGTATGCAGTCATCACAGGCTTCATGGGAAAGATTCAGGATCGTTTTGCGACTTACGGTGTGGAGCGGGACTTTGAACAGATGGTTCAGGTTGCTTCTACGGTCAAGGGCTGCTCCGGCCTTGAGGTCGTATATCCGCAGCAGGTGCAAGATCCGGTGAAGGCACAGGAAATTCTGAAAAAATATGGGATGGGTGTTGCAGCGCTGAATGTCAACGTCAAGGGCGAGCCGAAGTGGCTCTATGGCTCTGTCAGCAGCCCCGACGCAAAAGTGCGCGCTGAGGCTGTCGAGTATATGAAAACAGGACTGGACTATGCCGCTGTTCTTGGCTGCAATAAGGTCACAATCGCGTTTTTGAATGACGGCAGCGATTATCCGTTTGAGTTTGACTTTGAAAGAGCGTTCAACGATGCGGTTGCGTGTGTCAGAGAAGCGGCAGCATACCGTCCGGACGTGAGGCTGAGTCTGGAGTATAAGCCGTCCGAGCCGCGTGTCCATTGCTTTTTGAACAATGCTGGTAAGATGGCATATTTCTGCGAAAAGGTCGGTCTGGACAATGTTGGCGTTACGCTGGATACCGGTCACGCGCTTCAGGCGCAGGAGGTCCTGGGCGATTCGCTTGCGTTCCTTGGAACGACACGGCGGCTGTTCCATGTCCACGTCAATGATAACTACCGCAACTGGGACTGGGATATGGTTCCGGGAACCGTAAACTTCTGGGAGTTCCTGGAGTTCTGCATTTATCTCAAAAAGCTGGGCTACAACGAATGGATTACCGCCGACGTGTTCCCGCAGCGGCATGACTGCGTCCGTATCATGGAGGCTACCTTCGAATGGATGGATTACATGTTTGATCTGGCGGATGCCATCATTGCCGACGGCAAGCTGTTTGAGATGATCAACCAGGGCGTAAGCCCGTTCGATACGATGGACTACGTCCGGAAGTTCCTGAAATAAGAGGCAGCTATGGAATTTACAACTATTCTGACGCACCGGGAGGCGTCGACGCTGTATGTTCAGATCAACCGCCCGGAGGTCGATAATAAATTGAGCATTGCCTGTATGCAGGAACTGCGTACGTTGTTTGAGCGGAGCGCACAGGAGAAAATCTGCCGTGCGATTGTACTTTCCGGCAATTCGGATTGGTTCTGCTCCGGCGGCGAGCTGGGCGATTTCCGGAAGAAAAGCATCCTCGAAATCAGGACGTTCGGCGCGGCATTTATCAGTCTGCATCTTGCTATGCAGAACTGTGCCCGTCCGATCATTGCTGCGGTGGAAGGAAAGGCATTCGGCGGCGGCTGCAGTCTCGTAGAGGCATGCGATTTGGCAATTGCCGCGGAAGATGCGCAGTTTGCCGTGCCGGAAATTCTCGACGGACTGGCGCCGGCCATGGGCTTTTCGGGAATGTTTTCTAATTTGCCGAAAAAGAAGGCGATGGCGATGGGACTGCTCGGCGAGAAGCTGGATGCGGCGCAGGCACTGGCGGCGGGGTTGGTCAATCAGGTCGTTCCGAGGCAGTGCGCATTACAGGCAGCCGGAGAGATGGCGGCGAAATTTGCCGGGCTGACGCCTACCGGTGTGCGGCTATTCAAAGAGATGTACGCAGATATGGGACAGCGCGATTATGAAAACCGGTTAAAAATAGGACAGGGGATGATGATTTCGCTGTTCAAATCAAAAGATGGTATGGAGGTCCTCAACAGCAGGGACGAAAACCGGCATCCGATCTGGTGCGAGGAATAACGGAGGTAAGGTATGTCAATGGATTTGTTTGAGCCCGTTTCGCTTGGAACGAACTTGTGCAAGGGATACTCGCTGGATCAGGCGCTGGATATTGTCAAGAGCTGCGGTTTTACTTATGCGGAGCTGTCTTCCATCGTCAATATGTGCGAGCATATCGATCCGAAAGAAATTACGCCGGAGTATGCGTCGCAGGTCAAGGTGCTTCTGGACGAAAAGGGATTGAAGTGCTACGCAGTATCCGGGCATGTGGATCTGACCGATGACGAGCAGTTCCACGATTTCTTGAAAAAGATTGAGTTTGCCGGGCGCATCGGTGCAAGTATCATCAACACAAATTCCGGTCCGCGCAAAAATCTGGACATTTTCTATCGAAATATGCGGACGGTGATTGCTGCAGCCGAGAAATGGAATGTGGTAATCGGTTTGGAGTCACACGGTGATATTGTCGATACGGCGCAAAACAGCATGGATGTGTTCCGCTATTTCCATCATCCGCTTGTGCGGCTGAACTATGACACAGGCAACGTCCTGTTCTACAATCCCACCGGTGTGAAGATTGAAGAGGATATCAAGTATGGGTTTGAATACCTAGCGCATTTGCATCTGAAGGATATCTCCATTCGGGGCAATCAGGTTGCATACATGCCGATCGGCGCGGGGGATGTCAATTTCCCGGCGGTGTTTCAGACGCTGCAGAGTCTCGGCAGGACGCTGCCCTGCGGGTATGAAATTCCGGTCCATGTCCGCGGCGTGCTTGGAATGATCAAGCCGGTCAATACGCCGATGCCGGTCGAAGCAATCCGTCAGGCTGTTCGCCAGTCCGTGGACTATGTTGCAGGACTGTAAGTGCTTCGCATGTAGAAATCTCTGTATCTGCGGATACAGAGATTTTTGCGCAGATGCTCGCAAGCAATGCCTGATACGCTTGTCTTTTCACCTGCTTTGACATATAATCTAAAAATAAGAGGCGAGCGAAGCAGCTGTTTTTAACGCATCATACGATTTTTAAAGTAGAGGAGTGCGGACCATTGAATCCGAAATATTCCCGCGTGCTTGTTGTGGAGGATGAATCCATCGTCCTGCTTGGCTTCAAAGCCTTCCTGGCACAGCTGGGTTATCAGGTTGTTGGAGAGGCGAACAACGGAAAGGACGCCGTCACACTGTGCAGTCGGCTGAGTCCGGATTTTCTGATTATGGATATCAGAATGCCGGTGTTGGATGGGATTCAGGCGCTTGAGCGCATCAATCAGACACGAAAACTGAAGATTCCCTGTATTTTTGTGAGCGCATACTCGGATGAGGCGTTGATATCCCAGGCAAAAAAAGCCGGCGCGTTCAGCTACCTGATCAAGCCAATCCGCATTCAGGATCTGCATGCAGCCATTGACGTGATGCTTGAACAGTATGAACAGTATCTGGCGCTTGTGAAAGAGCGGGATCAGGCGAAGGAAATGCTGGAAAACCGGAAACTGATTGAACGCGCGAAGGGATATCTGATGGACAATTTTGACATGAAGGAAAAACAGGCAATGGAGTTTTTGCAGAAAAAGAGCCGCGATACAAACAAAAAGTTGCCGGAGGTCGCCAGCGGGATTTTGAAAATGGCGGATGCGTGGAAACAATGAGCAGCCGGTGGCTTCATAGGGCACCGTCCTCCGACTTTTTTTGCTTCGACCGGGAACACGCGCTCGTCATCCCTACACTCAACGTCCGCCTGCAGTCGGGAGAAGCGGCTGCATTGCTTGGTACGAAGGGCACCGACATTGAAGATATCTACCGGGAATTTAATCGGCTCGATCCGCTGCATATGAAGCGGGGCGCCGGACGACGGGTGATCCGTTGCGTTACCAGAAATGTAGATTTATTTCCGGAGTATTCGGCGCTTGAGAACTTCAGTATGTCTGAGCGGGCATTTCTTCCGTATAACGGTAGGCAGCTTGCTACAGCCTGTGAGGCATTTAAAAAGCGGTTCGGAATTCGGTTCAGTTTTCACACGCCGCTGAAGCAGCTGAGCGTTTCTGAGCGGATTCTGGTTGCAGTGGTGCGCGCGTGCCTGCCTGATTTTGACGTGCTGATCTGCGACAATCTGTTGTCTCTGCTGACAATCGGCGACCGCGTTATTTTTACGTCGATTGTGCAGTATTTGCTGCGCGAGAAAAGGAGCTTGCTGTATTTGACAACTAAATGGGAATTTGCGGTTCAGATTGCATCCCGTATCACGGTGTTCAGCGAGCGCTCCGTTCTTGGGCAGATGGAAACGGCAGATGTGATTCGCAATCCACAGCAGCTTGTGTATCTGATCTCCGGGAAAACCCTTGTGGAGCAGTACAGTAAGAGCACGCGTACAACGGAATTTTTGAATATGCTGTACACGGGTGCGGAGTATCTTTCGGAAAATTATGAATTGCAGGGCGCACTGTTGTTTGTGATTGAAAACGCGGCACATCTGCTTGGATGTGTCAGCTGCTCCATCAGCCTGAGCGATCCGGAGTCCGGAGATATTCACCGGTTTTCAATGCCGGGCGTTTCTACCCCGGCGCTCACGGAGCAGTTCCTGCGTTCTGCCTGTAAAACAGAGTCCAACATGGTCTACGTCAGCTCGGACGATCTGACGTTTGCATCTCATTTTGAAAGCGCGCCGGAGAATATACATGCGCTTGCTGCGGTTCCAATTGTATTTCGAGGCAAAGTGTGTGGCTTTTTTGCTGCGTTTTTTGATAAGCCGGTGATCTATGATGAGGCGCAGTATCTGTGTCTGAAATCGTTTGCCAAGGAGACCGCGATTATCGCAGAGACCTCCCGCTTGATGGGAAGCTCGGTGCTGCTGCAGGAGAGCAACCATCGGATCAAAAATAATCTTCAGATGATCATCAGCCTGATCTCTATTCAACAGATCCATATCCGCAGCACGCCGGATGTCCGCATCGACGATGTGCTGGACTCCATTATTCTGCGTGTTCAGAATATTGCCTCGGTCCATGAGCTTCTGACCTCCCGCAGGGGAATTAGCCACAACGAGGTCAATCTGAACCAGTTGATCAGCAATGTCCTGCAGGTATATGCGTACCGTACGATCGGTATCCAGCTTAGCTGTTCGGAGCTGTTTGTTCCTCTGACAAAGGCAACCGCAATTTCCATGGTCATCAATGAACTTGTAATGAACGCGATCAAGTATGCGTTTCCGGAGCCGCACGGTGAAAACCGGATACGAATCGACTGCCGTCTTTCCGATGACAGCTTGTGCATGGAAATCGAAGATAATGGCTGCGGACTTCCGGCGGGTGTGGATTTTGAAACAAGTACCAGTATTGGATTTTCTATCATACAGACGATCGTGCGCAACGATCTGCATGGGAAAATATCCATCCGCAATACGGGAAGCGGCACGCTGGCATCGCTTCGCATTCCAAAGCTGCTGTAAGAGATGAAGGCGGTGCGCTGGGCCGGCGCGGGCGGCAGAGAGCGGCTGCCAAAGTCCTGCCGGAATGAAACAGAAGGGCAGCGTCAGGAAAGAGCGCAAAACCAATGTACCCCCGGTTTCTTAAAAGACATCAGAAAGACAGCCTGCAGGAGTTTTGACTCGCAGGCTGTCTTTCTCTGAACGTATAAAATTGTTCCACCGCTTCGGGAGGACCCGGCGAAAAAACAGCCGACGAACCCGATGGAGCCTTGGATGAAGCCGGTTCAGAAGCTTCCTCAAAAGCAGACGCGGGACAATCCCCAATTCTGTGTAAACTGCAAAACGTGGTGCAAACAGGAAAATTTATGCAGGGCGGGAGCGGCGTAAGCTGCTGCCGCCTTGTCTACAAAATAGCAGCGCCTCGAGGGCATGTCAAGGGCGGAGGCGTCAGCCTCCGTTCATCTCGACCCTTGACATGCCGGCGTGCAGCCGGTCAATCCGGCATGCGGTTGGAAAAGAATACCGACAGCTGGGCATGGATCAGGCTCCAATCCTGCCGTCTTCCAGTCCATTTCTTCGTAATATCCATCATGGCTAAATACAGCATCTTCAGCAGAATGTCATCCGTAGGAAACACGGATTTTGACTTCGTCACTTTCCGAAGCTGCCGGTTGAAGCACTCAATGGCGTTGGTCGTATAGATCAGTCGGCGTACCTCTTGCGGGTACTTGAAATAGGTGCTCAGGTTCGGTCAGTTGCCCACACGCTTTCGCGCACACCTGGGTCATAATCTGGGTCAGGACGGGCAGGCGAATTTGGAGAAGTTCTGCCGGAGTGGATGTGGATTGTAACTTGAATTTTGTCGATAATCAAGTCATAAGAGCTTGAAACAAAAATTCAGAATGTCCGCATCTGCATGACCATCAGAGGAATAGCGGGCATAGATGACAGCGTTCATTCTTCATCACCCTCGTTGCCTTCGCCGCTTTCCAACGCAAGCTCTGTCAGTTCACGCAGCTTGTTTTGTAGAAGCGTCTTGTCGGGAAGACAAAGCCGATAATCTGCAACAAGTGTGGGCGACATACTGCGGCTTAAAGCATATTCGACAACCGCGTCATCCTTGCTGGCGCAAAGAATAACGCCTACACTTGGATTTTCATTTGGCTTCTTCACATCGCGGTCAAGTGCTTCGAGATAAAAATTGATCTGCCCGATGTGTTCCGGCTTGAATTTTCCGATTTTCAGTTCAATCGGGACAAGGCAGGAAAGCGCACGGTTATAAAACAGCAAGTCGATGAAGAAATCTGTATTGCCGACCTGAACACGGTACTCTTCCCCGATAAAGGTAAAGTCCCGACCAAATTCGAGTATAAACTGCTTCAGATTTTCGATGATCGCTTTGCGGAGATTCTTTTCAGAAAATTGCTCCGGCAAGTCCAGAAACTCAAGCACATAGGTATCGAGGATGCTTTCACGCACATTATGCGAAACGGATTCAGCCATTGGCTTCTTGGCGGAAATCATTGAACGCTCGTAGTACGATGTGCCGATCTGACGCTCCAACTCGCGCTTGGAATAATGCTCCTTTGCGCAGAGTGCCATGTAAAAATGCCGTTCCTCTGCCGTCTTGGAGCCAGACATAATAAGCAGATGGTTTGTCCAGCTGATTTGTGTCACCAGTGGTGTCACAAATTCATCGTCCTTGTAAGTCTCGTAGAATTGCTTCATACGATAGAGACCGCGACGATTGAAACCTTTGATGTTGGGGTTCTCTTGCGCAATGTATGCGGCAACTTCGTCAATGATCTTATCGCCAAAGCTTGATGCAGAACAAAGCTCTGACAAATACGCACCGACGCTCCAATACATCTGAATAAGCTCTGCATTGACCGCTTTCAAGGCGCGGCTGCGGGCGTTGTCGATGATATGGATGACTTCATCGAACTGTCCCGGATTATGGGTTAATTCCTTGCTCATATCTTCGCCTCCCCAAGCATTTTCAGCATTGCCTCTTTCAGCTTTTCGTTCATCGGTGATTCCGGATCGAAGCACATTTCAACGAACTTCCTCAGTTCAGGATTGTTCGCGTCAACCGGAGGTTTCGCTTCATACAGCTTGCCATGCGGATCATCGCAGCGGGCGAAGATATAGTCCATTGAAACGTCAAAATAGTCCGCATACTTGCGCAGAAGATCGACAGTTGGCGTTGCCTGACCATTCTCATAGCGGTTAATGCTGGACTGTGTAGAGCCGATCACATCGGCGAATTTTGATTGGGATAAACCAATGCCTTCCCGCAATGCGCGAAGGCGCATACCCAGTTGTTTCATGCTGTTCAACCTCCAATTCGGGTTAAGTGTAGTATAATCAAAATTCGAGCAGATGTCAACCCGGATTTTGATGAGTTTGTGTAAGAATTGACTGCGCGGCTATTATATAGATTACTGCGGCTGCTGATCCTCCTGCTGAGACTTAAGAACTTTTGTTATATCTATAATAGTCGCAGAACTTGGCTGAACTGCAAGATTTTTTGCAGCAGTAGCAAGCGGCTCCACATAAGTGTCCACAGAGGAAAGCTGAAGTCTTCACATATTTTCGATATTTTCGAGTTTCTGCTTCAATGCCTGTTGCTCTGCCAAATCAGCCTCTGCGGACAGCTTTCTCAGTTCGATTTTCTTCTTGTCTTCGTCATATTTATGATTGATAATTCCTTTGATGACGCCGATTATAGAATGAAATTCATAATCTCCCGCTTTTCCACCAAAAATAGCCATATAGCATATTAAAAGAGGAAACGCATTTTCCTGTGCAAAATTCCATATTTGAAGAATTACGTCACCATGGGAATGAAGAGTGGTTTTGACCTGAACTGTTTCCGGCTTATCGTCCGATAATAATCGCGCAGCACACAGAACAAAATTAGCGAGGTCAAGAACGTTAATTTCTTCTTTTCGCTTTACACGAAAAGTAACAGTAAGCTTATCCTTAAATAGAACTGTATCGAAGCATCCGCTCAACACCAGTTCTGCGTATTCGTTCAAATCACTTAAACTATGCCAGTTTCTCGCAATAGCACTCTGTAAATACGGACTTATTGTATCATCAGCAGTCAGCACCTTAATCAGTGTGATTTTTCTTCGTTTAATATACGGGCAGGTAAATGTATCAGTATTTGGATTTGCCTGTTCGATCTGCTGATGAACCTCTTTTTCTAATTCGACTGTGAGGGCTGGAGATTGTTCTTCTTAATACTCTCCAATGTATGCAAAAGCAACCCTGTTGTTATCTACAATAACTGCAATGTCTCCCGCTTTGAGTTCATAGCAAAAACGAATACACTTATTGAGTGACGTTCCTGGCTTACTTTCATCATATGTAGCTTTTATCGAGGCTTTTAATCTGTCTGACTGACTTCGAGTAAGATTTTGACTAATCATAGCCTTTGTCACTGAGTTCCAACCTATCGCAATAAACTCATTCCTTATGAACTCGTCAAAGAAAAAGCCACGCTTAGCTCTTACCATCCAGAAGTTTGTATCATTTTTAATGGAGGGAATGTCTAAAATCTGAGTCATCTTATCCATATCTGCTTCTCCCTTGAATCAGTCTCTTTATAATTGTGGCTTGTCTAACACATACATCAGCTGGCTTGCCAGCATAATTTGCTCCATAGCCTCGCGTTTTTCGTATTGAAGATTGGCATGAGCCGCAGGATTGCGATAGGCTGCCATGATTCCTTCAAATAGGGATTGGATTCCGCGTCGGTAGTCCCTGCCGCTGGCAGTAGTTGTGTTGCAGAACCTGAAAACGCCGTTTTCGCTTATAAGTGCGCCAATCACATCACCAATCTTCGAGGGAACTGCTGTGCCGGGTTTTAACTCCGAAAACTTTTCGCGCAGACGAGATTCTACTTCTTTGACCGCCTTTTCTGCTGCGGTTGAACAATGACCATCTACATATAACTCATGGGAGACATTCACAATTCGCGGATGAATTACAGACCAGAACTGAACAACGACGGGTTCTGCTCCGATATGGCGAATAATAATTACAAGCTCACCAAAAGCAACTTGGTTTAAGATGAATGCTCCCATTCCGTTATCTATGAAGAGAATACTTGCAATACGGGGTAACTTAGTAGCGTAGAAAGGGTACTCCGTTTGTGTTCCTTTTGCTATTGCACTGATCCATTGGCGAACTTGCTGAACTTTCGGAAGAATGTGGAGAAACTGCATCTGCAGGGTCGCATCTGTATTGTCTATCCACTTTCGCAGCTCATACAGTTCGTTTTCATACGGCAGTTTCAAAACACGCTCCTCCTTTACAGCGCCTTAACCGTGTCGATAAATTGGCTCATGCCCACCGCACCCGGCAAGAGGTTTTCCTCATTCTCAAATACCATGTAATAGCGGAAATCCTTGCCCGCTGCTGTGCGCCATGCTTGACCGAGTGCGATTTTTTCCCGGCTGTCATCGTTTTTCAGGTGTTCGCCCTTGGTTTCCGCACAGATGAGCTTGCCGCTTTGGGTCATAATCAGAATATCGGGGTAGTGCTTGATAAAGCCGTTGATTGCAAAACCCTGACGGGCAATATTCCTGTGCCACCAGCGGACATTCGGCAGGGCGGTCAACTCCACAATCAGCTTCTGTTCCAGCTTGTTCATGTCGCCATCCTCAGCCGTATACAGCGAGCGGGCGTATATGGCGGTATTGCTGGCGGGATGAATAGATGTGGGCAGACGGAACGAGGGCATACAGACAACACGCTCCGTTTCCAGCCACTTATCAAAGGTTTCCCGATAGTGGGCTTCCAGCAGCGTTTCAATCTTGTCACGGATCTTCGCCGCATAGCCCAGCGGGGCTTTCTCCATCGCGGTGAGTTGCGCCTTGTCCATATCGTCCACAATGCGGTTTATGTAGGCTTTCAGTTCGGCAGCGTCTACCATGTTCAGCTTGTTAAGCTGATTGAACATCATTTCCTTGCATTGACGCACCCTGCTTTCCGGTGGCAGATTGTTGAACCACTCTTTGAAATACCGCTGTTCGGCGCTCTCCATCTTGAACACCTTCGGCAAACCGCCGTCCTGCTCCCGCACGTCGATTTCACGGATTTCATCGTCTGCGGTAGCAAAATCAATATCGTATGCCTTGCCTTTGAGGGTAAAGCCCTCTGCCAGCATTTCCTTGTCCAGCACCAGATTATTGCTGCTTTGGTAAATGGCATTAGATGCGCTCTGCATAGATGTTTCGATGGAATCAGAAATCATCGCTCATGTGATCAAATTTTCTTTGCAACTCATATAATCCAAGAAAATAATCTCTATAACATTGGGATACATTTTTAGCAGCTATTTTATCGTCTGTATATGGGATTTCAATCAAGCGATAGCGATTTCCTAGGTCCTCTCGATTAGTTTGCATAAAAATGACACGCTGCCATTGATTCTGAACGTCACGCAGTCGCATTGCCCAAAACAAATAAAATGGATCGATTGGTGCATTTGGTGATACTGAGAACAATAAAATTTCTTTTGTCAAAACCATTCTTTCTTGTCCGGGTAAAATCATGCAAGGTTCGCCAATATTCTTAGATGCGCGTGATGGAGTGGCTATCTCCCATGCTGAAATGCCACTTGACTCACCGTGCCAGAATTCTCTTGCAACAGCCTCTGGAACCATATTTGTACTATTAGGATTAACTCTTCCGGCTCGAAGGTCAACTACCTTGATGTATGGTATATCTCCTATCCTTATATCCGAAGAGGGACTTCCATGTCCTCCGCGAACTGAAATTATACCGTCATCGATTAAGTCTCCAAGAGAACGCATTTTAAATCCTGGTAGACTTTTCTTAACCTTTTCCTCTAACACGGATTCTGATTTGTTCCCAGAAAATGTAGGAACTGCGATGTAAGATTTCGACATTGTTTCGGATTTGATATAGCCGGATGTAAAGGTACTTTCTCCTCTCATTAAGGCTTGTACATCAATAATTGCTTTATTATCGATAACATCTGTCCGACTACCATTCTCGTCAACAACAAACAGATCTAATCCGTCCTTGTTTAAGCCAATTGTGGGAGCGTTAGAAACCCAGACATATCCATCTTTAAACCATGTTGGCGTATCAGCTTTTTCTCCTTTTCCAATTTTCTCAAAAACATAGAAATTGGTCTTTGCTCGACAGAACCCCTGAAAAGCTTCCATAGGAACGTTAAGCGCTCCACGGAGAATAAAGTGTGTATCCATCCATTCTCTAAACCATCGATATGATTTTGAGAAAAAATACGTTTCAGGAAGAACAATACCTAACCGCCCTCCATTTTGGAGGATTTTCCATGCGCGTTCAACAAATGCTATACCTAGCTCCGTTGTCGGAGCATAAGTATCTGACATTAGACCGCCTTTAGTGTGTTTGCATATTTCAAGATGAGAACTTCTAGCATCAGCTGCATTGATAACGAGATCTTTCCCAAACGGTGGATTTGTCAAAACCGCAGTATATCTTTCTTCTCCTAGTACGGATTGAATCCCCTTTGTGTCACCCTTCCATTTGCTTTCTCTGAGAGAATCACCGTGATGCGCATTTGTTGATCCATCACCCATGCCAACCATTAAAGCTCGAGTTAACTTGATGTTAGTTTTGTCGCGATCAACACCGAATAAGTTGTAATGAGCCCATTGTGTAGAGGCTTTTTCGCTAATGCCAGTAGAAATAATTCTCATTAAAGCAGCTGACAAAAAACCACCTGTGCCACAGGCTGGATCGATAACTATATCTTTGTGCGTTATGCACATCAATTCAGTTCCTGCCTCTATAACACGGAGGGGCGTGTAGTATTGTCCATCTCCAAGCTTGAGTGTTGCATCTCTAAAAACCTGAAACGCCATCGACAACGCCGTGGGGGCCATTTCGCCAATGTTCATTCCCTGCAATCTTAGAACGATTTCCTGTATAGTATCGGAATCAAGTACAATACTATCTGGTTCGTCAGTAGCAAATAGGACGGGATGTCTTCTTTTATAATCTGCAAACGCATTATTAACAGACTTATGCGTTTGAGCAGGAGAATCACTTAATTGAAACAACAGCGATTCATTTTTATCCCATTGACCATCATGGTCAGATTCTAACTTGATCAGCAGAATGTTGGACATTTGATTCAGCTGATCTTCTCGACGGGTAGAACGAGTATCACGAGAAGTGAGTACACCAAGCAAAGAGGAAAATGCACTTTTTAGCTCCCGCGTGGAAGGAATTTGCAAATCAGAATATGTGATTCTCTTATCACCGGCTAAAATAAAATTCTCGGTAGGTTTTGGTAATCCTGCACCTTCCACAACCTTGAAGTCTCCCGCAGAAGGAAGTTTATAAACACGAACAAATTCTGTTCCGTTTGTCCAAATTCCAAGCCTCGCGTGAGGTTCAAGTCCTAAGTAAATCTTCAGTTGGCTAATGCCCTCATTCTTGTTAGGTTCTTTACATTCGATAATTGCCACAATGTGTTCGTAGTCATTTACAAACTCAACATCATCAAATAAGGCAATATCCACAGGGTATCCTTTAAAACTCCTTTTTGATTCACGATTAGTCGCCTCAGAGGGAGTTTTGGGAACATGCCATTCGGTATCATCAGAATTAGGCGAAGGACAAATAATCTGTTCTCGTTCCCATCCCAGCAAAAGAAGTCTTTCTAACACTGGCAGTCGCGTTAGGTGATGTTCTTTGAATGATTTAGATTCGTAAGTCATATTTGTATCTCCACATAAAGTTCAGTAATGTTGCTCAGCGATTGATAGGCTTCACTTTTAGATGTATAGGCACTATTATGAAATATTGCCGTTGTCCTCGCTGTGCTGCCCGTTTTCATCAAAGCTGTACTTGCGCTCCAACACCCGAAACGGCACGTCCTGATGGTGATTGATTACCTTGCTCTTTCCAATCCATTCAAGTGTCGGCATGGGTATCCTCCTGCTTTGCGGCCTGTTTTAGCATAGCATTTCCGAGAGGAGCAGGGTTGCCAGCCATATTCGCCATGAACTCAGCTATCGCCAACTGGCCCTGCTCAAATTTGGCAGTTTTCTCCATGCGCTGAACGAGTCCGTCTGGGAGATAGGGGTTTTGTATTGTTTCCCAAGTAATCTTCTTCTCATAGCCCAAAGTCTCAGCCATAGCTTCGAGCAACTTACACTGCGCGGTGGTTATCTCTTGTGTAGAGTAATTCGGTTTGTATTTAGAAAATAAATCTGCCCAGCATTTACGAACTGATTCATCATCCACGAAAATAATGTCAATCGTGTTTAGCGCATTTACGGTATCTTGATGTGCCCAGCCGGTCGCCCGGTGGGTCATTAGACATTGAAATATCGCCATCTTGTCTTTGCGTTTCTGATTGCGGTCTTGTAGCTTTTGACCGACAAATACAGCGGCAATAGGAACTGTGATAATCGCAGCAACATTGATAATAGCCATAATGATTTCAAAAGTTGACATTGCGTAATCCTCCGTACATGTAAATTCTTATATTGGACAAAGACCTATCCTGTGTCGGAAGGACTAAATCTTTGTCCAACGCTGTCATCGTTTGTCGAATCGACGATTTAGGTAGAGTCATAACCAAGGGGTCAGTGCGCCCATTCGCACCCGCGAGGTAGAATAGACCCCATTATTTCGAGTTAGAGTCGCTGATATAATCTGCGGCTCATTTTTCATTTTCGACGGGCTTCTTGATATACTTGCCGTTCTTGATTCTCGCGTCCGCTGGCTTCTCTGCGTCCTCTGGAATCCCCCAGACCGAGCCAATGCGGATAGCACCGGGGACGCGCCCCTCGCCGCACAAAATCTGAATACGGCGGGTGGAGATACCCCAGCGTTCGGCGGTTTGCGCGATAGATAAATACTTCATGGGCGATACTCCTGTTGCAGTTCAGTTCTGCGTCTGCTTATAAAATCACAGTATAATTATAATCGTCAAAGCGAATAAAAGCAAGGGCTTTCTGAAAAGTTCAGGAAGTATTTTCAATTCAGACATGAAAGGGGTGTGGGGCTTCCCCAACAACAAAAGGAGCAGTTCGGGCGCAAGGCTGAACCGCTCCTTTTTCCGGTGTGTACGGACACCGGATGTGCTTGCTACTCTCTCAAATCTCATATCCGCAGATACAATGCGTGCCCGCTTTTGCAAAAGCAGGGGCGCATATTTTTTGAAAATTTCTCATTTCGATACCTGCGTTTTGACTTAAAAATGTCCGTTGTAAAGTGAAAGGAAAAAATATTTTGCCGCCATACTCAACAAACGGCAAAAAGGTGTCCGTTGTAAAGTGAAAGGAGTTCTTTGATATGCCAGACCGCACACGACCCATCCGCAAGGAAATCTGCCTGAATGAGCAGGAATTGAGCGTAGTTCGCCACAAGATGAACCAGCTTGGCACTCGCAACTTCGGCGCGTATGCCCGGAAAATGCTGATTGACGGGTACATCATCAAGGTGGATTACACCGAGCAGAAAAAGTTAGCTGCCGCCGTCAGCAGGATTGCCACGAACATCAACCACGTCTGCCGCCGCATCAACAGCACCGGGCATTTTTACGATGCTGATGTTGCTGAACTAAAAGAGCGAATGGCTGACGTATGGGAACTGCTGAAAGTGCAGCAGAGAAACGAATTGTAATTCAGGAAAGGAGTACAGATATGCCGCGCATGAGCAAATCACAAAAGCTGGAATGGTCGTTCTTCCTGAATGACCGGGGACGCAAGGCGTACAACACGCTCTGCCGCCGCTGCGTCCTCGATTGCAAGCAGAGCTTCCGGGCGGTTGTCATTATTTGCCCGCATTATCAGTCAAAGAGGGCAAAAAAGGGTGGTACATCTGCGTACTCCCCTCGCGGACCTGACAGAAAACCGCCATAGCAGCCGTATCACACCAGACCAGAGAGGATGTGATGAAAAATCTATTTCAAACTGAACACCACATTGCCGCCGTTCATTCCCTTGCCGCGCTTCATGCTGGCGGGCGAATATTCCATCAACGCCAAGCTACTTTATGGGCTGCTGCTCAACCGCACTACGCTTTCCCAGAAAAGCGGCTGGGTGTCCGAGGATGGGAATGTGTATGTGATCTATACGATCAAGCAGATGGCGGATGACCTTGACCGGAGTGAGCGGACGGTCAAAACCGCCCTGCGGGAGCTGGAAAATGCCGGGCTGATCACCCGCGTCCGTCAGGGCTGGAATCAGGCGAACCGCATCTTTCTGCAAATTCCAGACAGGGTGCAGGTTTTTTCCCGTCCAGAGGGCAATATCTGCCCAATGGACGTGCAGGATTCTTCCCCTTGCATGGGGCAGAAATTGCCCACAAGTAATACTGATACAGAATATAAAGAACAGAGTAAGACCGAAAGAGTAGAGAGTACGCGCCGCCGATACGGAGAGTTTCAAAATGTTTTCCTGTCAGGCGAGGAATGTACCCGGTTGGAAACGGCTTATCCCGGCAAAGCTGCCGAATACATTGAGCGGCTGTCCCGGTATATGGCTTCCAATGACAGGCACTATGCCAATCATTACGCCACCATCAAGAAGTGGCTGGACGAGGACAGCAATGGCAGGAGCGCGAAAAACTACACCTACGACGATAACGAGGGAGAGTGTCTATGAATCCGATTTTTACGAAAATAATTGATAAAGTTGACGCTGCCACCACCGCGCCAGACGATTACATCAATCCCGCTGACGGGCTGAAATACTGCGGCAAGTGTCATACGCCGAAAGAAGCCTTTTACCCCGCTGACCTTCAGGCGCAGGGCTTTACCAAGCACCCGGTTATGTGCAAGTGCGCTGCCGAACGCCGAGAACGGGAAGAAGCCGAACGCCGGGAATATGAGCGAATGTCCTACATGACGATGCTCCGCAGCGAAGCGTTCCGTGATATGCCCGCCGCTGGCTGGCGGTTTGAGGCAGCCGCAGTTACGACACCCCAGCTTGAAAAGGCGAGGGGCTACGCGCAGAACTGGGACGAGTTCAAAAAAGCGGGGATCGGCTTCTCCTGTTCGGGAACGTTGGCACAGGAAAATCCTATGCCGCTGGATGCATTGCCAACGCTCTGATTGACCGTCTGGAGTCCGTCCTCTTTGCGGGAATGTCTGATGTAGTCAACCGTATGCAGGGTAACTTCGGTTCGGACCGCGACCATTACATGAAATCGCTTATGCGCCCTGACCTCCTCATTCTGGATGATTTGGGTGCAGAGCGTAACACCAGCTTCGGTAAGGAGCGGGTATTCGATGTGGTTGACAAGCGGCTGCTGACCGGCAAGCCCATGATCGTCACGACAAATATCCCGCTTTCCGTTATGAAGCAGGCTGCCGATCTGGATGACCGCCGCATTTTTGACCGCATCTTGGAAGTCTGCGTCCCGATCCGCTTCGACGGGGAGAACTTCCGTAAAGGCAATGCCAGCGCGAATATCAAAAAAGCCGCAGAAATGCTGAATGGGTAAGCTGTTGCAGCAGCTTACCCACCCATGAGACAGGAATATTATTCAACCGGCTTTCCTGTTTCTTCTGAAATAAAACGACCCTCAAACCGGCAGCCGATAGCCGCCGCTATTTCCTGCAACTCGCTTTCCCTGAAATTGTCACGGCGCATTTTGCCGCTGATATTTTGGGTTGTGCAGCCAAGCTGCCTTGAAAGCTGACTGACAGTTACGCCTTGCTTCTTCATAGCAGCCCGGATAACCTGAGCCATACTCATTGACTTCACCTCCGGGAATTATCAAAGTAATTATACATGAGAGCAAGCAGAAATGTCAATTCAGGAGTTACCGAAGAATCGCTCCGGAGCTATTGACCCAAGACTGGAAATAGCATATAATAGTAACTGTTGAGTTACCGTTGAAAGAGTGGCACTTCATTCGGCTGACGAACATAACGTCAAATGGAGTGATTACATGGTAGAAAACGAAAACTACAAGAGCTATACTGCAAACAATGGAACCGAGCTTCGCTTTCCCAAGGAGAGCGTGGTTCAGATGACAGCAGAGCAGAGGGACTGCTACCAGAACTTTATCAATGTTCTGGCACAAATCCTGATTAAATATGCTGCCGCAGAAAAGGAAAATCAGAAAATCTGAGCAGAGTATTCCGGGCGGTCGATGACCGCCCGGTCCTGCAATAGGAGGAAACCTATGTATAATACGAAAGAGGGCAAATCGTGTGTTATCTATATCCGCGTCAGCAGTGAGCGGCAGGTAAAGGGGTATAGCCTGGACGGGCAGAAACACTATCTGGCTGAATGCGCCGAGCGTCGGGGTATGACCGTTCTTGATACCTACGTTGAAGAAGGCAAAAGTGGCAAGAGTATCGAGGGACGGACGGAGTTCCAGCGGATGCTGGATGACATTCAGAGCGGAAAAGTACATACGGACTATGTGCTGGTTTTCAAATTATCGCGGTTTGGCAGAAATGCGCGGGATGTGTTGAACTCCCTTGAGTTCATTGTGAAATACGGCGTTCACCTGATGTGCGTAGAAGATGGGCTTGATTCTTCAACCTCTATGGGAAAAATGATGATTACCATTCTCGGTGCGGTAGCTGAGTTGGAACGTGAGAACATCATCGCACAGAGCCTTTTGGGACGCGAGGAAAAAGCAAAGTCCGGCGGCTGGAACGGCGGCTTTGCACCCTATGGGTATCGTCTGGTAAAGGGCGATGACAAGAGTAAAGGGAAATTGGAGACCGTCCCGGAAGAAAAGGCTGTCGTGCAACTGGTTTTTGATATGTTCCTGAACCGAAATATGGGCTACACGGCAATTTCGGGCTATCTCAATCGAAACGGTTATACTCGCCCACCGGCAAAGAATGCCATCCGTCCCAGCTATGGAGAGTGGAGTTCTGACCACATCAAGAGAATGCTTAGCAATCCGGTTTATACGGGGCGCGTGGCATGGGGAAAGCGACGGACAGAGAAAGTTCCCGGCAAAGATAACGAGTATCGACTTGTGAAGCAGGATGAGTATATTTTGAGTGAGGTTATTTCCCATGAGGCGTTTGTTTCCAAAGAGGATTTTGACAAGGTGCAGGAGATCAAAGCCATTCGTGGGAAAAAGGGTAATCACAACATTGGTCAGTATAACGCGCATCTGTTGTCCGGTATCGTAAAATGTCCGCAATGCGGCGCACCTATGTATATCGGTATGACCAAGTGGACAAATCAAGACGGCACGGAGCGCCGCACAGAATCTTATGTCTGTTCTTATGCGACTAAACATAGAGGGACTTCGGTATGCCGCAGGAATGGCGTGGTAGCCAGTCAGGTTGAGGACGAGGTGATGGAGTACACCCGGAAGATTGTTCGCAATCCGCAGTTTATCAAAGATTTGCAGGAAAAGGTAATGACCGCCGTGGACATGACCGAGGTCGAGAATGACATTACCGCCTACAAAAACCAGCTATCCGCTTTACAGCGCAGCCGCGACAGCTTGGAGCGGGATATTGACCGCATTGCTCCGGATGACAAGTATGCAGAGCGCCGCCGCGCAGACATGACCCGCCGCCTGAATGACCTCTATGACCAGATTTATAAGGCGGAGGATCTGCTGCAAGAAAGCATGATGAAAAAGGCAACTCTGGAAAGCGAGCAGATGTCTGTGCAATCTATGATCGGAATCCTCTCGTCTTTTGACGCAATCTATGATAGAATGAATGCGGCAGAGCGGCGCGACCTTGTGAAATACCTGATTTCCGAGGTCGAGTTGTTCCCGCGTGAGGAGCAAAAGACGCAGAAACGCTTTGTAAAGGCGATTGCGTACAAGTTTCCCATTGAGCAAAAGGTGCTCACGCAATTTGATGAATGCGGGGCATCTGTGGAGGCGGTTGTCCTCTTGTCGCGGGAAACAGATCCACGGACGGTCGAGGTCGGAATGGAAGCGGAGACCGGCGAGGGCAAGCGCGTCAATTACACCGGAAAAGCATAAGAGAACAAAAGAAAAACCGCCGTCGGACTCACATGGGGTCCGGCAGCGGTTTTCTATTCGCTTTGTGTGATGTCATGCACCCATTTGCCGCCGTGGATGCGCCAGAGGGCGACTGGGGTCTTTGCCAGGTGCTCGATGGCGATGCACAGGCAGAACACCTCGTTCGGCACCTTAAGGACAAGACCGAGCAGGCACATCAGCGGCAGCTCCATGCACCAGAGGGGAAAGTTGTCGATGAGCAGCGAGGCGCGTACGTCGCCGCCGCCGCGCAGCACACCCACGACCATCGTGGACGAAAAGCCGTGGAGGGGCATCACACCCGCGTAGCAGTACACCATGACCGCGCACATCGCCGCCGCGCCCGCCGAGAGGGAGAAAAGCGGCAGCACATACGGCCGGAGCAGCGTAAAAAAGGCCAGAAGCTCCACGCCGCCGAGGGCGAGCGCGAAGAGAAATGCCGTGAGGCACACGGCCTTGCCGATGCGCACGACGCTCTCGTGGCTGCTGCCGATGCCGATCTCCTTGCCGACGATGACGGCGGCTGCGTTGGCGATGCCGTAGATGCCGGCGGTGGAGAGCTTGTCAATGCTGCCCGCCACGGTGTAGGCGGCGATGAGGTCGCCGCTCGCGGCCATGTGGCCCATGATGACGGTGATGAGCGAGTAGCCCACGCCCCAGAGCGTTTCGTTCGCCAGCACCGGCGCACTGTAGTGGATGAAGCGGTGCAGCATCTCGCGGCCCGGGCGGAGAAGGGCGCTCCATTGGAGCGGCACGGTGCGGCAGCGCAGGGCATAGCCGAAGGCGAGCGCAAATTCCACCACGCGCGAGAGCAGCGTGGCGGCCGCCGCGCCTGTGACGCCGAGCGCGGGGAAGCCGAGCTTGCCGAAGATGAGCACATAATTGCCCACGGTATTGCAGAGCATGGACGCGCCGAACACCAGCATACCGAAACGCGGATTTTCGATGCTGCGCTGCATCCCGATGTAGATGGACGAGAGGGAATTGAGGATATACGAGAAGCCGACGATGCGGATATACGGCGTGCCGATCGCGACGAGACGGAGATTGTCCGTCACCAGCAGCAGAACATCCGCCGGGAAGAACGCCATGATGAGCGCGAAGAGCGTCGAGACGCTGCCGGCAATGCACAAGCCAATGCCGATGACGCGGTTGATGCTCTCGCGGTCGCCGCGGCCCCAGTATTGGCTGATGAGCACGCTTGACCCGCTCTGCAATCCGAAGACGATGAGCTGGATGATGAAGATGGGCACATTCGCCACCGTGACGGCGGACATCTGCTCGCTGCCGAGCAGTCCGACCATGAAGGTATCGAGGAAGCCGAGCGAGGTGGTGATGAGATTCTGCACGATGATGGGCAGGGCGAGCAGAAAAAGCCGTCGGTAAAAGCCCCTGGGCTGACGAAGATAGGAGAACATGAGCGACCTCGAACGGAAAATTACAGCATGGGAAAGCGTGTTTCCTTATGCTTGCGGAGCGCGGATACAAGCGCGTCGATCTCCTCGCGCGTCGTCTCGGGCGCGAAGCTCACGCGCAGCACGCCCGCGGCGGTCCTTTTGTCGAGCTTCATCGCGGCGTAGACGTGGCTGAGCTTGCCGCGGTGGCAGGCCGAGCCGGCGGAGATGCAGATGCCCTGCGCGCCGAGCTCGGTGACAATGTTCGCGCTCGGATAGCCGACGAGCGAGACGGAGAGGATATGCGGGGCATCGCCGTTCCCGATGCGCACCACGCCGTCGATGGTGAGAAGCTGCTCGAGCGCGTACTGCTTGAGCTGCGCCATGCGGGCGAGCTTTTCCTCATAGCCCGCCAGCCGCAGCTCCACCGCCTTGGCGAAGCCCGCGATCTGCGCGGTGGCCTCGGTGCCCGAGCGCAGGCCGCGCTCCTGTCCACCGCCCGCGAGCAGCGGACGCACCGCGCGGCAGCGCGGGCCGATGTAAAGCGCGCCGACGCCCTTGGGGGCGTTGAGCTTGTGTCCGCTGACGGAAATGAGGTCCGCGCCCAGCGTATCCGCGCGGAACGGGAGCTTCAAAAACGCCTGTACCGCGTCGGTGTGCAGCAGCGCCTTGGAGCCGTGCTCGCGCAGGAGCCGCGCGATCTCCGCGACGGGAAAGACGCAGCCGGTCTCGTTGTTCACGAGCATCACGGAGACGAGCGCCGTGTCCTCACGCAGCGCGTCCGCGACCTGCTGCGCGGTGATATTCCCCTGACGGTCGGGCGCGAGATAGGTGACGGCATAGCCCTCCTGCTCCAGCTGACGGCAAGGCTCGAGCACGGCGCTGTGCTCCACGGCGGTGGTGATGATGTGCTTTCCGACGCGGCGGTTCTGGTGGGCGGCAAGGCGGATGGCCCAGTTGTCGCTCTCCGTGCCGCAGGAGGTGAAGTACAGCTCGTCCGGCTTGCAGCCGAGCGCGGCGGCGATGACCGCGCGGTCCGCCTCCAGACGCTTTTTCGCGGCGGCGCCGTAGGGATACTGCGAGCTGGGGTTACCGCTGTCGTTTAGTAAAACATCGTACATCGTATCCGCCACCTCGCGCGCGACGGGCGTGGTGGCGGCATGGTCGAGATAGATCATAGCAAAGCATTCCTTTCTTTGCACTTGCAATCAAGCGAAAACATGGTATGATTATATGCGGAAAATCCACGAAAAGCAAGGAGAAAGCATGAAGATCGGTATTTACACCCTGGGCTGCAAGGTGAATCAATACGAGACGCAGGCGATGGAGCAGGAGCTGACCGCCCGCGGGCACGAGCTGGTGGATTTTGAGTCTCCCGCCGATGCCTACATCATCAACACCTGCTCGGTCACGGCGGTGAGCGACAAGAAGTCGCGCCAGATGATCCGCCGCGCGAAGAAGAACAGTCCCGACGCGGTGGTCGCCGCCTGCGGCTGCTACGTCCAGATGCACGAGGAGGAGGCGAAGAGCCTCGGCATCGACCTTTTGATGGGCACGAACGACCGCGCGCGATTCCTTGACCGGCTGGAGGAGGCCGTGAAAACGCGCGAGACGGTCGCGGACATCGACGACGCGCTGCGCCGCCGCACGTTCGAGGTGCTGCCGGCGGGCGGCATGGCGAACCGCACCCGCGCGATGCTCAAGGTCGAGGACGGCTGCGTGAACTTCTGCACCTACTGCATCATTCCCTACGCGCGCGGTCCTGTGCGCTCGCTGCCGATGGACAAGGCGGCGGAGCAGGTGCGCGCCCTGTGCTCGCAGGGCTACCGTGAGATCGTGGTCACCGGCATCGAAATTTCCTCCTACGGCCACGACCTCAAGGACGGCACGACGCTCATCGACCTTTTAGAGCTTATCGCCCGCGAGGGCGGGGAGATGCGCATCCGGCTCGGCTCGCTCGAGCCGCGCACGGTGACGCGGGAATTCTGCGAGCGGGCGAAAAAGCTCCCGACCCTCTGCCCGCACTTCCATCTCTCGATGCAGTCCGGCTGCGACGCGACGCTCAGGCGCATGAACCGCCGGTACGACACCGCGCGGTATTATGAGTCTGTGGAGCTGCTGCGCGAATATTTCGACGACCCCGCCATCACCACCGACCTCATCACCGGCTTTCCGGAGGAGACGGAGGAGGAGTTCGGTGAGACGCTCGCCTTCATTGAAAAGTGCGGCTTCGCCGCCATGCACATCTTCCCCTATTCCGTCCGCCCCGGCACAAAGGCCGCGGCGATGGCGCAGGTGGACATGAGCGTGCGCGAGGAGCGCGCGGCGCGCGCCGCCGCCGTCGCGGAGCGGATGCACCAAGGCTATCTCGCCCGCTGCGTGGGAAAGACCTTCCCCGTGCTCTTTGAGCAGGACAGGGGCGAGGGCAGCGTCGGCCACGCGCCGAACTATATGCCCGTCACGGTGGGGATGAAAGGGTTACATAACACCGTGCAAAACGTGCGCATCACCGCCGTCGACGGCGACGGCCTGCGCGGGGAACCGGAGGAGACATGAAAAGCCACTTTTTTGCCTACATCGCGCGGATGCGCTACATCACACGCTGGGCGCTCATGCGCAACACCTTTTCCGAAAACGTGCAGGAGCACAGCCACATGGTCGCGGTGCTCGCGCACGCGCTCGCGGTGATCCGAAACCGCGTGTACGGCGGGCAGATCGACGCGGGACAGGTTGCCGCGGCCGCGCTCTACCATGACGCGAGCGAGATCATCACCGGCGATATGCCGACGCCCATCAAGTATTACGCGCCCGAGATCCGCGACGCCTACAAGAAGGTCGAGGCGGTCGCCTGCGGACGGCTCCTTGCCATGCTGCCCGACGAGCTCAGACGCGACTACGACGACGTGCTCGACTGCGCGGACGGCGAGGTGCTCGAACTGGTCAAGGCGGCGGACAAGCTATCCGCCTATATCAAGTGCGTCGAGGAGCTCAAGGCGGGCAACGCGGAGTTTCGCCGCGCCGCCGAGCAGACCCGCGCCGCGCTCGACGCGATGCATCTGCCCGAGCTGGATTACTTTATGGAGCACTGCGCGGAGAGCTTTTCCATGACGCTCGATGAGCTGGAATAACAGGGAGGAAGAAACCATGATCAAAATTCGGACGCTGTATATCGTTCTGCCGCTTACGATCCTGATGGCGGTGGGCTGCTACCTCAAGGGCTGGACGGCGGGCATCGCCCTGTGGGCGCTCCTTGCGCTCGTGTGCGTGGGGCGCATCCTGCGCGAGCGGAAGGAGAAGAACGGCACGGAGGACGCACAGAAAAAGGAATAACACGCCGTGCGCGCAAAAAGCGGGGGAGCTTCCTGATGGAAGCTCCCTTTTTGCTGTCGTTTCCGCCGTCTCAGCGCCGCGATTTGTGCGTTCCGCAGCTTGCATTTTGCGGCGAAGCCTTTATAATGATGACATTCTTTTGCGCAGGGAGGAAGGACTCATGGAACAGCGGAGGGCGCGCGGGATGCTTGCAACCGCGGCCGTTATCTTCGGTACGCTTGCGCCGTTCGTGCGCGGCATTTCCGTTTCCTCGGGCGAGCTGGCGCTTTACCGCGCGGTGATGGCGGCGCTGCTCGTCGGCGGCTATCTGCTCGTGAGCGGGCAGAAGCTCGCGCTGCGCGCGAATCGGCGTGAGGCCGCGCTGCTGCTCCTCTCCGGCATGGCGATGGGCGTGAACTGGATCTTGCTTTTCGAGGCCTACCGCTACACCACCGTGTCCGTCGCGACGCTGAGCTACTATTTTGCGCCCGTGCTCGTCACCGCCGTCTGCCCTCTGCTCTTTCACGAAAGGCTGACGGGAAAGCAGATCGTCTGCTTCGTGATGTCCACGCTGGGACTGGTGCTGGTCATCGGCGTCGGGGGGCTCCGCGGCGTCGCGGATGTGCGGGGCGTGCTCTTCGGCCTCGGCGCGGCGGCGTTCTACGCCGCGGTCATTCTGCTCAATAAGTTCATCCAAAGCGTCGCGGGCATCCAGCGGACCTTTTTGCAGTTTTTAGCCGCCATCGTCATTCTCATTCCCTACGTCGCCGCGACCGGCGGCGTATCGCTGGGGACGCTCGACGCGCGCGGCTGGGTCTGCCTGCTCATCGTGGGCTTCTTCCACACAGGCGTGACCTACTGCCTGTATTTTTCCGCCCTGCGCGAGCTGCCGGGGCAGGAGGTCGCTCTGCTGAGCTACATGGACCCGCTCGTGGCGGTCATCGTCTCGGTGACGGTGCTCGGCGAGCCGGTCACGGCGCCGCAGCTCGCCGGCGGTGCGCTGATCCTCGGCTTCACGCTCTGGAACGAGCTGCCGGAGAAAAAATAAGAAAAAGGGAAGCGGCTTTCACTGAACCGCTTCCCTTTTTCAGTTCATAAAGTGAATGGTGATGGGGCAGATCTCGGCCCTGGTCGCCACGCGCATATTCGGTCCGAAGAGACCGACGCCCGAGGTCACGATGCTGTGCATCGACCCCACGCGGAGACAGCCGCAGGCATTCTCCCAAAATAGCCGGACGGTGAGGTTGCCGGGGAACATCTGCCCGTCGTGCGTGTGCCCGCAGAGATCGACGTCCACGCCCGCCGCGGCCAGCGCCTCCAGCTCGCGCGGCTGGTGGTCGAGGACCAGAATGGGCTTGTCCGTATCCAGCCCCTCGACAAGCTCCGCAGGCGTTTTGCGCACCTCGACGCCGCGCCCCGGGCGCTGCGCGTCGGGGCGGCCGTAAAGATAAACCTCGCCGCCGAGCAGCACGGCCTCGTCGCGCAGGAGACGGATGTTCGCGGACGCGAGAAAGGCGTCCATCTCGGGGCTGCTCTGCTTTTTCCCGTCGCTTCGGAAGGTGAAGCCCGCCAGGATGGGCTCCTCGATGTCGTGGTTGCCGTAGACGGCGTAGACGCCGTACCTCGACCGGATGCCGCGCAGCACCGCGGCGATCTGCTCCGGCTCCTCCACGGCCTTCCAGGCGTTATCAAAAATGTCGCCCGCAATGACGACAACATCGGCGTCCTGCTCGTTTACGCGCGCGACCATGCGCTCCATCTGCGCAAGGCCCACGTTGTAGCCGAGGTGGAGATCGGCGAGCAGCACGACCTTCATGCTCTCCATGCTGCCGGCGGACTTGTTTACGGTGACCTCGTAGGGCGTGACGCGCACGACGCGGGCGTTGATCACGCCGCCGACGGAGGTCACAAGAATGGCCGCCGCGCACAGGCAGCCCGCGATGCGGTGCATCCGCGCCGAGCGCAGAGAGCGGAGCTTCAGACCGTGGACGAGCAGCAGCCGCAGTCCGTCCGCGAGCAGGACTGCCAGCAGCAGATAGAGCAGCACGCCGAGCCAATAGTTCCCGATGAGCATGAGCGCGCGCTTCAGCCGTCCGGCAGGCAGCGGAAAGGCCAGAACAAAGGAGAGCGCAAAGAAGGCGTACAGCGCGGCGGGCACGGCCCAATGCTTCCGCTTGCGGAACCATGGGAACCACGCCCGCACCCAGCCCATGATGCGGCGGAACAGATAGAGGTTAAAAAGCAGGTAAAACGGTGCGAGGAGGAAGGCAAGCATGGCGCGTTCCGCGCTCCTTTCCGAAAGGGGAGACACCCTTTGTTTTCGGCGCTATTCTACTCCCTTTACGCCCTTGGCGCAAGAGAAAAGATGCGGCGCGAAGCGCACACTTTTTTTGGACAAAAGTGACATTGACAACCCTTTCCTACAAATTTATAATCACAATCTCGTATGAAAGATATCAAAATACACCGTGGTAAAAGGTGAGGCTTATGAATCATCAGTCGTCGTTTTCGCTTCGTTCGTTCTTTCAGCCCGTGGACCTCACGCAGGGAACGTGCTGGAAGACGCTGCTCGTGTTCGCGTTCCCCATTATCGTTTCCTACCTGCTCCAGCAGGTCTATTCCATCAGCGACGCCGCCATTGTCGGTCAGACGCTGACGGCGAGCGAGGTCGCCGGTGTGAACGACACCACCTCGCTCGCGATGATCTTCCTGCAGTTCGCCTTCGGCGCGAGCGCGGGCTTCTGCACCGTGACATCGTGCTTTGTCGGTGCGCGCGACAGCGCGGGCGTCCGCCGCTCCATGGCGACGCAGATCGTCCTCTCCGCGGCGCTGACCGCCGTGCTCACGGCGCTGGCGCTGGCGCTGCTCGACCCCATGCTCGCGTGGATCAACGTCACGCCCGCGAGCGGGGAGGTCTACCGCGCGGCCTATACCTACTGCGCCATCCTCTTCGGCGGCATCGGCGCGCAGCTTTTCTATAACTTCATCTGCTCGTTCCTGCGCAGCATGGGCGACAGCGCCACGCCGCTCGCGTTCCTGCTTTTCTCGACGATCCTCAACGTGGGGCTGGATCTGCTCTTCATCCTCTCGTTCCACTGGGGCGTCGCGGGCGCAGCCGTCGCCACCGTTGCGGCGCAGCTCATCAGCACGCTCGGCTGCTTTCTCTACGCCTTTTTGAAGTATCCCGAGCTGCGATTGCACCGCGAGGACTGGCGCATCACAAGGCGCGACGTTACGCGACATCTCATTCAGGGCATCCCGCTCGGATTGCAGTTCTCTGTCCTTGCCATCGGCATCATCGTGATGCAGAGCGTCATCGTGCAGTTCGATACGCTTGGCGGTGAAATGGTCTCCAACGCGGCGCAGAACGGCTTCGGCGCGGCGAACAAGCTCAATAACCTCCTTATGACGCCGCTCAACGGCCTCGGCACGGCGATGACCAGCTTCACCGCGCAGAACCTCGGTGCGGGCGACCACGCGCGCATCAAGAAAGGAACGGTGCAGGCGCTCATCATTGTCTGGACGATGTGCCTCATCTCCATCGCAGCCGGACTGCTGCTCTCGCGTGGCGGCGGGTATCTCTATATCTTCCTCTCGCCCGATAAGGTCACGGCGGAGACGATGCGCTACGGCAACACCTATCTCTATGTCGACCTGTCGTTCTACCTCTTCCTCGGCTTCATCTTCGTCGTGCGCAACTGTGTGCAGGGCATCGGCAAGCCGCAGTTCGTGCTCGGCGCGGGCGCGGCCGAGCTGGTCGCGCGCGTGAGCGTGTGCCTGCTGCTGCCGCCGCTGATCGCGGGCGGCGCGGTCAATTCCGACGCGCCGCGCGCGGCGGTCTATGCCCTCTGCTTCGCCGATCCCTTTGCCTGGATGGCGGCGGACGCCGTACTGCTCGTGCCCTTCCTGCGCAATATCATGAAAATGGACTACCGTTACCTGAAAGGAACAATGTAGGAAGAAACAAAAAATTTTTGTCGCCTTTTTAAAAAAACTTGAAAATAAGGCTTGCAATTTGCGCCGGGATATGCTATCTTATTTAGGCTGAGTTCAGCAAAACAGCATATCCGGGTGTGGCGAAGTTTGGTATCGCGCTTGAATGGGGTTCAAGAGGCCGCTGGTTCGATTCCAGTCACTCGGACCAAGTAATGATAATCCGAACTACATTATCCAAGTGGGTAATGTGTTCGGATTTATCATTTCTATTGAAAATGTTCTATAGTAAGCAAAGGCAGGGACAATTCTTGTCCTTGCCTTTGTTTATATTTTACACTATAATGATAAAAATGGGAACATTTTAAAAAATTTAGCGTCTATATAGATGTAACTAACAATATCAACAGTTTGGAATATTCTAAAAGGGAAGAAGTAAACGGCGATGGACAGAGGAAAAGGAAAGAGTATACCATGAAAAAAAGAGTCTTTGCCATTGTCCCAACAGTCATCTTGTGTATTCTTTTGTTCTATTTAATTAAACCCTCTCAATCCCCCAAATCCCCTTATCAAAATTTGACCCCGATAAGCGGATTCTCTATTCAGGCTGTGCAAGCACAATACACTATTGATACTAAGCAGATATCTCTTTGCATAACAAATCATAGCGATAATAGCCCGGAACTCTATCTGCCATATCTCGAACAAAATATTAATGAAACATGGGTTATTGTAAAAAAATCCCCTCATATAAGAGATACAGATAATCTTCTTTACATCCCATCAGGAGAGACAATGAATGTAGATTTTTTTCTGACGGACTATGACCAACTATCTGTCGGTAAATACCGAATTATTTTCGGCTTAGCTCATAGTAATGACTTTTTTTACTTTCCTTTTGACATTGTTGATTCTTAGGTATAGAATGAGAGCAGTTAAAAGTATAACAAGGCGGGAGCATCGGTTAAGATGTTCCCGCCTCTGTTATACCTTGTTCTCTTGTTCGGCCTGCTGCTTTGCTTTCCACTCGGCATATTCCCGCTGCCGTCCCCGTTTACGGGCGACGGAGGGTTCTTTTAAATCGGGGTTGGAGTCTGGGCGAGGAGGAGGATCACCACAACGGCGGCCGCAAAGCCCGCGGCAGCGGCCAAAACCGCGATGCCGGTCCGAAGCCGCTTTCCGGCGGCTCTGCACACCAGCCAGACACACACCATACAGGCTGCGGCTGCCAGCAGGGAGATCCCCAGCCCCTTCCACAGCCACGCAAGCTCATAGAACCATCTCATATCAACTGTCCTCCCCTCTCCGCACAGCCTGTTTCAATTCTTCAAGGTCATGGTCATCCGGATGGGCGAGGGCGCGGTCAAAATTCCGGATCAGTCCGTCCAGATTGGGAGCCGGGTTGGGCTGCTGCTTCATTTTTTCATACCGCTCCCGGACCGCCATGGGCATTTTGCCTTGGCACATATAAGTGCCGATGATTGAATTGCTCTCGTCGATGCTCTCCTTTACCCGATCCAGCACCTTTTGAAAATACGCCTCGCTTTCGCCGAAGCCCGCCGTACCGAACAGGAAAATCTTCTTGTTTTTCAGGCGCTTCAAAAGCGCAAGCGCCGCTTCATCCGCAGTCCCCTTATCCGTCCAGAAGCCAACATACAGCTTTTCGGATTCGACCGCACCGGCTTCGTCCGTGCCGAAATGATTGCACAGATCCGCCGGAAGGCTCTCCCGGATCGCCTCAGCCAGCAGTCTGGTATTTCCCGTTCTGCTGGAATAAATAATGGAGTAGCGTTCATCGTTCATAAGCGTATCCTCTCTTTGCTTTGATTGTTGGGATGATCCGGTGCGCGTCACTGTTCCGCCAGCCACCGGCATGCGGAGACCGCAGCCAAGGTGCCGTCCGAAACCGCCGTGGTCAGCTGCCGTACCTGCTTGTGCCGACAGTCGCCTGCCGCAAAAAAGCCCGGTGCGGCCGTTTCCATCCGGTCATTGGTCAGGAGATACCCCTCTTGATCCCGTTCCGCCAGTGCCGCGGCCATTTCCGTATCGGGAACGCGGCCAAAGGCCACGAACAGCCCGCTGACCGGGAGCCGCGTCTCCCGTCCGTCGGCATTTTTCAACAAAAGGTGTTCCAGCTCTCCGTTATCGGCGTGGAGATCGGTGATGACCGTATCCGTCAGGATGGTAAGATTTTTCCGTTGGGCCGCCTGCTCCACCAGTGCCTGCTCCGCCCGGAAGGTTTTTCTCCGGTGGATCAGTGTCACGCTGCGGCAGCGTCCGGCCAGAAACAGGGCGTCCTCAAAGGCGGTATTGCCGCCGCCGGCCACTGCTACGTCCTGTCCGTCAAAGAACGGGCCATCGCACAGGGCGCAATAGCTGACGCCGCGGCCTACCAGTTCTTCTTCACCGGGCAGCCCCAGCGTCCGGTGCTTCGCTCCGGCGGCATAAATCACCGCCCGGGCCGACACAGGCCCGTCCTCCGTTTCCAAAAGGAACGTGCCGCCCGTGTTTCGTTCGATCCTCTGTACCCCGCTGAAGGTCAGCTCCGCCCCGGCCGCTTCCGCCTGGGCATACATTCGGTCCCCCAGTTCCATGCCGCTGACCGCGCCAAGGCCGGGATAATTCTCCACCAGCGGCGAGAGGGTGATCTGCCCGCCGAAACCGCTGCCCTCGAATACGGCAACGGAGCGTCCCGCCCGTGCGGCATACAGGGCGGCCGTCAGTCCGGCGGGACCGCCGCCGATCACAGCAAGCTCTATCATTGGGCATACTCCCGGAGGAACGCCTTGATCTGGGCTGCGCCCACATAGAGAGTGGGTTCCTCTCCCCAAACCACCAGCGTGGGAGCCTGCCGCAGGCCAAGTGCCTTTGCCTCCTCCGCATACTGTGCGGCATCCTTTTCCTCATAGGGAACGCCCGCCTTTTGCAGCAGCGGCTTCACCGCCCGGCAGTTGGGGCAGGTGGCCGTGACGAAGAGCGTGTAACGGTCTGCTTTCCCCGAAACGGGCGCGGTCTCTTTCACTTCTTTCGCCGGAGCGGCTGCATGGGGCTGCGCCGCACTGCTCACCTGATAGGTTTTTCTGTCCTGATACTCCTGACTCTTGCCGTCATTCCAGTTCTGCACCGGGCGGTAGTAGCCGGTGATGCGGCTGTAAACCTCCGTTTTCCGTCCGCAGATGGGGCAGGTGAACTGCTCCCCGGCCAGATAGCCGTGGTCTGCGCAGACGGAATAGGTGGGAGACAGCGTATAGTACGGCAGCTCGTAGTTCTCCGCGATCTTGCGGACCAGCGCCGCCGCTGCCCGCCAATCGGGCAGCTTTTCGCCCAGGAAGGTGTGGAACACCGTGCCGCTGGTGTAGAGGGTCTGGAGCTTGTCCTGTACGTCCAGTGCGGCGAACACGTCCTCCGTGTAGCCCACAGGCAGGTGGCTGGAATTGGTGTAGTAGGGCGTCCCGCCCTCGTGGGCGGTGATGATATTGGGGTACTGTGCCTTATCGTGCTTGGCAAGGCGATAGGAGGTGGACTCGGCAGGGGTGGCCTCCAGATTGTAGAGGTCTCCATACTGCTCCTGATAGTCGCTCAGCCGCTCCCGCATGTGCTTCAGCACCCGAACGGCAAAGTCCTGCGTCTCCTCATGGGTGAGGTCCTTGCGGAGCCAGTTGGCGTTCAGACCCGCCTCGTTCATGCCGACGAGGCCGATGGTGGAAAAGTGATTGTCGAAGCTGCCGAGGTAGCGCTTGGTGTAGGGGTACAGCCCCTCCTCCATCAGCCGCCCGATGGTGGTGCGTTTGATCTTCAGACTGCGGGCAGCTATGTCCATCATGTGATCCAGCCGGGCGAAGAAATCCGCTTCATCCTTGGCAAGATACGCAATACGGGGCAGATTGATGGTCACAACGCCCACGGAGCCGGTAGACTCGCCGCTGCCGAAGAAGCCGCCGCTCTTTTTCCGCAGTTCCCGGAGGTCCAGGCGCAGGCGGCAGCACATGCTGCGCACGTCGCTGGGCTCCATGTCGGAGTTGATGTAGTTGGAGAAGTAAGGCGTTCCGTATTTGGCGGTCATCTCAAAGAGCAGCCGGTTGTTCTCCGTCTCGGACCAGTCAAAGTCCTTGGTGATGGAATAGGTAGGGATGGGATACTGGAAGCCGCGGCCGTTGGCGTCGCCTTCGATCATGACCTCGATGAATGCCTTGTTGATCATGTCCATCTCCGGCTGGCAGTCGCCATAGGTAAAGCTCATGGGCTTGCCGCCCACGATACAAGGCTGACCGGCCAGATCGGCGGGTACGGTCCAGTCCAGAGTGATGTTTGAGAACGGGGCCTGTGTGCCCCAGCGGCTGGGGGTGTTGACGCCATAGACAAAGCTCTCGACGCAGTGCTTGACTTCATTGTAGCCGAGCTTATCCATCCGGACAAAGGGGGCAAGATAGGTATCAAAGCTGGAAAATGCCTGCGCACCCGCCCACTCGTTCTGCATAATGCCCAGGAAATTCACCATCTGGTTGCATAAAGTAGCCAAGTGCTTGGCCGGGGCGCTGGTGATCTTCCCCGTCACACCCCCTAACCCTTCCTGAATGAGCTGCTTCAGGCTCCAACCGGCGCAGTAACCGGTGAGCATAGACAGATCATGGATATGGAGGTCCGCGTTGCGGTGGGCGCTGCCGATCTCCTCGTCATAAATCTCGCTGAGCCAGTAATTGGCTGTGATGGCGCCGGAGTTGGACAGGATCAATCCGCCCACGGAGTAGGTGACGGTGGAGTTTTCCTTTACCCGCCAGTCGGACACCCGCAGATAATCGTCCACCAGCTTTTTGTAGTCCAGAATGGTGGAGCTCATGTTCCGCAGCTTTTCCCGGTTCTTGCGGTAGAGAATGTAGGCCTTGGCCACTTCCGCGTAGCCGGCACGCTGAAGAACGGCCTCCACGCTGTCCTGAATGGTCTCCACATCGATCCGGCCATCCCGGATCTTATCGGCATAATCCGCCGTGACCTGCAAGGAAAGCAGGTCGATCACATCCGGGGCATAGGGAATATGGGTGGCGTCAAAGGCTTTCATAATGGCACTGGAGATACGGTTGAGACTGAATTCGGCAACATGGCCGTCCCGCTTGATGACTTGATACATGGTCCTCTTCTCCTTTTCTCTATTGTCCACGGATCTGTGTGCTGGGAATATCAGGCAAAACGCTGTCCCGCAGCGCTTCGATCTCTTCTTTTGTCAGGGGCTTCATGCCGCTGCCCACCAGTTCGCCGGAGTCCACAAAGGGTTGAAGGAAATAGCGCTTCGCACCCTTGAGCCAACGGCCGATCCCGGCCATCTCCTCCGGTGTGTGCAGCGGTGCGCAGACGGTGGTGCGGAACTCATAGTCCACGGCGCCCGCCATCAGCAGTGCGGCACTCCGCTTCACCGGTCCCAGAAGATCCACGCCGCCGCAGGTCTCCACATAGCGGTCCGGGCTGTTCTTGATGTCCATGGCAGCATAGTCCAGCAGCCCCTCCTGCGCCAGCGCTTCCAGCATGTCGGGGTTGGTGCCGTTGGTGTCCAGCTTCACGGCAAAGCCCAGCGCCCGGATCTGCCGCAGCAGCGCCGGAAGGTCCTCGTACAAGGTCGGCTCCCCACCGGTGACGCAGACGCCGTCCAGCTTTCCCCGGCGGGTCTCCAAAAAGGC
>CEAB01042892.1_pt1 | contig 39577 bp, 30 predicted proteins | sample 557651 | NCBI WGS metagenome assembly CEAB01 (sample SAMEA3182046, study PRJEB8094) | gut metagenome | biome: human; feature: gut; material: Stool; isolation source: human stools | place: Canada | collected 2011-11-15
GTATGGTCAAAATACTCTGGGTGGACGACGAGGTCGAACTCTTGAAGCCCCACGTCCTGTTCCTCAAACAGAAAGGCTACGAAGTCGACACCTGCAACAACGGCTACGACGCGATCGACATGGCGGCCGAAGGCGCCTACGACCTGATAATCCTCGACGAGATGATGCCCGGCATGACGGGACTCGAGACCCTCCCCAAGATCAAGGAGGTGCGCCCCACGACGCCCGTCATCATGGTGACCAAGAGCGAGGAGGAGAACATCATGGACAAGGCCGTCGGCTCGAAGATCGCCGACTACCTCATCAAGCCCGTCAACCCCAACCAGGTGCTGCTCTCGATCAAGAAGAACGTCCACCAGCAGCAGCTCGTCACCGAGCAGACCACGGCCGACTACCGGTCGGAATTCGGGCGTATCTCCTCGTCGCTGCAGATGGCCGAGACCTTTTCGGACTGGTGCTCGCTCTACCGCAAGCTCACCAACTGGGAGGTCGAGCTTTCGGAATCCACCGACCAGGGCATCAAGGAGGTGCTCACCTACCAGAAGACCGAGGCGAACCAGGAATTCTGCAAGTTCGTACGCCGTAACTACTACAACTGGATCAACAAGCGCTCGGACGAAACCCCCGTGATGTCGCACACGCTCATGCGCACCAACATTTTCCCGGTGGCGGACGAGAACCCGAAGACCACGCTGCTGCTGATCGACAACTTCCGCTACGACCAGTGGCGGTCGATCTCCTCGCTGCTGCGGGGCTATTACGACGTGGCGCAGGACGATTTCTACTGCGCCATCCTCCCCACGGCGACGCAATACGCCCGCAATGCCATCTTCGCCGGCCTGATGCCGCTGGCCATCGACAAGCTGATGCCCAACAAATGGCTCAACGACAACGAGGAAGGCGGCAAGAACCAGTACGAGGAGGAGTTCCTCAAACGGCTGATGGCCCAGAACGGGAAGAACTGGAAATTCTCGTTCGACAAGCTCGTGCGCCCCGAACAGGGCCGCAGGCTGGTCGACAATATACAAAAAGTGTACGACGCCGATTTCTCGGTGATCATCTACAACTTCCTCGACATCCTCTCGCACGCCCGTACCGAGACCGACATCATCCGCGAGCTGACCGAGGACGACGCGGCATTCCGGTCGCTGACGCGCTCGTGGTTCGAGCACTCCGACCTCTACACCATCCTCAAGCTCCTCTCGGAGCGGGGGCACACGGTCGTGATCACCTCCGACCACGGCACCATCCGCGTGGACAACCCCGTCAAGGTGACGGGTGACCGCGAGACCTCGGCCAACCTGCGCTACAAGACGGGGCGCAACCTGGCCTACAACTCGCGCGACGTCTACGAGATACTGAAACCCGAGGACGTACAGCTGCCGTCGAGCAACCTCACGTCGAGCTATATCTTCGCCTACAATTCGGATTTCCTGGTCTACAACAACGATGCGAACCGCCACATCCGCTATTACCGCAACACGTTCCAGCACGGCGGCATCTCGATGGAAGAAATGATCGTGCCTTATATCGTCTTAAAACCCAAGCAGTAATATGAAAACGATCCACATCACCTCGCAGGACGAACTGCCGGACGTCGCCGAGGCGGTCATCGAAGCGCTCGGCCGCCGCACGGTAGTCGCACTGCGCGGAGAAATGGGCGCGGGCAAAACCACGCTGATCCGCGAGATCGCAGCCCAACTGGGCGCCACGGACACCGTAACCAGCCCCACGTTCGCCATCGTGAACCAGTACAAGGGCAAAGGCAACCGCCGTATCCATCATTTCGATTTCTACCGGATCAACGACATCCGCGAAGCCTATGATTTCGGTTACGAAGAGTATTTCTTCTCGGGCGACCTCTGCCTGGTCGAATGGCCCGAAAAGATCGAGCAGCTCCTGCCCGAGAACGTGATGACGGTGCGCATCACCGTCGACAGCGACACGGCACGCACGTTCGAAATCGACTGAAGCCCGGCCAACGCCCCGCGACACTACGACCATGGCAGACGGTTTCCGCATCGCATTCTGCATCGAATGCCATAAATACACCCCTGTCCTGCAGGAGTTGTGCCGGCAGTTGCAGCACCCCGAAGCGGATATTTTCATCCATGTCGATGCGAAATCCGACATCCGGGATTTTGCGCAGCTGCGTCCCCTGGCACGTTTCATCCACCCGCGCAGCAAGGTGTACTGGGGCGAGTACGGCCAGATCGACTGCATGCTCAAACTGCTCCGGGCCACCTGTAACGGCGACTACCGCTACATCGCCATTCTCTCGGGCGACACCCTGCCGCTACGCCCCTGCGGGCAGATACACGATTTCCTCGAAGCGTGCTACCCGCGGCAGTTCGCGGACATGCAGCCCGAACTGCACATCACCGAGCTGACGCAGAAGATGCAGTGGTGCCACTACCCCGACAGGAACGATTGGATCGGGCGCCTGCCGGGCTATTTCCGCAAAAGGCTCTACAAACGGCTGCGCCCCGGGGACAACCCCTATTTCAGGACATTGCCGCCGCTCGAAAAGGGTTCCAACTGGATCGTCGTCACCGACCGCTTCCGGGATTTTGTGTTCGATTATCTGCGCACCCACCCCGATTATATCCGCGCATTCAGACACTCGCACTGCGGCGACGAGATCTTTTTCCAGACCCTGATGGGCATTTCCGAATTCGCCGGTGCGAATACGCGCCGTCCCCTCGTCTACACCCGATGGGTCGGAGAAGGGGCGCCCCATCCGGAAACATTCGGCACCGACGACCTGTCCCGGCTGCTGCAGGCACGGGACACGGCGGCGGAAGTTCCGTACCTCTTCGCCCGCAAGATCGCCGACGACCTGGACATCGCCCGCTACCGGGAGACGTTCCTCCGATAAACCCGCGCTGTTCGCCGCCGATGCCGGCCGCAATATCCCGGCACCCGCTTACCGTACAGGCTTCACATCCGCCCCGTCCTCTTCCTTCAATGCAGCGCCGACGCTTCAACCTCGCGGGCTACAACCTTCTACCCTATGGCCGCCGCATCGCGGGAACACGCCCCGCAGGCACGGCGAACGGGGCGAACCGCCCGGCAGGTCGTTTCCGTCATTCGACCGAATCGAGTTTCAGGCCCCCGTCCTCGCAAACGACCCGAACCGTTCGCGTCCCCTCTATCCCCATGTCGATGAATTTCACGGCATAGAGACCGTTTCCCAGAGCCGTTACCGAAACGACCTGCGACACATCGCCCGGGCCGTCCTGACATCCGGTTCGGAAATTCCAAACGGCATAACCGGCTCCGTCGTACTCGTGTGTATAGTCGTCCTTCAGCCACCTTATCAACTTTTCCGTGCAGTATTTCTCCACTCCGGGTGCATAGTCCTCCCCGCCAAAAACATAGTCCGCATAGAACATTTCAATCAAACGGACAGCCTCGGCATCCCTGCACTCCGGCTGCCGGAGCTCCGGGAGCTCCCGGCGCACGCTGCATGCGCCGCCATCCGCCCCCGCATCCGCCTGCAAGCGCGGGAGGTTCAGGAACAGGAGCACGATACCCAACAATAATTTCCCTTTCATCACAACCGACTTCATCGTTTTTCAAAGATAATATATTTCCGGGAAATCTCCGCCCTTGCAGCCGCTCAAGGCCGGGGCCTGCCCATCCGGCGCACCGAAGGTTTCCTCCGGCAGCCCCGGCGGCCCGCCGGCACGGCCCGGAAAGCCAATCGGCAACATTCCTGCCGTAATCCGCTCCGTTTCTCGATCCGATGTTGTATCTTTGCCGCAGGAAACACCTTACTCCCATGAAAAAAACCTTGAAAATCGCGGGGATCGTCCTCGCTTCGCTCGTTACGCTGCTGCTGGCAGCCTTCCTGCTCGCCCGCTTCGTATTCAGGGAGCAGGTCGCCAGTGCACTCAACGCCTTGCTGGCGGAACAGCGCACCGAATTGCTGCGCGCGGCCGCACCCTATGCCGCCGACACCGTACAATTCCGCTTCGCCTACCGGCAGGACAGCGTGCGCGCCCGCGAAATCCGCGACCATTTCCGCCTCGACACGCTGCTGCGCCGTGATGCCTCGACGTGGGAGAATACCCTGGCGCTGGCAAAATTCGTCGCCCGCAACATCCCGCACGCCAACCAGCAGGTCTACCCCGAAAAGTGCAACGCCGTTGCCCTGTGGGAGTATAGCCGCACGGTCGAACCGGCCTTCAACTGCCGTCTGCATTCGATCATGCTGCACGAACTGCTGCTGGCATCGGGCATCACCAACCGCTTCGTCACGTGCCTCCCGGCCGACTCGCTCGACACGGACTGCCACGTCGTCAACATCGCATGGCTGCCCGAGCTGCAGAAGTGGGCGATGGTCGACTCGGACATGCAGGCATTCATCACCGATCCGGCAGGTACGCCGCTCTCGCTCGCGGAGATGCGCGCACGGTACATCGGCGGCGAGCCGACGGAGGTACACCGCCTGCTGGATGAAAAGGACGACGGTTACTATGCCGCCTACTGGGCCAAGAACCTTTATTGGTTCGAATGCTGGGAAAGCACGGGCTTCGACCAGGAGCCGAACCGAGGCAGGCACCGCTGCGTGGTGCTGCTCCCGCCTGACTTCGAAGGGTTCCGGCTCGGCCGCACAGCGGTCAAAACCTCCGACGAAACACGTTTCTGGGCAGCGCCCGAAACCGCATCCGATTTCTGAAACACATTTCATACAAGTTTTACACACGCAATGCAAGAATATATCTCCAAACAGCAACAGGTTTTACGTCCCGCTGAACAGATTTACGCGGTCATCAGTCGTTTCGACAACCTCACGCCCGCCCTTGCCGACAAGGTCGAAGAGTGGCAGGCTACCGAGGACAGTTGTTCGTTCAAGGCCAAAGGCTTCACCGTGAAACTCCGCATGGAGGAGCGCGAGCCGGGCAAATACGTCAAGGTCGTCGGCGACGACGGGGGCGTACCGATGGATTTCGCATTCTGGATCCAGTTGCAGGAAGTCTCCGCCGCGGACACCCGCCTGCGGCTGGTGCTGCGCATCGACCTGAACATGATGATGAAGATGATGATCGGCAACAAGCTGCAGGGGGCGCTGGATCAGATCGCCGAGGGGATCGCCCGGGCGATGAACGCCGCCCCGCAGGTCTGAACGGACGGCAGACGAAGTCTGGCACAGCCCCTGCAAATCGGGCACGGCTCCGCAGACACGATGCCCCGGGGCGATGATTCCGGGCGGGGAAGAGATGTTTGCGGCACAGGCCTGGGAACACGCAGCCAAAGGCGGTATGACGCCGTGCCGCAGGCCCAGGCAAGGATCACGCAGAATTCGTCGGCGCGACGCGCACACGAAAACCTATAAACGCACGCGATTATGAAACCGACAAGTTATCTATCAGCCCTTTTCCGGCCTTCGGCGCTTCCCGCCGGAGAGCGCCCGCCGTGCGACTTCGACCTGATCAGCCGCTATTTCTACAACTGCCCGGCGGAGGACACCAGCCATACGATCGACGCCGAAACCACGGCCGACCTCGACCTCAACGCCGTATTCGAGCGCATCGACCGCACGACCTCGAAAGTCGGGCAGCAATGCCTTTATGCCCGCCTACGCACGCTCCGGGGACAGGAGGATGCCGAGGCTTTCGGCCGCAGCACGGACTGTTTCTCCCGCAACGGGGAACTTGCGGCCAGCTGCACCGAATCCCTCTCCCGGCTCACCGACGAGGATGCCTACGGGCTGCAAAACCTGATTTTCGACACACCGGCCAAAGTCCGTTATTTCGCCTGGGTATACCCGCTCACCCTGCTCGCCGTGGCGACGCTGCTCGCCGCCCCGTTCTACCCGCTGTCGCTGCTGCTGTTCATGGCGGTCTTCGCCGTGAACCTCTATATCCATTACAGCAACAAGCTCAATGTCTCGCTCTACGGCTCGGCCGTAAAACAACTTTCGCTGGCATTGCGCACAGCCCGGGAACTGGCTGTCGAAGAGGTGCCCGGCACGGAGGAGGCCACCGGACAAATCCGGCAGGTCGCCGAGGTCGAACGCCGCAGCCGCGTGGTCGGGACGCAGGGCGACTCCGCAAACGAGCTGGCCGCCATCGCATGGCTTTTCATCGAGCTGGCCAAAGTCGCCTTCAATATCGAGGTGATCCTCTTCCAGCGCTTTATCGGAAGCATCACGGCCCGGCGCGATGCGATCCACGGCATGTTCCGCTTCATCGGGGAGACCGATGCCGCAATCTCCGTCGCACGCCTGCGCAGCGAAACCCAGACCTGCCGCCCTCAGTTCGTCGACGGAAAATACCTGAAGGCCGAGCAGGTCGTACATCCGCTCATCGACGGCTGCGTGCCCAATACGCTCGTCCTCGACGGCACGGGGCTGCTGCTCACCGGCTCCAACATGTCGGGCAAGACGACCTTCATCCGCACGCTGGTGCTCAACGCCCTGACGGCCGAGACCCTCGACATATGCTTCGCCGTCTCTTATACGGCACCGTACATGCGGCTGCTGAGCTCGATCCGCATTTCGGACGACATCGCCGAAGGCACGAGCTACTACCTGCAGGAGGTGCTGACCGTCAAACGCTTCCTCGAAGCGGCACAGGATTCCGCCCCCTGCCTGTTCGCCCTCGACGAACTGTTCAAGGGGACGAACACGACCGAACGCATCGCCGCCGGGAAAGCCGTCCTCTCATACCTCAACCGCGGCCCGCACATCGTGCTGGTATCGACGCACGACATCGAGCTGGCGGAGTTGCTCGACAGCGACGGCTACGAACTGCACCACTTCCGCGAAGAGGTGGTCGACGGGCAGCTGGTCTTCGACTACCAGCTGCACACGGGGCCGCTGACGACCCGCAACGCAATCCGCATCCTGGAGCTGTACGACTATCCGCCCGAGCTGATCGCCGAAGCCTATGCGGTGCAGGAACGGCTGCTGAAAAAACCGGAATGACGGCCAAACCACGGGCAGGAGCGCCGGCCTCGGAGGGTCGGCGCTCCTGCTTCAGATTTTCGGTTTCTGGAGCATCCGGATAACCAGCGACGCCCCGTAGATCAGCATTCCGTACATGATCGTAATGAACGAAACCTTGAATCCGCCGAGCAGCAGCGTCGGCGAAATATCGCCCGCCTGTTGAATGACGTCAAAGGCATGGTACATGCTTAGAATCTGAAGGAAGATCCCGCTCACCAAAGCCAGCAACCCGATCTCCTTCACCCATGCCGGGGCTTTCCATGCAGCGAACAGCATACAAATCAACTCGGCGGTCAGCAAAGACATCTGGTAGGAACCGCCTTCGAAAAACAACTGGTACATACGATAAAATTTTAAACGGACACGGGACTATTCCCTGCAACAAAGATAGTCCATCCGGCCCCGAACCGGCAAAAAAACGGACAGGCGAAACCCGTCGTTGCGCGGTCGAATCCCGCCGTCCGCCCCACGGGAGCATTTTTCCGGGCTCCGGGACGACGGACATGCGGTTTATTTACCTATATTTGTTGAAACGGATCGTCGCATGAAACATTTCCTCCCCGTCGCATGGTGGCTCGCGGCCACGGTCGTCATCGCACTGGTACTGGTCAGCCTGGGCTATCCCTTCACAGATGCCCTGCTGCTGGGCGCGATGTTCCTGCCGGGGATGCTCGCCGCCCGTTATTTCGTGCCGCAGCTCTCGTTCCGGAATCCCCGGCAGGGGATTTTCGACGCCGTATACCTCGCCCTGGGCATCCTCTGCATCGAATACCTCGCGTTGATGCTGGCCGGGCGTTACATCCTCGGCGCAGGGGTCGGCCAGATGCCGGGGCTGCTGCTCAACCCTGTGTTCCTGCTGCTGATACCGGGCGCTTTCGTCGCCCCCGAGATCATGCTCGAAAACTACCTCACGGCCCGCTGCCCCTACGACAAAACGATCAGTTTCGTATCCGAGCGGCGGAAAATCACGCTCGACCCTGCGGAGATACTCTACGTCGAATCGAACGACAGCGAAGTCTGGCTGCACACCGCATCGGGCGAGGCCTACCGTACAAAGACGCGCATCTCGCAATGGGAATCGCAGCTCGACCGGCGCTTCCTGCGCATCCACCGCTCCTATATCGTCAACACGGCACACGTCGACGAATACCACCCCTCGCGGGTCAACGTCGGCGGACAGGAAATCGAAATTTCCCGCAAATACAAGGACACCGCACGGCTGCGGTTCGAGTCCCCTGCGGGCGAATAACGCCCCGCAACCCGCAAACGGGAATTATTGCCAACACATCCGGCAGTGCGGCCATTTCCCCGACGGCATAAAACCCCGATATTTGCATTACGGGAACAATGAGCCGGAGAAGGCCACATGCCGCCGGGAAACTTAAAACAGGGAAAGTTATGAAACAATATGATGCCGTCATCATCGGCTTCGGCAAAGCGGGCAAGACCCTCGCCGCCGAACTGGCCGCACACGATTGGAGCGTCGCGATGGTCGAACGCTCGGACAAAATGTACGGGGGAACCTGTATCAACATCGGCTGCATACCGACCAAAGCCCTGATCCACAGCGCCGGGCTCGCAGCCGCAGGGCATCCGCTTACCTTCGGGCAGCGGCGGGATTATTACAGGGATTCCGTCGCCTCGAAAACGGCGCTGGTCGAGCTGTTGCGGGACAAGAATTACCATAAACTGGCCGACAACGCCCGCATCGACGTCTACACGGGCGAAGGCAGTTTCGCCTCACCGGAAGCCGTCGCCGTGAAAACCGCCCGGGGGACACAGCAGATCGGCGGCAAATACATCATCATCAACACCGGCGCCGAGACGGTAATCCCGCCCATCGAAGGCATCGCACAGAGCAGGCGGGTCTATACCAGCACCTCGATCATGGAGCTCGAAGAGCTGCCGCAGCACCTGGTAATCGTGGGCGGCGGATACATCGGGCTGGAATTCGCCTCGATGTACGCCTCATTCGGATCGAAAGTCACCGTGCTCGAAGGGTTCGCGGAGCTGATCCCGCGCGAAGACCGCGACATTGCGGCCGCCGTGCGGGAGGCGCTGGAAAAAAAGGGCATCGAATTCCGCATGGGCGCACGGGTCGAATCGGTGAGCGACACCGCCGAGGGCGTCACGGTCGCCGTCGCCGACACGCAGACGGGCAGAAAATACGAAATCGTCGGGGACGCCGTGCTGCTCGCCACGGGACGCCGCCCCGCCACCGCAGGGCTGAACCTCGCAGCCGCCGGAATCGAAACCGACGACCGGGGTGCCGTCAGGGTCGACGCACACCTGCGCACGACGGCTCCCCATGTCTTCGCCGCAGGCGATGTGACGGGCGGGCTGCAATTCACCTATGTTTCGCTGGACGACTTCCGGATCATACGCGACGTGCTGCTGGGCGACGGAGCCCGTACCACGGCCAACCGGGGCCCCGTCCCCTATTCGGTCTTCATCGAACCGACGCTCTCACACGTGGGCATGCACGAGGAGGAGGCACGCAAGGCAGGGCGCGACATCCGCGTCAACAGGATCGCCGTCGCGGCATTCCCGCGTTCTCGGATACTGGGTTCGACGGAGGGTGTGCTCAAAGCCGTCATCGACGCCAAGACCGACGAGATACTGGGGTGCACGCTCTTCGGAGCCGAATCGGGCGAAGTCATCAACACCGTCGCCACAGCCATGAAGCACGGCGTCACGGCACACGACCTGAGCAATTCGATCTACACCCATCCGAGCATGAGCGAATCGCTCAACGACCTGTTCGCCTGACGGGAACCGGGATGGGGCTCCGCCGGGCATCGCCGGGAAAGTATCCGGGGAAGGGTCAGGGGAAGGTCAGGGGAAGGCTCCGAAGAGAAAGCCACGGGGAAAGCCACGGGGGAGGGCGGGGAAACACACCGGTTACGCCGGCCAGAAAAGACAGCCGGAACGCCCCGGCGTCACCGCAACCCTATGATCGCCGCCGCGCTACTTTCCCATCGCCGCCGCCACGCAGCGGATCGTCGGGAAAGCATCCCGCAGGTTGCGGGCGACCTCCGCGGGCGTACACCACGCCGCCCGCTCGATCCCCTCTTCGAGCTGGGGCACAAGCCGGTCACAGGACGCCGTGTGAAGCTCGTACCAGTGGGTGCGTTTCAACTCCCAGCGATCGGTCTTGGGGAAATAATAGGCATGCAGCGTATCGCACAGGGGTCGCACCACCCCGGCGCGGACACCCGTCTCCTCCTCGATCTCGCGGGCCGCGCACTCCTCGATCCGCTCGCCGCATTCGAGGTGCCCCTTGGGTAAGTCCCAGCGGCCGTTGCGGCGGATCATCAGCCATTGGCCGCAATCGTTGACGACCACGCCGCCCGCCGCCTCTATAAGCGCGAACTCCGCGGCAAAGGCCCCGAACGCCGCCCCGGGATCGGGCGTGACGACAGCCGCCTTGTTGTACGATTCGAGAATTTTCGTTACCTTCGCTCGTGATATGCCGCCGTCCGGTGCGGGCGTCACGGCATACCAGTCCTCGCCAGGGGTCTTCACAGTGAAAACCACGGCTTTATCTGCAAAATATACGGTATAGTCCATGCTGGCTCGATTTGAACGCGAAAATACGAATAATATAGAAGAAACCCCGACCAAAATGAAAAAATTACTCCTTTTTATGGCTATTGCAGCTGTGGGACTGGGCGCATGCGACGACAGGCGCCCGCAACCACTTACGATCGACAACGCCCTGACGGCCGACGAAATCGCCGCAGGCAGGCTCACCCCCGAGGTGATGTGGAAAATGAGCCGTGCAGGCTCCTCGTCGCTCTCACCCGACGGCAAGACGCTCCTCTATGCGCAGACCGACTACAACATGGCCCAGAACCGCGGCGTGACGACCCTCTGGGTGCAGGATATGGCATCGGGCGCCGTAACGCGGCTCACCGACACGGCCTCGAACAACGCCGCCCCCGAGTGGAGCTCCGACGGGCGGAAAATCTATTTCCTGTCGGATCGCAGCGGCTCGATGCAGGTATGGCGGATGAACGCCGCTGGCGGCGACGCGACCCAGATAACGGGCAGCGGCGGGGGCGAGGGTGTCCCCGACGTCGAAGGATTCGGTGTCAGCCCCGATGAAAAACACATCTGGTGGGTACAGGCCGTGCAGACGGCGCGGCGCAAATCGTCGGACGTATACGAGGACATGGACAAGTCGAAGGCCCGCATCTACGACGACCTGATGGCCCGCCACTGGGACTACTGGGACGAAGGCTCCTACCGCCATATCTTCATCGGCGAACTGGGCAAGGGCCTCGTGACGGGAGGCACGGACATCATGCCCGATGCACAGTGGGACGCCCCGCTGGCGCCCTATTTCGACATGGCCGAAATCGCCTGGAACAACGCAGGCACGATGCTGGCCTATACCTGTAAGCCGCTCACCGGCACCGAATACGCCGTTTCGACCGACTCGGACATCTTCGTCTATGTGCTCGAAAGCGGCGTGACGCAGAACATCTGCAAGCCGGTCAATGTCAATACCGGGGAGCCCGTCGCAAGCGACAAGGCCGTCATGGCCGGTTACGACAAATACCCCGTATGGTCGCCCGACGATACGAAAATCGCCTTCCTTTCACAGCGCCGCGCAGGCAACGAGTCGGACAAGGCACGCCTGTTCCTCTACGACTGCCGGACGGGCGACATGCAGGATCTGACGGAAGATTTCGACTACAACGCCATGAACGTCGTCTGGGAGGACAACGACACGATCTGGTTCATCGCACCGATCGAGGCGACGCACCAGCTCTGCCGCATCTCACCCTCGGTAGGCGAGGTCGAGGTGGTAACCCGCGGCGACCACGACATCAACGCCTTCTCGATGGCCGGCGATAGGATCGTCGCCGAAATGTGCACGATCTCGATGGCCACCGAGTTCTTCGGCGTCGACCCCGCCGACGGCACGCTGACGCAGCTTTCGGCCATCAACAAACCGGTTTACGACAACATCAGGATGGGCGAGGTGCAGAAACGCTGGGTGAAGACCACCGACGGCAAGCAGATGCTGACGTGGGTGATCCTGCCGCCCGATTTCGACCCGGCCAAGAAGTACCCCACCCTGCTTTACTGCCAGGGCGGCCCGCAAAGCGTCGTGTCGCAGTTCTGGAGCTACCGCTGGAATTTCCAGCTGATGGCCGCACAGGGCTACGTCGTCGTGGCGCCCAACCGCCGCGGCCTGCCCTCGTTCGGGCAGGAGTGGCTCGACCAGATATCGGGCGACTACGCGGGGCAGAACATCCGCGACTACCTCTCGGCCATCGACGACGTGGCCGGGGAGCCGTGGGCCGACGAAACCCGCATGGGCTGCGTCGGGGCATCGTACGGCGGCTACTCGGTATTCTTCCTGGCCGGCTGCCACGAAAAGCGTTTCAAGGCGTTCATCGCCCACTGCGGCATCTTCAACTTCGAGTCGATGTACGGCCAGACCGAAGAACTGTTCTTCATCAACAACGACTACGGAGGCCCCTATTGGGATCGGTCGAACCAGGTCGCACAGCGCTCCTACGCCAATTCGCCGCACAAATTCGTCGACAAATGGGATACGCCGATCCTGATCTTCACGGGTGAATACGATTTCCGGATCCCCTACACGCAGTCGCTCGAAGCCTTCACGGCCGCCCGCGTGCGCGGCATCCCGGCGCGGCTGGTGGAATTCGAAAACGAGGCACACCAGGTCTTCAGACCCCAGAACTCGCTCGTCTGGAACCGCGAATTCTTCGGCTGGCTCGACAAATACGTGAAATAACGGGCGGGGGCGTCCCCGCATCGCAAGGCCATCCGGATTTCCCGGATGGCCTTTTTTGTCCACCATGCATCCTTTTACGTTCTTTATCTCATCATTTCAGCCCGATCGCTATCCCTCAAATCGGCTGGTTCATTGAAAAAATCCACCGGTTCGTTGAATTTATTTTCATCTGCCTTCGCATAGTCCTATTTTTGTTCTCGACGCTAAAAAACATTTGACTATGAAGACAGTAACCACCAATCGGGAGGGGAGACCATGCTATGTCGCACCCCTGCTCGAACAGATCGACGTGCAAACCGAGAAGGGGTTTGCCGCATCAGATTACCCCGGAACCGGGGGAGTAAGTCCCATGGGCAGCTACGATGATTATTACGACAACGAATAAACAGCAGCTGCCATGAAAAGATTTTACATTTCCATTCCGCTTCTCCTTGCAGCTGTCCTCGGCGCAGCATGCAGCAATTTCGACGAAGCGACCCCCAAGCCGGGTGCAAACGAAGCCGTCGTCGGGCTCCGCGCCGACATCGTCCCCCGCCAGCAGACCCGCGCCGAGATCGACGTAGACTTCGAAAACGGGCTTTCAGGCTCATGGAACGAGGTGGACATCCTCGGGGTCATCCACAAGGCGCCCGGCAGCCAGGACTTCTCCGCCCTCGGGCAGTTCGCCTTCGACCCGGAATCCCGCACGTTCAAAGGCACGCTGCCTTCCCAAACCGGCGAATGGCACTACCGCGCATTCTACCCGCACAACGGTACGGCGAGCGTCTCCGGATCGAAGACCACGGTGACCGTTCCGTTCAGCGCGCTCCGCACGCAGGAGGGTAACAAGTACAACAGCGAATACGACCTGCTGGCGGCCGATGCGATCCTGTACCCGAACGCCGCCCCGGGCATGACACCCCAGGGCGAAGCCCTCAGATTCAACCTCAACCGTTTCACGACGATCCTCGCACTGCGCATGCAGGGCGGCGCAGCGTCGGAAAAGGTGGCTTCGGTTATGCTGACGGCCGAAAAACCGATCGCTTCCGAGCAGCTGACCTTCGAACTCCCGACGAGCGCATACGACATCGCCGCGGTCAACCCCACGCTGGTCGCCGAGGGCCCGTCGCCCGCCGGCGGCACCGTGTCGATCGACTCGAAGCGCATCACCGTCACCTACAAGGACGGCACGGCACCCTCGGCCGATCTGAGCGAGACGTTCTTCAACGTGCTGCCCGACGAGAACTACGGGGAACTGGTCTTCACCGTCTGCACCGACAAGGGCAACACCGCGAGCGTGACGGTAAACCGTACCACGCCGATGGTCGCCAACTGGGTCTACACCAAAATAGCGACGGGAACCTTCGCCAAAGCCACGCCCCCGACCATCGAGTGGCTCGGACACGACCTCTCGCAGCGTTACGAGCTGGCAGACACGGGCAACGAGGCCGATATCGAGGTCAGTGTCCCGGGCGGCATCCGTAAAATGGAGGTGGAAATCATCGCCCCGGTGCTGACCGAAAGCGGATTGCTGGAGCTGGCCGGACTTGCCCCCACGATGGAGCTGACCGCCCCGGCGACCGAGAATATGGCCGAGATGCTCACCCAACTCGGATTCCCGACCCCTTCGCAGCTGCTCGACCAGCAGTACGCATTCTTCCAGATCGGAGGGCTGATCGACCTGCTGGCCATGGTCTGCGCCGAGGTGACGGAAACCGCACACTCCGACTTCAGGTTCACCGTCACGGACAACGCAGGGCAGCAGACCACGGTCACCCTGCAATACGCCAAGACCATCGCCTCGGCGATCACCCCGGGCGCGGCCTACAACGACGACGCGAACTTCTGGACGAACACCGCGACGCTCGCATGTGTGGTCGCCCCGGAAGACTTCCAGCACACGACGGTCGAATACAAACGTACCGACGGCACCTGGCAGGCAGCCGTCAAGGGGACGCAGAATGCCGAAGACGGGACTTTCACAGCCACGATCAGCAGCGCCTACAACGCCGACAACACGATGATAAGCGAAACCGGCATCCGCCCCGGCCACCGATACGAATACCGGCTCGTCATCGACGGCACGACGAAGGCTTCCGGCACGATCGACCTCACCGCCGAGAAAGGCGACCCCATCCAAAACGGCGGCATGGAGGACTGGAGTACGACGACCCTGGGCAGCAACAAGAACATCGTATATCCGAATGCGAGCGGCAACAGCTTCTGGACATCGGGCAACAACGGACAGACCACGGGCCTATGCACCAAGAACGAAAACATCTGGATCGGGAATACCAGCGGTTCCTACTGTGCATACCTGAAGCCGAACCTGACCTCGATCGGGTCGATCAAGATCTTCGCTGCCGGCAACCTGTTCACCGGCTCCTTCGACTATACGGTTTCCATATTCGGATGGAGCGGCGGAACGGCCAGCTTCGGTTCGCCCTACGCATGGACTGCACGTCCCACGGCGCTACGGGTCAAAGCCAGGGCGACGGTCGGCAACATTCAGACCCTGGGGGCGAAGAAGGACGAGCTGTCCACCTCGGACATCTCCCCCGCACGCATCTTCGTATGTATCTGCGACAGGGATACCCGAATCGACAACGTATCCCAGACCAAGGCGCTTAGCGGGGAATACAACATCAGCGGGACGTTCGAACCCTCGGACACCGGCATCGGCATCCTGGCGTACGGCGACCACAAATTCACGGCCTCGACCGACGGTTGGCAGACCATAACCATCCCGATCGTCTACAACGACCGCGACGCGACGCCCATCCCGTCGAAGGCTTACAACATCATGATTTCGTGCTCCTCGGACTGCTACGGGGCATTCTTCTGCGGCAGCCAAAGCAACGAACTGTACGTCGACGACTTCGAGTGGATATACTAAAACCCCGGCAATAACAAACCCCGGCGGCACCACGGCCTCCCTTTCGAAACCTCCCTGCACCTGCGGGGAGGTTTTTTGTCGTATCGGGCGATATGACAACAAGTTATGGGGCTCCTGCGCCCTTCCCGGCGGATCGGCACACATACGCGAGGACGGGAAATAGTGAAACAGCGGGCGTTTATGATGAAATTGCCCGGGTTCGTTGAATTTATTTTCATTTGCGGCTGCGCAAATCTACTTTTGTTATGTCACTTTAAACTTTTGCATATCATGGGAATTGAATTAGCCAAACGAGGGGGGGGGAAATACTCCGTCCCTACCATCGAAGTAATCGAGATCACGACTGAAAAGGGGTTTGCCACATCAAATCCGGACGGACTTGTTCTTCCGATGTCCTATGACGACAGTTACATGGACGAATCCGACGAAGCCTAACACCGCAGCGCCATGAAGAAATCCCTCAAACTCCTCTTCTGTGCAACGGCCCTCGCATCGCTGGCCGGCTGCAACAAGTTCGACGAAGCGGACACCGCCCCGGACTCCGGCAACGGTTCGCTTATTAAAGTCTATGCCAAGGTCGCCGAAAACGACGGCACCCGCGCCAACATCCATGTCGGCGAAAGTGCCTTCACGGCCGAATGGGAAGCCGGCGACGCCCTGGGCATCCTGCCTGTCAAAACCGGCGGCACGGCACCGGCCTCGGCTGCCAAATTCGACTACAACGCCACCTCGGCCGCATTCGAAGGTTCGCTCAACGATTTCGCAGCGGGCGGCGGCAATTACTATGCCTTCTTCCCCCACGCGCAGGTCACCGGCACCACGGCCAAACTCCCGTTCGGGAACCTGCGTACGCAGGCGGGCAACGATTTCAACAGCGCCTACGACGCGCTGGTCGCCACCCCCAGGGCATACACCGCTGACGACGAGGCGGGCAAGGCCGACGGCAAAGACGTCACCTTCACGCTGCACCGCCTCACGTCGATCCTCAATTTCTCCATCGCCACGCCGGCCGACAAGGTGAAATACCTGCTGCTGACCGCCGGCGGGGAAACCCAGAAGCTTTCGGCTTCGAGCCTCGATTTCGGCCTCGAAAACGGGGGTGCCGAGACAGTTGCCAGCCTCAGCACAACCGACCAGTCGAACGTCATCGCACTGCAATATACGCCCGATGCGGCGGGCGGCGACCACGTCGAAGCCTTCTTCAACGTCCCGGCCGACCTCTACCCCACGCTGACGCTCGACGTAATCGACTCCGACAACCAGATGGCCACGGTCACGGTCAACCGCACCGAAGCCTTCAAAGCCGGAACGCTCTATAAGAAAGCGGTCGACGCCCCGCAGTTCGCCCCCATCGCCGCTCCGTCGCTCGTATGGCCTGGGGAAGACGGGAAAACAATCGACCAAGTGCATGACATTACCACCGAAAAAGGTAATGATATGGAGCTCAATTATTCGGCGGCCATAGCAATCAATGTCCCGGGAGGAATTGCCGGCCTTTCGGTAGATATCACGTCCGATTATCTCAACAATGAAATGGGCATTACGACCCTTGACCTTTTCAACGAAACGTCTATTTTAGGAGCAATCCCGTTCGAAGGGCTTGGGCTGGCCTGCACATCAGAGATTCAGTACAAAAAATCTACAATTTTTAATATTACCAACCTTGTACCGCTGGTGAAATTAGGAGCAGAAGCTGGTAGTAAGCATATCTTTGAAGTCCATGTTACAGATTTGGCCGGGCAGGAAACCGTGCAAAAACTGACGTTCCAAATTCCGGCGGCACCCATTACAATTACATACAATGACGACGCTAACTTATGGACCAATACGGCGACGTTTACTGTGGCCAACGTCCCGTCAAATGCGACTAACGTCAAGGTGCAATACCGCATAAAAAACACAACGGATTGGAAAGATGCTTCGGACAGTGGAAATGGCATTTGGACGATTGAACCTGTATGGTCTGAGGGAACAGCCAATGCATCGGGCAAGATGACCTATACGGTTGACAATACGACAGGTGTTTTTGCCGGAAACGACTATGAATACCAACTTATATACACGGATGCCCAAAATACCCAGCAGGTAATATCGGGAGAATTCCAAAAAAAGTCAGGAGACACAATACCGACCCTTGCGGGAAGCTCATGCTACACTACAGATAATACGAATGCAACATTCTGGGGAAGCGGCAATAATACAATGACCAATGGAACTAAAACTCTCTGCGCTTTCATTACTCCTTATACGGTAATGACGGCCTCGGGGGTCGATCTATCTTTCATTGGAATAAAAGTTCTGGCCCCGGGCAACCTGTTTACAGGGACATTTACCTTCAACAAATCCGGAATAGGAGGCATGAATTCATATGGTACAGTCGGGTTCGGGCAGCCATACACCTACACAGCCCGACCTACCGCACTCGAATTGACATACAAAACCTCTTTCGGTTCCGACTTTTATACAAAGTGGAGTCATGCCAATGAACTTACGTCAGGACATGACCAGGCAAGCATTATGGTATGCATTGTCAATTGGGATGCAAGGCACAATGTAACATCAGGAAACAATGCATCACCGAGCGGAGTATGGAACCCTGAAACACTAAACGGATTGAGTGAAACCGAAAAAACAGGGTTAATTGCATACGGCGTTGTCTATCTCGAAGAGGATAAGGAAGCAGACCAATTATTGAGCATTCCTCTTACCTACTATGACAAAAGTGCCCCGGCACCGGATGGGAAATACACGATTATCATATCTTGCTCAACAAGCCGCTATGGCGACTATCTGAATGGAACCGTAAATACCCTTTCAGTCAAAGATTTCCAGTGGGTATACTAACCCACCGGAAATATCCGGAAGGCCAGAGGCCTTTATCCCCGACCTCCCTGCGATTGCAGGGAGGTTTTTTCTTGCGCGGGGTATTGCCGCGGCGGGCCGCCGTGCAGCACGGACGGTCGGCACACAGCCCGCGAGCGGGTGCATCCTGTGCCGAAAAAGACAAAAAAAAGGTTCGAACAGGTTCGCCGGACAGGGTGTTCGTGATGAAAAACCGGACATTCGTTGAATTTATTTCCAAGATACGCGCCGCATGTCTATTTTTGCACATTGCCAATAAAAAACTCATACCCATGCGCATAAAATTCCGGACATCCCGACCCATGCAAACGCCTCGGGATATTTCATATACCGGTAATCCGACCGGCGGCACAACGGCATATCCCGCCGTACTCCCGGCAGCGCACGAGGCAACCGAGAATTCCGATAACATCTTTTACCGAACGATCCGGACTGTTATGAAAAAACAACTTATATGTCTATTGGCATCGGCGGGCCTGCTGGCCGCCGGATGCTCCACGGAAAACGCCCCGGAAACGACAGGGTACGGCACCCTGTCCGTTAGCTGCACGGCCGACACGTCGATCGACACGGCTTCGGCCGAGGCTTCAGGCACGCCCGAAGCGCCCGCAGCCGGGGCTTTCTCGCTCACGGTAACGGGCGAAACGGGCACGCAGAAATGGGATACACTCACCGAGTTCGAGCAGAGCGAAACCGTCTTCCGGATGGGCAGCTACACCGTCGCGATCGCCCACGGCGACCCCGATGCGGAAGGAGCCGGCAAACCTTACTATTATGCCGAACAAAAGATCGAAGTGCTGCCCCGGCGCACGGTAAATGCAGATCTGACCGCCACGGTGGCCAATTCGCAGGTGGTAATCCGCGCCACGGAGCAGTTCCTCGCCTATTTCCACGATGCCAGGTTCACCGTGACGACGGCCTCGGGCAATGAATTCGCCTTCACGCCCGGCAGCGATCCTGCCGACGAACCGGTGTTCGTCAAGGGTGGCACGCGGCTCACGGTGACCGGCACGGCACGCCGTCAGAGCCCGACGGGCACGGGGGAAGGCCCCGAGGTGACTTTCTCCGCCCAGACGCTCGACGCCACGACGCCGCGCACCTGCCACATCATCACCTACGATGCCAAAAACGCGGGCAGCGCCACGCTGACCATCACACTCGGCGAGGATTACACCGATACCCGGACGCTTGACTGCGAGGTCAACGAGGGAGCCATCGACGATACCGAAAAGAAATAAAAACAGGGAAAGATATGAAAACATTTACCAAATTTCTTACGATGTTAGCGGTTGCGGCACTCTTCGCGACCGGCTGTGTAAACGAAGAGCCCCCGTACAAGGAGGATCCGAACCCCGAGCCCGCCGGGATGACCGGCTATCTGTCGATCGGCAACCTCTCGATGACAGTCGTCTACGACGAAACCGAAATCCGTCCCGACGACACGTCGGACGAGACGCAGGCCGCACGCATCGCATCCGGGACGCGCGCCACGGCTCCCGACGTGGACAGCTTTATCGTGGAGATCCTCGACGCCGACAACGCGCAGGTACTCGAAATGACCTATGCCGAGCTGAAGGAGCAGCTCAAGACGCCGATGGAACTGAAGGTGGGCGCCTACCGCATGGAAGTCCGCTCGGAAGACACGATGCCCGACGCGGCCTGGGAACACCCCGTCTACGGGGCGACGAGCGACTTTACGATCACCAAGGCACAGACGACCTCGCCCGAAGAGGTGGTCTGCACCCTGCAGAACATCAAGGTCTCGGTGGAATATTCGTCCGAGCTGGCCGATATGCTGGCCGACACCAGCAAGGCCACCGTATCGCTGGGCGACACCAGCCTGGATTTCCTCAAAACCGAAACCCGGGCGGCCTATTTCAAACCGCAGGCACTGGAAAACACCCTGGACTTCGTATTCGACGGCACTTTCGCCGACACCGATGTCCCCGCTAAATTCAGCAAGCAGATCACCGGGGTCAAGGCCGGGCAGTGGCGCAAGGTTTCGGTCGTAATCGGCTACGCCGACAAGGGCAACATCCTCTTCTCGGTCAAAGTCGACAACAGCATCCTCCAGGACAACAAGTTCGTCGTCGACGGTACGGAAAACCTCGGGGAAGAGCTCCTCGAAGACCCCAACGCCCCGGCACTCACCTGGCCCGGGCACGACATGACGCAGCCCTTCACGCTGACCGACGCCATGTTCGACGCGGAGGGGAACTGCATCGAGCCGTTCGCATTCGACCTCTCCTCACCCAACGGCATCGAATCGCTGCAAGTGACCGTCGGCTCCACCAACAGCCAGTTCCTGGCGTCGATGGCCGCCATCCAGTTGCCCGAAACATTCGACCTCTGCGCCCTCGACGCATCTTCGGCGGCAGGGATTATCCTCAAGGGCTTCGGCTACCCCGTAGGTAGCGAGCTCAAAGGACAGACGGCCAAGAGTTTCAACATCGCAGGGCAGATCAGGGCGCTCTATGAATTCGACGGTACGCACACCTTCGCCTTCACGATGACCGATGCAAAAGGCGTCTCGTCCGAAGCCGTACTGACGCTCGTAGTCGATAAAAGCTCGGGGCAGGCGGGCCCCCGGATCACGTGGCGCGGCTACGACATCGACCAGCAATACGAAGTGCAGAAGGACATGGTGATCGACATCGACATCGAGGCCGACAAAGGCATCAAGTCGTTCTTCGTGACGATCGACTCCGAAACGCTCAGGCCGCTGCTGCCGGTGATCAACCTGCCGGAGAAATTCGACATCTGCGACATCCCCGACGAACTGGTCGAAGTCCTGCACGGCGAATTCGGGTTCCCGATCAACGAGCAGGTAAAGAACCAGACGTCGGTGACCTTCTCGATCACCAAATTCGTCGAGATACTGCTGGAAATCCCGGGCGAGCATAATTTCGTCCTCGACGTGACGGACAACGATAATGTACTGACACACAAGACTGTCAAACTCATCGTCCACTAAAGCCGACCGATAATGAAACGATATATCTCATATTTTGCCGTACTGCTCGCGGTGCTCCTCGGCGCGGCCTGCTCGAAAGACGACTCCGCCGCGGGCAGCGACAATCGCACGGGCGTCATGGCGATGACGGTCTCGACCCGGCAGACAGCCGACACCGGCGAATACGACCCGTTGCAGCACCAGACCGTCTACATCTACAACGACGAGGGCGGCCTGCTGCGCAAATACACCTCGAAAGAGGCCTGTCCCGAACGGTTGGAACTGTTGGCCGGCACTTATCGCGTAGCGGTCGAAGCCGGAGAGGAAGCCCCCGCCGATTTCACGAAACGGTTATACAAGGGCGAGGAGACGTTCACCGTCAAACCCGCCGAAACCACAAACGTTGCGGTCGTCTGCCAGATCGTGAACACCGTCGTAGAGGTGAAATTCGACGATACGATCGCCGAGAACCTCGCCCCCGGCTATTCCGTATGGATTGCCGGCGGGGAAAAGGTCGACGAGGAAGCCGCCGAAGCGGGCAGCGTCCCGGCGCTCAGATTCACGGCCGAAGGGACGGGTTACTACACCCTGCCCGCAGGCATGACGTCGCTGGCCTGGCTCTTCCGCGGAACGCATGTCGAGAGTAAGAACGTGGAAATGGAAGATTACATCCCCAATGTCAAAGCCGGCGGCAAGTATACCCTCACGTTCAAATATTCGCCCGATCTGCCCGGTTATATCAACTGCGTGCTGATCAGCGTCGACCCCGATACCGACGACAAGGACGACGAAATCATCTTCAGCCCCGATCCGGCCGTCATCAGCGAAGGGTTCGACATCACCGAAATCCAGAAGTACCGATCCGGAGAGAAGAAATACCGGATCATGGCCTTCTCGGAACTGACCCGGTTCACGGTTTCGGTAGGCGACAAGAGCTACGACGCGCTCAACGGCACGACCGAGGGCATCTCCCTCGAACCGGTCGACAAATACAACGTCCGGCTGACGCTCTCCGATGCGTTCTTCGCTTCGTGCCAGGCCGGCGACCAGAAAGTGACGCTCCGCATCGAGGACGCCAACGGCGGTTCCTCGGAGGTCGCTACGACCTACCGCCTGGAGGGACTGGTTCCCGTAACGGCGGACGACTACGACCTGTGGGCCAATACGGTCACGCTGCGCGTGGTTTCGTTCACGCCCGGAACCACCGTGCAATTCGGCCTGCGCAGCAGCGGCGGCGAATGGCTGCCGATGGCCGGGACGTCGCAGGGCGACGATTTCATCACGGCGACCTATGCGCCCCAGTGGGTTCCACAAACCGTTAAAGAGCAAACCGTATATACGCAGGCCGCCGGCACGGGAATCATCGCGACACACAGCTACGACTTCAGAGCCATTATCAACGGCACGGAAACTACCGGAACATTTACGGCCGGAGAGGTACAGCCAATCCCCAACGGCGACATGTCGGGCTGGAGCATGACCGGAGGCTTCGCTTTTCCCAACGCCGCGGGAGAATCGTTCTGGAGCAGCGGCAACAATACCATGACAAAAACGCTCTGCACCTCTACCGACGTGAAATTCGGGAAGTCTGCACCGGCTGCAAAACTAACCAGCACCAATATGCTGGTATTGGCCGCAGGCAACCTGTTCACAGGAGAATTCGCCTATAAAAGTTTCACAGGCACCGTCCAGTTCGGACAAACATACGCATTTACGGCACGTCCTTCGGCAATGAAGGTAAAATACCATGCCCACGTCGGCACGGTCGACAAAGTACGCACCTCGGGCGATATTTGTCCCTATATCAAAAAGGGCGATCCGGACATGGCTCGTATTTTCGTCGCGATCGTCGACTGGAACGCTCCGCATGAGGTCGTATCCGGCATGACGACCACCAAAGGTGCATGGGATCCGGAAAAAGGCATCGACAACGTATCGGAAGGCAAAATCCTGGGATACGGATCGCTCTGGATCACGCAATCGACGGAGGGCGAGGATATGCAGGACGCCGAATTAGACATCGTATGGTACGACCACGAGACGCGCCCTGCCGAAGGGAAGTATTCGCTCGTGATCTCATGTGCCTGCAACGCTTACGGCGATTATTTCACCGGTTGCTCGAAAAACGTGATGTACGTCGACGATTTCGAATGGGTATATTAACGATTAAACGTAAACGCACGACAATGCGCAAGATAACCACCAGTACGCTCCTGGCACTCCTGCTCCTGGCAGGCACGGCGCCGGAGAGCCGTGCACAACAGACGAACGCCGCAGCGTCCCTCGCCCCGCAGGCCGACAGCACGAGCTGCATGCAGCACGAGGAACGTCCTCAGACCGTCAACGAAATGCGGCGCCAACGCGGCCTTACAGACAAACACAACCTCTTTGTCCCGCGCGGGCAATGGATCTTCGGAGGGACGGCCTCCTACTCGACCCACTCGAACGATACGTACAGGTTCCTGGTCGTCGAGGGCATTGAATCGAAGGGCTACACGTTCAAGGTCAGCCCGATGATCGCCTATGCCTTCCGCGACAACATGGCGCTCGGAGGCCGTTTCATCTATTCGCGCTCGCTGCTCAAACTGGACAAGGCCGACCTCAACCTGGGCGGCGAGGATTCCGACCTGAATTTCGAGCTGAACGACTGCTATTCGCTGCAACAGAGCTATTCGGTGGCCATGATCTGGCGCCAGTACATCCCGCTGGGCCGCAACAAGCGTTTCGCACTCTTCAACGAGATGCAGCTCTCGGGCGGCGGTACGCAGGCACGCTTTGCCAAGGACTCCCCGGTGAAGGGCACCTACCAGACGGGCTATACCTTCTCGCTGGGCATCTCGCCGGGTATCATCGCCTTCGCCACGAACAACATGGCCGTCGAGGTCAACGTCGGCGTGATGGGCATCAGTTACAGCCACACCAAGCAGGTACACAACCAGGTGACGGTCGGCAAGCGCAACGCCAGCATGATGAACTTCAAAGTCAATATCTTCTCGATAGGGCTCGGCATGGCATTCTATCTCTAAACACGGCACGCACATGAAACGAATCATACTTTCCATTTTATCGGTATTCATCACGCTCGGCGCCGCAGCGGAGACGGGACAAGCCCTCCCCGCAGTGCAGCGGGCCGCTACGGCCGCAGTCGAAGAAACCCCCTCCGGCAAAGAGGGCAGCGTGCCCCCGGAAACTTCGGACACCCCCGGAACGGGCACCGAAGCCACGGCGGAAACAGCTTCGGGACTCGCCGCAGAAACGGGCACCGCAGCCGCAGCGGGCACCCTCGGCGCCCCGGCGGCACCCTCGGCGCCGATGCCCGCAGCCATGCCGGCCGAAAAGCACAAGCGTCCCCAGGTGGAGCGTTTCCTGCCCACGCGCCGCCGCATCGACCGCGAGATCAACAAACTCAAATTCGCCTACAAGGGCGAAGTGATGATGGGTCTTACGGCCTCCTACGGTACGGTTTCGAGCGACGACACCGACCTCATGCTGATCTTCGACAACATCGATGCGGATGCCACGATCGCAACGGTAAAACCCTTCGTCGGTTATTTCTACCGCGATAACAACTGTATCGGCATCCGTTTCGGATACAGCCACATGGGCGGCACGCTCGACAACACCTATTTCGATGCGGGCGAGGGCAACGACCTCTCGGGGCAGCTCCCCTACGTCGATCTTTCGAGCGACGAATACTCATTTGGCATTTTCCACCGTTCTTATGCGGGGCTCGACCCCAAAGGACGCTTCGGGCTCTTCGCCGAGTTCGAGCTGGCGCTCTCGACGGGACATTCGAGCTTCGCATACGACCCGGATCATAACGAAGGAGGCGCACCCAACCGCACCTACAACGACAAAACGCAGGTAAAGCTGGCGTTCAACCCGGGAGCTGCCGTATACATCTTCCCCAACGTCTGTGCGACGATTTCGTTCGGGCTGGGCGGCATACAGTATACGAGCATCACCCAGAAGGATGCCGACGGCAACAAGATCGGTTCGCGCAAGGCTTCGAACATGCGTTTCCGGCTCAATATCGCGGCCATCAACTTCGGTATGACGATACATTTGTGGGACAAGAAAAAGCAGTAAACTATGAAATACCTACGCATACTCTTTTCGGCGGCGGCACTCCTGCTGGCAGCGTCGTGCATCGAGAACGACATACCGTACCCCACCATCGAGCTCAACATCCGCAGCATCGAGGGCAAGGGGTTCACGGTAGCCGGCATCAGCCTCGTGAACCGTACCGTGACGCTCACGCTGGACGAGAAGACCGATATCCGCAAGGTCACCATCGACAAGGCGGAATTCGACGTCGCCACATCCAACCCGATGATGACCGACAAAGAGAAATTCATCAGCCAGATCAGGACTTCGCAGCCGCTGAGCGGGGAGTTCGACCTGCGGGCGCCGCTCTATGTCACGCTCTCGCTCTACCAGGACTACGAGTGGACGATCGTGGCCGAGCAGCCCATAGCCCGGTCGTTCACCGTCGCCGGGCAGATCGGATCGACACTGATCGACACGCAGGCGCGTACGGCCACGGCCTATGTCGCCGAAGGCACCGACCTGAAGGCCGTCACGGTCACCAGCCTCAAGCTGGGGCCTGCCGACATCACCGCCTACTCGCCCACGGCCGAGGAACTTTCCGCCACGGGCTTCGAAACGGTTCGTCTGGTCGACGTCACCTGCCACGGCCGCACGGAGCGGTGGATGCTCCATGTCCAGCCCACCAACGTGAAGATAGGCGTCCGCGACATCGACCTTTGGAACAACACGGCCGTCGTCACTACGATGGTAACGCCGGAAGATTATGCGACCGCCGAAATCCAGTACCGTCTGAAGGGTACCGCCGACTGGCAGACGACGCAGAAGGGCGCACAGGACGAAAGCGGCATCTTTACGAGCACGATCGCACCCGAATGGACAAGCCTCACCAACGATGCGGGCATCCCCGTAAAACGCCTCGTCACGACCAAGGGCGTCTACGCCGGGCAAACGTATGAATTCCGGCTTCTCGTCGGCGGGCAGCAGACCGAAACTGCCGAATACACGGCACCCGCGGGCGACACGATTCCCGACGGGAACATGGAAAACCCGGGCTTGTCGTGCTTCACGAGCGAAAATACGAATGCGGAGTTCTGGGCCAGCGGTAACAACTCATTTGCCCGGTCGCTCTGCACACAGGGCACCTACGCCGGAATGGGCGGCAGCTATTGCGCGAAGCTGGCCGCGGCAGCCCCTCCCATCGTCAGCATCGCAGCCGGCAACCTGATGTCCGGCATCTTCTACAAGGACGGCCTGACGACGGGCGTAGTGGAATTCGGACAGCCCTACAACTGGACGGCGCGCCCTTCGGGCATGAAGGTGAAATACCACGCGACACTGGGCGCGATCGACGCAAGCAAACATTCCGGGGCTCCGGTCGGCATAGGCGACCCGGACAAAGCCCGCATCTTCGTGGCCATCGTAGACTGGAGCAGCCGCCACCGGGTAGCATCCGGGACGGGCGCCCCCACGGGCACCTGGGATCCGGCGGAAACCACCCAGACCGCAGAAGGGAAACTCATCGCCTACGGGTCGCTGTTCATCGACAAATCGACCGAAGGCGGCCAGATGGTAGAGGCCACCCTGCCGCTCAACTTCTACGACCCTGCGGCGGCACGCCCCACCGGCAAATACAGCATCATCATCTCCTGCTCCACGAGTGCCTACGGCGATTACATGGTGGGCTGCACGACGAATGTGATGTACGTCGACGATTTCCAGTGGGTCTATTGACCCGACGCCGGCCAACTCCGCCGGCAACTCAGAAGATATAAAGAGAAAAGGCTGAACCCCTGGGTTCAGCCTTTTTGCTGTAGATTCAGACTTTTCAATCCCTGCCGGAAATTATCTCCGTGCAATCCGGCAGTATTTGTCATAGCGTCCTATCACGTCGTTCACGTAGGCCAGCGTCTGCCGGCTGCCGGTGAAACGTCCGCACTTGACCGCTTCGTTCTCATAATACTCGGGCTGCGCCTTGAGTTGCAGGTAGCGGGCCACGACCTCCCACGAATTGGGATCCTCGCCGTTGAGCCGTGCCAGGCGCCTCGCATCGTTCACATGGCCTATCCCGCTGTTGTACGAGGCCAGGATAATGCTCATCCGATCCTTCTCGGGAGTCCCCTCGGGGAAACGGAGCGTGTTCATAATCTTCGACATCAGCTTGTTGGCCAACCATATGTTGGTCTCGGGATTGGCGACCTCCTCGGTCGGGACGTCGAACTGGCGTGCCACCGAGGGCATGATCTGCATCAGCCCGCGAGCCCCGCTGCGCGAGGTGATGTCGGGCGTGAACCGCGATTCATGGTAGGCGATGGCGCTCATCAGGCGCCAGTCGTGGCCCTCTTTTTCGCTGATGTTGCGAATGACATTGTCATAGGCCGAGATCACGTATTCGCCGTCACCGAGAAGCGAAGAGTCGAAATCGGCCGCATCATCGTTCAGCAGCATGTCGTCCGTCACGGGTGCGCTGAACTGGGCGTTAAAGCCGTAAAAAGTTGTCAGGATTGTTAAGAACGCAAAAGTTAAAACTGTCTTTTTTAACATAAAATGTTGTTTTGCGGGCAGTTCATACCGCGCAGAACAATACGCTAATCATAGAAACCCCATGAGATACCGATTTTAAACATGCCCGGATTGAGCGGGTAACCCGCCGCGGAGAAATACTCTCCGTTTCCGAACAGTCCCTTGTTCACATGCTGATATTTGAGAAATATCCGCATTCTCTTCCACTTTCCCATGACGAAGGCGTCCATGTAGGGGTAATTGCCTACTTCGACGTCCCGTTGGTTGTAATAGGCCGACAGCGCGGGGTTGTAACTGGGCGCATAATAACGCGTGTTATAGCGTCCGTCCAAACCGATCTGAAGGCGTAATACGTTGCGCACGACCCAGAACTCGTAATAATACGAAAGGAACGCGCTCAAAAGCGGAACGGGTGCAACTTCTTGATTCGTACTCCACTGCAACAATACCCTGTTGTCCAAATGAAGTCCGCCTAAGCGGAAATCTTTGCGAGCGTACACACTCGTGAGGCTTACGTTGTCACTGCTTTGGGCGATCTGGCTCTCCTTGTCGTAAAAGATCTTGTTGCCGACCACACCTTGCCATGCCCCCGCTTCAAACGCATAATCGGGGACTGAAAACTTCACCTCGAACCGAGTTTCATTCTCCTTATTCAAAGGAGTGGACCACACGTAGTGGTTCGAGAACAGATTCTCCTGCCAGTAGTTGGGCGAACGCCGATCCATCGTGAACCGGCCTTCGAGAATCAGGGGGTGTCCGCGGAGGTACCCCGTCAGCGCCAGGTGGGCGCCGATGGTGAGGTCTCCGCCTCTGTATCCCGACGGGTAGAACTTGAGGTTCGCATCCCAGTCGACATATTTCTTTATCTTGCCTCCGACGGAACCGTATGCGAAATAGCTGGTCTTGTTGACCTTCGTATACTTTCCCGTCTGGTAATCCCTCATTTCGAATTGCGAGTAGGTATGCATGTCGATACCGATGCCTGCATCAATCGTGCCTACCACGCCGTTACGATCCCAGGGCTGCGCCTGCACGAAGAAGCGGTTCGAAATCACCCGCTCGTAAATCGAGTCGCGCGTCTGGTCGGGGTTGATATACCAGTTCTGGTAGTAGTCCAGCGTATCGGCCACGAAATTGCCCTGTTCGTCCCGATGCGCCCTTTCGTCGATATACCGCGCATATTTGTCCGAATAAACCTTGCTCCACGAACTGTACTGGAACGAATGGCCGATATAGACCGCCGACAGGTCGGCGAGCGAAAAGTCGTTCTCCGTCACGCGCTGCAACGGCAGGGCATAGGACTGCGTGATGAAGAAGGCATTGTTGCGGTAGGTGTTCTGCGCCTCGGCATCCGACAGCTTCATGGGCACGCCCGAAGGCATCTGGAACGTCGTATCGGCGATGGCCCACGTCCCGACCACGCCGCCGTTCTCCTGCTGTTCGATGTGGTTGTTGTAATAGGCCGCATGCACCGAATAGCGCTTGCCCGTATGGCTGAAGGCGACAGACAGGTTGTGGTTCTTCGTCCGTGACCAGATATACTGCCCGCGCGTTCCCCGCGCCTTGTAATCGACGTTGAACCCCGTCGTGGGCGAAATATTCTGCGCGTGCATGATATTGAAGTTCTCCTCCCGGAAACGCTTCTGCCCCGACTCGAGGTACGTCATGCGGATGATGGGCTTCTTCGTATTGTAGAACGGCACGTTCTCCATGTCGTACGTATACGCATAGTAGGGGCTCGCAAAACTGAAATCAAAGAACTGCGGCCGCCGGAAATAGTTCATCGGCAGCGATGTCTGCCCGAGGGCGCCCTGTGCGATGTCGCCCACCTCCTCGCGGAAGAAGGGGTAGTCGATGCGCCAGTCGGTGAGCGTCGTGTCGAGCGGGCTTATCTCCACGCGGTTGTAGTCGCGCTTGACGCTCCAGCGAAAATTGTTCAGGGCGCGGATCGAATCGCTGAAAAAATACGATTCGAGCGGCTTGCGGATCCGGCGTTCCTTCTTGGTCGTATCCTGCGGCTGGCCGTCCTGGCCCTCCTCCCCCTCCTCGCCGGTCTGCTCGTAAGGGTTCGTACCGTAAAGGTTCCCCGTCTCCCCGCGCTGCTGGGCACGCTGCAGCGTCCTGGCGTTGAAACCCTGCGAACGGACGATGCCGGGCGCTGTAAGGAACAGACCGAGCAAAGCTGCCAGCAATATTCTATTCGTCAACCTCGACATGGAACGTAAATCCGGGGCAAATATAATTAAAAAATTTTAAATATACAACTATTTCTCAGAGCAAGCCGCTGAGCCAGACTTCTTTAGCGACATACCCCACCCCACGGCCGATATGGCGATGTAGAGCAGAATGACAATGGGGACAGCCGGGATACCCAAGGCGACCAACAGAACAACAGCCAGGGCAATAAAGATATAACGGATCTCGTTGCCTTTAAAAGCAAAACTCTGAAACTTGAAGGCGAACATCCGAACAGGCGAAATGAGCAGCCACGACATGGCCGGCACCATCAGCAGCACCCAGCCCCCTTGGTTGAAACCCGTCTTGGCGTCCATCCAGCCCAGCGCAACGAAAAACAGCGCATTGGCAGGGGTCGGAAGGCCGCAGAACTCGGTATGCTGCGTCTCGTCGATATTGAATTTCGCCAGCCGCAGCGCCGAAAAGGCCGCCACGAGGAAACAGAAGGCGCTGCCGCCGTAACGCAGCCACACTTCGGCATCCGCAGGCAGGGAATTGTTCCACAGGACGAAAAGCACGGCCGACGGGGCGAAGCCGAACGAGACCATGTCGGACAACGAATCCAGTTGTACGCCGATGGCGGAAGGGCATTTGAGCAGCCGGGCCACGAAACCGTCGGAATAGTCGAAAACACCGGCGGCGATCGTGAGCCAGAAAGCCAGCGCCAGATCGCCGTAAACCAATGCTGAAACCACTGCGAACGAGCCGCAAAGCAGGCTCGAAAGGGTCAGCAGGTTGGGTATGGTGAACAGTTTTATCTTCATCGGGGGTACAAAAATATTATTCCTGCAATAGGCGGCAAAGTTACAAAATATTTTTATCTTTGTCTCACTTAATTCCATATTATAACTTATGGCAAGCAATAAATATTGTGTCATCATGGCCGGCGGCATCGGATCGCGTTTCTGGCCCAAGAGCCGGCAGTCGATGCCAAAACAGTTCCTCGACATCCTGGGAACCGGAAAATCGTTTATCCGCCATACCTACGAGCGCTTCGCAAAAATCGTCCCCGCCGGGAATTTCCTCGTCGTGACGAACCACAAATACAAGGATCTGGTGTTGCAGCATATCCCCGAAATCGGGGAGAAACAGGTGCTCTGCGAGCCGATCGGCCGCAATACGGCCCCCTGCATCGCCTATGCGGCCTATACGCTGCTCAGGGAGAACCCCGATGCCGAGATGATCGTCACGCCGTCGGATCACCTGATCCTCAACGAGGACGATTTCCGCACGATCATCGGCGAGTGCCTCGAGTTCGCCGACCGGCACGACGCCCTGCTGACCGTGGGCATCAAACCCACGCGCCCCGACACGGGCTACGGCTACATCCAGGTCTCGGACGACCACGCCATCAGCAAGGTCAAGTGCTTCACCGAAAAACCCGACCTCGAACTGGCGCAGACCTTCCTCCAGACCGGCGAGTTCTACTGGAATTCGGGGATCTTCATCTGGAAGGTGCAGGCCATCGTCGAAGCCTTCCGCAAATACCTGCCCGAGCACCATGCCATGTTCAGCGGCATGATGCGGGCACTGGGCACCGACTCGGAAAAGGCCATCGTCGAAATGGTCTTCTCGGAGTGCCGCGCCATCTCGATCGACTACGGCATCATGGAGAAAGCCGACAACGTCTACGTCCGTTGCGGCGATTTCGGCTGGAGCGACGTCGGCACGTGGGGCTCGGTCTACCAGCACGCCCGCAAAGACCGCTACGCCAACGCCGTCCCCGAAGAGGGGTGCTACCTCTACGACACGCGCAGCAGCATCGTCTCACTGCCCAGGGGCAAGGTGGCGGTCATCAGCGGCCTGAAGGAATACATCGTCGTGGACACCGACGACGTATTGATGATATGCCCCCGCGCCGAAGAACAGAACATCAAGAAATTCATCGACGAAGTAAAGTTCCACAACGGGGACAAACACATCTGACACCTATGAAACGCATGCCGTTCCATACCACAGCCTTGCTGCGACGATTCGCTGCGGGCTGTTTTTTAGTGGCGGGGATGCTTTCGTGCTCCGCGCCGCAGGCCACCTTCACCAACCCGCTGCGCGACGGCGCCGACCCGTGGATCACCAAATACGACGGACTCTATTACACCTGCTTCAAATCGGGACGCGGCATCGCCGTGACCGAATCGGACGACATGACGCGTTTCGAACGCGAGCGCGTCGTCTGGCAGCCCGCCGACAGCGGGGCGTGGAACAGTTTCAACATCTGGGCGCCCGAGCTGCACCGCCTCCGCGGCAAATGGTACATCTACTACGCCGCGGCACCCGTCCCCGGCAGTCCCTTCACGGGACAGCGCACCGGCGTGCTGGAATGCGACACGCCGCTGGGCGACTACCGCGACCGCGGCATGCTCTATACGGGCGACGACCCTGACGGCAAGACGGACAACATCTGGGCCATCGACATGACGATCTTCGAACACCGGGGAGAACTCTATGCCGTATGGTCCGGCTGGGAGCGCCAGCGCGACACCGACGCCACCGACCAGCTGCTCTACATCGCCCGCATGGAATCGCCCACACGGATCGGGCCGCGCATCCTGCTGTCACGGCCCGACCAGCCGTGGGAACAGGGCGACCACATCTCCCTGCAGGAAGGCCCGTCGGCATTGCGGCACGGCGACGACCTGTTCATCGTCTACTCCACGCGCGGCTCGTGGTCGCGCCACTACAAGCTCGGGCAACTGCGCCTGCGCACCCCCGACAGCGACCCGCTGGATCCCGCATCATGGATCAAGAGCGGCCCCGTCTTCACCGGCAACGACCGCATACACGGCGTCGGCCACGCCAGTTTCACCACCTCGCCCGACGGGCGCGAACACTGGATCTATTACCACTCGAAAAAAGATACGGTACACAACTGGGGGCGCGACGTGCGCCTGCAACGCTTCGACTTCGACGCCGCGGGCAACCCCCGCTTCGGGCAACCCGCAGAGCCGGGGCCCTACCCCATGCCCTCGGGAACCCCCATACACGCGAACTGACATGTCCGAACTATACGATATTTTCCGGGAACACCCGCACATCTCCACCGACACGCGCGACATCGGGGCTGATTCCATCTTCTTCGCCCTGCGCGGCGCGACGTTCGACGGCAACCGCTTCGCGGCGGAGGCGCTGGAAAAAGGCGCGGCCTATGCCGTCGTGGACGACCCGGCAGCCGTCACCGACGACCGTATGGTGCTGGTCGGCGACACGCTCGGGGCATTGCAGGAGCTGGCACGCGAACACCGCCGCCGGCTGGCGATCCCGATACTCGCCATATCGGGCAGCAACGGCAAGACCACGACCAAGGAGCTGGTGAGCCGCGTGCTGGCCGAACGCTTCGAGGTCTACGCCACGCGCGGTAACCTCAACAACCACATCGGCGTGCCGCTCACGCTGCTCGCCATGACCCGCGACACACGGTTCGGCGTGGTCGAGATGGGAGCCAGCGCCTGCGGCGAAATCGCCCTGCTGGCCTCGATCGCCGAGCCCAACTACGGCATCCTGACCAACATCGGCCGTGCACACCTCGCAGGCTTCGGCGGCCCGGAGGGGGTGCGCCGCGGCAAGGGCGAACTGTTCGACTACCTGGCCGCGAACGGCGGCCGCGCCTTCGTACCCCGCGAGGACGAGACGCTGACGAACATGGCCGCCGAACGCGACGGGCTGGCCGTGGAATATTACAGCGTCACACTGGCCGAGGGCCTCGAAAACCACCTCGAAGGGCATTACAACCGGTTCAACATCGCCGCAGCCGTGGCCGTCGGACGTTATTTCGACGTCGCCGACGAGCGTATCCGCCATGCTGTCGGCAGCTATGTCCCCGACAACAACCGCTCGCAGCGCACCGAGACGGAGCGCAACACGCTCATCGTGGACTGTTACAACGCCAACCCCTCGAGTATGCGGGCATCGGTCGCGAATTTCCTCGCCGAGCCGCCCGGCGCGCGTACCCGCCGCCTGCTGATCCTGGGCGACATGCTCGAACTGGGCGCCTGGTCCGAGCAGGAACACGCCGCTGTCATCCGCCTCGCAGCGCAGGCTCCGCAGACAGAAGTGATGCTCGTCGGCACGGAATTCGCCAGGGCCCATGCCGGCATGGAGCCGCAACCCGCCCGGATCACGCTCTTCACTGACCGGGAACACCTCATCGCAGCGCTCCGCGCACACCCCGTGGACAACGCGCTGGTGCTTATCAAGGGTTCGCGCGGCATCGGACTTGAAAAGGCGGTCGGGGAGCTGTAACCCCGCCGCCACGACCCGCCGGACACAGGCCCGGCACCGACCCGGCACAGGCACGATACGCAGGAACAAAACGCCGGCAAACAGACCGGAGCGACACGCCGCACAGGCAAAAAAACACCGACTGAGAACAACCTGAAACCCATAAGCCATGAAACACCTGCTGACAGCCATCCTCCTGCTGGCCTTCGCGCATACCGCCGCCGGCGAAAGGAACGTCTCGCTCGAACGCGATTTCGGAACGCTTTACGGCACGCTGCTCACCCCCGATGCAGGTACGGAAACCGTGGCCGTCATCATCGCCGGTTCGGGGCCCACTCCGCGCAACGGCAATGTAAACAGCTATCTCTACCTGGCGCAGGCGCTCGAAAAGGCAGGCATCGCCTCGCTGCGCTACGACAAACGCGGCATCGGTGCGAGCCGGTTCACGGAGCCGGAAAAAATGGCCGACGCCGTACTGGGGGATTTCATCGGCGACGCCGCGGCATGGGCCGACGACCTTGCCGACGAGGGCTTCCGCCGTGTCATACTGATCGGCCACAGCGAAGGGGCGCTGATCGCCTTCTGCGCGGCGCAACAGACCCCGAAGGTCGCTGCCGTCATCTCGGTGGCCGGCGCCGGCTACCCGCTCGACGAGATACTCCAGCTGCAATTGGCCTCACAACTCCTGCCCGACAACATGGATCTGCTCTTGCAGGCCAACGCGATCACCGCCTCCCTGAAACGGGGCGAACGGGTCGAATCCTGCCCGCCGCAGCTCGAAGCGCTGTTCCACCCTTCGGTACAGACGTTCTGGATCTCCAGCCTGCGCTACGACCCGCGCGAGGAGATCCGCAAGGTGCGGGTTCCGATCCTCGTCGTGGGCGGGGACAACGACCTGCAGGTGCCGCCCGGCAATGCCGAGGCACTGGCGAAGGCACAGCCCCGGGCCCGGAAGGCAATCATCGCAGGGATGACCCACCCGCTCAAAAAATGCACGGGACGCACGCGCATCGACCAGATGGGAGCCTACGGCGACAGCACGCTGCCGATCGACCCCGACCTCGTGGCCGTCGTTACGGAATTCATCCGGGGTCTCTGAATTTTCCCTGCCGGAAAGACAAAACCGGATTATTTTTTTAATTTTGTATAAACCGATTCCGAACCAAACGACATACCGAACCATGAAACTCCTGATCAGCATCGAATACCGTACCCGCTGGGGCGAACAGCTCGTCATGCGGATCGGCAAACGGCGCATTGCGCTGCAATACGCCGACGGAGGCATCTGGACAGGCGCCATCGACCGCTATACCCAGAGGGATGATACCGAATACCGCTATGAAATCGAACGCGACGGCACATGCATCCGCAGCGAATGGCGGCCGCACACGCTGCGGCTCCCGTCCCGGGAGGGGGTGCGCACGCTGCGCATCCGCGACCGCTGGCAGGAGATGCCCTCCGACACGCCGTTCTACTCCTCGGCATTCACCCGGGGCATCTTCGGCCGCGGGAAAACCGGCAATCCGAAGAAAGCGGCCGGCAACATCACGCTGCGCGTCGTGCTGCCCACCCTGCGGCCGGACGAAACGCTCGCCGTCGCCGGCAGCGGCCGTGAACTGGGCGGCTGGAAACGGATCGTCCCGATGGACGACAGCCGCTTCCCGGAATGGGAACTCACGCTGCATACCGCACACCGGTTCGAATACAAATTCCTGATCGCCGACCGCAAGACCCTCACCCCCATCCTGTGGGAGGAGGGTGCCAACCGCACCTGGGGCGAGCTGCCCGGCGCCGGCGAACACGCCCTCGACGCCGCGGCGTACCCGCGGTTCCCCGAGCGCAGGTGGCGGGGCGCCGGAACGGCGATCCCGGTCTTCTCGCTCCGTACGGAAGAGGATTTCGGCGTCGGCGAATTCTACGATCTGAAACGGCTCATCGACTGGGCGGCCGCCACCGGGCAGCGCGTCATCCAGGTACTGCCGATCAACGATACCACCATGACCGGCACATGGGAAGACTCCTACCCCTACAACGCCAATTCGACCTTCGCCCTGCACCCGCAGTTCATCCGGCTGCCGGCCGCGGGCGTCGTGGAGGACGACGAGTACCGCACCCTGCGCAACGAACTAAACGCCCTCTCCGAAATAGACTACGAACGGGTTAACCGACACAAACTGCGGCTGCTCCGCCGGGCGTTCGAACGCCACGGAACCCGCACTGCAGCACGCCGCGACTACAAGGATTTCATCGCCGCCAACAGACACTGGCTCATCCCCTATGCCGCCTTCTGCACGCTGCGCGACGAAACGGGCACGCCCGACTTTACCCGCTGGGGCGGCTTCGCCCGCTATGACCGCAAAGCCGTCGACGCCTACTGCCGCAGCCATAGCCGCGACATCGCATTCCACTGCTATGTCCAATACCACCTGCATACGCAGTTGTCCGAGGTCTGCGCCTACGCCCGCGACCACGGCATCGTCCTCAAGGGCGACCTGCCCATCGGCATCAGCCGCACGAGCGTCGACGCATGGCTCTACCCGCACCTGTTCCACATGGACTCGCAGGCCGGGGCTCCGCCCGACGCATTCTCGGCCGTCGGGCAGAACTGGGGATTCCCGACTTACAACTGGGCACGCATGGCACGCGACGGCTACGCCTGGTGGCGGGCACGCATGGCCAAGATGGCCGAATACTTCGACGCCTTCCGCATCGACCACATCCTCGGGTTCTTCCGCATCTGGGAGATTCCCACGCATGCCGTACACGGGTTGCTGGGCTATTTCAACCCCGCCCTGCCCTATTCCGCAGATGAACTGCGCGGCATGGGCTTCGACACGCAGGACGGACGCTACACCACCCCGGCACCCGACGAACACATGCTCGGGGAACTGTTCGGCGACCTGGCCGGCGAAGTCCGCGCCACCTGCATGAAGGAGGGGCGGTTACTGCCCGCCTATGCCACCCAGCGCAAGGTCGCAGCCCGCTTCCCGGGCGACGACGAACGCCAGACCCGGCTGCGGGAAGGGCTCATGGCATTGCTCGACGACGTGCTCTTCATCGAAGACCCGCGCCGCAAGGGCTATTTCCACCCCCGCATCGCCCCCCACTCGACGCACGCCTACCGCCGGCTCGACGGAGAGCGCCGTGCAGCCTTCGACCGGCTCTATACCGACTTCTTCTACCACCGGCACAACCGTTTCTGGCAGGAATCCGCCCTGCGCAAGCTCCCGGTGCTCCTCTCGGCGACCGAGATGCTGACCTGCGGCGAAGACCTGGGCATGATCCCCGACAGCGTCCCCGAGACGATGCACGAACTGCAAATCCTCTCGCTCGAAATCCAGCGCATGCCCAAGACGCCGGGGGAACTCTTCGCCGACCCGGCGCACTACCCCTATTTCTCGGTCTGCACCACTTCGACGCACGACATGAACCCGTTGCGGGCATGGTGGGAGGAAGACCGCGAACTCACGGCGCGCTTCTACCACGAAGCACTCGGCATCGGGGGCGACGTTCCCTATTTCTGCGAGCCGTGGATATGCCGGCGCATCCTCGACATGCACCTCAATTCCCCGGCGATGCTCACCATCCTGCCGTTGCAGGACTGGTTCTCGACCGACGGGGAACTGCGCTACCCCGACCCGGCCAAGGAACGCATCAACGTCCCGGCCGTCGCCCGATACTACTGGCGTTACCGGATGCACCTCCCGCTCGAGGAACTGCTGCACAAGGAGACTTTCAACGAGTCGCTGCACGACATGATCGCCTGCAGCGGGCGCCGCTGACGGGCAGACTGCGGCAGCGCCGACCCCGGCCGCAAAAATAAGGGGCGCCCCGGAATTTCCGGAGCGCCCCTTTTATCATGCCGCCGCGCCATCCTCCCGGGTGCCCCTGCGGAAACCTTCCACGGGAATCCCTTCCTGGGATCTCTCAACCGAAGCCCTCGAAGGACGCCTCCGGAGGAACGCCCGCAGCATGATCCCTCAAAGTGAACTTTCAGTCCTCTGCGGAAAATTCCAGAGGAACTCCTCTGCGGAACTCCCCTCTCCCGCCGGAACCCTACGCCCGCCGGAACCGGAGCCCCCGCCCGCCGCAGGAACGGGAACCCGGAAGGCCGGAGGACAAAACCCGGAAACGGAGGGGGGGGGGCCGAAGACCTGCCCGCCGCGACCAAGGCTCAGCCATTCCCCTCCAGCCACTTCAGGAAGTCGTCGACCCGCGACCGGCTCACCACCATCTCGAACTCCGGACGCGGACGTGCCGTGATCTTCAGCCGGTTGCCCAGGTATTTCACGATGCTGACGATCGCCGGCATGGCGATGATGCAACTGCGCGATATGCGGAAAAACCGCCCGGGATCCAGTTCGTCCGAAAGGACGTCGAGCGACTGATCCATGATGTAGCGGTTGTTGTCGTTCGTGACAAGGTAGGTGTTTTTCTCTTCCGAGTAGAAATAGGCGATGTCGGTGGTCTGCACCGGGACGATCCGGTCGTTGAAACGCACGACATAGCGCTGTTTGTATTCGCGCGGGCTGCGGATTGCGTTCAGCAATACGTCGGGGTCGATGCCCCCGCTCCGCACACGGCAACGTTCCACGGCACGCCGCAGCGCCGCGAGGTCGATCGGTTTGAGCAGGTAGTCGATGCTGTTGACCTCGAACGCCCGCACGGCGTAATTGTCATATGCGGTGGTCATGATGACCCGCGCCGTTACGTCCACCTGGCGGAATATCTCGAAGCAATCCCCGTCGGAGAGTTCCACGTCCATGAAAATCACATCGGCACTGTTCCCCGGCGTGCGCAGCCAGAGCACCGTTTCCCTGACCGAGCCGGTCGTCCCGACGATCCGTACGTCGGGAAAATGCTGGGTCAGCGCTCGCGCCAGGTTTGCCTGGGCCATCATTTCGTCTTCTACGATCAGTACGTTCATATTACAGCAACGGTAAGGTGACACAATATTCGGTATCGGTACGGCGTATCCCGATCGGGATGCCCGACAGGTCGAGGTACTGCTGGCGGATGTAGTTCAGCCCCACACGGGTCGAGGGGTTGCCGGATACCTTCAGCTGAAGGTTGTTCGACACCGTCACGGCCTCGGCCACGGCGACGATGCGGATCACCAGCGGCCGGTCGGCCCCC
>CEAB01007267.1_pt1 | contig 39470 bp, 71 predicted proteins | sample 557651 | NCBI WGS metagenome assembly CEAB01 (sample SAMEA3182046, study PRJEB8094) | gut metagenome | biome: human; feature: gut; material: Stool; isolation source: human stools | place: Canada | collected 2011-11-15
GGGCGCAGCGTCAGCCACCGGCACTCGGGGCGCAGCGTCAGCCACCGGCACTCGGGGCGCAGCTTCCGCCACCGGCGATCTGGGCGCAGCGTCAGCCACCGGCACTCGGGGCGCAGCATCCGCCACCGGCGATTGGGGCGCAGCGTCAGCCACCGGCACTCGGGGCGCAGCGTCAGCCACCGGCACTCGGGGCGCAGCTTCCGCCACCGGCGATCTGGGCGCAGCGTCAGCCACCGGCACTCGGGGCGCAGCGTCAGCCACCGGCGATCTGGGCGCAGCGTCAGCCACCGGCACTCGGGGCGCAGCGTCAGCCACCGGCTATCAGGGCGCAGCATCCGCCACCGGCAAAGCCGGTGTAGCACTCGCCGCTGGGTTTGAATGTAAAGCGAAGGGCGCACTAGGCTGCGCGATTTGCTGCGTGGAACGCGGCAAGTGGAACGGTGAAACATATCCCATCATTGCGGTCAAAGCTGCGATTGTCGACGGCGAGACGATTAAAGCGGATACATGGTACATGCTCGAGAATGGAGAATTCGTGGAGGTACATGATGACTGATGTTGAATATATCCTTGAGGTGAATCACCGGCGCGCCAGAGAGCGCGAACTTGGCGAGCGGTGGGGCAAGATTATCCGGCAGCGCAAGCGGAAGTCGGAGCTTTTGAAGGCTTCGGAGGCATTCTGCTTCTCGATTGGATGCGTCCTTTTGGGCGGCACGGCGACTCTGCTGGGCTTCGGGCTGTTCAAGGCGGCGTTCACGCTTGGCGGCGCGGCGGTGATCTTCTTCGGCGGCGCGGTGCTGATGGAGGCGTGAGATGATTTACCCGTGCAAGAAATGCACACACGACACAGGCAAGTGCCGCTGCCTTGACTGGCAGAGATGGTTCTCTGTGGAGTTTGAGGCAGAAGCGGCGAAGGTGCTTGCTGCGACGCACGCAGATCCGTTACCCGCGCCGCCGAAGATATTCTATCGCGAGATTGTTTTCAGTTCGATCTTCACGCGGCTTTGGAGGTAGATATGAAGCAGGCTGAACGGGTTTTGAAGTGCATGCGCGACTTCGGGAGCATTACGCAGCTCGAGGCGATGCAGGACCTCGGCTGCATGCGGCTGGGCGCGCGTGTCTACGATCTGAAGCGCGAAGGGTACAACATCCGGCGCGACATGGAAACGAGCAAGAACCGGTATGGCGAGGATACGAGCTATGCCAGATACAGGCTGGTGGATGATGAAGGATAAGCAGCAAGCGCCGTTTATCACGGATATCAACGGTGCAGAGATTTATGACGGAAACGAGTATTTCGTCTCCGACGAAGGCAATATTGCCGCCGTGCCTCCGGGAGAGAACTGGAACGTACATAACGCCCTGATTGAGCATTTGGTGGAAACGTATGGCACGAATTACATTGCCGAAATGTGCGGCTTGGACAAGCGAGTCTGCAAGATTTAAGGAGGAAAGTATGCTGAAAGGATTTAACGAGCTTGTACAGATCGACGTTTTGCCGTTCTGCGACAAGCGGAAGGCGAAGGATGACAACGGGAAGCCGATTGAAGTTCCGTATCTCCCGTGGGCGAAATGCAAGATGCTGCTTCACGAAAACGGGGCGAATGAGGTCTATTTTGTGCCGCTGAAAAATGAGACTGGCGGGTACTTATTCCAGTCAAAGGAAGTCCATGACAAGAATGGCAGAACGACGGGGTGCTATTTCGTTTCCGTCGAAATCCACATCGACGATAAGACATTCCGCATGGATATGCCGCTGATGAACGGTTCCTTAGTTGTCTACGACGACACATTGAATCAGCTTCGGATTTCCAACGCTCACGCGAGAGCGTTTGTGAAGGGCGTGGCAATTCACACAGGGCTTGGCTTCAAGCTTTGGCTGAACGACAAGGACACGGAGCGCACAGACGATGACCTTTCCCAGCACAGCATTATGGCGATCAAGCAGAGAATCGAACAGTTGATCACTTTGAAACTGCAAAACGGGGCGGATATGAGCTATATCCTCTCGGGGCTTGGGCTGAATCAGAAGAAATTCGATCAGCTGATGGCATCGTTCGGCAACATTCAGTATCTGGAAAATACGCTGAAACGCTTATGATACACGACCACGACAGAAGCGGGTGGTTCGGCGCGTCGGATACGGCGGCGATCATGGGAAGATGGGACACAAAGACATTCCGCAGCTTTTGGCTGCAAAAGCTCGGTGTGAACCGCGACCACTTTTCGACGCTAGAAATGGATACCGGAAGTGCTTACGAGCACAGGATTCTGGAGCATATCGGCATCCGGAAGATGGACAGGCAGATCAAGATCCGGCGGCTTCGGCTTCGGGTGAATCTGGATGGCGAGGACGCGCAGGAAATATCAGAGGTAAAGACGCACAAGGGAGAATCCTTCAAGGTGTCCCGTGCGTACTGGATGCAGGCGCAAGTTGAAATGTTCGCGGCGAAAAAGAATTTGCGTATCGTTGCGTACCATCTGGAACCGGAAGACTACAGCAACTGGTTTCGGGATATCGAAGACGATAGGCTGTCCTATCATCCGATACCGTATGATCGGGAATGGATAGAACGCGAGTATCTACCACGGCTTCGATATCTTGCGAAGTGTCTTAGAAAGGGGGTTATGCCGGTTGAGAGAGCTGAACGTCGTTGAAGTGGCTTGGAGCGTAGACGCTTCTGGGAGCTGGCTGAAGCTCAGGACGGAACTTCCCGGGCAAGCCCAGAGAACAGCTTCCGCGCTAGACCCACAAAAGAAATACCACGTTACGTTCAAAGAGTACCGGAAAAAGCGTAGCTTGGACGCGAATGCGTATGCATGGGTACTTATGAACAAGCTTGCGGACAGGCTGAACATGAGCGTGCGCGATCTGTACCGGCACTATATCCCGGATATCCCGGAGAACAGCCAAGTGGTCTGCGTGCCAACGGAAGCCGTCGAGAAGCTGCAAAGCGGATGGGAGCACAACGGAATTGGCTGGTGCAGCGATACACTCAAGTCAAAGCTTCCGGGCTGTACGAATGTCGTCTTGTACTATGGAAGTTCGACGTTCGACCAGAAGCAAATGGGCGTGCTGCTCGATCTTATCATTGAGGATTGCAAGCAGGTAGGCGTGGAGTACCTGACGCCAGAAGAGCTGGAACGGCTCAAAGGAGAATGGGATGCGTAAGGAAACGAAGGCGACAAAGATACCTGAGAAGGTCAAAAAGGCCGTCTGGGAGCGCGACGGCGGGCGCTGCATCGTCTGCCTTCGCACCGGCAATCCGTGGTGTCATTTCATCCCACGCTCGCAGGGCGGGCTTGGAATCGAGCAGAACATCGTGACGTTATGCAATAAGTGCCACAACGACTTTGACCAGACGGCAAAGAGAAAACATATGCAGGCGTATATCAGACACTACTTAAAAATGAAATATCCCGGGTGGGATGAAACGAAACTGATTTATAAGAAAGGGATGTAAGCATGGAAGAACACAAATCGTTTTTTTATCTGGATGCAGTTCAGTACAAGGAAATGGTGGAAAAAAGTATGCAGCTTTCGATGCTTGAGAGAGCGTACAAGGAACTGAAATCGTATGAGTTTGAGTTTATCCTGAAAACCATCTTCGGGGAGAAGGAGGAAGCATGCTGAACCACATTGTTATTATGGGCAGGCTCACACGGGACCCGGAACTGAGAAAGACGCAGAGCGGAACGTCCGTTGCCTCCTTCACGCTGGCGGTCGACCGGGATTTCACGCCGGAGGGCGGAGAGAAGGAAACGGATTTCATTGACTGCGTCGCCTGGAAGGGAACAGCTGATTTTGTAAGCGGATACTTCTTCAAGGGCAGCATGGCGGTCGTGGACGGACGGCTGCAGCTGCGCGACTGGAAGGACAAGGACGGAAACAAGCGCCGGTCTGCAGAGATCGTGGCGAACCGCGTTTACTTCGGCGAAGGCAAGCGAAACACCGAACCGCAGAACCCGGAAAACCCCGGCGGGTTTACGATGATGGACGAAGATGACGGCGATCCGCTGCCGCTCTAAGGCGGTGGCGGGATGGCAAACAACAAAGACCCTGCCGTCTTGTTTTACACGTCGGATTTCCTATCCGGCTGTGCCTTGATGGATATGCGGGAGCGTGGGCAGTATATCACGCTCCTGTGCCTCCAAAGAGAGCGCGGGCATATGACGATGCAGGAAATCATACGGGCTGTCAAAAAGCCGTCAGACGAGGTTATGAGCAAGTTTCAGAAGGATGAGGACGGCAAGTACTTCAATCGCCGGATGGAGCTTGAAATCGAAAAACGGGACAAGCATTGCCAGCGTCAAAGGGAGAACATCAGCAAGCGTTGGAACAAAGAAAATGATAACTCTGGTATGTCTGATGGTAGCGCTTGCGGTAATACCACGGTATTACCTTTAGGAAATGGAAATGGAAATAGAAAAGAGAGTAGTTCTATTTCTGAGAAGAAACGTAAGAAATTTATACCACCTACGCTGGAAGATGTTTCCGCATACGCGAAGGAGCGTGGAGTTCCGAATCTGGCACAGAAATTTTTCGACTATTATTCTGCCGGAAACTGGGTCGACGGGAAGGGTGACCCCGTACGGAACTGGAAACAGAAGTTTTTGACGTGGGAATCGAAAGAACATGAGAAGGGCGCGCCTTCACAGCCGGGGAAGAAGCCGGGCTACAACGTGCAGCATCACGACGGCGATCTGAGCGACTTACAGAAAGCGGCGATTCAGCGGATGTTGGGGGAGGAAGCATGATAAAAACATGGATCGTGATTCCCACGCCGATTTCGAATCTCTTTCCCCGGCTGATGCCGGAGCTTGGAAAACCAATTCTTGCGCGGAAGTATCCGCAGAAGATGAAGGGGCGGACATTTTACCTTTTCGAGGTCGATGACCCGCTGGAAAAGCGGGAGAAAACGATCTGCGTGCATGAGAACGAGTGCTATGAAGTGGAGGTATCTGTGCTTGTCAGGAGGAAGTAAATTTGGACCATGCACGCAGGATTGCCCAAACCGGAAAGCCGGTTGCAGCGCGTCCTGCGAGGCTTGGAACGCCGTGAAGGGAGAACGGCTGAAAAGCTACGGTAGGCGCGCCAGAATCGTCGACATAAGCCAGATGACCGATGGCGGGGCGAGAAACTGCCGGAGGGCGGCAAGAGGGAAACGGAAAATAGGAGGGGAAATGTGACGTGAGAACGAAAAAAGACGGCGAGTTCCGCAGCAGCGTTTATACGCAGCGTCCGCCGTATGCAGATTTTGATGCACCGCAGAAGTTTCAGGCGATTCAAAGCATCATTGCAAAGCGGTTGCGGGAGCATCCGAACGCGATGTGTTCGTACTCAGGAGGCAGCGACAGCGATATTATGCTTCACATGATCGAAACGGTTCGGAATATCTTCGGGCTTCCGCCGATCAAGTATTTTTTCTTCGAGACGGGGCTTGAGATGGAAGCCACGCGCCGCCATGTGAAGGAAACGGCAGAGCTATACGGCGTGGAAATTCAGACAGTCCGCCCGAAGAAGAACATCGTGCAGGCGACGCGCGAATACGGGCAGCCGTTTGTCTCGAAGATCATGTCCGCTGGTCTGGAAGCGGTGCAGAAGAAGAACATTCCGCTTTCCATCGCCGACGAATACGATCAGGCGGAGGACAAGGCGGAGAAGCGCAAGGAGCTGAAAGAACGGTACCCGGGCTGCGAGCAGGCAATCAATTTCCTGTGTTGCTGCAACTCGGCAGGAGAGCTGCGCCCGAATATTCAGCTGGTCATCAACAGCTCAAAGTACATGCTGGATTTCATCAAGGAAAATCCGATTCCGTTTCGCGTCAGCAACCACTGCTGCGACATCTGCAAGAAACAGCCCGCACACGCCATTGAAAAGCAGTTTGACATGGTGATTACCGGAGAGCGCCGCGACGAAGGCGGGATGCGCTCCGTGCCGCGCAGCGACAGCTCGACAATGTGCTTTACAGAGACGGCTGCAGGAAAGTTCCGCCTCAGACCGCTGTACTACGTCTCAGATGCGGACAAGCAGTGGTACAAGGACTTCTTCGGTATCCGGTATTCGGACGCTTACGAGGTCTACGGACTCAAGCGCACTGGCTGCTGCGGTTGCGCGATCTCGGCCAGAGCTGCGTCCGATCTGGAACTGATACGTCCGTATGAGCCGAACGTCGTCAAAGCAGCATGGGCAATCTTCGGAGACAGTTACAGGTATCGCGCGAAGTACAACGAGTATAAGTCGATGCGTCGGGAGCAGGAAAAGACAAGAATACAGGAAACGCCGAAGGTAGAACTTCCGGGGCAAATCACATGGGAGGATATAACGCTATGACCTACACAGAAACGATAGAATCGCTGCGCTGCTGTTTTGGCTTCGGAACATGCAGTGAGTGTAAGGTGAAAAGCATGATGAAAGAAGATCCGCTGCCGTGCAAGCTGGGCTGCAAAGAGCAGCTCGGGCTGTACGCAGCCGAGCTGATCGAGCGCCTGACCGCTGAGAACGTGGCGCTGCGAGAAGGCGCGAGTCTTGGGAAAGTAAAACGCTCGCAGAAACAGGCTTATGAAAAGCAGATCAAGTCTTTGCGAGCGTTAGCAAACCGGCAGGCGAGCGAGATCAAAAAACTACAAAAGGATCTTTGCTGGAAGGACCTGGAGGTCGATGGCGCCGAATGGAAGCAGGAGAGGACAGAAGCCGAGAGGGACGCGTTGCTGGGCGAACTCAGGAAAAGCGGATGCACATATTGCAAATATGCAACAGCGTGTGTGGATGAACTCAGTGTGTTTGGACAGGAGGACTGCGACCGATGCGGCAATCGGGAGAGCTGCGTGTGCCTAACGTGCAGCGGATACGGGAGCGAAACCGACAAATGGGAATGGCGCGGCTTGCCGGAAGCGCCGGAGGTGGAATGATGAAAGGTGCATTTAACTTTGACGAGCTGTGCCATCAGGTTTTTGATGGCAAAAACGACGGTACGAATTACCTTGCGTGGGAGACAGACATATGCTGCGGAAGATGTGGACACAAGCTCCACGTGTACTACTGCGAGGAAAGATTGTACCTCATCGAATGCGCGGTGTGCGGCACAAAAGCATTGACCAAAGCGGGGAATGTGGTGTTTGCGGCGTACAAGACGCTTGCACATATGCCAAAAATTGAGGAGGACGAAAAATGAGGCTGACAACAGACACCCCGAAAAACAATCTTGAAATGGCGCTGAACCTGTTTTACGCCAAGGACAAAGAGGTATGGGTGCGCGGATACGGGAAGAACGGCGCAGACATCAGCCTGTTCGACCTGTCGCGGGATCTGACCAGATGGAACTGCCCGTATGTGGACTTGGATATCTCGGATGATTCCTTCTCGATGATGATGGCCGAATGGCTCTGGGAAGATGTTGAATCGTTCGAGCACGTTTTGGCTCTGCTCTATCAGGCGGCGTGGGTATGCGCGGAGTTGCGCGAACATTTGAAGCAGTTCGAGGATAAGGAGGAAGGAGAAAAGGCATGAAAGCTGTTTTAATCAGCATCCGCCCTGAGTGGGTGAGGAAGATCCTGAACGGGAGTAAAACGGTCGAAATCCGCAAGACCGCACCGAAGTGCGGTGTGCCGTTTAAGTGCTATATCTACTGTACCGCAGGCGGAAAGGGGTCGCTCATGGTGAAAGCCAACGCAGTGGCACCGGCTACTACGGCGGAATCGGCCTGTGAGCGCGAACAGGCGGAGGCGTTTGGATATGAGGCCGCCAACGGGAAAGTCGTTGCGGAATTTACTTGCAATAAGATCGGCACGGTCTACCCGCTTTGCATGATCCCAAAATGGGCGACGGTGGATGCCTGCCTCACCCGCGAGGACATATACAAGTATCTGGGCACGGAGCACGGATACGGCATGCAGATCGATGATCTTAAAATTTACGATACCCCGCGCAAGCTGGGCGAGTTTACTGGCCTGCGGACAACAAAAGACGGCTTTGAGCTAAGTTTGATCACCAGCCCGCCGCAGAGCTGGCGGTATGTGGAGGAAGAGCTATGGAACGATTGACTTATTTCAAAGACGGATACTGGCGGGTAAATTTCAGCGGAGTGCAGTACCAGGCGGATTTTGTTGATCGACTTGCGGCCTACGAGGACATTGCCGAGTTGTGCGGCGGGTTTGACCGCCTCCGCGAGCTTGCCGAAGCCGACAAGGACGGGCGCGTCCTGATTCTGCCGTGCAAGGTCACAGATAAATTATATGTCGTAGGAAAGAAACAAATTGTAGAATGCGACATCGCAGAAAAGTACCTGAATGATGATGGAACAATCGAATATCTTGTCAATTTTGAGTGCGGCGAAGATTGCACCGGCTGCCCGTTTGACAGCTGGGAGCGTGAGTCCGTGAGCGACGAGTATCATTGCGGCGGGGAGTATGGCGACGGTTCGGTTAGCAGCAAAGACTTTGGCAAGACCGTATTTTTGAGCCGCGAAGAAGCCGAGAAGGCTTTGCAGGAAATAGAGGGCAAGAAGGATGGCTGAACTGAAACCATGCCCGTTTTGCGGGGGAGAAGCACTTCTTGAACCGTACAGAGCAAGAAAAGGGTATGAAGCATCAATACAATGTAATCAATGCTTATGTTCTATGTCCACCATAACCTATGACGAAGAAGAAACGGCGATAGAGGACGTTGTAAAAGCGTGGAACAGGAGGGTAAATGATGGCAAGGATGATAGCTAAACTTGTTGCATGCCACCTGATCGGAGACTATTGTTTGCAGGGCGATTTTATTGCAAGGACGAAAGGCGAAAACTGGTATCACCTGTTTATACACTGTTTTCTTTACGTCATCCCTTTCTGGGTAGCTTTTGGGTGGGGCCGGAGCCTCTGGGTTTTGTTCTTTTCGCATGCGATTGTTGATGCGATGAAAGCGAGATACCACAAGATATCGTACTGGCTCGATCAGACCATCCATTATGCCGTATTGGCAGCATACTTACTCTGGAGGTGGGCGTATGGGTCAACATAAGCACAACCCGACCGCCATTGCGGCGGCAAAAGGCAAGTTGCCGCCGAAGAAGCGAGAGCGGCGGCTGACCAAGCGGCAGGCGGAGCGGCTTTTGAAAGCGGAGATCCTGAGTAGATGCACACCGCTTTATGCCTTTAAGCCGGAAATGCAAAGCAGAATCATAAGGGAGTATATGGCGTATGACTGATTATATCCGGCGCGATGATGCGCTATTTGTGTTGCGGAAAGCAGAACGCGGTGGAAGCATGACGGCACTAACACGGTTGGAACGCGCATATGCCGAAATTCGGGAAATGCCAGCCGCCGACGTTGCGGAGGTGGTGCATGCTCAGTGGGAAGAAGCAGACTGGCGCGAATACGACGCGCAGAGTTGCGAGACAATTCGATACCCGAAGGCAGCAATCGTCTGCACGAACTGCCGGTGCGCTTTCAAAAAGGATGCGCTTTGGAGCAGGAATTTCTGTCCAAACTGCGGGGCGGAGATAAACCCCACAAGCTCTGCGACGTATGTAAACGTACGAAGCGCGTTCCTTGAGGAATCACCTGATATCTGCAAAGCCCCGTTTGTGACCGGCAAGGAGCCGGGTCTGAGCGAGGATGGATGCACCGATTATTGTTTCAAGGATGTACTGTAAATGGAGAGAAGACAATGGAGATACAAGACATATCTCGGAGATTGTATTGATGGGATGCGGCTTTTGGAGGGCGGAAGCGTAGACTTTCTGTTCACCGATTTACCATACGGAATGACGAACTGCAGATGGGACACACCGATCAACCTTGAGGATTTCTGGGCTGAAGCTGACCGCGTTGTGAAGGAAAACGGCGCGGTTGCCCTGTTCGCACAGACTCCCTTCGACAAGGTGCTCGGATGCAGCAACCTGAGAAACCTGCGGTACGAGTGGATCTGGGAGAAAACACAAGCGACAGGGCACTTAAATGCGAAGAAGATGCCAATGAGAGCTCACGAGAACATTCTGATCTTCTACCGTCGGCAGCCAACGTATAATCCGCAAAAGACAGAGGGGCATCGGCCGGTAAATAGCTACACCAAATACATGGACACGCAGAACCGCACCGAGATCTACCAGAAATCGACGAAGGAGGTCAAGGGTGGAGGCAACACGGACCGATACCCTCGAAGCGTCATCAAAGGGCCGAGCGACAAGCAGACGAGCCATCTGCATCCGACGCAAAAACCGGTATGGCTATGCGAAAAGATGGTGCTTACCTATACGAGCCCCGGCGAGATCGTCCTTGATTGCTGCGCCGGGAGCGCATCTATCGGTGTTGCCTGTTGCGAAGCAGGGCGGCGCTACATTGGCATCGAGAACGACCGCGAGTATTACGACTTGATGCGGGACAGGCTCCGCAAGTGTGCGGATAGTCCGAACGGGCATTGCTTTGCTCTAGAGACATGCACAAACGGGATGGACTTTTGCAGCTACGGCGAGTATCAGACAAATACAGGGGGGAACGGCAATGTTTCAGATTGAGCTTTTATCCGGCGGCGTTTTCTGGGTATATGCCGTCGACACAGCGGAGAATATGTTTTTGATCTACCGAGATTCCCAGTGGAACTGGATTAGAATGGAAAAGTGCAAGCCGTATTACCTCAAGGTGAGTGAATGGGCCAATAAGAAGTTCGTTTCCACATTTTGCAGCTGCGGAGAACGGAGGGAAGAATGAACATTACACTTTTGAAATATCCCACCGATGAGGACTGGGCGTTTGCAAAACAGTGCGCTTTGGTCACCAACGGAAAGGAGATGAAAACAGCACCGGGCATGGAGTGGAAACACGCCATTCTCCGGGCGAAGCACAGCCCTATTCGGACGCTGCAATTCGCGTTTTACTTGGAGGGCGTGCCGTACTGGGTAAGCACCCATTTAGCCCGCCACGTCCACGCACAGCCGTTTATCCGGTCACAGCGGAATGACCGGCAGGACGAATACGACCGGAACGCAGCGCGGCAGGACGCGCCGGTAGACATGATCTGGTACATGAGCGCCGAAGAGCTGATGACCATTGCAGAAAAGCGGATCTGCAAACTGGCGGCGAAAGAAACGCGGGAAGTTGTCTTAATGATGCGCTGGTTGGTGGTCAATCATTTCCCGGAGTTTGAAGGGCTGCTCGAGCCGCATTGCACGAAATACGGCGATTGCCCGGAAATGAAGCCGTGCGAGACCGGAAGGAGGCTGCAAGGTGGGAACGATTCTGGCAATTGACCCGGGGAATATTCAATCCGGGTATGTGCTGGTGGAGCACGACGGGAAGGAAATCCGGAAGGTGCTGGACGTCGGGAAAGTTCCGAACGGGGAGATATTCTCCATTCTCTGCCGGGAGTATCAGCACCTGGCAATCGAAATGGTGGCGGGTATGGGTATGCCGGTCGGGCAGGAGGTGTTCGACACCTGCTTCTGGATTGGACGGTTCTGGGAATTTGCGACGTTATACGGCGTGAGCCATCCGCCGCAGAAGATCTTCCGCCGGGAAGAAAAGCTTTACTTATGCGGCAGAGCGTCGGCGAAGGATGCGAACATCAGACAAGCCCTCGTCGACCGCTACGCGCCCGGCCAGCCGAACTACGGCAAGGGAACAAAGAAGAACCCCGGTTTCTTTTACGGGTTCGCGGCGGATATGTGGGCGGCGATGGCTGTAGCAACAACGTTTTTTGACAAGTACATAAGGGGGATACAGCTATGAGTGCAATGAACGATCTGGAAAAGCGTATTCGCAGAAGCAACAAGGCTTATTTTGCCGCCGGTATGGAAGCCGGAAAGCAGAAGGTGACGGACCTTTTCTTTGTGGCGGCGCATGAACTGGGCATGCTCAAAAGCCCGGCGAAGGCAAAGGAACTTCTGGACAAAATGGAGCAGCTGGACGCAGAGTACGGCGTGGCATGGCAAGGGAAGCCGGAATCTGACGAAGCCATTCACAGAATCGATTCGAGCCTCAAGAAGCTCTGCGGTCCGTTCTTTCAGCCGTTTTTCGAACGGAACGATACAATCAAGGATTGGTGGGACAAATGAAAATTGTTTTGGAACCGTGGGCGATCATGCCCACAAGGGCGCATGAATATGATGCGGGGTTAGACCTGTATTCGGCGAACGACGACGTTTACATCTACCCCGGAGAAAGCGAATTGTTTGATACCGGCGTGCATGTCCAGCTGCCCAAAAACACCGTGGGATTTCTCAAGAGCAAAAGCGGTCTGAACGTCAAGCACGGAATCACAAGCGAAGGGGTCATAGACGTCGGCTACACCGGAAGCATCATGGTCAAGCTATACAACCACGGAAGCAAGCCTTACAAGGTCTGTAAGGGCGACAAGATCTCGCAGCTTGTTATACTGCCCTGCATCCTGCCGGAGCTGGAAGTGGTCAGCTCGCTAGAGCAGACGGAACGCGGGGAAAATGGGTTCGGGAGTTCGGGCAGATAGGAGGTTGATGTGGTGAGCAAACCACGCTATGGGTGGTGGGGCTACGCAAAATGGATGGTACGAAGCTACAAGGGCGGTACGCTTATGACGCGCGAGGAAATCGACGCGGTAGATGCTGCTGTCGAGGAAACAAAGCAGCTTTCCGATGGTGCGGAACGGCTGAAGCTTATTGATCTGGTCCTTTGGAAGCGTACACACACCTTACAGGGCGCTGCTATGGTGGTATATGTTTCGGAGCGTACCGCTCAGGAATGGCATAGGCAGTTTATCTACTTGGTGGCAGAAAAACGTGGTTTATATTCAAAAGTTTGCGTAAGAGAGCCTTAAACATAGTGTATCGTTGAGAGCGTAGAGGTGTATCCTCTGCGCTTTCATCCTTCTTACGGCTACGCAGCGTACTGCGGAACCTCCTTTTTCTTAGCTCCACCGGAAACCGCAATCCGGTGGAGCACGAAGGAGATAGGAATATAAAAAATGCGGCTCGTTCTCCACAGCTGCGAATAAAATACAAGGAGATTATACCATGAATGAAGATTTGATGATTTTTGAACGCAAAGAACAGGCTGTTGTGAGCAGCAGGACGATTGCCGAGCACTTCAACAAAGAGCATAAAAGTGTGACCCGCAGCATTGAAAATCTCACTGCGCAAAATTGTGCGGTGAAAAACATGTTTATCAAAAGCCACTATGAGACGGAAAGAGGAAGAGAGTACAAAGAGTACCTCATGAACCGCGATGGTTTTTCTCTTTTGGTGATGGGGTTCACAGGGGAAGAAGCGCTCGAGTGGAAGCTTAAATATATCACGGCGTTTAACCGCATGGAAGCTTTCATCCGCGAAAGGAAGTCTTCTGAATGGCTCATGACAAGAAAACAAGGGAAGCTTGTGCGGAGAGCTGAGACGGACACACTTGCCGATCTGGTTGAATATGCAGAGGCGCAAGGCAGCCGGAACATGAGAAAGCAGGTATACACGATTTACTCGAAATTGGTAAACGACCTTGTCGGGATTCAAGGCGGCCAGCGCGACAGCGTCCCCTTCAAAACGATATCAGTAATTGGGTTTCTTGAAGATATGATTTTGCACACAGTTTCAGAAGAAATGCAAAAAGGAACTCACTACAAGGAAATCTACAAAATTTGCAAGGCGAACGGTGAACAGATAATGAGGTTCGCTTACCTGCCAGAATTTACGTCGCTGGCAGGGTAACGAGGTGGTGATTATGGCTGCGAGGCTGACAGACCGGCAAAAAAAGAAAATAGTTGCCGACTATGCCCAGCTCGGAAGCTGTAACGCTGTGGCGAAGCTTAACGGCTGCTCCCCGAACACTGTGAAGAAGATTGTGCACAATAATGCAGATATTGCAGAGATGTGCAGACGAAAAAAAGAGGAAAACACAGCAGATATTCTCGCGTACATGGATTCCCGAAAAGAGCTCGTATGTTCTTTCATCGGAAAAGGGCTTGAGATGCTGAATGACCCTGATAAGCTCGCGGCTGCGAACCTGAGCCAGATCACAACGGCGATGGGGACGCTGATTGACAAATGGGCGATGGTGCAGGAAAAGGCCGGAAACGACGATAAAGATGTGGTGCAGGTGATTATCGATGTCTAAAATCCGACTTTCCGAAAAAATCGGCTCTGCGTTTTACGAAGTTGCACGCGATGTTTTCCAGCATGGGCACACGCACTACGACGAAAGCGGCGGGCGAGGTTCCCTGAAATCTTCGTATATTTCCATTATTGTGCCGCTCCTGTTAGTACGGAACCCCAACACACACGCGCTTGTGCTGCGAAAGGTTGCGAATACCATACGCGATAGCGTTTATGCGCAGTACATATGGGCAATCGGAGAGCTGGGTATGGCGGCGTATTGGGAAGCAAAGGTTTCCCCGATGGAACTGATATACAAGCCTACCGGCCAGAAGATCATGTTCCGGGGCGCGGACGACCCAATGAAAATCAAGTCCATAAAGGTACCGTTTGGCTACATTGCCGTGACGCACTTTGAAGAGAAAGACCAGTTCGCCGGTCGCGCCGAAATACGAACGATTTTGCAGTCAACAATGCGCGGCGGCTCTAAATTCTGGAACTTTGAAAGCTATAACCCGCCGATCAGCCGGGACAACTGGGCAAACAAAGACAGCTTGGAAGAACGCGCGGACAGGCTGTGCCACAAGTCAACATATCTGCAAGCGCCGCCTGAATGGCTGGGGCAGCAGTTTATTGACGAGGCTGAACACCTGAAAGCCACTGACGAGCGGGCGTATCAGCATGAATACCTCGGTATCCCGGTCGGCACCGGCGGCGATGTGTTTGACAGGCTCGAACTTCGGGAGATCACGGACGAAGAAGTTTCCGGATTCGATAAAATCTATCAGGGCGTGGATTTCGGATGGTTCCCAGACCCATTTGCATTTATCCGGCTGCATTACGACAAGGCAAGGGAAACAATTTTCCTGCTTGACGAGATATACCAGAATAAGCTTTCGAACGAGCAGAGCGCGACGATAATCAAACAGCGCGGATATGGCAATGTGCGCGTCATCTGTGACAGCGCGGAGCCAAAGAGCGTGGCTGACTTACGGGCAATGGGATTGCCTGCGTATGAGGCGGTCAAGGGACCCGGCTCGGTCGAATACGGCATGAAGTTCTTGCAGAGGAGAACGATTGTAATTGATAGAAAACGGACGCCACATGCCTACGATGAGTTCGTGGGCTACGAATATGAGAGAAACAAAGACGGCGATATAATCAGCGGATACCCGGACGCAAACAATCATTTGATTGATGCGACAAGGTACGCCTTAGAGCCTGTGAGCCGTAGAATGGGAGTTATTGCATGACGGTTATCGATAAATTAAAGGAACTCGGGTATACGACAATCCCAGAGGAATTCTATACATACGTGTCCCTTTGGAAGTCGTGGTACGTCGGCAAAGTCAAGGGGTTCCATCAGTACCGGAGATATAACGGACATAAGTGGACAAAGTGCAACCGTGCAAGCCTCGGTATGGCGAAAAAGGTTTGTGAGGACTGGGCAAATCTCTTGATGAATGAGAAGGTTCAGATCACACTTGAGGGGCAGAAAGAACAGGCGTTCGTTGATAGCGTCCTGACGGAGAACAACTTCACGGTCAAGGCGAACGAAATGCAGGAAATGAAATCTGCACTCGGAACTGTAGCGTATATCCCTCGTGTGGTCGGTCAAGCGGTCAACGAGAGCGGAGAGACCGTTCCGGGCGATGTTTCCGGTATCGCTCTTGACTATGTGACCATTGAGCACATTTTTCCGCTGGCTTGGCAGAATGGCTTTATTTCAGAGTGTGCTTTTGACAGCGTGGTCACACGGGCTGGAAAAAACTATCTGTATTTGCAGATTCACCGGAAAGACGAAAACGGGCTTTACATCATCGAGAACAGCGTTTACCGATATGAAAACGAAACGCTTGCCGATACGCTTTTGACGGATGTTCCGGGCTTTGAGCGAATCCCCCCTGTGGTACATACGGGAAGCGACAAGAGACAGTTCGTCATCGACAGACCGAACATCGCAAACAATCTTGATTACCTGCTTCCGGTCGGTATTCCTGTGTATGCAAATGCAATCGACGTTCTGCGAGGCGTTGACTGTGCCTATGACTGCTATGTGAACGAGTTTGAGAACGGCCCCATGATGATGATGGTAAAAATGCCAGCCACAAGGTGGGAGGACGACGAACCGACGCTTGATGACAATGACCGGCGTTTCTATCTGCTTCCAGAGGATACGCAGCAAGGGAACGTTGTAGATACAATTTCTCCGACGCTGAGAACCGAGCAGCTGAATGTAGGACTGCAAGACCAACTGAACGTACTGTCCAGTAAGTGCGGCTTCGGAGAGACTTACTATCGTTTTGACGGTGGCAGCGTGGCAACAGCTACGCAGGTTATCAGCGAGAACAGCACCATGTTCCGCACGATCAAAAAGCATGAGATTGTGCTGGAGCAGGCGCTTGTGGAGCTGTGTCGTATTCTGCTTCGGTTGGGAAATACAGCTATGAACGCCGGGCTGAATGAAGACGTGGAAATCTCTATAGATTTCGATGACAGCATCATAGAGGACAAAGCTACTGATTTCTCCCGCGATATGCAGCTTCTCAGCGCAGGCATCATGAACGACTGGGAGTTCCGCATGCGCTGGATGAATGAGGACGAGGCGACCGCAAAGGCGGCGCTGCCGAAGGCGCAGGACATGGTGACTGAACAGCAACAGGAGGTAGAGTAATGGGCGGTAGAGGTGGAGCCGGTGGCGGCATTGGAGCCGGAGAATCTGGGCGTGGACGCGGTATGAGCCTTGCACGGTTTTTGTCACAGCAGGATATTAACCGAGCAAGCGCCTGTTTCTGCGCGGCTACGAGGAAATGATGAAGCGGCTATCGCCGGAATGGGTGATATTCTACGGAAAAGTTCCGGAAGAATGCGATTGGAACATTATCCGCGTGAAGCCGCACTATGACGAGATTGTGAAACGGAGGAAAGCGAATGAAATATCCGTTTCAGCCGGAAGTCCTTGACGCGCTCCCAGAAGAACTTGCCGAACTGTTCCGAGGTCTGGAAGATACGCTCCTCGATGAGATATGTAGTAGGCTTGCGCTGAAGGACCAGTTGAACGAAGTGACTGTTCAGGCAATCCGGGCGCTGCGGTCGCATGGCATTGACACAAAGGAGATTGAAAAAGCAATCCGAAAGACCTCTGGAATCAGCGAGAAGAAACTCAACGAGCTTTTTGATGATGTTATTGCCAGAAACCAGAAGTATTACGCAGAAGTTATCGACATGGCAGGGCTGACGCAGCCTGATATTCTGGTGAACGCTGCGACAATCGAAGCAATCAGAACGCAGACGCTTGATGAATTTCATAACATCACACAGTCTATGGGGTTTCTGGTGGACAAAGGCAGGACGATGCTTCCGCCTGCGCGTGCATATCAGTGGGCGCTGGATTCCGCTGTCATGCAGATTCAGAGCGGGGCGATCAGCTACAATCAGGCGATTAAGTCTGCGGTGCAACAGCTTGCAGGTGGACTGAAAGTCGTGAACTACGAAAGCGGACACGTTGACAACATCGACGTTGCTGTTCGGAGAGCTGCCATGACCGGCGTGAATCAGATCTGCGACCAGTACACGAACCAAAGCGCAGAGCACCTTGATACGAGATACTTTGAAGTGTCTGCGCACTCTGGGGCGCGTGACAAGCCGGGTGCTTCGCCGTGGTCAAGCCACAAAGACTGGCAAGGGAAAGTCTATTACCAGAGCGAAAGCGGAGAACCTGACCCGCTGGGGCTTTACGATGACCTTGTGGAAACGACCGGTTACGGATATGTTGACGGCCTGACAGGCGCAAACTGTAGGCATCACAAATACCCGTTTGTTCCGGGAGTTTCGGAGCGAACTTACACAGACGAACAGCTCGAGCATATCGACGATGGTCTTGGCTGCACGTTTGACGGAAAGACTTACACAGCCTATGAAGCGACGCAGATGCAGCGCCGCATAGAGCGTCAAATCCGCGCGCAGAAAAAGCTTAGAAACGCATACAAAGAAGCTGGACTTTCCGAGGACGCGACCGCCGCAAACATAAAGCTTCGGAGGCTGAACGCAGAATATAGCAGGTTCAGCAAGGCTGCGGGGCTGCCGGAGCAGCGAGAAAGGACAAAGGTATATGGACTGGGATGAAGTGAAAAAAGCCGCCGATGCCATTCTTAAACGCGGGAATGACGTTGAGATACGCCGAAAAGGCGATGGATACATCGTTTTAGAGGTCAAAAAGACAATAAAATACAACTCTCCCGCGTAATTGGGCGCGAGAAAGGGCAATTGGAGCCAGCTGACTACGATTTTTAGTCGGCTGGCTCTTTTTATTTATCAACACTGTCCGACAGGACGTTAAACAAGGAGATTTTTATGGCAGAAGAAACCAACGTGCAGGGCACGGAAAACACTGCGCAAGAGCAGGAAAAAACGTTTACTCAGGCTGACGTTGACAAGATGATTCAGTCGAGGCTTGACAGAGAACGGAAGAAATACCCCAGCGAGGAAGAGATCACCGCATACCGGACATGGAAAGACAGCCAGCAGACCGAACAGGAACGGCAGGCAAAGCAGGCAAAAGACCTTGCAGACAGTAAGGCGGCACTGACTGCATTGCAGGCTGAAGCCGAACAGCTCAAACGGGACAAATACGTCCTGAGCAAGGGCTTGAGCGGCGAGGACGCTGAGTTTATCGCATTCAAGGCTGCAAAGATGGTCACCGACAAGATCACGTTTGAACAGGCTGTCGACGAGCTTACAGCGAATCGCAAGAAGGCAACGTTCGACTGGACAGCACCGGCGGGCGGCGGAACCAAAGAAACAAACATGAACAGCACGATGAACGCCCTGATTCGGGGCGCTCTGAAATAACGAAAGGAGAATCATATGCCGAATATTATTGACAGAAATGCACTTTCCGGTCTTATCCCGGAACCCGTAACCCGTGAGATCATGCAGGGCGCTATCGCGGAATCCGCAGTCCTTCGCATGGGCAAGAGACTGGCGAATATGTCCAGCAAGACGCAGACTATCAACGTCCTCGACGCGCTTCCCTCTGCGTACTTCGTCAACGGCGAAGCAACCGATACCGGAGCCGGTGAGGCTTTCAAGCAGACCACGAAGATGGCGTGGGACAAGAAGAAAATCTATGCCGAGGAAATCGCGGTTATCGTCCCCATCCCCGAAGCAGCACTGGATGACGCAGATTATGACATCTGGGGCGAGGTAAGACCCAGACTGACCGAAGCTTTCGGCAAGGTCATTGACGCTGCCATCCTGTTTGGCACGAACAAGCCCACCACGTGGCGCGATGGCGTCGTTCCTTCCGCTATCGCTGCTGGTAACGGAGTTGCGGCAAGCTCTGATGTATTTACCGACATCATGGGCGAAGGCGGTCTTATCGCGAAGGTAGAACTTGACGGCTTCAACCCGAACGGCGTTATGTCCGCTATCCAGATGCGAGGCAAGCTGCGCGGGCTGAAGGACACGACCGGTCAGCCAATCTTCAAGTCCGACATGCAGGGCGCAACGCGCTATGGTTTGGATGGTATGGATATGTACTTCCCGATGAACGGCGCATTTGACCCGGCACAGGCACAGATGATCGTCGGCGATTGGACGCAGCTGGTATACGCCATCCGTCAGGACATGACCTTTAAGATCTTCACCGAGGGTGTCATTCAGGACCCGAGCACGAAGGCAATCACCTACAACCTCATGCAGAACGATATGGTCGCTCTCCGTGCGGTCATGCGTCTCGGTTGGGAAATCGCAAACCCGGTCAACGCGTACAACGTTGACATTGCCAACCCGTTCCCGTTCTCCGTTTACGGAAAGGCAGGCACGGTCTCTACAGTTACCGTATCCCCGGCGACGGCAACTGTGAGCAAGGGTGCCAGCAAGGCGTTTGCGGCTTCTGTTGCTGGTGAAGGTATCGTGAGCGGCGATGTCGAGTGGAGCCAGAGCGGCGCGAAGTCTTCCATTTCGGAAAACGGTATCCTGACGGTCGCTTCCAACGAGACGTCCGCGAGCATTACCGTTACCGCGAAATCCAAGCAGGACAGCACGAAGACCGGTACGGCTACTGTGACGGTAGGTTCGTAACAGAAAGGAGCTGGCGCAATGATATACGCCGATTATGAGTACTACTGCGATATCTACAAGGGAACGGTAGACGCTGACAGCTTTTGCAGATTGGTGGCACGCGCCAGTTCCTTCCTTGACTACTACACGCAAAACCGAGCAAAGAATTTTTCAGAGCTGGATGCTGTGAAAATGTGCTGCTGTGCCTTAGTCGACCAGTATATGCTGATCGACACGGCACAGGAGCTTGCAAGAAAGAATGTGTCCGCTGGGCTTGCATCTGACGAAGGAGAATTGCAGAGCGAGACTGTAGGCGGCTATTCCCGGACGCTTCGCAGCGGCGGCGATTCTTCCGTAGCTGCATTGAAAGCGGCTTCCGAGGCAAAGAACGCCCTTGCAAGCGTAGCACGTGAATACCTAGCCCATACCGGGCTTCTTTACAGAGGCAGGTGTTTTGCATGTACGCCCCCCACACCGTAACAATCTACAACGTCACGCAGGAGCAAGACCAGAATTTCAATGACACGCAGAAGCGCTATATCACATTGATTCGCGGCGTAATGCTACAAGCGTCGAAAGCTGCCAACGTCCGCGCGAGCGGGCTTGAAGGAGCGGACGCGGTGAATCTGTACATTCCGTTCTCTGCGGCTGCTGTAGATGGCGTGACAGGCGCGAAGAAGCGCTACGTCGGACCGCAAGAATTCTGGCGTGCAACTGATAAAAGCAAAATCTGGACGCTATCCACGGACGGTAACGGCGGCACTACCTTCTTTGTGAAGGGTGAAGTAGTCGAGCCGGACAAGACGGAAGAACAGATTGAGATGCTTTACGACGATGTGTACAAAGTGACAAAGGTGGATATGAAGGACTTCGGCAGTCCTTCTATGCAACACTGGCAGGTCGGAGGCACGTAATGCTGAAATTCAGTGTGAAAACCGATGGCTTTGACGAGTTGCACGAAAAACTCGCGCAGGAATGCACGAAAGCGGAGCATATTGTTGCGGTTCAGGCGCGGAAGGACACAAGCCCATATGTTCCGTTTTTGACCGGCTCTCTCGACCAGAGAACACAGGTGGTTGGTAATGCGATCATCTATCCGGGCCCGTATGCAAGATTCCTGTATTATGGGAAAGTCATGGTTGACCCGGAGACTGGCAGCACATACGCGCCAAAGGGCGGGACGAAGGTTCTGACAGACAAAAACCTTGTGTTCACGACAACCGGACACGCGCAGGCACAATCACACTGGTTCGAGGCTTCAAAGGCTGAAAACCTAGACAAATGGATTCGAGTCGCAGACAAGGCGGTGAAAAATGGACTCTGAGAAGCAAAAGAAACTGGTATCCGCAGAGGAAGAGCAGGACATATCGCGGAAGATGATGGTATGGGCGAATTCCTTTTCAGATGACGATATGCCGGCTGCGACGATCAACTACGAATTCCTCGCCGCTGATTCTGCGAGTATGGCGCTGTCCACGATTCAGGGCGCATATATCACGCGGAAATATATCATCGGCGGGCACGAGGCAGAATACCAGTTCAAAATTATCGCCCGCATCTTTCCGGGCAGCAGCAACGACAAGCGCCTGAAAGCCGACGCGGTTTTGAACCGCTTCGGGGATTGGGCAATGCAGAATTATCCGTCTTTGGGTGACGGCATCCGCGTCCGGCGTATGGACGTATCCAGCCGCGCGGCGATGTTCGCCCGATACAATGATGGAACAGAAGACCACCAAATTTTAATGAAGATGACTTACGAGGTGATATAAATGGCAGAAACTACTTTTAACACCACGAGCGGCCAGCCGGTAGACAGAGAATTACTCATCGCGTACCTGAACACGGGTTCCGCGACTGCGCCGGTTTGGTCGCCTTTTGGCACTCGAGTCACGGATTCGAGCATGGAATACGACTGGCAGGAGGATTCCAGCAAGGATATCCTCGGCACGACCAGAACCACAATGAAGAAGCCGATCATTACGCAGAGCTTTGAGCCGTGCGAACTCGACGCGGGCGACGCTGCGCTTACGAAGATCTGGAATCTTGCAGTCAAAGATCAGAACGCGGCGGCTCTGGCGAATCAGGACGTGCTTATCGTCCACCATTACGCAGGCACGGCTAAGACGGCCGTATTTGCCGAACGGTACGACGCGACGATGGTCAAGCCCTCGAGTCTCGGCGGCGAAGGCGGCGGCTATGTCGGCATGCCTATCGACGTCACGCTTGGCGGCAACAGAACCACGGGTACGGCAGCGGTAGGAACCGGCGGCACGGTCACATTTACGGAAGACGCGGCGTAAGGAGGTGTAGCCCGTGTCTGAACTCAGATTTGATACCGGCGTACAGTCTTTTCAGATCAACGGTGGCGTGAGCGTGGAGTTCTGCCCGACGGACAGTGATTTTACAAAAAAGCTGTGGGACCTGTTTGAAGAGCTGGAATCCCGGCAGCATGAATACGCGAAGCGCACCGAAAACGAGAACGACGCCAAGAAGATTCTCGAACTTGCCAGCCGGTGCGACAAGGAAATTCGTGAGAAAATCGACGCAATCTTTGGAAAGCCAATTTGCGCCGATGTATTCAAAACGAATGTTCTGGCGCTGGGGGATGGCCTCCCTGTGTGGGCAAACCTGATGCTTTCAGTTCTTGACCAGATGGATACCGGCTTTGATGTCCAAAAAGCAAAAACGAACGCCCGCGTCAAACAGTACACAGAAAGATGGGCGAGAAGAAAGCACTGATTTACGCGCTTCCGACGTCTGCGGAGATCAACGGGACGACGTATCAGATCGAGTCGGACTATAGGGCGGTGCTGGATATCCTCACCGCCCTTGTTGATAACGATCTGGACGAGCAGGAAAAGGCACTTGTTTCTTTAGGCATCTTTTATCCGGACTTCGACGAAATGCCCGTAGAAGACTATCAAGAGGCGCTGAATCAGTGCTTCCGCTTTATCGACAGGGGAGAAGAGCGGAAGGAGAAGAAACGCGAACCAGTTCTGATGTCTTGGGAGCAGGATTTTAACATGATCATTGCCCCAATTAACCGCATCGCCGGGTGCGAGGTGCGGGCCCTCGAGTATGTCCACTGGTGGACGTTTCTTTCGTGGTACAGCGAGATTGGGGACTGCTTCTTTGCACAGGTGGTTCGCATCCGCGACAAAAAAGTACACGGGAAGTCTCTGGACAAGCAGGACAGAGAGTTTTACCGGAGGAACAGGGATGTTATCGACCTGAAAACGACGTACACAGAGGCGGAAAAGGACGTTCTCGCCGCGTGGGGTATTTCAAAATAAGGTGGTGAGAAAATGGCAGATGGCAAAATCGTCGTGCAAGCGGAGATCGACGCGAAGAAGGCACAAAAGGAGCTCGATTCTCTGACAAAGAAAATCGACGGTATGGAAGAAAAGCTGAATAAAAGCACCGGCGAACAAAGCGGCATAAAATCCCAGCTTGACGCGGCGAAGGAGTCCGCGAGGCAGACGGAAACCGCGATCAAGTCCCTTCGATCTGAAGCTGAACGCCTGCGTCAGATCACTTCCGGCGAAGTGCCCGCCTCCCCGGACGCGTATATTTCGGCTTACAGCCGTCAGGCAGAAGTTGCGGCACAGATCAAAGAGCAGGAAGCGCTTCTGCGGCAGCAGGACAAGGACGTTGAGAGCCTTGATAATAAATATGCCCGCATTACCGACAAGGTAAACGAGCAATCAGCGGCGCTGGACACCGCAAAGCAGCGCGCAGCCGAACTGACAAAAGAAATCACTGGCGCGAGTGACGCTTCTGCTCGAATGGAGCTGGCCGCAAAGAAAGTTTCCGACAGCATGAACACGTTCAGCAAGCGTGTTTCCGGGCTTTTTAAGCGCGTTCTTGTGTTCTCTCTGATTACTCGAGCACTGCAAAGTCTTAGAACATGGCTTGGGAAGACCATTATGCAGAACGAGGAAGCGCGCGCGGCGGTTGCGCGGCTCAAGGCGGCGTTTTTGACACTCGCGCAGCCAATTTTGCAAGTGGTGATACCGGTATTTGTAAAGCTGGTGAATATCCTCACACAGGTAGTCACGGCGATTGCAAAGTTCTTCGGCATGCTTTCTGGCAAAAGTTGGTCCGCGCAGAAATCCGCTGCGCAAGGACTAAACGAAGAACAAAAGGCTTTAGAGGGTGTCGGCTCAGCAGCAGAGGATGCAAGCAAGAGCATGGCAAGCTTTGACGAGATCAACCAGCTAACCGATAATTCTGCTTCTGCGGCAGGTGGTGGTGCTGGCGGCGCGGCATCAACGGAGATTGCGCCGGACTTTTCGAACCTCGACATGGCAGAGGACAAGCTCCACGACATTCTCGGCTTGGTAGGCGCTATCGCCGCCGGGCTTCTTGCGTGGAAAATCGCGAGCTTGTTCACGAACGACCTGAGCAAGATTTGGGGTATCGCCCTTGCTGTTGCCGGTGCGTTTGCGCTTGTATACTTCTGGCTGGATGCTTGGAATAACGGCATTGATTTACAAAACTTCCTCGGGATGTTGGCAGGCCTTGCCGCGCTTGCAGTTGGACTTGCAATCGCCTTCGGACCAATCGCGGCAGGAATTGCGCTCGTTGTAGGCGGTCTTGCCATGCTGGTTGTCGGTATCAAAGACGTTATCGAAAACGGCTTTAATTTGGTGAATACGCTTACGATCATCGCAGGGCTGCTTGCCGCCGGTATCGGCATTTCGCTTCTGACGGGTAGCTGGATTCCACTTCTGATTGCAGGTTTCCTTGCCGCGCTGGTTGCGCTTGTGTCCTTCACCGGACATGGGGAAGAACTGATTCAAGGCTTGAAGAATATTATAGACGGCTTCGGGAAGTTCTTCAAGGGCGTATTCACCGGAGACATGAAGCTTGCCGTAGAAGGTATTAAGCAGATATGGGAAGGAATGAAGCAGACTTGGAACGCCATTGTGAACTCCATCAAGGATGCGTGGAACATGTTTATCACATGGCTGCAATCCAAGAACCCACTGCTTGCATCAATATTCCAAACATATGGGAAATATGTCTCAGATGTATACAAAAACATCAAGGACATCTTGAAGGGTGTCATTGACTTCATTGTTGGTGTATTTACCGGAGACTGGACGAAAGCATGGGAAGGTGTCACAGAGATATTCAAGGGTATCTGGAACAACATTGTTGCCATCATCGAGGCGGCAATCAACTTCATTATCGACGGTGTCAACCTTCTGATTTCCGCTTTGAATACCATCCACGTTGAGATTCCAGACTGGGTTCCCATCATCGGCGGCAAGTCCTTCGGCATCAGCATTCCGCTTGTCAGTCAGGTTGCGCTTCCGAGGCTGGCAGAAGGCGCTGTCATCCCGCCGAACCGGGAGTTTATGGCGGTGCTTGGCGACCAGAAGAGCGGAACGAACATCGAAACGCCGCTTGAGACAATGGTGCAGGCATTCAAACAGGCTATGAACGAATCCGGCGGACGGTCGCAGACGATCATCTTGCAGCTCAACGGCAGAGAATTTGCGCGGGCTGTTTATAAGGCGAACAACGAAGAAACGCAGCGTGTAGGCGTAAGGCTGGCGGGGGTGAAGGCATGACAAGTGTTTTGACCCTCGACGGCACGGCGTATCCGAACCTGCATGTAACCAGTCTGAAACGCTCTTTCGCGGTTTTGGACGGAGATAATGCCGGGCGCGTAATGACTGGTGCGATGGTGCGCGACATCATCGGCACGTTTTACAACTACAGCGTGGAACTTGACCCGGTTGGAACTGACCCGGCGGAATACGACAGGTTCTATGAAGCAATTTCCGCGCCGGTTGATAGTCATGTACTGACTGTCCCATACGCGCAGTCGGTGCTTACTTTTGATGCATACGTCGCGAACGGCGACGACGAGCTGCTGACATCTTACGGGCAGCGGAATGAATGGGGCAACCTGACATTTAATTTTGTGGCGATGAAGCCGAAGAGGACACCGGCATGAGCGTGAAAGTCGTATATGAAGACGTTGCTGTCGGCTCTGCGGCGGCTTCGAGCGTGGAGACAAGCGAGGCTATGGGTATCTCAAAAACCTCGCTTCTGCCCTTCGGGGCGTTGGAAGGACCGATTGTAACGACGGAACAGAACCAGTGGGTATTGAACGGCACGCGGAAGGTCAAGCCGAAAACTGATCCGGTTGGCTTCTGGTCCACGACTCGGAGCGGGGACGACTGCACGTTTACGACCCCGCCGACGATCACCATTACGCTGGATGGGCAGTTTACCTCTCTTGGAATCTATTTCAAGTTCGACGGCGAAACGGGCGATTATTGCAGTGACCTGAATCTGACGTGGTACAACGGAACAACGCAGCTGGCAACGCAGCAGTTCTTCCCGAACAGCGGCAATTACTTCTGCGAGAAGACCGTGGAGCTATACAACAAGGTTACGATTCAGTTCAACAAGACAAATCTTCCAGATAGACCCATTAAAATCTCGCTGATTCTGTTTGGCTTGGTGCGAGAGTTTGAGCGGCAGGAGCTTCGAAGCGTCGAGGCGACCGAAGAACTGAGCATCATATCCGACGAGCTGGCAATAAACACACTGGATTTCACGTTAGACAGTGAAGAAGACATCGATTACATCTTTCAGGAAAAACAGCCGGTCTATGCGTACAACGGAAAGACGAAAATCGGCACATTCTATATCGATGAATCGACCCGCGTGAGCAAGAACGTCTATAACGTTTCCTGCATTGATGCACTGGGTATTCTGGACGAAGACCCGTTTGCGGCGGCGATCTACACGAACGCCAACGCAAAGACGGTGCTTGAAAGCATCCTCGGCGGTCATTTTGATCTGGAACTTTCGGGAGATCTGCAAAGCGAGAAGCTTACCGGATACATCGCAGACTGCACACGCCGCGAGGCATTGCAGCAGGTCGCATTTGCACTGCGGGCGGTTGTGGATACCAGCGGTTCCGGGAACGTCAAGGTATGGCGGCTCTCGGAGACCGACCCGGCGGAAATTCCGCTGAACCGTCTCTATACAGGCGGTGACGTTAGTACGTCCGCCATTGTGACAGAGGTCCGCGTGACGGCGCACACGTACAGCACGTCCGGCAGCGGCAGCGATACGGTTGAGGTCGGCGGGAAGACCTACCACCACACGACGGCAGTCACGACGAAATCGAACCCGAACGTCACGGCGTCCACGAAGCCGAATGTCATAGAGGTCAAGGACGCGACGCTTGTCAACGCATCGAACGTTGCGGCTGTGACGCAGCATGTCTTCGACTACTACATGCGCCGCCAGACGCACGGCGTGAAAATTGTCATGGACAAGGAAATGCCGGGCGATTATGTGACGACCACGACACCGTGGGAAGACCAGATCACCGGGACGATAACGAGCATGACCATTAAACTGAGCGGCATCGCGGCGGCTGATTGCGAAATCGTCGGAACGGGGGCTTCTGCATGAGAATTATGAAAACCTTAATCACCGACCGGACGCAGGCTGACGCTTCTTACGCAGAATCTTTGTACAAGAAGGCTTGGGCGAACTTCACCGAACAGGAAAAGGCGGACTTTAAAGCTGGCTTGAAAGGCTCTTATAAGGCGTCCGACCTGAATCGTGTTGGAACTGCACTTATCACGATCCGTGACCGGCTCAGAACACACGACATCGACGTTCCGGCAGAGGTACGGGAAGATTACGTTCTTAACGAAATCCCCGACAAAGCCGTTATGGACGCTTATATCGAATCCGCGAACGCCGTATACGACGCAGTTGTCAATTCTGCCCCGCGCCCTCCGGCAAAAATCAACGACCTAGATTGGGAGGGCGCAAACAACATTGAAAAAACGATTCTCGCGGTTGACGATGTGCTAGAGAGCCGGGAAGTCGGCTGGATTTATGCAGACGCGGAATTATACGCGGGAGATATGGAGGGTATTTATGCAGGATAGAAGCCCGAAGCACCCGGGGCGGGTGAGGCTCTTACCCGTCGCTGGGCAGGAAAATATTTACGACATGACGCGGGCGGACGAACCGGACGATACCGGCACGCCGTTTAATAAGCGGACGATGCTGCAAGACTCCACAGCGCAGTTTTTGAAGCTCCCGCTGGCAAATCCGTTTGTAGACGACGCCCTGCGGCACATGGTTGACCGGATTACTCCCATCGGAACCATCCGGACCTCCCCGGCGCAGAGTTTGGGGGATGCATGGCTGAAATGCGACGGTAGCGCTGTCACATATGGAAATTATCCGCAGCTCTGCCAACTGCTGAGAAATACTACGGAAGCAGTCACATGGTCCACCAATGCGTTCCCGACTTCTTACAGCGTCGCGAAAACTTCAAGCCCCGTCTATTTTGATGGTAGATGGATTATCGCGGCTGCAAATGCGTCGACAACGCTCTGGATTCTGAGTGCGCCTACGATCGATGGCGAGTGGACGGTTGAAAAGACAATTTCTGCAAACGTTAAAAAGATCGATGTAACAGCGGATGAAAACTACTGCTTGGTTTCGTATGGAACGGAATCAGCAAACATAAAGGTCGTTTTGGCACGGGCTGGGGCTTCGGAGTGGACTCATTATGCACTGCCAAGCCCAGCGACAGATTATACCGGTAAGATTACGTACCTTGTCGGGTGCGGCAACTACAGTGGCAGATTCGCCGTTTCGTTGGGCGTAAAGCCAGACACACAAGGTTACTACACTGACCTCCGTGTTTTCTACACAGAAGACCCAACAGTTTCCAGCGGATGGGTGGAGCAAACTGTAAGCAGCGTTAGCTCGATGAGCATAGACTCGAACTGCTCATTCGGTTGTGCAAACGGGAAATGGTTTCTCTTCAGCGCAGGGCAAACAGGAGGTTCAAGCACACGCATAAGGATTGACGTTAAATGGTGCGATGATGTGGCACTGTTCGCCTTTTCGGAAGAAACTGTTTTCAACGCAGCAAAGATTTCAACTTACGTACCAAACGGCGTCACTAAGGTTACATATTTCAATGGGAAATATTACGCAGCAGTCATGGGCGGCGATACAACCGACCAGATTGAAGTTTTTTCGAGCGCAAACCTCACTACGTGGGCGTCTTCCGGGCTTGGGAAGAATAGAGCAACGAAATACCAGTATGTGTGTAACATGGCTGCCAGCGAAAACATGCTTATTGTCGCGAACCAAAACCACTTATACACAAGTGCTATGCCAGACGAGGGGTTCACCGAAATTACACTTCCGTCCGGTCTGACGATGTACGGCGTTGCGTTGAAGGGCGCTCTGGCGGTTGCTGCGGCTACTTTTGGAACCGTGTATTACGACTACACATACGCATCGAAGCTTCTGCCAACGATTTCCCTGTCGGACGACACGACGACGTTTATCAAGGCGAAGAACGAGCTGGATGTTTTTGAAGCGCAGGCTGGGGGTGATTGATTGTTTCAGAAGATTGAAAACCGGCTTTCTGTGCATCTGAACGGAGAAGTTGACTTGACGAAAGCGGTAAATCTCGAGTTCTACGTGAAGCAGTCGTGCCACACGTTCGAGTATACGCCGGAGGTTGTCGACGAAACGCACTGCACGGTCCTGATTCCGTATGAGGACGCAATGAAGCTACGCCCCGGCAACGTGTGGTTACAGATGGCGTTTACGGACGAAAACGGTAACAAGATTACCGTGCGGAAGGTCCAACAGGAGGTCGACGAGTTTTTGAAGGAGGCTGGCTATGCTTGAAATGCAGGTCGTGCAGCCGAAGGTTGAAATGGAAGTCGACCCTGCGAAGGTGGTCTACACCGGCGGCGGCAGCGGGAATGTGTATTCGGCGGACATCAACCGGATTGTGACGATTGACCGTGCAGAATATGACGCGCTGGCGGCGAAGGACAAGAAGACGCTGTATCTGATACGGGGGTGACGGCGTGATTACAATCGGCGAAGAACAGATCAAGGAATTATTTGTTGGCGAGATGGGCGTGAAGACCGTCTGCGTCGGCGAAGAGGTTATCTATACCCGCCCAGGCGGATTTTTATACATTGAACTGAGTGAAACGAAAGGGGCTTAACACATGGCAAGTTTTTTCAATCTAATTCTTGATACGCTTGCACCGTCTGGGTTGACACTGAAGCTCAACGGCGGCGCGACGTATGCAACCAGCAACACCGTCACCGCAACGATCACGCTGACGGATGAAACTAAGACCGGCTACCAGATGAAACTCTGGGGCATCAAGGCGGCTACAACGGAAACGGACGCATCGTGGGAGACCTTCGCGGCCAGCAAGTCTATCGCCCTGACGGACGGCGATGGACTGAAAACCGTACATATCAAGGTGCGGGATGACGTCGGCAACGAAACGGCCGCAGTCACAGCGTCTATCACGGTCAACACTGCGGTTCCGGTGGTCACGATCACTGGCCCAGACAAGACCAGAATCTCCAAAGTCTCCGGCTTCGACACCTGCGCGTTCTCCTTCACCTGCGACGTGGACTTCGAGGAATACACGGTGCGTGTTGTGCCGAGCACTAGCAGTCTCCACGACGCCGGTACGCAGATCCCGAACACTGGCGGTTCCATAAACACTTCCGGCAGTAAGGGCGGCTACAAGAAGGCCACGGCGATTGATGTCACCATCAAAGGCGCCGATCTTGCGACAGCATCCTCCGGCGACGGCACGAAGATCATCAAGGTCTTTGTGAAGAACGCCGCCGGTACGTGGAGCGTGGCGTAATGAGCGCGCCGGGGCTGACATTCTCCATCTCGGGGAATAAGATTTCGGCAGTCTCGGGCTTCGATTCGATCACCGTTTCGTTCTCCTCGGACGTTGCGTATCAGGCGTTTGAGTGCCGCGCGACGAAAGCCGGGGCAGACTGGGGTCGCGGGAAAGGGACGCTGATTGCGTCCTTCTCCCAGACCCCGGCGGGGACGCAGCGAACATTCGAGGTCTATGACGATTTCCTTCTCTCCGGCGATGGTGAGTACCGGATTTCCCTGTTTGCACAGGCGATGGATGGCAGCTGGAACGATAATTGGGGGCTTATTCCATCTGGCGAGACAGATACCATGCTGACGGCAGACGGGGAAGAATTCCTCTGTATGAAGGAGTGAGAGTATGGCATACAACAGCGCATATACCGGCGCGCAGATTGACGAGGCGGTAGGCAAAGCTCTGGGAAGCGGAAGCGGACCGACACAGTACACCGGCACGCTGCTTGCCTCGGGCTGGGCTGCGGATGCACACGGCTACCAAGCGCAGACGATCGTGATCACGGGACTGAAAGCGTCCTACGATGTCGACCCGCAGTGGGACGTGGCGCTTTCAGGGACTGACCCGGACGCTGACGCGGCGCTTTTGGAGGGCTTCGCGCTCATTCACAACTACGTGACAGGCGCGAACAGTCTGACCGCACAGTGCATCGGCAAAGCGCCCGAGATAAATATTCCGGTGAAGGTGGTGGTGTTCGGATGAGTGGGCGCAGTCCTAGATGGTTCACCGGAATCCGTGGCAACTATTCAGATAATCTTGCAGACAACACGTGGGAACAGATTATAGAAGTCTGCCAGAAAAAGATCGTCCCCCCATCGTGGAAGGTTGGAGATCAGAAGGCGATGACGATCAATGCTGTGGATTATCTTGTCGACATTATTGGTATCAATCACGACGACTATTCCGACGGCTTCGGCAAAGCCCCGTTTACCTTCCAGCTGCACGACTGCTACGGAAAAAACGAAATGGAGGGCAGCAACACAAACAGAAACGGTTGGGAAGGCTGCGCCATGCGGCAGACACATCTTCCTGCCATCTTGGTTCAATTGCCGCTGGAAGTGCGAAACGGCATCCAGAATGTGAATAAACTGACATCTGCGGGCAACAAAAGCACCACCATCGTAACAACGGCAGACAAACTGTTTTTTCCAAGCGATGTGGAAGTGTTTGGTGATGTTGATTCTTCCGCGCCAGGCGAAGGTAAACAATATCAGTATTACAAAGAAAACGGAAGCAAAATAAAAATGCTAGACGGCGCGGAATCCAGATGGTGGACACGTTCCCCGTCTATAAACGGCACCACAAATTTTATCTTCGTATCATCCGCCGGCACTAAGGGAACTATCCGGGGCGGCGCTGCGCTTGGCGTGCCCTTCTGCTTCTGCTTCTAGGGGGTGCATCATGGGAATGTTTTTACGAAGGGGACTTCCCAGCAAATTCACGGTAATTCTGAGCGCCCCTGTTTCTTACAGCAGTACCTATTCCATGTATGCCGTAGTTAACGGCGAAAAACTAACGGATACTACAGCACTAACGTTTCATGCTGGAAGTAAAGTTCCGATCACCATATCATATAAGGCACGAAACAGCCACGGCAATGTTATTTTGAATGGTGTAACTGTATCAAACGAAAAAGAAGGTACTTACAAATTTGTAGCCACAACAAACACACGCATTTTATTCGAACAAAAGAAAACACATGACGGAAACGGCAACGTTGTGTGGACACCGACCTGCACCATCACGGAAAATTGATTCAGGAGACTATCTATGTACATCACACATAATAATCAAACCTACGCGAACGTCCGGGTATACAGCACATCCGGCTCGGTCCGGTTTACGGGCGATTCTCTTTCGGAGCTTTCGGAGCTTACCGGAGCGATCACGGTCTTTGCGGACAACGGCTTCGAGCTGCGCGTCTACACACCGGGCAACTTTCTGCGGCAGGACATCAAAGACGGCAGCTGGCTACTGACGAATATCCCGCTGCCGACCCCGCAGCCGGTCGTGGTGACGCCTGTGACCTACGATCTGAACACGTCCACGGCGTTTGCGGTGAAGCTGCTCATGAGCGAGAAAAAGCCCGAGACGGCAGACGAGATTATTAAATGCTCGGCGCTCTGGGACGAGTGGAAGCCCGGGAAACACACGGTCGATGAGATCTTCACCGTGGGAGGCGACCCGTGGAAAGTCTACCAGAGCTACGACAACGCCGTCCATCCGGACATCGCGCCCGGAAACGCTGCGTGGTACACGTTCAATAAGCCGCTCCACGGCACGACAAGGGAAACTGCGCGGGAGTTTATTCAGCCGCAGGCGGGTACGGTCGACATCTACCACGGCGGCGAGTGGTGCATCTTCGAGGGCAAGGCGTGCAAGGCAAAGAGAGATACCAATTTCAGCCCGAAGGATTTTCCACAGGATTGGGAAGTTGAGGAATAACGGACTGCCAATGGCAGGGAAGGAGCATGCATGAATGAAGTAGAAATGGAACACAGAATCACTGCCGTTGAAAAGCTTGCGAAGGGAAATGAGCGGCGCATCGGAGATTTGGAAACCGATAACAAAGCTTTGCTGGACTTATCAACGTCCGTCGCGGTCATGGCAGAGCAGATGAAGACCATGAGCAGCAAAGTTGACAGCATGGACACTGCCGTCAAACGCCTCCAGAGCGTCCCGGCGAGCCGATGGGAGGGGCTTATCAAGGCAGCCGTGACAGCGATCGTCGCGGGGCTGGTAGGCTACGCGCTGGCTCTGGCGGGGCTTGGAGGCTAGAGTATGGCGGACGGGCAGAAAAAGCCGCAGCGGAAGACAAAGGGGCGCATGGCGAGGGAGCTGGTCTACTACTGCATTTACGCCCTGACGCTTACGCTCGCGTGGGCGGTCATCATCAAAACGCTTGCCATCTTCACAGACCATCCCGCCGACCTCTCCGACGTGCTGATCTTCGCGGCAGCGGCGTTCGGAGGGGAGCTGCTGCTCCTGCTGTGCAAGAGAGTATTTGCAAAACCAAATGAACCGGTAGAATGAAAGGGGTACATATGGATAATATCAAAAAGCGGCTGGGCAACCTGCTCAGCGTCAAGAGCCTGGTCACGATGATTCTGACTTGCGTGTTCGCCTACATGGCAGTCGTGGGCAAAATCTCGCAGGACTTTATGACCATTTATGCGGTCATCATTGCGTTTTATTTCGGGACCCAGTCCCAGAAGACGCAGGATGTGCTCGACAGTGCGGGTACGCCGCAGGAGGGCGAACAGAAATGATGAAAGCATCCGAGCTTGTGCGCAGGCACATTGACGTTGCGAAGAACTACAAGACCGTCTACATGTGGGGCTGCTTTGGCTCCCCCGTGAGCGAAACGATCATTGACGAGAAATCCGCACAGTACCCGGACTGGTACACCGGCGGCAGAGTCACATATCTGCGCAGCCTCATCGGAAAAGTTGTCTATGGCTTTGACTGCGTGAACCTGACAAAGGGCATTCTCTGGGGCTGGAACGGCAACAAAAACGCCTACTACGGCGGTGCAAGGTATGCCTCAAACAGCGTGCCGGACGTCTCCGCTGACGGCATGATCGCAAAGTGCAAGGACGTGTCTACGACCGGCTGGGACAAGCTGATTCCCGGCGAAGGTCTCTGGATGCCCGGTCACTGGGGTATGTACATCGGGGACGGTCTGGCGGTCGAATGCACCCCGATCTGGGACAACGGCGTACAGATCACCGCCGTCCAGAACATCGGCACGAAAGCAGGATATCACGCCCGCAAGTGGCAGAAGCACGGAAAGCTCCCGTGGGTGGAATATGACACTGTGAAGGTCGATGAAGCCGTTGAGGAGGCAAAGAAGACCATCCGGCAGAAAGCCGGATTGACCGACGGCACGATTGATTATCTCGCCGCCTACAAGTACGGCGACGATCTTCTCAAAAAGCTTGCAAAAGCGATGAAGTAAGGGGGCGGGGCTATGGCTCCACAAGCCAGATGCAAATTACCGCCGGAGCTCGGTGGTCTCTTGCGAAAGGATATGGAATCCGTTATCTATCAGGCAAATCTCGGGCGGGAAGATGAAAAGATTGCGCAGCTCTACTTTGTGGATAAGCTTCCACAGGTGGACGTTGCAACAGAATTGTATCTTGGCAGGGCGACGGTGCAAAGACGCCTTCCTGGGATTATGCAGCGCATGAGAGACACGTCGAGCAAACTGTATAGCTAAGTGATGCACAACTGAGGCACACGAAAATACGAAAAAGCCCATACTGGACACATCAAAGGAGTGTTCGGCATGGGCTTTTCTTATTTCAATCCAAACCCGGAAGGGAAACAAGTCGGAGACTGTACCGTTCGGGCGATCTCAAAGGCGACGGGCAAGAGCTGGGATGAAACATACGTCGGGCTTTGCCTACAGGGGCTGAAAATGGGTGACATGCCGTCGGCAAACAGTGTCTGGGGCGCGTACCTCCGGCAGCAGGGGTTCACCCGGAACGTTGTGCCGAACACATGCCCGGACTGCTATACGGTCGAGGAATTCGCAAGAGACCATCCGCGCGGTGTGTATGTACTCGCTCTATCAAGCCACGTCGTTTGTGTGGAGGACGGGACAATTTTTGATACATGGAACTCCGGGAACGAAATCCCACTGTTCTACTGGGAAAAGGAGGATAAATGATGTTCGGACAACAGCCTTATGTGTATCAGCAGCCGATTTACAATCAACCGCCCATGATGCAGGAACCAATGATGCGTCCACAGTATCAGCCTGCGCCGTCGATGCAGTATCCGACTCCGCAACCTCAGTCACAGCAACCGAGCGGGGGACAGTCTATCATCTGGGTTCCGAACGAACAGGCGGCAAACGAATTTATTGTCGCGCCGAATAACGCCGTCACGCTCTGGGATATGAATGCGCCGGTTGTGTATGTGAAGAAAGCCGACGCAAGCGGTAAACCAGCAATGACAACGTATGACCTCGTAGAGCGTTCTACAGCCCCCGTGAGCCCAACGGCGCCGCAAACAGTGCCCACGGTGGAATACGTGACCCGTAAGGACTTTGACGAACTGGCGGCAAAGGTGGCGGCTCTGAGCGTCAAGCCCGTTAGAAAGGTGAAGGAGGCAGACAATGAACCCACTGTTTAATGCACTCGGCGGCGGGCAGATGCCCGGGGCTATGGGGCAGTTTCAAAATATGGTGCGGCAGTTTCAGCAGTTCAAGCAGAGCTTTCAGGGAGACCCGAGGGCGGAGGTTGAAAAGCTGGTGCAGTCTGGGAAAATCTCGCAGCAGCAGTTGAATCAGCTACAGCAGATGGCTGGACAGTTTCAGCAGCTATTGGGGTAGTGGATTGCTATAAGCCTGCTTTTTTGTGGGTTTTCCGACTGATTGCAGGCTCGGTGTCTATGCTGTCGGACTTTTCGTATCTCCACATATAGCCGTGACAAGTTCTGTTTCTCCCTTTTGTGTTATTTAGTATCTGGCAAGGATTGCACCCAATCTCGCGCGCAGCGTCTGAAACGCAATCCCACGCCTTAACAAATTTCCCGTCGAGAGAATATTGGTATATTGGTTTTGCTGCATAGTGCAACTTCCCGATCCTACCTTTATTTACCGATTGTTTTCCGAGAGCGTAAAAACTATGCTTGATGTTTTCCGATGCAGTTACCCATTCAAGATTTTCTGCGCAATTGTTACGCTTGTTCCCATCTTTGTGGTTTACTTGCGGCTTTCCTTGTGGGTTATCTACAAACGCTTGTGCAACAAGAATATGTATAGATTTGTTTTTATTTTCTGAGTTCTTGCAGAGCGTGACGGTATCATATCCTGACCGATGGTGTTTTTTTGCTAAAACCTTTTCTTTGCCGGTGTGATTATAGTTTAGGCTTTTTACTTCTCCGAAATCGCTTACCTCGTAAAGCCCCTCATATCCAGCTACTGACATCCACATATAATCGCCTCTCTTTCGCTTGGTGGATTTGTTTGTTTTAATTATAGCACACATATTTTCTAGATACAACATCTGCGCAGATTTGTATAATAAAATTTTTATTGAAAGGAGAGATTGATATGTCTCTTTCCGACGGCGGCGTTCAGGCCACTATGCCTGTTGCGCCCGTAAATTCAAGCAACGGCAACGGCTTTGGCTGGGGCGGTGACGGCGCATGGTGGATCGTGCTGTTCCTCATCTTCGCCGCGTTCGGCGGCTGGGGTAACGGAAACGGCTTTGGCAATCGTGGAGGGAACGGCGGCGTTGTTGACGGCTATGTTCTGGCATCTGACTTCTCGAACATCGAAAGAAAAATTGACAGCGTGAACAATGGTGTCTGCGACGGCTTCTATGCGATGAACACGGGGATGCTTAACGGCTTTGCCGGTGTAACGCAGGCTGTGACTTCCGGCTTCTCGAACGCTGAACTTTCCCGCTGCAATCAGCAGGCCGCGCTTATGCAGCAGCTGAACAACATGGCGATGCAGGCACAGGAGTGCTGCTGTGAAAACCGCGCTGCAATCGCCCAGGTGCGCTACGACATGGCGACACAGGCATGCGACACTCGCAACACCGTGCAGAACACCACGCGCGACATCATCGACGCAATGAACTGCGGCTTCCGCAGCATTGACCAGAGATTGACGGCGCAGGAACTGGCTGCAAAGGACGCGAAGATTGCCGAGCAGAACCAGCAGCTCTTTGCGGCGCAGCTGGCGGCTAGCCAGAACGCGCAGACGCTTGATCTGCGGAACTATGTGAGCGGTCAGTTTGCATACTACAATCCGCCCGCGAGACCGGCTTACATCGTGCAGAATCCGAATTGTTGCTACACCGGCTACAATCAGGGCTGCGGCTATAACACCGGCTGCGGCAACTGCGCTTAACTCCATAACGTAGAGCTTTTTCGTGAGGTCACGGAAATGATCGGTTCCTTGCCGATACTCGATCAACGCGGCGGGGCAATCTTCCCGCCGCTATTTTAATTGCCTCGAATTCGAGGCAGAAAGGAATGATTTTATGGCTGAATTTACATCATCCGGGATTCAAACTGTCGCCGCTGGGCAGAACGTCCCTCTAATTTCCACGTCGGCTTGTGGCAAACCGTGTATCGTCCACCGTGACGGAAGCGGACTTGTTACGCTTCGTGGGCTTACGCAGCAGTGTAAGGCGAAGTTCCGCGTATCTTTTGGCGCGAATATCGCCGTGCCTACAGGCGGAACAGTCGGAGCTATCACCGCTGCGCTTGCCATTAACGGGGAGGCTTTGAACAGTGCTACAGCGACCGTAACCCCTGCGGCTGTTGAGAATTATTTCAACATCTACGTTCCTGCATTCGTGGAAGTTCCGCGCGGCTGCTGCCTGACTGTAGCAGCAAAGAACACCAGCGCACAGGCGATCAGCTTTGCAAATAGCAATATGATCATCGAGCGCGTATCGTGAAGGGAGGAAGAAATATGTATGATTTAAGAAATCTTCGGGAAATGCTCTGCAAAGAGCTTGACGAAATCGCAGACAAGCGCGAAATGTCCGCCGGTGACTTGGACGCAATCCAGAAACTGACAAGCTCCATCAAGAACACTTATAAAATCGAAATGCTTGAGGACGGAGGCTATTCCCGCGACGGCGAGTGGGAAGCCGATATGCGCGGCACGTATGGTCGGGGCAGCTCCTACCGTGGCAGGCATCGCGATTCTATGGGGAGATACAGCCGGACAGATGCTCGGGAACATATGCGCTCGACGCTGGAAGACATGATGCGCGACGCGGACGATGATAAGACGCGCGATGCTATCCGGCGCTGCATGGAGCAGATTGACAGAGCATAAGGAGGGAAAGACATGCTGGATGAAGCCGAAATCCGAAAGGAAATAGCACGGCTGGAATACGAAGAATCCAGCTATCCCAATTATGCCAAACTGGCGAACCTATATGTGATACGCGACAAGATGCAGGGGGCGGAGAATGCCAGGGATAAGTTTGTGGGTTACTACTCTGGCGCTCCCGCCCCTGTGACCGCAGAACCGGCTACCGTGGGCGAGTACGGGGACAGCGAGTTTTTGCTTGCGGTAGCCGGGAAAGACCCGGCAAAGGCTTGGACGGTCGTTGATGAACTCATGGATACACTTGCGATGGTAAACAGCAAGGTTTATAACTCTGTTATGCAGAAGATAAAACGTGTCTAGTGTTAGTAACCGTGTTAGCTATTTGTTAGTAACCGAAAAAATCTGAAAAAATCTGAAAACGTCTGAGATTTGATATCCAATTTGAAAACGTCTAAAAACGTCTGAAAACATGCTTAAAAAGTTTAGGAAATTTCAGAAGGTCTACTTCACACGCAGGAGGTCGATGGTTCGAGTCCATTAGTCTCCACCAAGTCATCCGAACACTTTGGATCAATGGGCGAAAAGCCCAGTGATTTCAAGGTGTTCGGGACTTTTTATGCTCGAAAATTTTCAAAGTATTCGATGGCTCAATGGAAACGCTGCAGAGGTTCAAACGGGGTTTGAACCTCTGCTTTTCCATATTCAAGCGGAATCTTACCTGCAGCGCCCTTTTTCAGAGGGCTGCTGCAGCGAAATTCTGGAAAAAATAAAGGAAAATCTTTCACAAAGTTATGGGCGCTGGATTGTTGGTTTTCACGAACCAA